>ERZ747221.3832-NODE-3832-length-11502-cov-2.794136_pt1 | contig 11502 bp, 6 predicted proteins | sample MGYA00374949_ERZ747221 | MGnify/ENA primary metagenome ERZ747221 (study PRJEB28779, sample SAMN05720172) | bioreactor metagenome | isolation source: Anaerobic biogas reactor | place: USA:Washington, USA | collected 2015-08-08 ... | reverse complement strand
CTCGGTCATGGAATCCTCCTGTAAGCGAGATGCTAACTCGATTACGAGGATTCTCCAATTCCAACTGAATCATATCAGACCCAATCGCCATGGTCCACCCAGCCGCTGCTCAGCCCGCCGACGTCCTCCGCGCGGAGGTAGAGGTTGTGCTGCTTGCCGCTGTTGGGATAGGTGGGCGTGAAGGCCCAGTGGACGGTGATCGTGTCGGTGTCGGTGACCACCGAGCTGAGGCCATAGTCCAGAGTGACATAGACGTTCCTGACCGTCCCCGCATCGCCGGGGCTCCCACCGCCTTGCCAGGCCGCGTCGTCGGGATCGCGGATCCACATGCGATCCGCCTGCACGTCGTAGCGGAGGTAGACGCAGTTGGCGGAAGACTCGCTGGTGTTGATCATGAGATCTGCGTAATGCAGGTCCTTCCATCCGCCCGCGTCCCGATACGTAGCGGCGAAGCGAAGCAGCTCACCAGGCTCGGCATGGCTATCTTTGGGCGCTATTCCGGAGGCGCTTGGCCTGGTCAGGCTGTCTGTCACTGCATAGAGATGGTAATTGCCATTCACATAGATGGTGCCATCTGGCCCGATAATCGGGGTAGAGTAGGCAACCTGGTAGTCATCTAGCGGGAATCGCCATACGAGTTCGCCAGCAGCGGAGATGGCGTAGAGGAATCCGTCGAAGGCGCCGAAGTAGATGGTTCCGTTCGCGTCAATGACAGGAGGTGTGTCAATGGTCTCTCCTGTGGAGTACTGCCATACCAGATCCCCATTCTGGCCGTTGAAAGCGTACAGATTGCCGCCAGTGCTTGCCACGAACACCGTTCCGTCCGCTCCGATCGCGGGCATGGAGAACCTGCCGGCGCCAGCGCCGTATTCCCAGCGCAGGGCGCCGGTATCACCGGCCAGGGCATAGAGGTGGCCGTCCTGGGAGCCCACGTATACGGTTCCATCACTCCCTACCGCCGGCGGCCGCAGGGCTGTAGCGGCGGAAAAGCTCCAGAGGGTGTTACCCTCGACATCCACCGCGTACAGATCATAGGTGTTGGCGCCCGGATGATTTCGCACAAAGTAATTCGTGCCTGCTGGGCTGACCGCGGGGGCCTCGGGGTAGCCACCGATGGGGTTGAAAGCCCACAGTTGGGCGCCGGTCCCGGCATCCAGGGCATGGAGGCTGTAGCTGCCGCTATAGCCGACGTAGACCCTGCCTTCCGCCAGGGCGATGGGAGTGTATGTCCCATAGGCGCCGGGCGCCGAAAAGCTCCATTGCCAGGCTCCTGCGCTGGATATGCACTGGACTTGCTTCACGCCCATCTGAAGGGATGGGTTGATCAAGACGCGCTCATCATCTCCTACTGCCACCGCGTTGATTTCGCTAGGCGTGTTCACATAATACTGCCAGTCGACGGCGCCGGTAGCGGCGTTCAGAGCGTACAGTATTCCATTGCTGGAGCCAAGGTACACGCGCTCCCCGGACCCGATGGCGGCTCGCTGGGCCCAGCCAGCATAGTTCTGGCCGCTGTACGAACGAGCAGATACCCGAAAGGACCACTTGAGTGTGGGTTGGGCAGGGCCGACGAACGCGCTCCTCCCTGTGTGTTGGGCATCGTGGCCATACATGGGCCAGATGCCGCCGCCGGAGATCGGTGTCGCGCTAGGCGTCGGCGTGGCCCCCGTCGGTGTCGCGGAGGGCGTCCTGGTGGGCGTCCGCGTCGGGCTGAGCGTTGCCGTGGGGGCGGGCGTCGTCGGCGTGGCGGTGTGGGTCGGCGAGGGCGTGGGAGTGGATGTCGGCCGGTCCCGGAAGAGCAGAATATACGCGCTGCCCACGTTTCCGGCAGAGTCATAGGCATAGGCGTAGATGTGATTCCACTCGTAGTACAAGGTGGAGCAGTCGAGGCTGATCCTGTATGGTTCGGCCGCATCATCCCCCAACGCAATCCAGGCCAGATTCACCGCATCCCACCGCCGGAAGCTGACGTGGGCTATCCCGACGTTGTCGTACGCTGCCACCATCAGATCCAGTGTCTCGTCGGACACGTGGTACACCTGGGCATTCTGCACCGGGCCTACCCAATCAACATCGGGGGCCACCATATCGGGGATGGCCGTCCGGGTGGGCGTGCGCGTTACGGTCGGCGAGGGGGTGTGGGTGTACGTTGGGGTCTTGGTTGGGGTGAAAGTGGGAGTCGCGCAGGCGGCCTCCAGCACCCAATCCAGCACGATCCTTGCCGACCCGCCGTTCTCGAAGTGCTCGAGCTTGAGGTCATGGTACCCGGCCGAGAGCGCCACCGTGACGTATTCGTCGAAGGTGTTGGTCGACCACCTGTCCAGCTTCAGGACCCCATCAACCCAGAAGCGATACCCGTCGTCCGACTGGATGTGAAAACGATAGGACCCGCAGTCAAACTGGAGCCTCCTGCTGAATCGGCTGCTGAACTTGTCGTTGGGAAGCCCATAGCCCGGCCCGCCCGAGCCCCATTCGTGGACCAGGAATCCATAGCCCTCGTTGCGCCTGATGGCCGAATCCCACCACAAGTCCTGATTGCCCCAGTGCTCGGCGTACCACTGGGCCTCATCGCGCGTCTCCGTGGGCATATCAACGCCTGGGCCCCGCCACCAGGCCGCCAGCTTGGCCGCTCCCAGCGTGTCCGCGAACTCGATGCGGACGTCATAGTCCCCGGCATTGAGGTACCGGCTCTCGTAGTGCTGGCCCCTGCCCTGCCAGTTGTCCACCACCAGGTCATTGTTCACATAGATCCGGCCCCAATCGTCCGAGCCGAGGCAAAACGTGTAGGAGCCCGTCTCAAAGCGGACGCGTCGGGTGAACCGAGCGCTCCAGTTGTCGCCGTTGCAGCCGGAAGCGGGAGCCCCATCTCCCCAGTCCGCGAACGCAAAGGGCCCGCTGCGCGTCGTGCTCGCGCACTGGGAGCCCAGTCCGGTGTCGTTGTAGTACTGGACCTGCCAGCCTCCGGGGGGCAGGGTGGGTTGCACTTCCCGCTGCACGTTAAAGCTGATGGAGATCACCGGCCCTTTGTACACGCCCCCGACCCTGAGCTGCCAGCGGCTGACGTAGGATCCATCCGCAGTTGGCGCGGTCATGGTGGTGATCGGGAACTCGTACTCGGTCACGTTCTCCCCGATGACCCCTACCACGGGCCAAGCGCCATAGGCGTTGCCGTCGATGTTGTTGATATGATCGCCCCGGGCCTGAGACAGCGTAAAGCCCGTGACCCGCAGCCGGACCCTGGGGCTGAAGGTCGCGCCGGGTTGGAATATCTGCCCGAAGGGGTAGATCGAGACGATCTGGACCCCTTCTTGGGGGGGAAGGGGGGTAGCGGTCGGAGCTGGGGTAGCATTGACAGTAACGACGTTGCTCGCGACGGCGCCTTTGCTCCCCCACCGGTTCGTAACAATGGTGCGTATTGTGTGAGTCCCCTGGGAAACACAGCCAGCCGTGAAGGTATAGTACTCCTCTTGGTGGCCCCAGGGTGAAGTGGCGCATGTCGCAAGATACTGTGGTCCGTCGTCAACCTGATACCAAACATAGCGGATGTTGTTGATGGACACAGCAGAGTGCTCAATCTGGAAGTCGCAGCCTTCGCTGTCGCACATATAGTTGCGCCAGACTCCCGTGTCGTAGATGAAAGGGATGTCCACTGCGCGCTGTTCGGGATCATCATATATCAGGTCCACGTCCGTGGTGGGATTGGGGCTATAAGGTACCAGATTGTTGTGGATGGTGTCGATGACGTCGTACCAGCCGTCGCCATCGCTATCACGCCAACCCACCTGACCACGCACAGGAGTGGAAGCTAGATGGCTCGGATAGGCCATCTCCTGGTTGGCGCTACTACGCATAATGGAGGTCTCGGTCGCGGGGTCTCCCCTCTCGCAGTTTGTGTGCTTTACATGAAGGTAGCCGTAGTACTCCTCGTCTGAACAGGCACTGTTGTAGTACTCATCGCCCGCGCCGAAGATGTGCCCGACCTCGTGCGCTGTGACGATATTCATCTGGCCAATGCCCCAGTTGCCGTTGTCATAGGTCTGGACCACAAAGGGACCGTTCAGGTACGCGTATGCAAACCGGAATGTGCCAATGACATTGAGACAACTGGCGGTGAAGTTTAGTGTACGGTCACAGTGTCACGATGGCCGCCAACTCGGCGGGCTGGGAGTATGATCGCACTTCCTCCGCAAGTGCAGATACCTGGGGCCCGGCAGGTTCGTCGCCGCTCTCCTTGGGCGGGTTGATCCAGACAGCTGTCGGTGGTTGCTGGGGCGCTGGTGCTCCCTTCACGAAACGCTCCGGGTGGGCGGCATACGCCTGCTGCAAGACCGCTTGGCGGACCGCGAGCACCGCCTCGGTGTGGCCATGGTGCACGGTCGCGGGCGTAAGCAAGCCCAAGCCGGAGTGATGGTGCTCGTGGTTGTACCAGTGAAAGAAGGCCTGGCCCCACCGACGCGCGTCCGCCAGGCAGCCGAAACGATCCGGGTAGTCAGGACGGTATTTGAGCGTCTTGAACTGCGACTCGGAAAACGGGTTGTCGTTGGAGACGTGTGGCCGGGAGTGGGTCTTGGTGACGCCCAGATCAGCCATGAGCAACGCCACCGGCTTGGAGGTCATGGCGCTGCCACGGTCAGCGTGGATGGTCAGCTGTCCCAGCGGGATCCCTTGTTTGGCGCACGTCTCGGCGATGAGGTGCTCGGCCAGCGCTGCCGCTTCGCCTGCGGCGACCATCCACCCTACCACATATCGGCTGAACACGTCGAGAATGACATATAGGTAGTAGTAGGTCCACTTGGCCGGGCCAAGCAGCTTGGTGATATCCCAACTCCACAGCTGATTGGGCGCCGTAGCCAGCAGTTCAGGCTTGGTGTAGGTGGGATGCCGTAACTGGTCGCGGCGCTCTCGGACCTCCCGATGCTGGTCCAGGATGCGATACATGGTCCGCCACGAGCACAAGTACTGCTGTTCATCCAGCAGGGCGGCATACACCTGCCGAGGCGCACTGTCCTGGAAGCGTTCACCGTTGAGGACCTCGCGCACTTGGGCTTGCTCCGCTGGGCTCAGGGCCCGTGGCGGCGCCGACCGTGCCGACGGCACGGTCGCCGTCGCGGTGGCGGCCCGGCGCTTCCGGTACAGGCTGCCCCGGGACACGCCCAACGCCCGGCAAGCGGCGACAGGGCCTTCGGCTTGGGCCAACTGCTCGGCGCTGGTCATCATGGCTGCTCGTCGCTCTCGGTCTGGTCCAACGGCGCCCCAAGCAGTTGAGCAACTGTTTTTTGGACCTCGATGATGTTCTCAGCGCGCCGCAACCGGCCCAGCAAGCGCTCGTTCTCGCGCTGCAAGCGCGCGATCTCGGCGGCCTGGGGGTCCGGTTTCGGGCCACGTTTCCGTGGAGCCAGCCCAGCCAGGCCAAACAGGGTGCGCTGTCGGCGCCAGGCGGCCAGATGCGACCGGTAGAGCCCTTCCCGTCGTAGCAAGGCGCCCAACTGACCGGCCTGGGTGCAGGCATCGGCTTGCACCAGAATGCGCTCCTTGTACTCGGCGCTGAACTTGCGGCGCTGGGCCTTGGGCACGACCTCCGGATCCGGCGTGCTCGCACTACCGAGCGCTGCCTTGTCGCTGTTCAGTTCAATATGATCCATTCCGTGAGACATCTCTCTCTCCTTCGCCCTTCATTGTACACTAAACTCTTCGGGCGAGTTGTCTCACCATTATAGGCACAGAGGGCAACCCTGAAGTGCTGCCCCCGGCTCAGCATCGGCGCTTCACTACCGAGTACAAGCTGCGCATCGTGGGAGAAGCCGACCGCTGTACCGAATCAGGTCAGATCGGTGCTCTGCTGCGCCGGGAGGGATTATACTCATCTATCCAAATGGCGCAAGATGCGCGAGCGCTGGCAACGAGAGGCGCTCAGCCCGCAGAAACGCGGTCGTAAGCTGTCAATTTGCGGGCTATACTGGGCCATGTGTTTTGAGACTGCGTAATTGACATTTGTGGAGTGCTGATTCGGGCCATAGAATGAGTTCTCCAACCCTTCCTGGAGGACTTTGGACCTTGTCAGCCATCAACCAAACGAACGGCCGGATCCGCGAGCTCTCGTATCTCTTGCCCTCCGCACCTTGTGATCGTTGGTAAACATCGGGCGGCCATGCCTGGTAAGTTTGGCCCGATCAATGACAGGCCTTTCGTCTGTGGCGTCCCAAGCGCTCTTGTGCCCCTCGGCGTCTGCATGGTGCTCGTGGCGCTGAGCGAGTTAGCGGTACACTCGCCTAGGAAAAGCCCCCTACCGTGAGTCATCGGGGCTGGGCATTTCCTCAGAACTGCCAGCCTCACCGCCGATACCGCCATAACGCCGACCATACTGATAGCAGGCCTTGACGTTACGCAGCGGCGTCTGCCGCGAAAGGAAGCCCACGATCTGAAAGCGCCCCGGGACCTTGGTCTGCGGAATGAGCATCCCGCGCATCATCCGCTCCACGTCGGCCTCTGACCCGTGCTCCAGCACCGAGTGATCGGTTTGCGCGCCAAAAGCAAAGTCCGGCCCCAGCTCGCGTAGATGGCGGCCATAGTCTACGAACGGACCGGGGCCATCAATGGTGGTCACGTTCAGCCTCCGTCGCAGGCTGGCATAGTGTTGCGCGGCGTGTCCGCAGAGGTGCAGGCGGCGCTCACCGGTAGCCATGGTCGCATAGAGCCGCTCGTGGCAGGGCAGGACAAAGCGCTCATACATCGGGGCTGAAAGAAGCTGCAGGCTGTCATCGCAAAAGTGAAAAGGCCTGTCCATGGGCAGCTCTGGTTCGTGGCCAGTGGTCAGCTTGTGCCACGTTTTGATCCGCGCGATGGTCTTATCCGTCACCAGCTCCAGGAAGCGCTCGGCGAAATCGGGCGCTTCGTAGAGATCGAGGCACATTCGTTCCAGCCCACGAAGCTCCGCCGCTTTGGTGAAAATGCCATGCGTGCTCTGCCCCGGCGTCGCGACCTCCACCGAGCGATCGGCGAAGCTCAGCCCCTCGGCCAGTTCGCGCAGCGATTGGTACATCCGCCAGGCCGATTCGCGACGCACCTGCTCTTCCGGGTCGAGGTCGGCGAGATAATGTAACAGATCATCCCGCCCCCAGCGCAGCGGCATGGCCCAGGCATAGTCGTCCTCCTGATAAACGACCTCGCAACCAAAAAACTCGTTCTCGGCCATCCACAGCTGCACGCCGACGGTGCAGTGCTCCGGCTCGGGCGGCATGTCGCCGGCCACGTGCTCGCTGAACCAGCGTCTGCCTTCCAGTTGCGCGCGCAGATGCACCACCGGATCGGTGTAGAACTCACGGAAGGTATGCCCTGCTACCTTCAGCCAGACTTGCTCATCGCAGGCAAAGGTGATCGGCACGCGGGAGTTCTCCCGCCGGGCGTAGGCGGACCAAAGGTCGGCGATCTCCTTGGTCATGAAGTACCTCCGAATCTCTCCAGCGTGAGCCCAGAGCTGCACGCATCGTTTCCTGCGCCGCCAAATACCGCCAGATGGCGCCGCAAGATAGCCACCTTCTGCTCGGCGGTGAAGCGTTTGCGCGAGTCGGTTGCGGCATTCCATGCCGAGGAACCCTCCTGTAAGCGAGATGCTAACTCGATTACGAGGATTCTCCAATTCCAACTGAATCATATCATGATCTCACTCAAACTGAAGATCCTTTCAGCTCGTACCGCATCGATGGCCACAAGAGGCCCTCTCGTACTTGCTTCGCCCCTTTCTCGCACAGCGGTCTTCCAATCGCCTTACGTAGATGCAGAATCCCAGCGCCAGTACATCGGCAGCCGCCAGAAGTGCCAAACGAGGAGCAATCAGCGGGGGAGTGCTACGGGGAAGGGGGTTACCGTAACAGTAACACCTTGCCGACCACCCCGGGCGGGCTGTCCGTCTAGGCGCCCGGACCCAGCGGGGCGAAGCGCAGCGACCCATACTGCGAGTGCAGCATGTTCTCGTCTCCTATGGCGCGGATGTGCGTCCACATCCGCCCGACCATCTCCTCCAGCACGCCCTGATGCCCGGGGTCGCCCGCCAGGTTGCGCATCTCGTAAGGGTCCGCGCGCAGGTCGTACAGCTCGTCGAAATCGAAGGCGTTAAAGACATACTTGTACCGGCCCGCCCAGACGAGGCGCTGGGTCCAGTAGTAGCGCTGGCCGTGGAACTCGGCGAAAGAGTCGTCGGGCCAGTCGGTGGGGGACTCGCCGCGGAGGAGCGGTGCCAGCGAGCGCCCCTCCCCCTGAGCCAGCGGGCCGCAACCAGTCATCTCTAGCAGCGTCGGCGCCAGGTCCAGCGTGTTCACCGGCTGGTCGCAGAGCTGGCCGGCCACGCCCTGGCCGGGCCACTTGATGATAAAGGGGATGCGGTAGCCCTCCTCGAAGGGAAAGACGCCCAGCGAGTGCAGGCCGTGCGCGCCCATCATGATGCCGTGATCGTTGAAATAGACCACGATGGTGTTGTCGGCCTGCCCCGTCTCCTCAAGCGCCCGCAGGATGCGCCCCGTCTGCTCGTCCAGCAGCGTCACCCGGGCGTAGTAGCACGCGATGGTGCGCGCGTGGTCAAGCCACGACATGCCGCGCCACTCCGCCCGCTGCCGGCGGTAGAGGTTGGGCCGATCGGCTAGCGGATCGTGAAAGCTGGGCGGCACGGGGATCTCGGCGGGATCGTAGCGCTGGTAGTACGCTAAGGGCACGCTGTGCGGGTCGCCAGGCCAGCCGTGGCTGACGAAGGCGCACCAGGGGCAGCCGCTGGCGGCGGCGCGCTGCATAAAGTCGATCCCGTGCTGATAGTCATACCAGGCGCGGGTTCCCTCCACGGGCTCGTCGTAGGCGCCGTACAGCAGATAATCGGGATAGCCGCGATGGGGCGCGGCATAGCGCACCGTATAGTCCTGCGGCTGCGGCGGCAGGCCGAGAGCGCGTCGATGGCTGGCAAAGCCGGAAGCCCCAGAGCCCTCCAGGTCATATTCCTCAAAGCCGAAATGCCGCAGGTTCTCGCTGCGCTCCACGTGCCACTTGCCAAAGTAGCCGCAGCGATAGCCATGGGCGGCCAGCCGCTGGCTCCACATCTCCAGGTAGGTCCGCAGGCGCGCGCGATAGTCGGGCACCGCGTGGGCGCAGTCGACCATGCCGTGCTGGCTGGGATAGACGCCGGTGAACAGGCTGGCCCGCGTGGGCGAGCAGATGGCGTTGACGGTGTGGGCGTTGGTGAAGCGCGTCCCCTGGCGCGCCAGCCGGTCCAGGTTGGGCGTTTGGCAGGGGGAGCCGGGGTCCAGCGTCCCCGCTTGCTGTTGGTCGGTCATCAGGAAGAGGACGTTCGGTCGGTTCACGGCCATGGTCAGCGTTCTCCTTTTCCGCGCTCCAAACCGCGTCGATCGTTCGAGGCTCCGCCGCCTGTCGCCAGGGCCGCCTGGGCTGGCGCGTTGGCAGCCACCCTTCCTATGCGCCCAGCCAGAGGGAGGCCGCCTGCACGAAAAAGGTCGTGCCCAGGTCGCGCAGGTGGTAGGGCGAGCGGTCGCTGCCATCGGGGGGCAACACCTTGGAGAGGATAGCGCCGCGCAGGTTCTCATCGGCCGGATGGGTGAACTGGACGCGCATACAAAAGTCCAGGGCCAGCCGGGTGGGGCCGTCGAAGGCGTCATCGCCAGCAGCCGCCTTCAGACGTTGCCAGAGGATGGCCGCGCAGGCGATGCCGCTGGTCTCGTGGCCGAAGGAATCGGTATTGAAATCGAGATAGGTGTTGCGAATCAGTCCCCCGTCGTGGCGCTGGGCCCGGACGTACCACTGGGCCGACTGGCGGGCGCACTCCAGAAAGGTCGCGTCGCCGCTCTCTTGCCAGGCGCGAATCAGCGGCATGCCCCACCAGAAGGCGTGCCGCGGGTGGATGTTGCCGGTGATGGCGTTGCACGGGGCAAAGTGGATCCAGTTGCCCGGCGGGTCTTGCTCGACCAAGAGCCGGCGCGCGGTCTCCCAGAAAGGCGTCTCCAGGCCCTTATCGCCGGCACGCCGGGCGCCGGTGAGGAACACGCCATCGTCCAACAGGGGCCGCCCGGGCACGTCGGGCCGGTCGTTGCTGTGGCGGGGGCGCCAGGGGGCGAAAGCGCGCGCTGCCGGATCATAGAGGTCGCGGAAGAGCCCTTCGCCGGGCAGGTAAGCCTTACGCAAGACCCAGCGCAGCGCGCGGATGGCGGCCTCCTCCCAGGTCTGGTCCCGCGTCTCGTCGGCCAGATAGAAGAGGCCATCCAGGCACTCCAGGATAGCCGAGGTGTTGGCCTTGTCGCCATAGTCCTCAAAGGCGGCGATAAAGCCATGGTCGGGGTCGGCGGGGTCGTGGACCTGCTGCCGGAGGATGAACGCGCCGCCGGCCTTGGCCGCTTCCAGCAAGCCAGCATCGCCCAGCACGCGGTGCGCCAGGACCAGGGCCTTGACCGCCTGGCCGGTGTGCCAGATCGGGCAAAAGACGTCCCACTGGGCCTTGGCGGCGCTATACTCGCCGCGCATGGACCCGCGCCAGTCCGCATAGCGAAAGCCGTGCGAGTTGGCAATGTCGGCGGGCTGCTGCTCGCGAATTTGCGCTCGGTCGGTGAGCCAGGAACAGGCCAGCCGCAGGCGGTCCGCCAGCAGGGCCCTGTCGATCTCGGGAAAGGTTCGTGCGCCGGTCAAATCCAGCCTCCTCGACAAGAATAGGTCAGCTCGACGATGCTAACGGGCATACGGGTCTGCGGCGTCGCGCAGGCCGTCGCCCAAAAAGTTGAAGCAAAGGACCACCACGATGATCACCGCGCCGGGCGCGAGCAGCCAGGGGAAATGCGCCAGCGCGCGGATGTTCTGCGCCTCCTGCAACAACACGCCCCAACTGATCACCGGCGGGCGCAGGCCCAGCCCGAGAAAGCTCAGCGAGGTCTCGCTCAGGATCATGCTCGGGATGCTCAGCGAGAGCGAGGCGATGATGTGGCTCAGGAACGAGGGCAACAGGTGGCGAGTGATAATGCGAAGCTCGTTGGCTCCCGCCAGCCGCGCGGCCATGACAAAGTCCTCCTCCCGCAACGCGAGGAAGCGCCCGCGCACCACCCGCGCCAGTCCCGTCCAGCCGATCAGCGACAGGATGATGGTGATGCCAAAATAGACCCGCACGGCGGGCCACTCCTTGGGCAAGGCCGCGCTCAGGGTCAGCCACAGCGGGATGGAGGGGATGGAGCGGATGAACTCGATCACGCGCTGCACCAGCACGTCCACCACGCCGCCATAGTACCCCGACGCGCCGCCGATGAGCACCCCCAGCACAAAGCTGATGGCGATGCCCACCAATCCGATGGAGAGCGAGATGCGGGTGCCATAAAGCAGGCGGGAGAAAAGGTCTCGCCCCAGGCGATCCCCGCCCATGAGGTACAAGGCCCCCTCGGGATTCTTGATGCCAAAGAGGTGCCAATCCATCTCGAAGAGGCCCCATAGCTTGTAGGGATCGCCGCGCACCAGGAAGTGGAGCGGATA
>ERZ747221.3827-NODE-3827-length-11514-cov-3.322899_pt1 | contig 11514 bp, 9 predicted proteins | sample MGYA00374949_ERZ747221 | MGnify/ENA primary metagenome ERZ747221 (study PRJEB28779, sample SAMN05720172) | bioreactor metagenome | isolation source: Anaerobic biogas reactor | place: USA:Washington, USA | collected 2015-08-08 ... | reverse complement strand
CCCTGGCGCTGGCCGCGTGGTGGGCGCTCTGGGACCGGGAGGAAGGCTCGACGGGCAAGGCGCTGGGTTGGCCGACCCTGAGCGCGCGGACCCTGGCCATCCTGGGCGCCGCCGCGTTGGCGCTGCTGGCTATCCGCGGCGAGCTCCCCTTTCTTCTTCCGCTGTTGGCGGCCCTCGTGCTTGTGCTGGCCCGGCCCAGCGCTTGGGCGTTCCCGCGCTGGTCGGGATGGATGGATGCGGTGTTGCAGCCGCGGGTCTCCCTGCCGCTGGTGCTGGCGCTGCTGCTCGTTTCCTTCTTGGTCAAGTTCCCGCCCGCCCAGTTCGACGAGCTGGTCTTTTTCGACGACTATCCCACCATCTATACCGTGACCTTGAAGGGCTGGGAGATGCTCAAGCAAGGGGGCATCTTTGGCTGGGACCCGGCCATGATGGGCGGCTACTATACCGTCTCGGACGTGAGCCACAACGAGATATTCTTCCTGCTGCCCTTCTTGCCTTTTGGCCCGCGCGTCGGCTTTCATCTGATGATCCTGTTCTTCTACCTGGCCTTTCCCCTGCTTCTCTACGGATATGCCAGGCTGCTTTTCGACGAGCGCGCGGGGCTGCTGGCGCTGTGGGGCGGGGCGTTTGTCGCCTTTGGCTTCTTTGACAACCTGCTCTATTGGGGCATGGTCAACTCGTTCATCGGCCTGTGCTTTTTGCTGCTGGACCTGATCCTGGTCCAGTTGATGCGGCGGGGCAAGCCCTGGGCCAGCTTCGCCCTGATCCTGGCGCTCTCCCTGACGCTCTATGCTGCGACGGGCTTTTTCGTCTATGCCCTGCTTTTGATCGGCCTGGATTTCCTCTGGCGCTTTGACCGGCGGATGATTCCGCGGCTGGCTTTCGTCATGGCGGCGGCTTTTCTGATTACCCTCACGTTCACCTTCTCGTTTCTGGCCTATTCGGGCTATTTCGTCCAGAGCGACGAGATCTATGACCCGGTGCACTACACCATCCCCGAGATCGTCGCGCAAAGCGTCCAGGCCCTGGATCGGGTGACCGATCCCCGGTTCTGGCTGCTGGGCAGGCCGGTGCGCTATCAGGGCCTTTTCATCGTCTCGCTGCCGATCATCGCGGCGGCGGTCTGGGAGCGCCTGCGGGCGCGGCGGCGCCTCTATGGCGATCCTCTGCTGGGCGTGGCGCTCATGGCCGCGGTGGTCATGCTGCTGACGCTGGTGGTCTCGCCCAGCGTGGACATGTTCGTCAGCCGCATCCGCTTCCTGTTGCCGGTGCCCCTCGTGCTGATCTATGGCGCCTGGCTCAACCAGGAGCGGAGCCTGCACCCTGCCGCCGTACTCGTGGTCCTGGCGATCCTTTTGCCGACGTTGCCCTCGCGCCTGTTGCTGCCGATCGAGCACACGCCCAGCCTGCGCGCCTATAACGCCGGGTTGGTGGAGGCGGTGGAGGGGCTGGATAGCGACCTGATCCTGCTGGAGAGCATGGGCGGATACGACCTGGCCACCGAGGGGGAGGGCTCCACCGAGGCCCAGGAGTCCCACGCGCACCTGGAACCCTATTTCCCCTTCGAGACCAGCAAACGGTTCATGGCCAACAACCAGGAAGGCTATCATCACAGCGTCTATCGCCGCAATTTCATCACTTCCGGGGCTTTCCGCGGCAAGCTGCTGCCCGACTGGCCCCGGGAAGAGATCAGGGCCTTCCTGGAGCAGTGGGGCATCCGGCACCTGGTCCTTTGGACAGAGATCTCCAAGGGCTACTTTGATGGCGATCCCGCTTTTGTGCGCATCTGGGAGGATGGCTTCTGGGCCATCTATGCCTATGACCAGGCCGCGCCCGGCGACGTCTGGGCGGAGAGCGCCAGGGGAACGCTCGAGCCGCGCGGCTACTTTGCGCAAGAGGTGCGGCTCACCCAGGCGCGGGCGGGCGAGCTGGTGCGGCTGCGCATGAACTATTTCCCCGCCTGGCGGGCCAGCCAGGGCGGGCAGGCGGTCGAGCTGCGCGAGCAAGAGGGGCAGATGGCTTTCGTCGCGCCGGCGGACGGCGATTACGTGGTCGAGCTGGCGTACCCGCGCTATGCGGGGCTGTCGGTTTTGGCCTTGGGCGCCATCGTGGTATCCTTTCTGCTGGTCCGGCGATTTCGGGAGGCGCTGAGCGTCCCCGCCTGCGCCGGCGAGCGGGAGGGCGGGCGATGACCGAGCTTCGCGTGCGCGTGGGCGATTTCCACCTGGGGCCCCGGGAAAAAGAGGCCATCTATGAGGTCCTGGACAAGGGGCGGCTCTCCGAGGGCCCCAAGGTCCGCGAGTTCGAGCGCCAGTGGGCAGCCTATATCGGCACCCGGCATTGCGTCGCCACCAGCTCGGGCACGGGGGCGCTGATCACGGCCCTGGCGGCGATCAAGCACGCCAAGGGCCTCGGCGCTGGCCGGAAGGTGCTCACCACGCCGCTGACCTACATCGCCACCAGCAGCGCCATCAGCGCCGTCGGGTGGGAGCCGGTCTATGTGGACGTGGACCCGCGCACCTTTGTCATCACGCCGGAGAACGTGGAGGCGCACCTATCCGGCGCGCCGGACCCAGAACGCTACGCCCTGATCCTGCCCGTGCACCTGATGGGCTATGCCGCGGACATGGGCCGCCTGCTCGAGATCGGGCGGCGCTATGGCATCCCGGTGGCCGAGGACTCGGCGCAGGCCCACGGCACGCTGCTGGAGGGCGGCAAGGCGGGTTCGCTGGGCTACTTTGGCGCCTTTTCGTTCTATATCGCGCACAATATCCAGGCCGGCGAGATGGGCGCCATCACCACCAACGACGCCGAGCTGGCCCGCCTGGCGCGCAAGCTCAAGGCGCAGGGCCGGGCTTGCGATTGCCCGGTCTGCGTCCGCGCCGAGGGCCGGTGCCCACGGCTCAACGGCCACCAGGGCGACGACGACTATGACCCGCGCTTTACGCACGAGCTGATCGGCTACAATTTCAAGACCATGGAGTTCCAGGCGGCGCTGGGCCTGACGCAGTTGGAGCGGGCCGATTGGATCGTGGCGCAGCGGCAGCGCAACGCCCGCTACCTGACCGAGCGCCTGGCCGCCTACGCCGAGATCCTGCAATTGCCGCCGTACTCCGAGGCGGTGAGCTACTTGGCCTATCCCTTGGTCATCCGGCGGCCGGAGCTGATCTCCCGGAAGCGGTTGCGCCGGGAGCTGGAGCGGCTGGGGATCGAGACGCGCCCGCTCTTTGGCTGCATCCCGACCCAGCAGCCCGCCTATGGACACCTGAAGGCTGAATACGAGGGGCGCTTGCCCAACGCCGACTATTTGGGGCGCCACGCCTTCTATGTGGGCTGTCATCAGTACCTGCAAGAGGCTGACCTGGCCTACATGGTGGAGGCTTTTGGGCGCATCCTGGGCCGCCTGGGGTAGCGGCCAAGCTGAGGGGAGAACCGCCCCGGTTCGTATCTGATTTCGCTCGTCAAAGGAGCAGCGATGAGTGCAGCGGTCGTGATACCGACCTATAACGAGTCTCAGAATATCGCGCCATTGGTGGAGGGCATCCTGGAGGCCAGCGCCCAGGCGCGGGTGATCATCGTGGACGACAACTCGCCGGATGGCACGGGCCAGATCGCCGACGAGATGGCCGCCAAGCACCCGGAGGTGGAGGTCATCCACCGGCAAGGCAAGGGCGGGCGCGGCTCGGCTTGCATCGCCGGCTTTCGCCGCGCGCTGGCCCGCCCCGAGCACGACTATTTTCTCGAGATGGACGCCGATTTCTCCCACGACCCCCGGGATATCCCGCGCCTGTTGGAGGCAGCCCAAGCCGCGGACGTGGTCATCGGCTCGCGCTATATCCGCGGCGCCAAGATCGTCAACTGGGGCATCCAGCGCCACATCTTTAGCCACATCGCCAATGGTTTTGCGCGGCTGTTGCTGGGCATCCCGATCCACGACTATACCAACGGCTATCGTTGCTACAATCGCCGCGCCCTCGAGTCCGTCGATTTCGACCGCATCGAGGCCCACGGCTACATCGTGCTCAGCGAGATGGCCTGCCAACTGCACCAGCGCAGGATGCGCTTTGTCGAGATACCCATCGTCTTTGTCAATCGCCGGCGCGGCAAGTCCAATACCACGCTGCGCGAGATCAGCGAGGCCTTTACCTCGGTGCTCCAATTGCGCCGTAAGTACGGCAAGTCCTGAGCTCTCCTATTGCCCAATTCTGACGGAGAAGGAACATGATTCCCATAACGGATGTTCGCTTTGAGGGAAACGAGCTGGAATACGTCAGCGAGTGCATCAAGACCGGCTGGGTGTCCTCCCTTGGCAAATACGTGCAGCAGTTCGAGGAGCAGTTCAGCCGATACTGCGGCGCCAAACATGGCGTCTCGGCCAGCAATGGGACCACCGCGCTGCACCTGGCGCTGGAGACGCTGGGCATCGGCCCCGGCGACGAGGTGATCGTGCCGACATTGACCTTTGTCGCCACTGCCAACGTGGTGATCTATGCCGGGGCGCGGCCGGTCTTTGTGGACTCGGAGGCCGAGACCTGGAATCTGGACCCGGCCCAGCTCGAGGCCAAGATCACTGAGCGGACCAAGGCCATCATCCCGGTGCACATCTATGGCCACCCAGCGGATATTGACCCTATCATGGAGATCGCCCGGCGGCACAACCTGTACGTCATCGAGGATGCCGCCGAGGCCCATGGCGCGCTCTACAAGGGGCGGCGCGTGGGGGCCCTGGCCGACATGTCCTCCTTTAGCTTTTACGGCAACAAGATCATCACCACCGGCGAGGGGGGCATGATCCTCACCGACAACGCCGAATGGGATGAGCGGGCGCGCTGGCTGCGCGATCACGGCATGTCCAAGACCAAGCGCTACTGGCATTCGGTGGTGGGCTACAACTATCGCCTCACCAACCTGCAGGCGGCGCTGGGGGTGGCCCAGTTGGAGCGCATCGATCGGATCATCGAGATCAAGCGCCAGCACGCCGCCCTGTATAACGAGCTGCTGCGCGGCGTGCCGCACGTCACCCTGCCGCCGGAAGCCGACTGGGCGCAGAATGTCTATTGGATGTACTCGATCCTCATCGAGGACGGCTACGGCCTGAGCCGCGACGGTTTCATGGCCGCGCTCAAGGAGCGGGGCATCGACAGCCGACCCTTCTTCTACCCCATCCACACCATGCCGCCTTACGTCCAGTACGCCGAGGGGCAGGAATTCCCCGTGGCGGCGGAGCTATCGCGCAAGGGCGTCAACCTGCCCTCTTCGCCCACGCTGACGCCGGAGCAGATCCGCTTGATCAGCGACACCATCAAAGAGCTGGGACGGTGACCATGATCGAGATCCGCACGCTGCACCCAGAGGAAGCGCCCATCGCCGCCGACCTGCACATCGAAGGCCAGCCGGGCACGGTGCTGACCATGTTGGGCAAAGAGTTCCTGACGGCGCTCTATCGCGAGATCAACGACTCGGCCTACGGCCTGGCGTTCGTCGCCACGTCGGAGGACAAGGTGGTGGGGATCATCGCCGGGGCGACGGATACCGGCGCGCTCTTTAAGGATATCATCCTCCGGCGCGGCATCCACCTGGTCTGGCCGGTGGCTCGCCGGCTGCTGAGCAAGCCCGCGCTGCTTTGGCGGGTGATCCAGACCTTCGCCTATCCGGGCAAGCTGCCCGAGCGGCCCGGCGACGCCGAGTTTCTCTTTATCGGCGTGAGCGGCGAGATGCGGCGGCATGGCATCGCCAGCCAGATGCTGGAGCGGCTGATCGCGGCCTGCCAGGAGCGCGGCGCGCGGGGTCTCCTTTCCACCGTGGACGTGACCAATCCACGCGCCAACCCCTTTCATGTCAAGCGGGGCTTTCGCATCATCGACACCTTTGACCTGTATGGGCGCAAGATGAACCTCTACTATTTGCCCTTCACCGACCAGCCCGCCGGCGAGGGATAGAGCAGTGGCTGGGGGGAAGGGCCTGGCAGGGGTTGCGCGCGGGTTGGGCTCGCGGCGCTGGCTGGTGGATGGCGGCTTGCTGGCGCTGGTGACCCTGGTCGGGCTGCGGGGATGGCTGGGGCCGGGGTATCTGGCCAGCCCGCGCCTGGAGATGGTCCCGGAGCTGAGCATCGTCTGGATGGCCAAGCAGCGCATCTTGGAGGGCGGCCCGCTCACCGAGTGGGTGCCCTACGAGTTCGCGGGCTTTCCCCTGGTGCGTTTCCTCTCCTACCCGCTGTATGACGCCATGGCCTGGGTCTCCATCGGCACGGGGCTGGCGCTGGAGTGGCTCTTCAAGGCCGGGTTCATCCTCGCCTTCGTGGCCTCGGCCCTCGCCATGTATGCGCTGGCCTACGAGTTGGTGCGGCGGCGGGGCGCGGCGCTGGCGGCGGGCGCCATCTATGCCCTCTTTCCCTTTCACCTGCACGCCGCCTCGGAGGCCTGGGTCCATGCCGTCTTTTGGGCGGTGATGCCGCTGGCCTTCCTGGCCTACGAGCGCAGCAGAAGCGGCCCGACGGTCCGCGCCCGCGATGGGCTGTGGCTGGGGCTGCTCCTGGCGTCCTTGCCCATCATCAACAGCGAGCACACCCTGCTGCTGGCCCCCTTCCTGGGCATCTATCTCCTGTTACGCGAGGGCGCCGTTTGGTGGCGAGATAGGCGGCAATGGCGCGCCATGGTCGGCTATTGGGCCCTGGCGGGGGGCGTGGCGCTGGGCTTGGCGGCGTTCTTTGTCCTGCCGGCGATGATCGAGCTGGAGGATGTGGGCATCCACCTCAAGCACGGCGCGGAATCGTTCCAGAGCGACCAGCTCTTGCGGGATTACGCCCTCTCCCCGGCGTTGCTCTGGCGCGCGGTGGTGCGGCGCTTTGGCCTGGCTTACGAGCTCGCCCAGCCCTCGGTGATCGGCCATGCCTTTTGGTCCATCGCCTGGTATCCGGGCGCGCTCGCCTTGGCGCTGGCGGCGCTGGGCGCGAGGCGCGCCTTCCGGGACGCCCGGCTGGCGGCGCTGCTGGCCGTGCTGGTTGCGGCGGCCTTGTTCATCCTGGGGAGCTGGCTGCCGGGCAACCCCTTTCCCAAGCTGCCGTTCCTGGGGCGGCTGGCGCCTTTCCGGGGGATGTTCTTTTTCGCCTTTGGCCTTTCCCTGTGCGCGGCCTGGGGCATGCGCGACCTGTTGAGCTGGCGGCCCTGGCGCGGCGCGGCACGCGGGGGGCTGGTGGTTGCGGCGCTCGTCGCGTTGCTCTTGGATTATTGGCCCGCCGGCGGCGCGCTGACCACCTTGCCCAGCTACCTGCCGGAGGACGAGATCGCCGCCTACCGCTGGCTGGCCGAGCAAGGCCAGGGCTTCCGCAGTTGGGAGCAGGTCACGGCCCATCGCGACGCCTACCTGCGCAGCTATGGCCTGGTCTATGACAGCCGCCGCCACCTGTGGGGCTATTACGATAACGGCGCGCCGCGGCACATGTGGGCGCTGTATAGCTGGGGCGACATCCCCACCGCGCTCGAGCTGGGCAGCACGCGCTATATCATCACCCGGCCCGGCAAGGCGGTGGACGCGGCGGCCGCGGCGCTGCTGGAAAAGATGCGCTCACGCGGGTACGATCAGGTGGCCTGGTCGTCGGAGAGCCTGACGATCCTGGAAAACCCCGCTTGGCGGCCCCTGGTGACGGCCTATCGCTCCAGCGCCCTCTACCTGGGCGACCCCGAGTACCGGGCCCTGGACATCCTGCCCGCCCTGGTCGAGCAGGGCGTGGCGCTGGCCTCCGGCCCTTCCGACTATGCGGAGGGCTATGGCCTGGAGGACGTCCAGCTCTTTGACCACGTGATCGTCCGCGAACCCTGGGCGCGGGACGCCGAGGCTGCTGCGGCGCTGCGGGAGGCCGCTGGCGCGCGGCTGGTGACGCACCAGGAGATCCTGGAGGGGCGTCCCTTGGCGCCGGCGGGCAAGGGCACGCAGGCCGCGCTATCCTGGCAGCGCCCCGGCCCGGAGCGCATCATCGTGAACGTCACGTGCCAGGAGCCCGTGATGGTGATGGTGAGCGAGGCCTGGTATCCCAATTGGCGCCTCACCGTGGACGGCCAGGAGCAGGCCGTCTGGCGGGTCAACTATGCCTACCTGGGGGCCAGGGTGGAAGCGGGCCAACACGAGCTGGTCTTTCGCTACGAAAAGCCCTGGCACGTCTGGCTCGGCTATGCGCTCAGCGGCCTGACGCTTGTGGCGGTATTGTGCAATCTCGCGATCTGGAGGAAGCGCTGATGACGGTTTCCGTGATCCTGCCCACCTATAACGAATCCAAGAATATCGTGCCGCTGATCGAGGCCCTCGAGGATTACCTTGGCCACGAGGGCATCGACTATGAGCTGGTGGTGGTGGATGACAACAGCCCGGACGGCACGGCGGACCTGGTGCGGGAGCGCACGGCCCAAGATGATCGGGTCAAGCTCTTTGTGCGCACCGAGGAAAAGGGGCTGGGCACGGCGGTCAAACATGGCATCCGCAACTCGACGGGGGATATCGTGGCGGTCATGGACACCGATTTCAACCATGACCCCAAGATGCTGCCCCAGATGAGCAAGTTCTTGGAGTATTACGACATTGTCATCGGCTCGCGCTTTGTCATGGGCGGCGGCATGGAAGACAGCCACCGCTACTATTACAGCTTTATGTACAACATGCTGGTGCGGGTGTTGCTGCGCACCCAGGTGCAGGATAACCTCAGCGGCTTTTTCGCCATGCGCCGGGACAAGCTGGAGCGGATGGACCTGGACCGCATCTTTGTCGGCTATGGCGAGTGGTTCATCCGCCTGCTTTTCCTGGCCTGGCGTGAGGGGTATAATATGCTCGAAGTGCCCGTCTTTTACATCCTGCGCCGCCACGGGCAGAGCAAGTCGCGCTTTTTACGCATGATCTATAGCTATACCCGGACCGTGCTCGAGCTGCGTTTGGGGATTTGACAAGATGCCGGAGAGCAGGCCGCGGCGGGTGATTATCATGCCCGCCCACAACGAGAGCAAGAATATCGCCGCCGTGTTGCGCGAGCTGCGGCCCTGGGCGCAGGACGCGGATATCGTCGTGATCGACGACTATTCCTCGGATGAGACCGCGGCCCTGGCCGCCAAGATGGGGGCGCAGGTGCTTAGCCTGCCCTGCAACCTGCGCTACGGCGGCGCGGTGCAGACCGGCTTCAAGTATGCCGTGCAGCGGGGCTACGACGTGGCGGTGATGATGGACGCCGATGGCCAGCACGACCCGTCCGCCATCCCGGCGCTGTTGGAGGCCGTGGAGAGCGGGCAGGCCGATGTGGCGCTGGGCTCGCGCTTTTTGGGGCGCGCCGACTATCACCTGTCGCTGGTGCGCCGCTGGACCATGCGCGCCTTTGCCGCCCTGGTCTCCCGCGCCACCCGGCACCCCATCACCGACCCCACCTCGGGCTTTCAGGCCCTGAACCGCGATGTGCTCCGTTTCCTGGCGCGGGACAACTATCCCGTGGACTTCCCCGACGCTGACTTGCTGATGCTACTGGGCTTTGCCGGCTTTCGCATCCAAGAGGTGCCCATGGTGGTGCGAAGCCGCATGAGCGGGACCAGCATGCATGCAGGGCTCAAGCCGATCTACTATATGCTCAAGATGATGCTCTCCATCCTGATCGTCTGGCTGCGGCAGAAAACGCGGTCCAACGCCGTGCGCCCGGCCCCGGCGGAACCGAGCGACGATGCTTAACGCGCTCTCCATCGACGTGGAGGATTGGTACCACCCCGAACTGGTGCGCGAGCACGTCGACCTGGCCCAGGCCGAGCGGCGCGTCCAGCAGGCCACGGCGCCCATCCTGGAGCTGCTGGAGCGCCATGGCGTGCGCGCCACCTTTTTCATCGTCGGCGAGGTGGCGCAGGCGGCGCCGGAACTGGTGCGCGAGATCGCTCGCCGGGGGCACGAGATCGGCTGCCACAGCATGAGCCATCGCACGCTGCACGAGCTGGGGCCGGAGGCGTTCCGCGCCGAATTGGTCGCCTATGGCGCGGCCATGGCGAGGCTGGGCGTCGGCGAGATCAGCGGCTTTCGCGCGCCGACCTTTTCGCTGGACCAGCGCAGCGCCTGGGCGATCCCGATCCTGGCCGAGCTGGGCTATCGGTACGATTCCAGCATCTTTCCCTTGCGGAACCCGGTCTATGGCGTCTCGGGCGCGCCGCTCGCCCCCTATCGGATCGGGACGCGGGACGTGAGCCGCGCCGATGCGGACGGGGCGCTCGGCGAGTTTCCCATGTCGGTCTGGCAGGCGGGGCCGTTGCGGGTGCCGGTGAGCGGAGGCTTTTACCTGCGGGCGCTGCCCTGGCCGCTGCTTCGCGGGCTATTGGGCCGGATCAACGCGGCTGGCCGCCCCTTTGTGATCTATATGCACCCCTGGGAGGCCGATGCGGGGACGCCGCGCCAGGGGGGCTTGTCGCTGCTTGCCCGCTGGATCACCTATGTCAACATCGAGAGCACTCTGTCCAAGGTGGAGCGGCTGCTGCAGCGCTTCGCCTTTGGGCCCCTGCGCGATGCGCTGGCCGCGCGGCAGGGACAGTCGGTTTGAGCGCGTTGGGGAGATAGCGAGATGGTCTTTCGCACGAGGATTTTCGTCATCCTGCTGGCTTTGGGCGTCTTGATCGCGATCATCAACCTAGTGCGCGCCAAAAAGATCAAGGAAGAGTTTGCGCTGCTCTGGCTGCTCACCGCGGTGGCGCTGGTGGTCATTCCGCTCTCCATCGACGTGCTGGACGCCATCGCCTTTGCCATCGGCGTGGACTATCCGCCGGGCCTGCTGTTCCTCGTCGCCTTTGTGGGCGTGTTGTTCATCCTGTTCCAGTTTTCCACCAGCATCTCCAAGTTCAGCGACCAGATCAAGAACATCGCCCAGGACCTGGCATTGTTGAACAAGCGAGTGGAAGAGCTGGAGGCCAAGCGATCGCGCGCCGGGGAGGCGCCGGACCAGGAACCCAAGCAAGGAGCATCGTAGATGACGGTGGAATCGACAACGGCGCCGGAGCGCAGGCTGGCCCCGCGGCTGGCGGCGATCTGGCATCGCGAGTGGCTGATCGTGGCGCTGCTCATCTTGTTGGCGGCGGCGGTGCGCGTCTGGCTCTCCAGCGCCGCGCGGGTGGTGTGGGGCGACGAGCCCTTTTATCTCTGGCTGGGCCGCAACTGGCTGACGGGCCAGGGCTACTCGTTCACCGGCTATTCCGACGTCCACCATGCGCCGCTTTATCCGCTGCTCACGGGCCTGTTCTACTTGCTAACCCATGACATGGCGCTCAGCAGCCGCCTCTGCTACATCCTCTTTGGCGCCGCGCTGGGCCTGCCCATCTATGCCATCGCGCGCGAGCTCTACGACCGGCGCGCCGGCGTCGAGGTCGCCGAATCGACCGCCTGGCAGCCCTGCAGCAAGCCGATCTGGTTCACCGAACTCGGCTGCGCCGCCATCGACAAGGGGCCGAACCGGCCGAATGCCTTCCCCGACCCGAAATCTGCGGAGCATGCCCTGCCGCCTTTCTCCGCCGGCGG
>ERZ747221.3823-NODE-3823-length-11531-cov-3.711891_pt1 | contig 11531 bp, 7 predicted proteins | sample MGYA00374949_ERZ747221 | MGnify/ENA primary metagenome ERZ747221 (study PRJEB28779, sample SAMN05720172) | bioreactor metagenome | isolation source: Anaerobic biogas reactor | place: USA:Washington, USA | collected 2015-08-08 ... | reverse complement strand
GCGGCTCACGGGCCAGACGAAGCGCGCCCGCGGCAGCTCGCGCGAGAGCCTGTCGACGAGCGCGATCAGGAAGGGGATCAGGTGGAGCGCGAACGCGTCGCGGCTGCCGGCGAAGAGGAGCACGTGAGGGTCGCCGCGGTCGGCGGGCGGCTCGGCGGCCTCGACGGCGTCGGCTACGAGGTTGCCCACGACCCGCAGCGCCTCGCGCGGCGAGCCGCGCCTCAGGGCCCTGTCGCGGACCTGCTCGTCGGGGAGGAGCAGGAGCTCGATAACGTATACGGCATGCTGTTTTCCGAGCAGGAAAGCGGCTTCTTTGCCGGTGTTGCCGCCGCGCTTGAGACCAAGACAGGCAAAGTCGGTTCGGTGCACGGCATGGCTTTCCCGCCAGTCGTCAATTACCAGTTCGGTTTTGAGGCAGGTGTCAAGTACGCCAACAAGCATCTTGGAACAAGTGCGGAAATCATTTCCCTGCCCTCCTATGCGGGCACTGATGTCACGGGAGCCAATGTCGGAAGCAACTATGTCGGTGACTTCGCAGACGAGGCGACCGGTAAGATCATCGGCAATGAACTCTATGACCTGGGCTGTGACATCCTCTTCGTGGCTGCGGGCGCTTCAGGCAACGGCGTCTTCACGGCGGCCAAGGAGCGCAAAGACGTCTTCTGCATCGGCTGTGACGTAGACCAGTACGATGACGGCGATCGCGGCGATCAGCGAATCCAGAGCGGGCATGGGCGTGCCCGCTTTCTCCAGAGCGCTGACGAGCGTTCCCCAGATCAGCATGACCTCGGTATCTATGCCCTGAACTCGCCCGGCAAAGCGCACGAGCAGTTGACTCTGCAGCCAATCGTGCAGGGATAGCTTTTTCGGCTCATCGGCCAGTCTCTCGATCCCCTTCCTGATCTCGCCTATGGTGATCACGTTCAGATAGAGGCTCTGCTCATCAATGCTGTCGATCCACCGGAGCACGTTCGGATCAGGCCGCTTGGCTACCAACTCGGAGATGACACAAGTATCAAGGAGATAGTTCATGCCGGCTCAAACTCGGCGCGGATCGGGCTCCTGTCTCGGGTCAGGTCTAGTCCAGCATCAACGAGCGGCGAACCGCGAAAGAACTCGGATACTCTCTGTTGTGCCAGCACTAGCTTGCGGTACTCGTCATACGAGATCACCACAGCGGTCTCGGCTCCTCTTCTGGTGATCACCTGGGGACCGCTCTCGATGGCTTCCTCGATGACCTGGCTAAGCTTGTTCTTCGCTTCCTGGACTTGCCACACTCGTCTCATGGGCAACCTCCTGTCTAGTCTGTCTAGATTATACGCACAGCGACGATGCGTGTCAAGCAAGAGTTTGGGCTTTGGGCCAGGACTCCCGATGCGCGGATCAAGACCTGCAGGCCGAGCTGGAAGCGGCGCGCAAGCAGGAGCTGGCGCGTGAGCGAGCGTGCATCGAGCGCTTGCAGCGTTTCCGCCGGTAGCTGCTCTACCGGTGCGGATCGACCTGCGAGACCCCGAAATCCACCCCGCGCAGCGCCAGCAGATCCCCCAAAAACCGCGCCGTCGTCGGGATGATGGTCTGTTCCATGTGCTGCATGGGCGTGTGTGGCGCGTCCGGCAGGGTGAGCAAGTGATTGGGTACGCCCGCTGCCGTCAGCTCGGCGGCCAGGTCCACGGCGCCCTGGTAGGGGACGAGGGCATCGGCGGTGCCATGCACCAGCAACGTGGGCGGGCTTTTCGGGTTCACGCGCGGGAAGGTGCGCCAGGTGGCGGCCGGCGAGCCCCACATGTCCAGCACGGCCAAGAGCCCATCGCGCTGGGCATCCACCGGCTGGGCCACGTCGTGGACCAGGTGCAGCACGAGCATCCCGCCGGCGGAGCCGCCCCCCAGGGCGATATGGCGGGCGTCGATCCGATACTCGGCGCCATGGGCGCGGGCCCACTCCAGCGCCGCGCGGCCATCGGCGACCGCGTCGCGCAGCGTGCCGGGCATGTCCGGGGAGGGGTCGGCGCGCACGCGATAGTCAGGCGCGAGGCAGACATAGCCGCGCGCGGCAAAAGCCTTGGCGAACCAGGGAATGTAACGCTGGCGCCGGTCGTTGCCGGGGCGGAAGCCGCCGCCGTGGAACCAGAGGATGGCCGGGCGGGCCGCCAGCGTGTCGCCCGCTGGCTGATAGAGGTCCAGGCGCAGGGTCTCGGGCTGGCCCTGGGCATTGGTTACCTGGGCGAAGGCGATGTCCTCGATGGTTTCCACCTCGAACAGGGGAGTCAGGTAGCGGGGCGCGTTCTTGGTCATGATGGCGATCTCCTTGGGCGTTTGCGCTGGTGTTGCGCCCAGTGTAGCCGCCCTGCCGGGCCTGTCAAATCCTTCTTGGACGCATCCGCGCGGCTGTGCTATAATTCCCCCATCTAGCGCCTCGCATCCAACGGCGGAGGGGGCATTGAGGAGGAGCATGATGAGCGAGCGGATCTATATCAAGGACATCGCCGCCCATGTGGGCGAGCAGGTGACCATCAAGGGCTGGATCTATAACCGCACCGACAAGGGGCGGCTGCAGTTTCTCCTGGTGCGCGACGGCACGGGCGTCGTGCAAGCGGTGGTGTTCAAGCGCGACGTGACGCCCGAGATGATGGAGGATGCCCGGCGCGTCACCCAAGAGTCATCGGTGATCGTCACCGGCACGGTGCGGCAGGACGAGCGCGCCCCGGGCACCCCCGGCGGCTTTGAGCTGAGCGTCAGCGACTTCAAGATCTACCAACTGGCCGAAGAGTATCCGATCTCGCCCAAGGAACACGGCATCGAGTTCCTGATGGAGAACCGCCACCTCTGGCTGCGTTCGTCCCAGCAACACGCCATCCTGCTGGTCCGCGCCGAGATCATCCGCGCCGTGCGCGAGTGGCTGGATGGCAACGGCTTTGTGGGCGTGGACACGCCGATCCTCACCCCGACCTCGTGCGAGGACACCACCTCGCTCTTCGAGACCGACTATTTCGGGCGGCCGGCCTACCTGACCCAGTCCGGCCAGCTTTATAACGAGGCCACGGCCATGGCCATGGGCCGGGTCTATTGCTTTGGCCCCACCTTCCGCGCCGAAAAGTCCAAGACCCGCCGCCACCTGACCGAGTTCTGGATGGTGGAGCCCGAGATGGCCTGGGCCGACCTGGACGAGGTCATGCGGGTGGAGGAGCAGTTCGTCTCGCACATCGTTCGCTCGGTGCTCAAGAACCGGCGGGCCGAGCTGCTCGAGATCGGGCGCGACCTGGCGCCGCTGGAGCGGATCGAGCCGCCTTTCCCGCGCATCGCCTATAGCGAGGCGCTGGGCATCCTCCGCGAGGAGGGGCTGGAACTCCCCTTCGGCGAGGATTTCGGCGCGCCCCACGAGACGGCGCTGGGCGAGCACTTTAACCGGCCGGTGTTCGTGCACCGTTACCCCGCGCGCTGCAAGGCCTTCTACATGGAAGTGGACCCGGAGAACCCCGAGTTGTCCCTGTCCGTGGACCTGATCGCGCCGGAGGGCTTTGGCGAGATTATCGGCGGCGGGCAGCGCACCGACAGCCTGGAGCTGATGGAGCGGCGCATTCAGGAGCACAAGCTGCGCCGCGAGGCCTACGGCTGGTACCTGGACCTGCGCAAATATGGCTCGGTGCCCCACGCCGGCTTTGGGCTGGGCATCGAGCGCACCGTGGCCTGGATCTGCGGGCTGGGCCACATCCGCGAGACCATCCCCTTCCCGCGGCTGCTGGACCGTCTGGAGCCGTAATCGCCAGCAGCGGGAACACGTCGTACAAGAGGCCGGCGCAACGCCCCGCCAGGGCGCGCGCCGGCCTCTTTTTGCGCGTGCGCCGCCAGAAAGGCGATTTGCCATTCTTCAACAAACTGATGTATAATATACGCGATGGTTGCTTGAAAATGCCAAGGAGGGGGGCATGGCCCGATCCATCGCGCAAGTCTTTGCCGCGATCGCTGCCGCCAGGCGGCTATACGAGGGCCGGCTGTTCCAGGATCCAAACATCGTGGGCTTGGGCAGCGGCTACCGGCGTCGCGACGGCGAGCTGACCGATGAGCCTGCGCTGGTGGCCTATGTCGCCACCAAGGTCCCCGTCCGCCGCCTGAGCGCCGACCGTCTCTTGCCCCGCGCGCTAACCTTTTACCATCCCCTGGAAGCAGTGAACCTCACTGTCGCCACCGACGTGGTGGAGGTGGGGCGGATTTTCGCCTATGCGCACACCGGGCGCTATCGCCCCGCGCCAGGCGGCGTGAGCATCGGCCACCCCACGGCCACCGCCGGGACGCTGGGCGGCTATGTGCTGGATCAGCGCACCGGCGAGGTGCTTCTCCTCAGCAATAACCACGTCATCGCCGGACAGAACGCTTGCCAGGCGGGCGACCCGATCCTGCAGCAGGGCCCGCTGGATGGGGGGCTGGAGCCCGACGTATTGGCGCGGCTGGAGCGCTGGGTGCCGCTGGACTTTGCGCCCAACGGCTCGAACCTGGTGGATGCGGCGGTGGCGCGGCCCGTGATGCTTTCGGCGGTGGAGCTGGCGATCCTCGGGCTGGGGGCGGGCCCCAACGCGGCGACGGCGGCGCAGGTGGGCATGGCGGTGCAAAAGAGCGGCCGCTCCACCGAGCGAACCACCGGCGGGCGGGTGGCCTCCATCGATGCGACGTTCCGCGTGGACTATAGCTATACCGGCTCGCGGGTGGCCTGGTTCCGCGACGCCCTGATCGTGCTGGGCCCGGAAGGGTTCTCCCAGCCGGGCGACTCGGGCTCGCTGCTGCTGACCGAGGAGGCCGACCCCAAGGTGATGGGCCTGCTTTTCGCGGGGAACGCCAGCGGCGCCTTTTCCCTGGGCAACCACATCCAGCACGTGTTCAACCTGCTAGAGGTGGGGCTGGTGAGCCCGCTGGACGAGGCGCTGCGCGACACCCCTTGGCAAGGGCGGTGCGAGGACCTCTCCCGGCTGGCCGAAGCGCTGCGCGGTTCCGAGGCGGCGGCCAAGGTGCTGGCCTTGTTGCAGCGGCACAGCGCCGAGCTATGGCGCATCCTCCGGGAGCATCCCGACCTGCGGGAGCAGGCGGCGCGGGTCTTGGTCCCGCTCCTGGAAACGCTGCACGCGGCGGGCGGCCTGGAGGGCGCCAAGCTGGAGCGCCTGGAGGCTCTCCAGATCAGGGGCCTGCTCGACCGGCTGCAATCGCTGGCGAGCATCCCCCTGGGTAAGGGGCTGGCCTGGTTGCGCGGCGCCCTGGCGCGCTGCGAGGGGCAACCCCTGACGGAGCTTCTGAAAGAGACAGAGCAGCCCGTGGCGCTGCCGCCGCAAGCCGCGCCGCCCGAGCGCAACCAGGGACCGAAAGCGGCCGCGCCCGCTGCCCATTGGCCCGGGGCGCTAGCGCGACTGTTGCAGGGCGGCCGGGTCAGCGCAGCAGCAGCGGCAGCCGGACCCGGCAAGGCCCAGCGTAGCGGCTGATCCCCCCACCCCAGGTGCCGATCCAGAGCGCGCCCTCGTCGCCCGCGGCCAGCGCTTTGACCCAGGGCGCGGCCAGGCCATCGGCGACGGCGAACGACCGCCAGCGCTGCCCATCGTACACGCTCAACCCCTCCCGTGTGCCTGCCCAGAGGCGCCCTTGGCCGTCCAGCGCCAGGGCATGCACCGAGTTGCTGGCCAGGCCATCGGCGGCGGTCCAGGCGCGCCAGGCGACCCCATCCCACCGCCCGACGCCGCCCTCGGTGCCCACCCACACCCGCTCCTCCTGGTCCACCAGCACGGCCCAGACCTGGTTGTGCGGCAGTCCCTCGGCGACGGTGCGCGTCTGCCACGCCGAGCCGTCGTAGGCGATCAGCCCCGCGCTGGCGCCGAACCACTTGCGGTTGCGCCCATCCACGGCGATGGCCTGGGCGTCGGCGGCGCCGTAGGCGTGCCAGCGCTTGCCATCAAAGGCGGCGATCCCCGCGCTGGTGGCGGCCCAGGCGTAGCCCAGCCGGTCCACGACCACCGCGCGGACGTCCAGGGTGGGCAGTCCGTGGGTCGTGGTGTAGGCGCGCCAAGACCCTTGCTCCAGCAGGCTGATCCCCCCGGCGGTGGCGAACCAGACACGCTCCGGCCCGTCGAGGGCGATGCCGCGCACGCTATCGTTGATCAAGCCGGCGCCATTGGCCGAGGCGCGATAGGTCCGCCAGGTCGCCCCGTCATACCGGCTGGCCCCGCCCAAGGTCCCGAACCAGACCTGTACTCCCCGCGTCGCGACGGCCTGGATGGTGTTGTGGGGCGGCCCATCGGCGGCGAACCAGGTCTCCCACGTCGCCCCGTGGAAGCGGCTGATGCCCCCGCCCGCGGTGCCAAACCAGCGCTGGCCTGCGGGGTCGGTGGCGATGGCGACGACGCCGTCGCTGGCGAGGCCATCCTGGACGGTGTAGGCCGTCCAGCCCTGGCCGTCATATTCCGCGACACCGCCGAACCAGGTGCCCGCCCACAAGTGGCCGGTGGCGCGGTCCACGGCCAGGGCGCGGACGTCGTCGGAGGGGAGGCCGTCGGCGACGGTGTAGTGCCGCCATTGGAGACCGTCATATTCGTAGAGACCGCTGCGCCAGGCGCCTGCCCAGACGTGCTGCTGCGGATCGATGACGATGGCCTGCACGGCGCTGGCGCCATAGGTGGTGGTGAGGGGGTGGGTCTGCCAGGAATCGCCGTCGAAGACGCTGACGCCCAGCCCGGTACCGCACCAAAGTCGCCCCGTCGCGTCTATGGCTAGGGAGGTGACCCAGGGGTGGGCCAGCCCATCGGCCACGGCGTAGGTGGTCCAGCCTGTCCCGTCGTAGCGGGCCACGCCATTAGCGGTCCCGGCCCAGAGGGCTCCGGCCGCGTCGATAGCCAGCGCGTCCACGCGATCATCGGGCAGGCCCTCCGATGCGGTAAACGCCCGCCAGCGCCGGCCATCCCACCGCGCCAGTCCGCCGCCCCAGGTCCCGGCCCACACGGCGCCCGCGTCGTCTTGGGCCAGGGCGCGGATATCGCCGGCGCCCAGTCCCTCGACGGTGGTATAGGCGGCGAGCAGCGCGCCGCCCTCCCAACGCGCCAGCCCGCCCTGCGTCCCGGCCCATAGCTGGCCATCGCGAACCAGCAGGGCGCGCACCTGGTTCACCTCGCTATAGGTGATCCAGGGGCGGCAGGGCTCCGCCCGGGCGGGGAGGGGGTGGCTGGCCAGGCAACAGGCGATCCCCAGCCCCAGGGCCAAGGCTCGTCGGCAGAGCATTCTGATATCCATGTGATATCGTGCTCCCGGCCCGTCGCCGATCACCGGCGGCGGGAAAGCGGAGGCTCAGCCCCGCAACGGGACTGAGCCTCTGGATGGTTGAGAAACGAGATGCGCTGGGCTGCTATGGGCTAGGGCCGCTGGCCGCCTCGCGACCAGGGATCCGGGCCCAGGCCCGAGCCCCGCAGGATCAAGGGCAAGTACAGGGCCGGCGTCTCTGTTGCCTCCATCGTGGCGGTCGGCGTGGAGGTGGCGATGCGCGTCGGCGTCCAGGTGGGGGTGGCGGTGGAGGTCGGCGTGGGGTCGGCCAGCACCTGCGTGTCCACCTCCATGTGGAAGGTGCGCCCGAAGGCATCGGTGTAATAGGCGGTGTTGGTCAGCATGCCGCCGGGAACCACGGCGTCCACCTGCACCTGGAAGGTGATGGTGACCGATCCGCCGCGAGGGATCGCTCCTGCCCAGTGGATGGTGCGCTCCTGGGGATCATAGGTCGCGCCGCCGGCGAGGGTGCCGCTGATATAGTTGGTGCGCTCGGGCAGCTCATCCCACAGCGTGACCGAGGTTCCGGGGTCCGCGCCGCCGAGCATGTCGTTCATCAGCACCAGCGTGTAGGTCAGTACCTCGCCATCCTCGACCACCGCCGGGTCGGCGAGCTTGGCCCCGAGCAGGGTGGTGGTGTGCGTGGCGGTGGCGGTCGGCGTCGCGGGGGGCAGCGTCTCGGTGACGGTAGGCGGCGTCGTGGGCGTGTGGGTGGCCGTGGCGGCCAGGGTCGCGGTGCGGGTCGCCGTCAATGTGGCCGTTGGGTCGGTGTGCCCCAGGACGTGGGTGGTATCCGTGGCGCTGATGGTGACGCCCTCCTTGGTGGTGAGCACGGCGGTGTTCAGCGCGATATAGTCCGCGGTGGAGGCGTGCATGTGAACCCGCAGGTAGAGCTTGATCTCCTCGCCGGGGTCCAGCGTGCCGATGTTCCAGGTCACCACCTCGGTGGTGTGGTTATAGGAACTGGGCAGGTCGCCCCAGGTGCTCAAAAAGTCCATGATCTCCTGGTTGATCGCATCGGTGAGCACCACCTCGGTGAAGGGCTGCAGGCAGGTGTTGCGGATGACGATGTCATAGTGGGTGTTCCACCCGGAGGGCAGGGGATCCATCCACAGGTTATCCTTGGTCAGCTCCAGGCACTTGATCGGCGTGGCCGTAGGCGTGTTGGTGCGCGTGGGCGTGCGGGTCGGCGTGTTCGTCTGGGTGTAGGTGGGCGTTGGCGTGGGCGGGGCATAGCTGTAGCGCAGGATGACGCCCTGGCCGCCGGCAGCCCAACCGTGGTAAGCATCGATGAACTGGACCGTGTAGAGGTCCCAGCGCGTGCCCGAGACGGCCTTGAGCCAGGCGCTGCCGCCGTTGTTGGTGTAAAGGATCGCGCCGTCGGCGCCGACGATCCAGCCCTGCAGCGGCGTCAGGAACTGGACGCCGTACCAGGTCACCGTCTGGCCGGTGGCGATGGGAGCCCAGGTGTCGCCGCCATCGCTGGTGCCGAGCATCACGCCGCCGTCGCCCACGGCCCAGCCGCGGGTCGCGTTCAGGAAAAAGACATCGTTGAGCCGCGTCGAGATGGCGCTGCTCTGAGGCTTCCAGGTCGTGCCGCCATCAGCGCTGTGCATGATCAGGCCGCCGTCTCCCACCGCCCAGCCGTTGGCGGCGTTGGCAAAGTGGATGGCGTTGAAGCGTTGGGCGCCGCTGGATTGCGCGGCCCAGCTTTGCCCGCCATTGAGGGTGTGCAGGATCGGCCCGCCCTGGCCCGCGATCCAGCCGCGCTGGGCGTCGATAAAAAAGACGTCGCGCAGGTCAAAGGTATAGTTGCCGCGCTTGGCCCAAGTGGCGCCGCCATCGCCGGTATAGAGCAGGGTGCCGGCATCGCCCACGGCCCAGCCGATCAGCGGGCTGAGGAAGCGCACGCCGTAGAGGTGGTTGACGGTGCCGCTGGTCTGGGGCAGCCAGGAGTCGCCGCCGTCGTTGGTGGCGACGATGGTGCCGCCGCGGCCCACCCCCCAGCCCTGGACGTTGTCGAGCATGTGGATGCTTTGCAGAGGGTTGTTGGGGCCGACGATCTCGCGCTGCCAGGTGGCGCCGCCATCGGTCGTGCGCAGGAAGGAGCCCCAGTGGCCGATGATGCGGGCGCTCTGGGCGCTGGTGGGCTTGACGTTACGCAGCGAGACCAAAACCCCGCTGGCTTGCGGTATCCAGCTCATCCCGCCGTCGGCGGTGCGCAGGATCGTGCCGCGGTCGCCTACGGCCCAGCCCGTCGTGGTGCTGATGAAGCCGATGCCAAAGAGATCATTGCCGGTGCCGCTGGACTGGGCGCGCCAGGTGGCGCCGCCGTTATCGGTATAGAGGATCGCGCCGCCAGCGCCGGCGATCCAGCCGTAGGTCTCGTTGACCATGGCGATGCCAGAGAGGGCGCGGGTGGAGCCGCTCGAGGCGTTGGCCCAGCTCTGGCCGCCGTTCACCGTGCGCAAGACGGTCCCGCCGTCGCCCACGGCCCAGCCGCGGGTCGCATCCACAAAGATCACATCATGGAGGGTGTTGGCGGTGTTGCTGGACTGCTTGGCCCAGTTGGCGCCGCCGTCGGTGGTGTGTAGAATGGTGCCGTTTTGCCCCACGGCCCAGCCCTCGGTGGCGCTGGCGAAATAGAGGGCCTTCAGCCCGGCCCAGGTCCCCGAGCTCTGCGGGGTCCAGGTGGCGCCGCCGTCAGCCGTGTGGAGGATGGTGCTGGGGGTCTCGCCCACGGCCCAGCCGCGCGCGCTGCTGGCAAAGACGATGTCGTTCAATTGGGCGCCCGTGCCGCTATCTTGGGGCAGCCAGGTGACGCCGCCGTTGGTGGTGTAGACGATGGTGCCCTTGCTGCCGGCGGCCCAGCCGCGGCTGGCATCCACCATGTGGATATCCTCAAAGCATCCGCCGCCGACCCACTCCCAGGTGCCGGGGGCTGCGGCGCTGACGATGGCGGGGGCTTGGGCGCTGGCCTGTTGCGCCAGGGTAGAGAGAAAAAGCAGGGGGGATAGGATCAACAGCAGGGACAGTGCCAGCGCAGGCGATCCTTGGCCGCGCCGGCAGGGAATGCCGTGTAACTTGACCATCGCGAATCCTTTCGAACGTGCTGACGGGGCAATCCCATAGTCTCTTGCCCCCATGATATCCCATCCGCCACGATAAGTCAAGATGGTCGCGGAGCGCGCGGAACCCCGCTCAAGCTTGGCAGAGCCCGGCCCGGGCCCAAACTATGACGCAAATCATTGGACGGACGGCGGGTCGGGGCTATACTCAGGGCGTTACTGCAAGGAGGACAAGGCCATGAGAGAGGTATATCTTGATCACGCGGCCACCACGCCACTGGACCCTCGGGTCTGGGAGGCCATGGTGCCGTTTTTCCGCGAGCAGTTTGGCAACCCGCAGAGCCTGCATCGCTACGGCGACGGGCCGCGGGAGGCGGTGGAGCATGCCCGGGCCCAGGTGGCCGAGTTGATCGGCGCCCAGGATAAGGAGATCTTTTTCACCGCCAGCGGCTCCGAAGCGAACAACTTTGCCCTCAAGGGCATCGCCTTTGCCAACGAGAACGTGGGCAAGCACCTGGTCATCTCGGCCATCGAGCACCATTCCGTGCTGAACTCGGCGCGGACCCTGGAAAAGCTGGGGTACGAGATCACCGTGATCCCGGTGGACGCCCACGGGTTGGTGGACCCCGCGGCGGTGGCCGAGGCCGTGCGCGACGATACGGTGCTCGTCTCGATCATCCACGGCAGCAACGAGATCGGCACCATCCAGCCCATCGCCGAGATCGCTCGGCGGGTCAAGGAGCGCAAGCGCCGCATCTATGTGCACACCGACGCCGTGATGACCGCCGGGACGATCCCCGTGAACGTGGACGAATTGGGCGTGGACCTGTTGAGCCTGGCAGGGAGCGCCTTCTACGGCCCCAAGGGCTCGGGCGCGCTCTATATCCGGCGGGGCACGCGGATCATGCCGTATATCGATGGCGGCGTGCAGGAGAAGGGTCGCCGCGGCGGGACAGAGAACGTGCCCGCCATCGTGGGGCTGGGCCTGGCCGCCGAGCTGGCGCGCGGCGAGATGGGCCAGCGGGTGGCGCACCTGACGGCGTTGCGAGATCGCCTGATCCAGGGCCTGACTGCCGTGGATCGCGTCACCCTGACGGGGCATCCCACGCAGCGGCTGCCAGGGCTGGTCAGCGTCGTGGTCGAGTATGTGGAGGGCGAGGCGCTGCTCTTGCTGCTGAA
>ERZ747221.3820-NODE-3820-length-11543-cov-4.764870_pt1 | contig 11543 bp, 11 predicted proteins | sample MGYA00374949_ERZ747221 | MGnify/ENA primary metagenome ERZ747221 (study PRJEB28779, sample SAMN05720172) | bioreactor metagenome | isolation source: Anaerobic biogas reactor | place: USA:Washington, USA | collected 2015-08-08 ... | reverse complement strand
CGAAGTTGTTGGCGGTGATGGAAAAAGCGAAGAAGGGGGCTCCGAGGAAGAGCACGGCGGCGTAATCCTCCGCCAGGGGAAGGATGTCCCCGCTGGTTCCCATGAGCCGGAGGAGAAAGGGAGCCAGGAGGATCCAAAGGAAGGAGAGCAGGATCCCGGATGCCCAGGTCACGAAGAAGACGGCTCCGGCGGTCTTCTCCGCCCGCTTCCGCCGTCCTGCGCCGAGGCTTCTGGAGATGACGGAGGCCCCTCCGACACCCCCTGCCTGGGCCACTGCCATGATGATCATCTGGAGGGGGAAGGTCATGGAGACTGCGGCGATTCCGGCACTTCCCACTCCCTGACCGACGAAAAAGGCGTCCACGAGGCTGTAGGATGCCTGGACGGCCATGCCGAGAGCCGCCGGGAGGGACAGCCGGAAGAGCAGGGCCCCCATGGGGCCGGAGCGCAGCGCTTCGGTGTTGTCGGCCATGTCGCATCTCCCTTCCCTTTCCTTTTCAGAAGTATATCAGAAAGGGATGGGCGGGGCTTGTGGTATGGCAGTCCTTCGGCTATAGTAGCTTCAGCTTCATCATCCGGAAGACCGGAGGAGGGAGATCCTATGCAGGAAGTCAAAAAAGTTATAACTGAAGTGGGGACCAACGAATGGCAGGTGGTGGTCTTTTTCCTCGGAGACCAGACTTTCGCCATCAACGTGGACAAAACCCGTGAAATCCTCCGGTGGCCCGGCTGCCGAACCATCCCGGAATCCCATCCGTCCATGATCGGAATAACTTCCGTGAGAGGAGAGGTGCTCCCCCTTCTTGACCTGAGAAAGCACCTGGCTATTCCCGGTACTGCCGATCTCGAACAGAGCAAGGTGATCATAGCCGAGTTCAACGAAATCAAGCTCGGTTTCGTGGTGGACGCCGTGGAGCGGATCTACCGCATCAACTCCGAGGAGCTTGACTCCACCCTCACGGGAACCTTCCTCGGCGAATATGTCCTCTACGTCATCAAGAGGGACAGCCGGAACGTGCTGCTGCTCGACTACGAGGCCATCGTCCAGAAGGTGAACCCCACCCTGTCGGAACGGTACACCATCGACAAGGTCCGGACGAAGGAGATGACCGATCCCCTGGGGAACCTCGACGATTACCGGATCCTCGTCGCCGAAGACTCGCCCCTCATCCGGAAGCAGATCGCGGACGTGCTCGGCCAGGGAGGATTCCACAACGTGGTGCTCACAGGCGACGGCAAGGAGGCATGGGACAGGCTCTCCGCCCTTGGCGAGGCCTTCGACCTTCTCATCACCGACGTGGAGATGCCCCGCCTCGACGGTCTGGCCCTCACGCGGAGGGTGAAGGAGCACAGCGAGTTCAAAAAGATTCCCATCATCGTCTTTTCGTCCATCATGGCCAAGGACATCAAGGTCAAGGCGGCAAGCGTGGGCGCCGAGTCCCAGATCACGAAGCCGGAAATACCGGAACTCGTGGACCATGTCTGCAGCCTGCTCAGGGAGCAAAAGGAGAAGAAGGTCCTTTCCAGATGACCTCCCTTCCCTACTGGGATTCCAATGTGGACATGCAGATCGCCCCGTGGTTTCCTCTCGGGGTGGATTACAAGCCTGTGTCCGTCAATTCGTACCACAGCGGCCGCCTCTCCAGGATCGCCGCCCTTTCCCTGTGCCTGAGCAGCGAGTTCTTCTGCCTCACGAGCCTCCAGAGCGGCTATGCGGGGACCCTGCTCCGGGACAGCATGTTCATGCCCGGAAAGCAGCGGCGGATCGACTTCGGATTCACCATGCTTTTCGGATACTCCGCCCCCATGGAGCAGACGGTGGGATCCCTCATCGAAAGCCAGGGGGACATCGAGGGAGGAGTTTCTTTCTGCACGCTCTGGGACAGGGACATCATCCTCGAGAGCTTCAAGGCCATCATCCTGGTCAGCGGCAACCCCTTCTTCAGCGAGGACGACTTCCTGGACAGGCTCGGCGTCACCCTGGAGAAGAGCGTGTCCTCCCAGGCGAACATGCCCTTCTTCGCCGAGAAGTTCGGATACCGGAGGTTCTTCATTCCCTACGAGACCGACAACCCGGTGGACCTGGAGATCAGCCGCCTGCTCCACGAGATGGAGTTCGAGGAGACCAGGAAATGGGTGGGGCCTTCGCCGGAAGTCTCCTTTCCGCCCTTTCTCACTCTTGATTTTGCCGTTGACTGAAGTATGGTATAATATTTGTCCGCTCAAAAAGCAAGGCGGAGGAGAACTCTGAAACGGCCCCGATTCCCGGAAGGGAAGTCCGGACCGTTCTTGCCGTAGTGAAAAGGGGACTGGTTGCTTGATGGAGAATGAGATTCTGAACGAGAAGGATATTCCGGCGGAGAAGGAAGATATCCTGGACGAGAAGATCGTCAAGAAGGAAGACCTGTCCCGGGAAGACATGGCCGAGTACCTGGTAAAGGTGCGGGAGCTCATCTCCGAAGGCCAGGGAAAGGGCTCCCTCACCCAGAAAGACATCGAGCGGCATCTTCCCCTCGAGAACTGGAGCGAAGAGATTCTCGACAACGTGTTGACCGAGCTCCAGGACATGGGAATCGAAATTGTGAGCGAGGACAAGGAGGCCGCGGCGGTTTCCGCACCCGTCGCAGTGGCGGTGGACGAGGACATGCTCGCCCAGCCCACCGTTGACATGGAGATCGGGAAGCTCGACGACATCCCCCTTACCGACCCCGTGCGCATGTACCTCCGGGAGATCGGCAAGGTCCCCCTTCTCGACGCCGCTGAGGAAGTCGAGCTGGCCAAGCGCGTGGAGGCCGGAGACGAGACGGCGAAGAAGAAGATCGTGGACGCCAACCTCCGTCTCGTGGTGAGCATCGCCAAGAAGTACATCGGCCGGGGGATGCTCTTCCTCGACCTCATCCAGGAAGGAAACCTGGGGCTCATCCGGGCGGTGGAGAAGTTCGACTACCGGAAGGGCTTCAAGTTCAGCACCTACGCCACCTGGTGGATCCGGCAGGCCATCACGAGGGCCATCGCCGACCAGGCCCGGACGATTCGCGTTCCCGTCCACATGGTGGAGACCATCAACAAGATGGTCCGCATCTCCCGTCAGCTGGTCCAGCGACTGGGGCGGGAGCCCACCGACGAGGAGATAGCCGGGGAAATGGAGATCGAGCCGTCCAAGGTGGAGGAGATTCGCCGCATCGCCCAGCTTCCCGTCTCCCTGGAGACTCCCATAGGCGAGGAGGAGGACAGCCAGCTTGGTGACTTCATCGAGGACAGGGATCTTCCCAGCCCCGAAGAGGCCGCCGCAGGGCACCTGCTCCACGAGCAGATCGAGGAGATGCTGGACGCCCTCTCCGAGCGGGAGAGGGAAGTGCTTCATTTCCGCTTCGGCCTCGAGGACGGACGATCCTACACCCTCGAGGAAGTGGGAAAGCGGTTCGGCGTCACCAGGGAGCGCATCCGGCAGATCGAGGCCAAGGCCCTCCGGAAGCTCCGCCACCCCAGCAGGAGCAAGAAACTCAAGGATTTCCTCGATTAACCAAGACAGCGAAGCCCCCGGATTTCGGTCCGGGGGCTTTTTTTTATTTTCTTCCCGCTCTCCTGGCGGCGGTCCGGAGGAACCGCTTCGCAGGGGCCGGATTCGTCCCGAAGTGGAGGTGGAGGTAGGATGCGAAGGCGTTCCCGAGTGCCGGTCCGTCCCGGAAGACCGTGCCGTTTTTCTCGAGGCGCAGGGAGAGAAGGTGGTCGTTGCCCTCGGTGTCGTACAGGGACCAATGAAAGAGGTGGCCCTTCAGCGCCGCGCCCTTCACCCCGGGAAGGACGGACCGTTCCAGCCTGCCGGTGCAGTAGCCCAGGGCCTGGAGCCTTTTCCCCATCCTCGTGACGCCGGGGAACACCCCTGCCATGAGGTGGACCTCTCCCTGCCGGTCCTCGAGCCGTTCCGCGAGGTACATCAGCCCGCCGCACTCGGCCAGGACGGGAAGCCTCCCCTCCGCGGCCGACCGTATCGCTTCCCGTATGGAGACATTTCCGGCCAGCGGGGCGGCGAACTCCTCGGGAAAGCCTCCCCCGATGTAGATCCCCTCCGTCCCCGGCGGGAGGTCCCTGTCCCGGAGGGGGCTGAAGGGAAGGAGCTTCCCGCCGAGATGTTCCAGGATGTCCAGGTTGTCCCGGTAGTAGAAGTGAAAGGCTTCGTCCAGAGCCACGGCGATCCGCGCTTCCGCCGCCGGGGGGGAGGTAAAGATTGAGGGCCTGAAGACGGAGAGGTCCGGCGCCGATGCTGCCAGGGCGATCAGGCGGTCAATGTCTATGTGCTCCTCGGTCAGCCTTCGGACGGTTTCCGTCAACTCGGCGACCGCTCCGTGCTCCGCCGCGGGAGTGAGCCCGAGGTGCCGCTCGGGAAGGGCGATGGATCCGCACCGGGGAAGGTAGCCGAGGACGGGGATGCCCGTTTCCGTCTCCACCGCTTCCCTGAGGATGCGGTAATGTCCCTCGCTGCCCAGGTTGTTGAAGATCACGGCCTTCACGGGCACTGTCCGGTCGAACCCGGCGAACCCCGCCACCAGGGCGGCGGCGCTGCGGGCCATGGCCTTTCCGTTCACCACGAGCACCACAGGGGCGGCGAGGATCTTCGCCAGGTGGGCGGTGCTCCCCCGTTCGTCCAGGGCTCCCGCTCCGTCGAAAAGGCCCATCACGCCCTCGATGACGGCAATGTCGGCCGAGGCTGCGCTCCGGGAGAAGAGCTCCAGGAGCCGCCCCCCGGGCAGGAGCATGGTGTCCAGGTTTCTGCAGGGGCGTCCCGCCGCGGCGGAATGGAACCCGGGGTCGATGTAGTCCGGCCCGGCCTTGAAGGGCTGCACCGCCAGCCCCCTGGCGGAGAGGGCGGCCGCTATCCCCATGGTGACGGTGGTCTTGCCCGAGCCGCTGTTAGTCCCGGCGAGAACGATCCTCGGGCAGCTCACTTTTCTATCCCCTTCCTGGCGGGAACGCCCCGGGAAAAGTAATGGCGCAGTTCCTTCATCTCGGTGACCAGGTCAGCCCTCCGGAGGATCTCCGGGAAGGTGTACCTGCCCGTGAGCACAAGCTCCGTGGAGGGGTGGCGAACCTCAAGGAGCTCCAGTACGTCCGTTTCGGCGAGGAGGCCGAGATGAACGGCCACGAAGATTTCGTCGGCGATCACCAGGCACCAGCTTCCGGACGAAACAGCCTCCCGGAGGCGCTCAAGCCCCTTGCGGGCATGGACGGCGTCCTCACCCGTCAGCGGCGCCCCCACCCTGCGCTCACCGCCGAAGGCTTCAACGGTCACTCCGGGAAGCAGGGCAAGGGCGGCGTGCTCGCTGTATTCCCCCCGCTTGAGGAACTGGCCGAGAAAGACCTTCATGCCCGCACCGGAGGCCCTGAGGAGCAGTCCCAGCGCTGCGGTGGTCTTCCCCTTCCCGTTTCCCGTGTACACGTGGACATATCCCTGAAACTCCATGGCAGACTCTCCTGTGGTTTTTCCCCATTATAGGGGCAATCGGGGGCTTCGGGGAAACCTGTTTTCATTCTCTGCTATAATGTATAATAATTCTGTCACATTTGCCGGGTCACTGCCCGGCGGAAGGCGGATCCCCGATCCTCCGGGGATGGCAGAGAGGCCGGGAAGGGACCGTTTTCCCGGGGAGCCGGAAAAAGGAGGCGACGGAATGGAAAGCGTCTACAAGGTGATCGAGCTCGTCGGAACCAGCACGGAATCCTGGGAGAAAGCGGCGGCTGCTGCCGTGGAGAGGGCTTCCGAGTCCCTGAGGGATCTCCGGGTTGCGGAAGTGGTCGCCCTGGACATGCACATGGAAAACGGCATGATCAAGGCCTACCGGGCGAAGGTGAAGGTCTCCTTCAAGTATGAAAGCTAGCGGCCTAGCGGCCGTTCCTGATGCACAGGCGGCAGGGTGTGCTGTCCGCGCCTGCTGCCCGGGGGCTGTAGGAAAAAACTGAAAGGCGCCCAGCTCTTCCCGGCGGAGGGGCGGGGCGCCCGTTTTCTGTCGGGATATTCAGGCTCTTTTCTCCGCTTGCAAAAAAGGGGCTCCGTGGGTAGCATGGAACCCGTCCAGAATCGACACGATCGGGGGAATGGCCTATCCGCGCCCGGACACTGATGATCCAGGGAACATCCTCATCCGTGGGGAAGAGCGTCCTCACGGCCGCCCTGTGCCGCATTTTCGCCCGCAGGGGGCTTCGGGTGGCTCCCTTCAAGGCCCAGAACATGGCCCTGAATTCCTTCGTCACCCCCCGGGGGGAGGAGATGGGGAGGGCCCAGGCGGTGCAGGCCTCCGCGGCCGGGCGGGAGCCCGAGGTGGAGATGAACCCCGTCCTCCTGAAGCCGGAGGGACACTCCCGCTCCCAGGTCATCCTGATGGGACGGCCGTGGAAGACCCTGTCTGCCGGGGATTATTACGCCTGCAGGGAGATCCTGTGGGCATCGGTGGCCGCTTCCTTCGAAAAACTCGCCGGGGAGAACGACCTCCTTCTCGTGGAGGGAGCCGGCAGCCCAGCGGAGATCAACCTCAAAAAGAGCGAGATCGTGAACATGCGGGTGGCCCGGACCTTCGGCTGCCCGGTGCTCCTCGCCGGAGACATCGACAGGGGCGGCGTCTTCGCCTCCCTCACGGGGACCCTGGCCCTTCTGGACGACGAGGAAAAGGCGCTGGTGAAGGGCTTCCTCATCAACAAGTTCCGGGGGGACGTGAAACTCCTCGAGCCGGGGCTCGAAATGCTCTCCGGCCTGACCGGGGGGCGCCCTGTCCTGGGGGTGATCCCCTGGCTGAAAAACCTCGCCGTGGCCCAGGAGGATTCGGTCTACCTCGAGGAGAACCGGTCCTCCGGCGCCACCGGAGGAGTGGACATCGCCGTCATCAAGTTCCCCCGCATTTCCAACTACGACGACTTCGATCCCCTCGCCCTCGAGGAAGGCGTCTCCCTCCGGTTCGTGGACAGGCCCGAAGACCTGGGAAAACCCCATGCCGTCATCCTTCCCGGAAGCAAGACCACCCTGGAGGACCTCGCATGGCTCCGCCGGTCAGGCTTCGACGGCCTCCTGGCGGCCCTTGTCCTGTCGGGTTCCTCTCTCGCGGGCATCTGCGGGGGGTACCAGATGCTCGGCCGCCGGATCTCCGACCCCCTGGGGGTGGAGGGAGCCTCAGACGGCGGGAACGGGCTCGGTTTCCTCCCCGGCGAGACCCTTTTCGAATCCTCCAAGGAGACCACCAGGGTAACGGGCGCCACTGTTCCCGGGGAGGGGTTCCCGGGCTCCCGGCCTCTTGCCGTGGAAGGGTACGAGATCCACATGGGCAGGACGGTCCTCCCCCGGGGGGCCAGGCCCCTGCTCTCCCTGGGGGGCGGAAGGACCGACGGCGCCGTGAGCGCCGGGGGACGGATCTGGGGGACCTACCTCCACGGCATCTTCGACAACGGGGAGTTCCGGGAGGAGTGGCTCCGCTCTCTCGGCCGGGCGGAACCCGGGAAGGCCCTTCCCCTCCGGGAGATCCGGGAGCAGGCCTTCGAGCGCCTAGCCGACGAGGTGGAGGCTGTCCTCGACATGAAGGCCCTGGAGCGGATCATCGGCCTATGACTACAGTCGCCGCCGCCTGCCCGGGAACCTGCGGGGAGCTTTTTCAGGGCACGCTGGACGGAGTGCCCTGCCTTGTGTCCTGCCCCATTGACAGGTACGCCAGGATCCGGGTCACCGCCCGCCCCGGAGAGGGGCTCTCCCTTCCCGGGGAGATGAGCAAGACCCGGAGGGCCCTGGAGACCTTCCTGGAGCGCCGGTCCCTTGGGGGGAAGAACCTTGCGGTGGAGCGGCTCGAAGCCCTTCCTGAAGGCAAGGGGTACGCCAGCAGCACCGCCGATATCCTCTCGGCCCTCGCCTGCGCGGCGTCCCTGGCGGGGATCTCCCTACTGCCGGAAGAAGCGTCCTCCATCGCCCTGGCGGTGGAGCCCACCGACAGCATCGCCTGGCCGGGGCTGGCGCTCCTCGACCACCGGGGGGGGAGGATCATGAGGTTCCTCGGGTCTCCTCCGCCCCTGTTGGTGCTCGTCCTCGACTGGGGGGGAACCGTGGACACCGAGGAGTTCAACAGCAGAGACAGCCTTCCCCTGCTGGAGTGCCTCGCGCCCCTTCACCGGGAGGCTTTCTCACTGGTTCTCCGGGGGGTGGAGCAGGGCGACCCGGAGGCCCTGGGAAGGGGGGCGTCCATGAGCGCACGGGCGGCAGCCCGGCTCCTGGAAAAACCCCGCCTCGACGAGTGCTTCGCCCTCTGTTCAGTGCTGGAAGGGTACGGTGTCTGCGTGGCCCACAGCGGCACCCTCTACGGCATCCTTCTGCCCTCCGGGGCGGAGACCCGCAAGGGTGATATTCTGGAAACGGCCGTCCGGCGGCTTTCCCCTGGGTGGGAGGGAAGGTTCCATTCCCTCGTCCCCGGCGGGCCGAAAACGGAAGAAAGGAAGGAAAGGCCATGATGCTTGTTTTCATCCTCCTGGGGGCGACGGTGTGGGACCTCCTCATCGGCGAGCCTCCGTCGAAATACCATCCCGTGGTCTACATGGGGAAATACATCACCGCCTTCTGGAAGTACCGCCCCTCGGGGAGGGAGCGGGCGCTGCTCTATTTCGGCGGCGCGCTTGTGCTCTCCGGCGGCTTTCTCTTTTCCTGGCCGGCCAGGATCCTCGGCATGTTCCCCGACTTTTTCTTCGCCATCCTCGCCGTCCCGCTGCTCAAGACCACATTCTCCCTTTCGGGCCTTCTCGAGGCGGGAAAAGGGGTCCTTGACTCCCTCGAGCGGAACGACCTTCCGGGGGCCCGGAGAAAGCTCTCCCGGGACCTGGTGAGCAGGGAGACCGAAGACCTCTCCAGGGAGGAAGTGGCCGGGGCGGCCGTGGAATCCCTGGCGGAGAACCTCACCGACAGCCTGGCGTCCCCTCTCTTCTTCTTCGGCGTTTTCGGGCTGCCGGGTGCCTTTTTCTACCGGTTCTGCAACACCTGCGACTCCATGATCGGCTACCGGGGAGGGGACATGGAATGGGGCGGCAAATTCGCCGCCAGGTGCGACGACGTGCTCAACTGGGTTCCCGCCCGGGTCTCCGCCTTCCTCCTGCTGGCCGCCGGGGCTCTCGCCGGCGAGGATGTCCTCGCCGGGATAGAGGCCCTGAAACGGGGCCGCCTGATCACGTCCAGCCCCAACGCCGGGTGGACCATGTCCGTCGTGGCCGGCCTGCTGGGAGTGACCCTGGAGAAGCGGGGCGCCTATACCCTTCCCGGCGGGACCGAACCGCTGGACGAAGATGTCCTGCGGAGAGCCCTCCGGGTGGTCCGCATCGCCTCGGGGCTCGTGATAGTCGTCGCGGCGGTGCTTGGTGCCCTTCATGGACTGTTTCGTTAGGCCGGAGATTCTCACAGGACGGTCTGCCAGGCACGGGGGCCTCGACTACGCCAGGCTCCGGAAGGAGGGGGTCTCTCCTGAGGAGGTCCTCGACTTCAGCGTCTCCACCAATCCCTTCCCTCCCTGCCCGGAGATAGCCGAAGCCGTGGCGGGGGCGGCCCTCACCCGGTATCCCGATTCCGCTTCCGGAGAATTTCGCGCCGCCCTTGCGGAACGTCACGGCGTGGCCCCGGAATCCGTCCTGGTGACCAACGGCCTCGCCCAGGCCATCTTCCTCTGCGCCTTCGCCTTCGCCGACAGGGGAAAGACAGTTCTCATCGCTTCCCCGACCTTCGGGGAATACCGTTCGGCTTCGGAGTTCGCCGGTGCGGATGTCCTGGATGTGCCGGCACCGGAGGAGAGCGGCTTCGCCTTCCCCCTGGACGATCTGGAAGACCGGGTCAGGACTGTACGTCCCTCCCTAGCCTGGGTGTGTTCCCCCAACAACCCCACGGGAACCCTTCCCACGAAAGAGGAGCTTCTCCGACTGCTCTCCGCCTGCGACGACACGGGCACCCTGCTCGTCCTCGACGAGGCGTACGTGAACTTCGCCCCCCCGGGATCGTCGGCGTTGCCGCTTATGAGGCCCGGCCTGCTTCTTCTCCGGTCCATGACCAAGGACTACGGCCTGACGGGGCTTCGCCTGGGCTATATCCTGGGCGACCCACGGCTTGTGGGACGCCTCGCATCCCTGCAGCCTCCCTGGAGCGTGAACGCCTGCGCCCAGGCCGCCGGCCGTGCGGCCCTGCGCGCCCGGGGGTACTATGAGGCCCAGTGGGACGGTCTCCGGAGCCTTGCCGCCGGACTGGCCCGGGACCTCGCGGAGACCGGTTTCCCCCCTCTTCCGTCCTCGGGCAATTTTCTTCTCTTCCGGGCCGGGGATGCCGAAAGGCTCAAGGGCTTTCTCTGGCAGCGGCGCATTCTGGTGAGGGACTGCTCCTCCTTCGGCCTCCCGGGATACGTCCGGGTGGGCGTGAAGAACGGGGAGGAGAACCGGCGGCTCGTGGAGTGCCTGGCGGAGTACCGGAAGGAGGCGTCCTGATGGGCAGGCTGACCCTCGTCCTCGGCGGGAGCAGGAGCGGCAAGAGCGAATTCGCCGAGAACCTGGTCAGGGAGGCCGAGCGTGCGGGGAAAAAAGTGGTCTACATCGCCACCTGCGAATCCCGGCCCGAAGACCGGGAGATGGCGGAACGGATCGACCGGCACAGGGAGCGGCGTCCTTCCTCGTGGAGGACCGCGGAGGAGCCCCTGGCCATCGAAGAGACAGTGCTGAAGCTTGAACGCGATACCGTGGCCCTGGTGGACTGCCTTGGCCTCTGGGTCTCGAACCTTCTCTTTTCCCTCCCGGAACAGCGGGGAGAAGAAGAGGAGGAGATCCTCCGGAGGGTCCGGGCGTTCTGCCGGGCCGCAGCAGCCTCCGCCGGCGACGTGGTGGCCGTCTCCAGCGAAACGGGCCTGGGGGTGGTACCCCCCACCCCTCTCGGAAGGCTTTACAGGGATCTCCTGGGACTGGCCAACCAGGAAGCAGCCCGCTCCGCGGAAGCAGCCTGGCTCGTGGTGGCCGGGCTGCCCCTGAAGCTGAAATAGCACGACAGTCATACGCGGTCCACGGGGACCGTTCATCCAATCATTCATCGGGAAAAACAGGAGGCATCATGACGACACTAGAACAGGCAATCGTCCGGGTCCGCCCGCTCTGCGCCCGCTCCATGGAAGAGGCGAGAAAGCGGCAGGACTCCCTCACCAAACCGAGGGGGAGCCTCGGGAAGCTCGAGGACCTTTCGGTGCAGCTCGCCGGAATCCAGCGCACCGCCCGCCCCGCCATCCGGCACAAGGTCATCCTCACCATGGCGGGGGATCACGGGGTGGTGGACGAGGGAGTGGCCCTCTATCCCCGGGAGGTCACCGTGCAGCAGGTGCTCAACTTCCTGGGCGGCGGCGGCGGCGTGAACGTCCTGGCCCGTCACGTGGGCGCACGGGTCGTCCTGGTGGACATGGGGGTGGCCCATGACTTCGAGCCCCGGGAAGGACTCCAGGTGCGGAAGATCGCCAGGGGAACGGCGAACCTGTACCGCGGCCCCGCCATGACCGGGGAGCAGGCAGTCC
>ERZ747221.3819-NODE-3819-length-11545-cov-2.138123_pt1 | contig 11545 bp, 11 predicted proteins | sample MGYA00374949_ERZ747221 | MGnify/ENA primary metagenome ERZ747221 (study PRJEB28779, sample SAMN05720172) | bioreactor metagenome | isolation source: Anaerobic biogas reactor | place: USA:Washington, USA | collected 2015-08-08 ... | reverse complement strand
GGTGACCAGGACGGCAGTGGTGACCGGCTCGACGGGCGGCATCGGCGAGGCGATCGCCCGCCGCCTGGCGGCGGATCGTCCCTGGCTCCGCCTGGTGCGAAACGATATCGGCCGGGGGGCCGCCAACGCGATTCGCGCCGGCTTTCAGGAAGCTCCGGCGGGACCGGCCTTGGTGGTGATGGCCGACCTGTCCGACGACCTGGCGACGATACCCCCGATGCTCGAACTGTATCGACAAGGATACCGGATCGTCTGTCCGAGTCGGTACATGCCCGGCGGTCGCCAGATTGGCGGCCCGCGTCTGAAACGGATGCTTAGCCGCACGGCGGGCTGGTCGCTTCACGCGCTGGTCGGCTTTCCAACGCACGATGCCACGAACAACTTTCGGCTCTACGACGCCGAACTGGTCCGCGAACTGGGAATCGAGAGCACCGCGGGCTTTGAAATCGCCTTGGAATTGACGGCGAAGGCGTTCGCGCGGGGAGTGCCGATCACCGAAACTCCCACGACCTGGCACGACCGCACGGCCGGCGAGGCACGATTCAAACTCTTCCAATGGCTGCCTGGCTATCTTCGCTGGTATGGACACGCGTTGACTGCCGGCTTAGGCCGGCGGAAGAAGAGAAGTTAACATCAGGAAGAGTACGTCAGTCTTTCCAGACTGACGTACAGCTTACCAAACCGCCTCGATGGTCAGATAGGGTCCGTGGTAGAACGCGCCGCCATCGGTATCGACGTCGGCCGCCGCGGGACTGCCCTCAACCCGCGAGTCGCCCAGCGCGGTGGTGGCGAGTTGCTCCGGGGCAAGCGCCACACCCTCGATCCACAGCAGTTGCCAGCCGCCGCGAAACGCCAAGTGTCTGCCTACCTGCCAACTCGCCCCCAGCTTCATCTCGCTGTGGAAACTGACGTGCCCGTCTTCGTCCGAGAGAGATCGATACGAGATATCGCTGATCTCGATGTCTCCGTCGACGCTGTCGACGGTGAAGCTCTCGCGCGTTGCCCGCAGGTCCGATTCGCTGAGGTAAAGCCCCGCGGTAAAGCTGCTGTCCAAGCGGAATGGTTTGCCGCGGTCGAGGATCCGGATATCCGCCCCGAATTGCACCCCGTACATGCGACTGGTGGTTTCATAGTCGAGGTAGCTCGGACGTATCGCGGTGTCCGACGGCGGTCGCTCCGTCGCCGCGGCGCCGTACCATTCTTCCATTTCAATCCAGCGAAAACCGAAGATCGTTGTCATCCAGGGATTGACCGGACGGCGGAAGTTCAGTTCCGTGCTGTGCAGATCCGAGTTGTAGTCGAGTCGAGGATTCTCGACCAGGACGGATTGGCCCGCACCGTCGAACAACAACCGTCCGACGTGCGAGGTGGTTGCCTCGGTCAGATCGAGATCCGCGTTCCAACTTGCCACGCCAAAGTACCGCAACTGCGCCTGCCAGCCCCGCGGGCTGAGAAACATCAAGTCGATTTCGGGGCCTGCCTGGAGGTCGAACTGGAAGGCGCCGGCGGCAAACTGCACCGGCTGCTCCTCGCCTTGGAGTTGCCCAGCCGACGGCAGGGCGATCAAGGGTTGATTGAAAGCGTCGCTACGGTTGAGAAAGACGGCCCCGCCGCGGAACAACCAGCGTGGCTCTGGCGGACACGCCGCTGCCGGCCCTTCACAGCCAAACGGCCCGTCGCAAACGCCTTGAGGAATCAACGCCGGCGCCGGCAGTAGCGGGTCGGGCAGCAGAGAATCGGGCAAGTCCGGGTTCGGCGGGAGAATTTCACGTGTACAAGGCGCCGGCAGACCGAGCTGGGAATAGGGCGGTCCAATCGGCGGATTCGAGGGAGACACGCCTGACGGCGGAACCGCCGGACGCGGTGCCCCCGGTACCGGTGCTTCCGCCTCCAGTGGAATGGACTCCCCTATATCGGGCAAACCGAGCATCGGCGGCGCCGGTTCAGGCAGCGGCAGCCCGGGCGGCTCCTGAGCCAATGCGAGAGCCGTCGTAAGGACGATCACGGCCACCGCAATTCCGCGGGCAATGGGAGAGCAATCTGCTCCGGCGCGGACGCGACGGGCAATCATACAAAAGAGGGGGGACATCCACGCTGCCCTTCGGTTTGGATGTTGGTGAGAAGAAAAAATCGGAAGAGTCGATCAATACGGCTCTTGGATTGTCGGGCGTTTGCTGCGATAACTTGAGCAATTGGATCAACTTTGTCTGTCTAGCTCCAGCGCCCCCCGCATCGATCCGCTGCCGATTTTTGTCTGGACTTCTTGTGAATATTCCGGTAGAATTATCACGATAACAATTCTAAACTTAGTAATCTTTTTCTAGCAACCCAGCAGCCCGGCTGCTACGCATCGGTTTCCGGCAAAGCCCACGCGTAGACGGGTGGCAGCAGCGGGGCTGCTGAGCGTTTCTGCGGGTGGATCAATAGCGTCTCGAACTGGGAAACCGACTATGTCGAATTTAGTGAAGCTGGGCGAAGACGCCGTGAAGCTGAGCAAAGTGGAAGCGATCAAGAGTTCCAGCAATTACCTGCGGGGCGATCTGGCTGAGGAGCTGGCCAACGGCGAATCTTTCTTTTCCGAGAACTCGCTGCAATTGGTCAAGCATCACGGCATGTACCAACAGGACGATCGCGATCTCCGCAACGCCAAGGGCCCGGACGGCAAGCGACTCGGCAAGGCGTACTCGCTGCGGGACGGCAAGGACGCCACCATTGTCGCCACCGGTTATATGGTGACCGAGGCCATCAAGGCGGTGGACCTGCTGGAGAAGGACGGGCTGGACGTGGGCGTGCTGAACGTCAGCACCCTCAAGCCCATCGACGAAGAGGCGATCGTGGCGGCCGCGAAGCGGACCGGGGCCATCGTCACCGCTGAGAACTCGAGCGAGATCAACGGCCTCGGCGACGCCGTGGCCTGCGTGCTCTGCGAGAACCTACCGACGCCGCTCGTCAAGGTGGGCGTCGAGGACGAGTTCGGCCAGTCGGGTCTTATCACGGAGGAGAAGGACGAGCTCATGGAGCACTTCGCCCTCTCCGCCAAGGACCTGGCCGACGCGGTCAAGAAGTGCATCGCAAAGAAGGAGGCCCTGCGATGAGGGTGCTCGTGATAGGCGGGAGCGGGCTGTTCGGCAAGAAGTCGGTGCTGGCCCTGCTTCGCGACCCCGACGTGGAAGGCGTCGTGACCATGGACGTAGCTCCCCCCATGGGCTACTTCACCACGTTGGCGGCGCCGCATGGAGACCGCTTCAAGTACGTCAAGGGCGACGTCTCCGATCTGGAGCAGGTCCTGGCCGTCGCCAGCGAGAACAAGGTCGACGCCATCATCAACTGGGCCATGATCCTGTCGAAGGACCCCTATCCCCGGGAGAACACCAAGATCGGTGTGCTCGGCATGTGCAACGTCTTCGAGACGGCCCGGCTGCTCGGCATCAAGCGGGTGGTGTTCGCCAGCTCGGAGACCGTGTACGGAGAGCAGTCCGACTACGGCGACCCCGAGATAGTGGAAGACGACCGGCTGATGCCCTTCCAGGGCAGTTTCTACGCGCTGGCCAAGACTCTGTCCGAGGTGATCGCCGCCGAGTACGACCAGCTGTACGGCATCAAAGCCACGGCGCTCCGGCCCACCATCGGCTACGGCCACGGGGGCAAGAACCCCAAGTTCGTGCGCTGGTTCTCTGAGATCGTGTCACTGCCGGCCGTAGGCAAGCCCGTCGCGCTGGAGTGCAAGGGCGATTGGCTCTTCTCCACCGTCCTCTCCGACGAGATAGGCGAGTTCGCCCACCTGGCCGTGAAGACGCCATCGTCGCCGCATCCGGCCTACAACCTGGGCGGACCGCCGGTCTCACTCCGCGACTTCGCCGCTGCGGTCAAGAAGTTCATCCCCGACGCCGAGATCACGTTCGGAGACGAGCCGGAGAACTGTGAGCTGCCCTGGAAGGTAAGCGGCGCCCGGGCGAAAGAAGACTACGGCTTCACCGTCATGCCGGTGGAGGACGCGGTCTTCAAGCTCATCAACGAGGCGCGGGCCGAGGAGGGCATGCCGCCGGTGGAACGATGAGGCATCGGCCGGGAGCGGCGCGGCCATGAGCGGTGAGACCATCCACATACTCGGCATCCCGGGGAGCCTGCGGGCGGGCTCCTACAATCTGGGGCTGCTCCGGGCGGCGTTGGAGTTGCTCCCGGAGGGTGCACGTCTCGAGATAGTCGGCCTCGCAGACATCCCGCCCTACAACGCCGACGTGCAGAACCAGGGCGATCCGGAGCCGGTGGCGCAGCTCAAGCGGCGCGTGGAGGTCGCCGACGTGGTCCTCATAGCCACCCCGGAGTACAACTATTCGATACCCGGCGTGCTCAAGAACGCCATCGATTGGGTCTCGAGGCCGCCCAAGACCTCTCCCTTGCGCAAGAAGCCCATAGGACTCATGGGCGCCTCGGTCGGCGAGAGCGGCACGATGAGAGGGCAGCTGGCCGTCCGTCAGGTCTTCGTGTTCCTCGACTCGTATGTCATGGGACAGCCTGAGCTGCGGGTCACCAACGCGGGGCAGAGGTTCGACGCCGAAGGCAGGCTCATCGACGAGGAGCTGCGCGAGCGTCTGCACGCCTATCTGGCTGCTCTTGTCGAGTGGACCCGTCTGGTGAGACGCGGCTAGCAGCCCGCTAGGTCTTGACCCGGTGCCTGGCGAGGAGGTCGTAGATCTGCTTGACCCCGGACAGGACGGCCAGCGCCAGCGCCAGCCAGAGTAGGTAGACCGAGATGTCCACCCACGTCTCGAGTTCGAGGATGCCCGAGATCAGGAACATGAGCAGGGCGATGCTCTGCACGATCATCTTCGTCTTGCCGAAGGCATTGGACGAACGGGCGCTCCGCTCGCGCAACAGGATGCTCGCCCCCACGGCGGAGAGCACCAACTCGAGGACTATGAAGGCCAGGATGATCTGCACGACCAGGTAGTCGTATCCGATCCAGGCCAGCACCGCCGCCACCAGGAGTTTGTCGGCCACCGGGTCCGCATAGGTGCCCAAGATGGTGATCTGGTCGCGGGTGCGGGCCATGGCGCCGTCGATGAAGTCGGTCGATAGCGCGACGACGAACGTCCCGAGGGCCCACCAGTCGAGATCCAGATACAGGAGCACCAGGACCACCGGCGTCAGGATGAACCGGGCGAGAGTCAGGTGATTGGGCCTTATCCGGGTGGGAAAGGCCCACAGGAAGAGAGTCTCTATGAGGCCGTCGATGGAGCGTTGAATCGCAGGCCGGTCCTCGGTCTTGTCGGTCCGCGTCTCGTCGAGATGGAGTGGCGTTTCGTCGGGAATCATTGAGGCATGGTACTAGGTGGAGGTGATTCTGTCGAACCTGGGAGTGGCCCGTGGACCGGCAGAGGCCTTCGCGAAGCACTGCGGAGTACCGCAAAGCTTCGCTCCGGCCTCTGCCGGTCCACGGGCAGCCTTCCACTCAGGGCTCCGTTCGTTCGCGCCGGCTTCCGCTCGGGCTCCCGGCCGATGATATGCTGATACCAGAACCAAACGCGACATCTGGAGCGACCGATATGAAGACTCCTGACCTCAGCCTCTCCGACCTTGGCTCGTATTTCCCCGATGATTTCACTCCTGAGCAGAGGGCCAAGGCTCAGACCGTCTTCCTGAAGGAGCTGGCGGGCTCCGTCCACAAGTTCTATCGGGGCAAGACGGTGAGTATGCCGAAGGCGGGCATCTACGGCTTCAACTGGTTCAACGTCTACTACACGCCCGGCGTGTCCATGATCTCCACCACCATCCGGGACAACAACGACGCCTCGTTCGAGCTCAGCAACAGGGGAAATCTGGTAGCGGTGGTCTCTGACTCCACCCGCGTCCTTGGCGACGGCGACGTCACCCCCTCCGGCGGCCTGGGAGTCATGGAGGGCAAGGCCTTCCTCATGAAGTACCTGGGCGGCGTCGACGGCGTGGCGCTGTGCTGCAACAGCTACAACAAGGCCGGCAAGCACGATCCGGACAAGATCATCGATTTCGTGAAAATGCTCGAGCCTTCTTTCGGCGCCGTCAACCTGGAAGACATCAGCCAGCCCAACTGCTTCAAAGTGCTGGATACGCTGCGCGAGGAGTGCGACATCCCCGTGTGGCACGACGACGCCCAGGGAACCGCCAGCGTGACGCTGGCCGGTCTCACCAACGCCCTCAAGGTGGTGGGCAAGGAGATGAAGGACGTCCGCGTGGTCCTCATGGGGGCCGGCGCCGCCAACAGCACCATCGCCCGGCTGATCCTCGCCGACGGAGCCGATCCCGAGAAGATGATCGTGTTCGACACAAAGGGCGGTCTGCACAAGGGCCGCGACGACGTGAAGGCCGACACCGCCTTCTACCGTAAGTGGGAGATCTGCGAGGCCACCAACCCCAAGCGCGTCGACAAGGAAGAAGAGGCCTTCCAGGGCGCCGACGTGGTGATCGGGGCGTCGCAGCCCGGCGCCATCAAGCCGGAATGGATCAAGACCATGGCGCCCAAGGCCATCGTCTTCGCCTGCGCCAACCCGGTGCCTGAGATCTACCCCTACGCCGCGAAAGAGGCGGGCGCCTATGTGGTGGCCACGGGGCGGGGCGACTTCCCCAACCAGGTGAACAACTCCATCGGCTTCCCGGGCATCCTCAAGGGCGCCCTGATGGTGCGGGCCCGCAAGATCACCGACGAGATGGCTATCGCCGCCGCCCATGCCGTGGCCAAGTTCGCCGAGGAGAAGAAGGGCATCAACGCCGACTACATCATGCCCACCATGCAGGAGACCGAGGTCTTCGCCGTGGAGGCCGCCGACGTGGCCATGCAGGCCATAAAGGACGGCGTGGCCCGGGTGGAGCTGACCTGGGACGAGGTCTACAAGACCACTCTGGCCGACATCCAGGAGGCGCGGTCCATCATCGACCTGTTGCAGAATAACGAGTTCATCAAGGCTCCCGATCTGAAGATGCTGGAAGAGGCCAGGGACAAAGCCATCGCCGCCGCGAAGTAGCCGCGAAGTAGTAGCATCAGCTCCACAGCAACGGGCGCTTGTCGAGGAGGTCTGTCGTGGCAAGTCTCAAGGAGATCGAGGGGATCGGGCCGGTGTACGCGGAGAAGCTGGCAGCCGCGGGGCTCAAGACGACCGAGGCGTTGCTCAAAGCCGGTGGCGGCAAGAAGGGCCGGGCCGACCTGGCCGCCACCACGGAGATCAGCGAGAAGCTCATCCTGCGCTGGGTGAACATGGCCGATCTTTTCCGGATCAAGGGCGTGGGTGAGCAGTACTCCGACCTGCTGGAGGCCGCGGGGGTCGACACTGTGGCCGAGCTGGCTCAGCGGAAGGCCGAGAACCTCCAGCCCAAGATGGTCGAGGTGAACGAACAGAAGAAGCTGGTGCGCCGGGTCCCCACGCTGCCGGAAGTGATCAACTGGGTCGAGGCCGCGAAGGCTCTGCCCAAGGCCGTCACCTACTAGCAGTACAACCGCGTGTAGGGAGCGCGGGCGGCGAGAAGCGGGCCCGGGCGGCGCGCGGCGCCGGGCCCGCTTCGAGGACGTCCGCGCTCACTTGGAAAGGGAACCTATGTCAGACGTGTGGCCGATGCGGATGCTCGCGTTCGTGTTCATCGCCGCCGCCGGCATCCTCTTCAGCGTCTTCTTCTTGCTCACGATGCGAGAGACGTTGCGGCGCGTGAGCGGCGAGAACCGGGCCATGCCGGCCGACCACGTCTGGCTCTTCTTCATCCCAGTGTTCGGCTACTTCTGGTTCATCTACATGGTCGTCAAGGTGCGGGATTCGCTCCGGGCTGAGTACCACAGCCGCGGTTTGCCGGTCGAAGGCGATTTCGGCTACAGCGTCGGTCTTGCGGCCGGCATTCTCGCCATCATCTGCGCGGCGTGGTCGTGGGCGCCGAGCGGCTTCCTGCTGGCGGGGTTCGTTCTGGCGGTCGGCCAGTTGGTCTGCTGGGTGATCTACTGGGTCAGAATCGCCTGGGCGAAGGCCCGGCTCGGGGGGTCGCCGGAGGGCGGTCCCCTTTACGACGCGATGGACCCGGATTATCCGGATGACCGGGATGATCCGGATGACCTGGGTGATGACGCCGGATACTGCGGGGTTTGCGGTACGCCTGTCCTGCCGGACGACCGCTACTGCTGGCGTTGCGGCTCGTCGTTGCCCTGACAGCGGCCGCCGGTATTCCGGCGCCTGACGCGGAGTGCCGGAAGGGGCCTGGGGTGTATCATGCCCTGGCAGGTCCGCGGCGTCATCAGGGGTCGGGATGTGGGCGACCTCGGACGAGAGAGAGGAAGGGTGAAGCACCATGTACAACTGGTCTTGGGATTGGGGTTGGGGTTGGGGCTGGGCGGCCACCGTCGGTACCATCCTGGCTCTCGCGATCTTCGTGCTGCCGTGGTTCTTCTTCCTTCTCAATCTGAACACCCTTCTGGACCGGGTCAGGGCCGAGAACCGGGCCATAGCTCCCTCGCACGTGTGGCTGAACTTCATCCCCGTCTTCAATCTGGGTTGGTTCCTCTACACTGTGGTCAAGGTCCGCGACTCCGTGAGGGCCGAGTACGCCTCGCGCGGCTGGCCGGCGGAGGATGACTTCGGATATAATGTCGGTCTCGTCGCCGGGATCCTGTGGCTGGCCTCGTTCTTCTTGTGGTGGGTGCCGCTCATCGGCTGGGCGGCGGGCATCGGCTGGCTGGTGTGCTGGATCATCTACTGGCTGAAGACCTCTGATCTGAAGAACCGTCTGGGGGAGGGCGAGGCCTGGAACTACGGGTCCGCCCATCAGCGCTATTCCACTTCGGCGGGTCCCTTTGCCGGCCCGTACGCGACGCCGGGCGCGTATCCCCCTCCGGCGCCCGGCGGGCAGCCCGGCGCTCAAACGGGAGCAAGTCCCCATGCCCAGCCTGGTTCTCACAATCAGCCTGGGCCTCACGCGCAGCCCGGTCCCTACACTGCGCCCGCGCCGTACGCCCAGCCCGCGCCCTACGCCCAGCCCGCGCCCTACGCCCAGCCTGCGCCGTACGCCCAGCCGGCTCCGTCCGCCCAGTCCGGGACGTACACTCAACCTGAACCATACGCTGAGCCCTCGCCCAGCACTCAGCCGGAAGGCTCCGCAGATGCCGGGCCCGAAGATGATCAGTTCAAGCGTTGTGCAGCGTGCGGGGCCGGGTACGACTCGGATGACAAGTTCTGCCGGGCCTGCGGGTTGCCCTTGCCGTAGGCCGCTCTCAGGTCTTTAGGGTCACTCGGTTGCGACCGGCCGACTTGCTCTCATAGAGCAGCCGGTCGGCGCGGGCGACTATCGTCTGGACGGTATCTCCAGGCCGGGCCAACGTTGCTCCTATGGAGATGGTGACGTGCAGTTCGGCCCCCTCGATGTCGAGGAAAGAGCTGGCCACCAGGGCGCGCAGTTTTTCTGCCGTCGCGGCAAGGCCCGTCTCGTCGACATGTTTGACGAGGGTCAAGAACTCTTCGCCTCCCCAACGTCCGACGACATCCGTGTCCCGAAGGTTGTGGTCGATGGTGTTGGCAACCATCCTCAGGACGCGGTCGCCGGCGTCATGGCCGCAGGTGTCGTTCACATGCTTGAAGAAATCGATGTCGATGAATAACACGCCTCCGGGGTCGCCGAGCTCGCTGCTCTGGAGCAGCCATGACTCGAGCTGCATCTCCATGCCTTTGCGGTTGCGGATGCCGGTGAGGGCGTCGGTCTCGGCTTCCACGCTGAGTTCGTCTACCCGTCTCAGCGCGGCGAGGAGATTGGAGTTGTCCGTGAAGGTCTCGACCACGCCTTCCACTCTTCCATCGGGCCCGTGGATGGGGAAGGTGCGGAGGACCACGGGAACGCGATGGCCCGCGCTGTGATGGACATAAGCCTGGGTCTCGTGCTCTCGGCCGTCGATCATGGACTGCAACAGTGGACAACCCTCTTCGCAGAGACTCGAGCCTCGCTCGTCCACGTGCACCAGGAACCCGTCGGCACAAGAGACGCCCACCATGCCCTCCGAGGTGTAGCCGGTGATGCGCTCTGCCCCCCGGCTCCAATAGGAGATGCGCCGGTCCATGTCGCAGAAGTAGACGCCGTCGCTGACGTTGTCCAGTATGGTCCGGTAGAGATCGACCTCATCGTCCACGTCAGCCCTCCCCGGCTCGTTCACCCGGTCAGGTGTCGCCGTTCAGGAAATGTCTCTCCGTCCGGTCAAGGGCGATGTCGCACGTTATCTCGTAGTTGATGGTGCCCAACCTACGGGCCACTTCTTCCACGCTGATGCGGTCTTCCCCGTCGGCGCCGATCAGGGTCACCGTGTCAGAAACCCTGACGCTCCCATCGGTACCCACATCCACACCGAACGAATCCATGGAGATGCGGCCGGCGACCGGGTAGCGGCGTCCGTTGATGAGGACCTCTCCCTGGTTGCTGAAAGCACGGAACACCCCATCCCCGTATCCGATCGGCACCAGGGCCACATCGGTTGGACGGCCGGGGCGGAAAGCGTGGCCGTAGCCCACTCCCTCGCCCGCCGCCACTCTCTTGACCAGGGCGACCTGGGACTTCCAGGCGAGGGCCGGGCGCAGCCCTTCCGCGACTGCGTCTTCCTGCCAGGGTGACAGGCCGTAGACCGCGCAGCCGCACCGGACCATGTCCAGGTGCGAGCGAGGGGCCTGGACCGTGGCGGCGCTGTTGGCCGCGTGCGCGATCACGCCGGGCCACTCCCGGCGGACTTCTTCCACGGCCGGAAGGAATCTGCCGAGCTGGAAGTCCACGGTGGCCGGGTCTTCCGGCACGCAGGCGAAATGGGTCATGACCCCGGCCAGCTCGATCTCGGGGATGCCGCGGATGGATTCCAGGAAGGGGCCGACTTCCTCGGGGAAGAGCCCTTGACGGTTCATGCCGCTGTCGATCTTGAGGTGCACGCGGGCCCGCAGGCCGGAGCCCCGCAAACCCGGTAATACGGCGGCCATGTGGTCGCTCACCACGGCGAACTCGACGCCTTGGCGGGCCATCTCCTCATACTGGTCGAAGCTGTAGAGAGGACCCATGACCAGGATGGTCTGGGCGTAGCCCGCGTCGCGGAGCGCCACCGCCTCCTCGGCAGTAGCGACGGCCACACCCTGGGCGCCCGCGGCCACCGCGGCGCGGGCCACAGGGAGCGTCCCGTGCCCGTAGCCGTCGGCCTTGACGGCTACGAGCAGGCGGGTGCCCGGAGCGAGCATCTCGACAAGGTGGGCCACGTTGTGGCGGACGGCGGCCAGATCTATGAGAACGCAGCTGCGCGGAGAGGTCTTCATCGGCGAGAAAGCCTAGCACACCGCTCGGCCCGTAGCTACGAGATTATCCGGAGGATCCCTCGTCCTTGGTGGAGATGAGCAGTATGGCCACGTCGTCTGCGAAGTGGCCGCCGCTGGCGGTCTCTATCTCGGCCATGAGCGCGTCCACGGCGGCGCCGTCCGGGGCCGGTTTGCTCCCATCGGGAGGGCCGGCCCAAGCGGTCAGCCGCTCTTTGAGCCGATCTTCGCCGAAACGCTGTGACGCGCCCGGGGCCACGCGCACG
>ERZ747221.3818-NODE-3818-length-11547-cov-2.954316_pt1 | contig 11547 bp, 11 predicted proteins | sample MGYA00374949_ERZ747221 | MGnify/ENA primary metagenome ERZ747221 (study PRJEB28779, sample SAMN05720172) | bioreactor metagenome | isolation source: Anaerobic biogas reactor | place: USA:Washington, USA | collected 2015-08-08 ... | reverse complement strand
GGGTTTTGAGCGCTTGATTATGTATCTAACCGGGGTAAGTAATATCCGCGATGTAATCCCCTTCCCCCGAACCGTGAAATCCTGTGAGTTCTAATGTTACACCGGGACGTTCTTTCTGTAACAAAATTTTTTGTTACAGAAAGAACGTCCCGGTGTAACGCTAATCAGGTTCATAAACCGGATATTTGTCTTTGTCACTATCTATGAAGTGCCACCACTCATAATAAATACTGCTAAAGCCATGTTTCACCATTATTTCTTCCAGGAAACGGGCATTGGCGGCCGTTTCCTGGTCTAAATCGCTGTAATCCCGGTTAGCCCGGGCGGTAAAATCATCAAAGCCGGTGGGCATAATTACTTCCCGGCCCTTTTCATCTACCAGGGTAACATCTACGGCAACACCCCGGGAATGATAGGAATAGCCTTTATGAGGGTTGATAACAAAGCGGGCATCGGGCACCTTTTCCCATAGCTTAAACTGGGCAGCAGGAGGTCGGTAAGCGTCCCAGACCTTAATGGTATAACCATGAGTGGCAAATTCCGCCTGAGCCGCCTTTAATTTTTCCGCAGTTCCCCTTCTTAGATAAGCAATGTCATCCTCATAAATTATGGCGCCGGTAAAATTATTAGGAGTAGCATATCTTAAATCTATCTGTATCTCAGGGATAAATTCGGCGAGGTTAACCATATCCAGGGGGGAAACCTTTGGAGTAACTTTAGTTTCTTCCTGTAAAGATTGCTCAGGCAAGGTATTCTCTGGTCTAAGTAGAGATTTATATTGCAGGTAAAGAAATGGGGTTACTAAGACTATCAGTATTATAGCAATTATTAAACGCCATGTTCTTCGCCGCTGGTTGTTTGACTGCATTAATATTAACTCCCCCAGTTAGTATTTTACAGTAATATGTGCTAATCTACGTAATTATACTACCAGGTTTTTTAACCCTTGGCTGGTTTCACTATTCCAGTCCATGTTATAATTACAATCAAAATTATCGACTACTAATCGACAGCCCGGTGCTTAAACCTTATCATATAAGGGAGATAATATAATGAGATCAGACCAGTTCTGGCTCAAGGAGGATAGATATGACTGAAGACGTGTTGATCAATAGTACGGAAACTTAAGAGAGCAGCAAAACCCCGGTAAACTTTATTCAGACTATTATTAGCGAGGATTTGCGTATGGGCAAAAACGGCGGGAGAGTACATACTCGCTTTCCCCCTGAACCCAACGGTTACCTGCATATAGGACATGCCAAGTCGATTTGCCTTAATTTCGGGCTGGCGGCAGCCAATAACGGGATAACCAACCTGCGTTTTGATGACACCAATCCCAGCAAAGAAGAAGTAGAATATGTAGAATCTATTAAAACTGATGTACGCTGGCTGGGGTTTGATTGGGAAGATCGGTTGTATTATGCTTCTGATTATTTTGAACTACTTTATAGTTTTGCCATACAGCTAATCAAGGCCGAAAAAGCATTTGTATGTGACTTAAGTGCCCAGGAAATTAGGGATTATCGGGGAACCCTGACTGAACCAGGTAAAGAAAGCCCCTACCGCAATCGCTCAGTGGAGGAAAATCTGGACCTTTTCGAACGGATGCGGGCGGGAGAATTTGAAGATGGTTCCCGGGTACTAAGGGCTAAAATAGATATGGCCTCTCCCAATCTTAATATGCGTGACCCGGTTATTTACCGTATTTTAAGGGCCAGTCATCATCGTACCGGGGATAAATGGTGTATTTATCCTATGTATGACTATGCTCATCCCTTGTCTGATGCTCTGGAGGCTATAACTCATTCTGTTTGTACCCTGGAATTTGCGGACCATCGTCCCTTATACGACTGGTTCATTGATAATGTAGACTATGATAGTGCTAAATACGGTCGACCCCAGCAAATTGAATTTGCCCGCTTGAACCTGACTCACACCGTTATGAGCAAACGTAAGCTGCGGCAACTGGTAGAGGAAGGTTTTGTCAACGGTTGGGATGACCCGCGTATGCCGACTATATCAGGGTTACGCCGGCGTGGATATACACCTGCCTCCATCCGGGATTTTTGTGAACGGATTGGAGTAGCCAAGCGGGATAGTATGGTAGATATAGCTTTGTTGGAACATTGCATCCGGGAGGAACTAAACGTCACCGCTCCCCGGGTTATGGCAGTTTTGCAGCCCCTTAAGGTAATAATTGATAATTATCCGGAAGGGCAGGTGGAATGGCTGGAAGCTGAAAATAATCCGGAAGACCCGGCGGCTGGAAGCAGAAAGATTCCATTTTCCCGGGAAATATATATTGAGCAGGAAGACTTTATGGAAAATCCTCCGAAAAAATTCTTCCGCCTGGTGCCGGGTGGAGAAATACGCCTTAAGAGTGCTTATATTATTAAGTGTGAAGAAGTAGTTAAGGATGAACAGGGTAACATTATTGAACTGCACTGTACTTATGACTCTGATTCCAAAAGTGGTGGACCTACTGCTGGTCGTAAGGTCAAAGGTACTTCTCACTGGGTTTCGGCTCTTCATGCTATCCCGGCGGAAGTGCGCCTCTATGACCATCTCTTTCTCCAGGAAGATCCGGAAGAGGATGAAACCGAGGATTTCACCAGCAATATTAACCCCCATTCTATGGAAAAACTTATCGAATGTATGATAGAGCCGAGCCTGGCTAATGCAGTAATGGGAAACCGCTATCAGTTTATGCGGCAGGGTTATTTCTGCGCAGATCCCGATTCTACACCGGGTAAACTGGTGTTTAACCGAATCGTATCTTTAAGAGACACCTGGGCTAAAATGCAGAAGAAGTAAGGATATAACTGCAACATTAAAACGGACAGGGTTTACATACCCTGTCTTTTTATTTCCGGGGTAAAAGTAGAAAAGCGATAAACCCTGCGCATTATTGGGTTAGGGGGCTGTTTAAGCTGCTCTTTCATGGACAGAAAAAGGGCAGAAGTATCTTCCATTTGTTTAACTCCGCCGTGAGCCATGAGCAGGGTAGAAGAATTGAGAGATGCCAGTTTATCGTATGAGTTTTCCATTTGGGGAGGGGCAAGTACCGGTAAAGGGAGCAGCATTTTCCCTTTTACATCACAAACCATATCAGCGATATAAAGCAAGGCCTCCTTTTGGTGATAAAGAACGATATCATGCAGGGTATGCCCCGGTGTATGCAATGCGCCCCAATCTTCAAAGAAGGGAAGGACTTGCAAGTCATCAAGTAGGAAATCAGGATGGATAATAGGGTAAAAGAGCATATGCTCCCGTTTACGTTTATTTTTTCGGGCTACGCCCATAGCCATATAGCAGTCTAGTTTATGCTGCAGTAAACCCCCTAAACCGGAGTACCACAGGTCTACATTCTTATGGGCAGCAATAGGTATACTATATTTGCTGCGTAAAGTGGCTGCACCCCCGGCATGGTCAGGATGCATATGGGAAACCACAGTCAGCTTGATATCACTCAAAGGACGGTTAATAACCCGTTTACAATAGTCTTCGATACGTTTAACGTCATTAATACAACCACCATCCAGCAACAGCATACCATCATCATATTCTACTAAATATATACTTGATATATACCCTTCGATCATATGAACGGTAAATGATAAAAAATTCATTTGCATAAGATAATTAACCCCCCATCGGTTTCAGCCCTCAAGTTAAAGGTGAGCTGCTTACCGGGCTATTTTATATTTATATAGTATATGTTTAAATAATACCTGGCGAATGCGCCAGGGAAGTATCTTTACTCCTTACCCCTAACTGCTTACGCTAGACAATTAATCGAGTTCTGAGTTCGAAGTTATTTACAAGAGAAACTCCGTTAGCAGCGCCTATTGTCTAATTAAACTTCAGCCACAATTTTCCCGGTTTCACTTAAATCGTAATCACCTAATCCCTGCAATTCAGTTTTAAAAGCTGATGATTTAAGGATTTCCAGTACTACCTGAAAAGGTGTCCGGTTAATGTCCTCTTTTTTAATTACCAGTTCATATCTTTCCCGCCGAAGAGGGATAAAATCAATATCCCTTACCTGCATGGAGGCTTTCTCATTACCTACGCCAACATCCACAATTCCGCGGGAAACAGCGCTGGCAACAGCCAGGTGGGAAAACTCCAGGCTTTCATAGCCTTTAACCATCTGACGATTAATTCCTAAAACCCGAAATTGTTCATCAATAAGTACCCTGGTTCCAGATCCGGCTTCCCGGTTAACGAAACTAATACCAGGTCGTATCAGATCTTCCCATTGCTTAATGTTTTTAGGGTTACCCCGGGCTACATAAAAACCCTGCATGCGGCAACCCAAATGGACGATGACGGCGGGAATACCAGGTAACAGGCGGCGGACATAGGGTATATTATAGGAATTACTATCACTATCCCACAGATGGATGGCTGCCAGATCGGCTCTATCCTGGTAAAGTGCCAACATTCCGGCAAAACTACCCAGGTTTTGTCTATAGGCCCGTACTCCTGCAGGGTGATGTTCCAGGTGGCGGCCAAGTATATCCAGGCAAATATCTTGCCCGCAAATAACCAATCCGGGAGCTTTAGCGGTAGTTTCAACAGCTAAAAGGGGTGACTCCAGAAGAGAAGTCGGGGATAGAACTAAATGTTCATCAGGAGCAGGCTCGTTCCCCTTACCTTTTTCAATATATTCTTGTAGATCCTGGCTATCTACCCGAATCTTTTTACCAACTCGATAAGCCGGAAGCTCACCTCGTTTTACCATTTCGTAGACGGTGTATTTGCTTATTTTAAGTATTTCAGCTACCTCTGCTGGTGTAAGGGGGGTGCTTTCTTTACGCATGGGCTTGCCTCCTATTCTAAATAAAACAAACATTAACTAATTAGTTTTGAGGCATCAATTAAAAGTTGCCCCCAATAGAACCAAACAAATACTAATTAATTTTAAATTGAATAGTAGTTTACGAATGTAATCAATCAAATGTTATGTTATATTATATTTAGTTGTGTTGGGTTGAACGCTGTTAATATAAGTCGAATTGTTCAGTATAGTTGTATTTGTTTTATAGGGTGAATTTATTACCGCTTGATTATTCTTAATTGTAAATCAGATGGCAATAAAATGCTATTCCTATGCTTTAGCTTTAGACCACTAAGGCTTAATAAAGTCTATCAGAAAATGTATGAAAGGAGGGTATAGATCGCAAAGGGGATTTTGCCAGGAAAGCAAAATTTTAAACTACAGTGAGGAGGAAGAGGAGATGCGTAATTTTACGTCCAAAAAATGGTTGGTTGCTGGCCTTATTATGGTATTTTTGGCGGTTGCTCTGGTTGGTTGCGGTAACCAGGCTCCTAAGGAACCTGAACCACAGCAGAGTGCTGAGCCGGTAACTCTATTGATATCGGCTGCTGCCAGTTTAACTGATGCGATGGGTGATATTGAGAAGGCGTATCAGGAAGAACATTCTAATGTAAGCTTCGATTTTAACCTGGGTTCTTCCGGTTCCCTGCAGGAGCAGATTGCAAACGGAGCTCCGGCTGATGTATTTATCTCTGCCGCAAAAGGTAAAATGGACGCTTTAGATGAAAAAGATTTGATTGTAAAGGAAACTCGCAAAGACCTGGTTAAAAATACTCTGGTTTTGATTGTTGCTAAAGATAACGAAAATATTAAGAGCTTTGAGGATTTAGAAAAAGCCCAAAAAATTGCTATGGGTGAACCAGACTCAGTTCCGGCAGGTAAATATGCTTCTGAGACCTTGACCAGTCTTAATTTATTGGACAAAGTAAAAGGCAAACTGGTATATGCTAAGGATGTACGCCAGGTACTGGCCTACGTGGAAAGTGGCGATGCCGAAGCTGGTTTAGTGTATCAAACTGATGCTAACATATCGGACAAGGTTAAAGTGGCGGCAGTAGCCGATGCAAGTCTGCATTCCTCCCTGGTTTATCCGGTAGCAGTAGTTAAGGATAGTAAAAACCAGGAAGAGGCCAAAGCTTTTGTTGATTTCTTAAGTAGTGATAAAGCAGCAGCTATTTTCGAAAAATATGGCTTTACTATGGTAAAATAATCCAGCGGACACCCCCGGCACTAAGTCTAGATTTAACTGAGTGCCGGGTATTTGTTGTTAGCCCTCTGGATGAATGAGGGAGAGTTTAAGGAAATAGGTAGAAATTATGGCAGTGATGGACTTAAATCCACTTTGGATATCATTAAAAACAGCATTGGTAGCAACCGCCATCACTTTTATTCTGGGTATTATAGTAGCCCGCTGGATGGCAAGGTGCGAATTCAAGGGCAAAAGCTTGTTAGATGGAATATTTATTCTACCTCTAGTTTTACCACCTACGGTAGTAGGTTTTATCTTGTTGTGGTTTCTGGGAAGAAACGGCTGGCTGGGGTCATTTTTCTTTGAAATAGGACGGCCGGTGGTTTTCTCCTGGTCAGCAACCGTTATTGCCGCTGCTGTAGTATCGTTTCCCTTAATGTACCAGACCGCCCGGGGAGCTTTCGAACAGATTGACGCTAATATTGAGGATGCAGCCCGTACTCTGGGGGCTTCAGAGGGGACTGTTTTCTGGCGGATTACTATACCTATGGCCTGGCCGGGAATAGCAGCAGGTACTATTTTGGCCTTTGCCCGTTCCCTGGGGGAATTTGGAGCCACCCTGATGCTGGCAGGAAATATTCCAGGCCGAACCCAGACTATACCGGTAGCTATATATTTCCTGGTTGAGGGCGGTAAGCAGCAGCAAGCCTTAATCTGGGTACTGGTAATTTTATTAATTTCTTTTGTTAGCATCGTAACTTTAAACTACTGGAAAAAATATCAACGCCGGTTTAGCAGACATCCGGTCAGGGAGGTGACTGCTGATTCTTAGCGTAGATATTAAGAAATCTCTGCCCGAGTTTAAACTGGAGGTTAATTTTGCGGTAGGCCAGGAAATAATGGCGATTCTAGGACCGTCCGGTTGTGGTAAAACTATGACTCTAAAATGCATAGCCGGATTAATGACCCCTGACCAGGGTAAAATTGTATTGAATGAACAGGCTTTATTCGATAGCCAACAAAAGATTAATCTACCCGCCCGGCAACGCAAGATAGGTTTTCTTTTTCAAAATTATGCCCTGTTTCCCCACCTGACCGTTCATGAAAATATAGCCTTTGGGATAAGACAGTTGCCGGTTGCTCAAAGAAATGAACGGGTGCAGCAACTATTAGGTAAGATGAGACTGGACCGGTTCGGTCATCGTTACCCGGTGGAGTTATCCGGAGGTCAGCAGCAGCGGGTAGCTTTAGCCCGGGCATTAGCGCCGGAACCGGAAGTATTACTACTGGATGAGCCTTTTTCCGCCCTCGATACCCAGGTAAAAGAGCGGCTGGAAGCAGAGCTATTGGAGATACAGTCTGAATTTCAGGGACATGTGCTTTTTGTTACCCATAACCTGGCCGAGGCCTATCGGTTAAGTAGTAAAATGGCAGTTTATGAAACTGGTGGTTTGCTGCAGTGGGGCGAGCGCAACACTATTATAGAATGCCCGGCTAATAAAACCGTAGCCCGCATAACCGGAATGGAAAACATATTTGATGGTATAGTAAGCGGAATTGAAGGCTCTCGGGTGGATATTCGCCTGGGTGCAGGATATTTAAGTTTATGCCCCGATAGCCTTAATGGATTGGTGGTTAACCAGGAAATATCTGCAGCCATACGTCCGGAATACGTCAAATTGGCTGATAGTCAAGGGGAGAACTGCCTTACCGCAGAACTAGTTGAGGGTAAGGAGGAGCTTTCTTTTTATAGCTATACTTTTCAACTCCAGGGGAAAACTAATGTTAAAGCACACATTTCTAAAAGCACAGGCCTAAGGCTGGAGACGGGTAAAATCTATCACCTCTATTTGCCGCCGCAAAACCTGGTTATAATCGGAGAGTAAGTGGGGATAATTAAGAATCATCGCTATCAGCATTAATCCCTGCTTTTTTTAAAGAAGGATAGAGTGGCGTTAATTTCACCACCAATAAGGATAACCATGCTGCTCAAATACAGCCACAAAAGCAGCACTATTATACCACCAATGCTGCCGTAGGTCCGGGTAAAGTTAGCAAACTGGTTAACATAGAAGGAAAAGGCCCAGGAGGTAACTACCCAACCCAGGCTGGAGAAAACTGCTCCCGGGATGGTTTCCCGGAAGCGGATTTTTTTATTGGGAGCAAAACGGTAAAAAAACATAAACACCACCAGCATTACCCCCACTGGCAACAGAAAACGATATAGTTGCCAGCTTTTCATAAAAAACTCATTATAACCCAGGTAGGTAATAAGGGTCTGCCCCAGTAACTTGCCCCACACCAGGAGCACAAAAGCCAGAATTATTACTATGGCCAGGCCAATGGTGAAAATGACGGCCATGCCTCGTACCTTCCAGAAGGGTCGGGTTTCCCGCTCGTTATAGGCCTTATTAATGCCGTGGATAACTGCATTAATGCCGTTGGAAGAAGCCCAGATGGTAAAAATCGCACCCAGCGACAGGAGGGTCTGACGGCTAGAACTAAGCGTTTGGCGTAGCACTTCTATTACTACCTTATAGGCATCGGCAGGTAAAATTCGCGACAAATCATTTAAGGCTTCTTCACCGGCAATGGGAGTATAACTTAAAAGGGTTAAAAGAAAGATAAGGAAAGGGAAAAAGGCCAGGATTAGATAATAGGTTAACTGAGCTCCCAGGGCTGGAACCTCATGCTCCTGGAAACGCAGGTAGAAGTCTTTTAACAACTCATAGGTTTTATTCATCCATACCTCCGCCGGGCTATTCATTAAATAAGCCTACCCTAAAGGGAACTATACCCTGCCTGCCCCTGCTATTCGATAATTACGCCTCACTCTAGACCATAAATCTAATTTCAAATTAAAAGTAATTTTACAAGCAAATTTTGTTATTTGCGTTTATAACGTATTAACTTTGTATTAGATTTACTATATTATCAAACACTTATGTATATAACAATTATTCCATATTCAGCCTGTAGTATCTTGAAAAAAATATAGTATATAATCTATATATATGCCGAAAGGAGTTGAGGAAAAAGATGGGGAATGCCAAAATATTTATTAGAGAGAGACGCAAAGTTTCCGAAGGTGAGAAAAAGCCACGTTACTCTGTAGTTGGTGTAGCAGGAACTGATTTAAAAATTCACGTCAAACATATTAGAAAGTCTGAAATCGACCAAATTGCTGCCGCCCTGGGAGCAGAAATTGTCTTTCTGACTGCCGGCAAGGACGAAGCAGAAGTCGAGGTTGACGACTAGAAAGGCGGATTTTTGGTAATGGCTCTTATTCGCGAGAAAGACAGCAAGCGCCTGCATATAAAAAGTAAACTTATGGGAGAATCCCTGGTAGGCCAGAGTTTCATTAAAAGCCTGGAGTATGTAGAACAGTTCCGGGCTCTACCGGATGTTAACGTACTTAAAATCGGGGGCCAGAGTATTACTGATATGGGCGCCACCGCTGTATTACCGGTACTGAAAGAGATTATTGAAAATGCTGGTCAGCATAAAATGATTATTTCTACCGGAGGAGGAACCCGTTCCCGTCACGTATATGCTATTGCCATGGAACTGGGTATGCCCACCGGGGTTATATCCAAACTGGGACAGAGTGTATCCGAACAAAATGCTCTTATGATATCAACCCTGCTCATGCCCTATGGAGGTATAAAAGTAGGACATGATGACATACCCAAGCTGGCGGCCTATTTTAACCAGGGTTGTATCCCGGTTATTCATGGTATGCCACCTTATGGTTATTGGGAGCATTTACCCAAAGAAGGGCGTTTGCCTCCCAACCGTACCGATATGGGAGCTTATCTCCTGGCTGAAGTAATCGGGGCTAAGCATTGCATATTTGTTAAAGATGAAGATGGCCTGTACACGGATAACCCCAAGGTTAATCCAGAGGCTGAATTCATTCCCCGTATTGGAGCCCGGGAGCTTATCGAAAAAGACCTGGACGATTTGATAATAGAACGCGGTGTACTGGATATGATTCTCCGTTCTCAGAATTTAACCGAGGTTCAAATAATAAACGGTCTTAAACCAGGAAATATCACCCGGGCTCTAAATGGAGAACACGTGGGAACCATAATATTTAAAGATGCTTAAGTTAGTACTTAAAAAGAGTCCCTGTGGCGGGACTCTTTTTTTATACATAGACAGAGGTACCAAGTTGTGTGAAAATTAAACTTAGCCATAAATATTATTTATAGGGAGGAGCGAGGCTAATGGTAGATAATTTTAAGGCTTTGATAGTAACAGAGCAGGCTGACGGGAAGTTTTCCCGGGAAATTGCCAGCAAACACATTGATGATTTACCCGCAGGAGATGTTTTGATTAATGTCAAGTATTCCTCCTTGAATTACAAGGATGCACTTTCCGCTACTGGTAATCGTGGGGTAACCAAAAAGTATCCTCACACTCCAGGCATAGATGCTGCCGGTATTGTAGCCCAGAGTTCGGTGGCGGAATTTGCCGTAGGAGATGAAGTTTTTGTAACAGGTTTTGATTTAGGAATGAATACCTCGGGGGGGTACCAGGAATACATACGGGTACCTGCTGCCTGGGTAATTAAAAGACTACCCAATTTGAACCTCAAGGAAACTATGGTCTACGGTACCGCCGGGCTTACGGCCTTGCTTTCGGTAGCTGCGCTGGTAGATGCCGGGGTAAAAGCCAGGGATGGAGAAGTTCTGGTTACCGGAACTACAGGTGGGGTAGGAAGTTTTGCTGCCCGCACCCTGGTAAAGCTGGGTTATGAAGTGGTAGGGGTACAGCGCCGGCCGGAAGAGGAACCCTTTTTAAACAGCCTGGGCTTAAAACGCATCGTTCCGGTAGAAGAGATTGACGACCAGTCCGGACGGCCACTGGGTAAAGCGGTCTGGGCAGGTGTTATCGATACAGTTGGGGGTAATATCCTGTATACCGCCATTAAAACCACACGCTATGGGGGTAGTGTAACCTGCTGCGGGAATGCTGCTTCAAATAGTTTACCCGCGACCGTCTTACCCTTTATTTTACGCGGGGTTACCCTGTACGGAATAGATTCGGTAGAATGCCCGATGGACTATCGGTTACGGGTTTGGAACAAAATTGCCGATGAGTGGAAACTGGATAATGTAGAAGCACTTGCTGAAGAATGTTCCCTGGAGGAATTGAATCAGAAAATCGATATGATTCTAGAGGGGAAGATACAGGGACGGATAGTAGTTAACTTAGCCCGGTAATTTGTATCAGCGGTACAATATCAAGGACGGTAGGGCCAGACTGCTGTTTAATTATCGTCTGGCCCCCGGTCCTTTATCTTTGCCTCTTATTAGCCTGTAAATCTTAATGAAAATTTTTATAATAATGCTTGTTTTTATCCTGTGAATCAGCCCCGGTTATAATAAGCCAGGGTTTTACCAGATGAGTAAATCTGCCTAAAGCCCTTGCTTTATCATGGATTTTATTGGAAAATGGAATAATAACCCGTTTTTGTTAAGAGATTGGCTTTTTTGTTGATTTTGTTTTG
>ERZ747221.3801-NODE-3801-length-11586-cov-2.055000_pt1 | contig 11586 bp, 11 predicted proteins | sample MGYA00374949_ERZ747221 | MGnify/ENA primary metagenome ERZ747221 (study PRJEB28779, sample SAMN05720172) | bioreactor metagenome | isolation source: Anaerobic biogas reactor | place: USA:Washington, USA | collected 2015-08-08 ... | reverse complement strand
TCGCGCGCGCGGTAGAACGCGTCCATCGCCTCCGAGAGCGTGTCGAATCGTTCCGCCCGGAGGTGCGCGCGGCTCTCGTAGCGGAACGCGACGACGTCGATCGGCTCCCCGTCCTCCCCGTAGTAAACCGCCGGTTCAGGCGCCCGCATCGCGTCCCGGATTGCGCGCGCAACGCGAACGGCGGCGGCGGCCATGTCGATTTCGGACGTGTGCGCGTCCTCGTCGCCCGCCGCGCGGAACGCGAGCTCGCGCGCCGTCTGCACCGACAGTCCGCTGATTGCCCCGGCAATCGCCTTATGGAGCGCGCCGCTTCCCGCCGCGACCGCGCGCGCGATCTCCTCCTCCGGCGCGTCGAACTTGACCTTTCCGTGCCCCGGCGGCCGCTCGTAGCGAAGCCCCGGCAGCACCTCGCGCACCGAGGACATCTGCTCGGTCACGCGCCTGGCGCTGTCGAGTATCCGCCCGTCCGCGCCGACGAAGATCAGGTTCGAGTGCCTGCCCATGAACTCGCAGACCAGCACCTTCTCCGCGCGCTCGCCGAGTTCGTCCACGTGCTCGAACGCGATCTCCAAGATGCGGTCCCCGTCCGCCTGCCGGAATCCCACGATCCGCCCGCCGACGACGTGCTTGCGCAACAGCATGCACAGCATCGGGGGTTCCAGCGGGTTTATCTTCTTCACGGCCGCGATGTGTGCGCGCGCGCAGCCTGCGCTCGCGGAGAGCAGCAGAAGCTGGTTTTTCCCGCGGCTGCGCACCAAAATGTTCAGTTCGTCGCGCTCCGGCTGCATGACTTTATCCACTCGCCCGCCCGCGAGCTGGTCGTTCAATTCCCGAACGACGAAGGAAAGCGTGAGTCCGTCCATCGGCATGCCCGTATCCTCCCGAGGCCCTCCGCATGGGAGCTTGGCCGGATACCATTATATCGGAAACGAGGCGATTGCGCAACCGCGCCGTTTGTGATAAAATACCGAGGAATAGCCCCCCCTCAGCCCGAATACATTGGATTGACAAGGACTTGCGTGAGGAGGGTGCTCTATGAAATTCACCGGAAACCAGCGAAAGCTATACCTGCTGGCGCTGACGCTGCTGGTGGTGGCGATCGCGCTGGCATGTACATGGACACTGTGGGAGGCGCCGTCGAGCGAAACCTCCCAGCCCGGCGGGACGCCCACGATAGCGCCCTCGGAAGCGCCGGGGACGACGGTCGAGCCGGGGCTGACGTTCTCGCCGGATACATCCCCCGAGCCGAATGCCTCGACCGGGGCGGCGGCCGGCGAAACGAAGCCCGCGGGCACGGTCAACACCGTCGTCTACTATCAGGACAACTACGGCTACCTCGTTCCGGTCATGCTAAAGGTGCCGGCGGAGCAGGGAATCGCGAAGGCGACGCTCTCGATGATGATCAAGAGCACCGCGAACGACATGCAGGCCGCCAGGCTCGGGCTGCGCACGGTGCTCCCCGAAAACGTGTCGATCGACCTGGACATCACAAACGGCCTCGCGCGCATCGACCTCGGCAAGGAAGTGCTGTCGCTCGCGGACGCTGCGGCCGAGAGCAACATGGTGACCGCGGTCGTGCAGACCTTGACCGAGTTCCCGACCGTCGAGCGCGTCGAGTTCCTGATCGGCGGACAGGAGATGAAGGCGCTCAAGCACGGCACCGACGTCTCGAAGCAGTTCACCCGCGAAGACATCAACCCCGAGCTCGCCTCCTCGACGCTGTCCGTGGAGGACGCGAAGCCGGTGACGCTCTATTTCCCCGGCGACTCCGGCTCGGTGCTCGTGCCGGTCACGCGCATGGTGTACTCGAACCCCGACATCAACACCGCGGTCCTTGAGCTCACGAAGGGCCCGAGCGCGTCGAGCCCCCTCGAGGAAGTGCTGCCGCCGGGCTGCGGGCTGATCGACGTAGTGGTCGTGGACGGCGTCGCGAAGCTGAACTTCACGAACGAGTTCATCAAGCTCGCCGAGAACTCCGACGGCGGAAGGCTCGCGCTCAAGGCGCTTGTGCTCACCTGCACGCAGTTCGAGGGCGTCGAGAAGGTCGACATCCTGATCGACGGCGAGCCGTACGACCCCGGCCAGAACACGCTCGCGGTGCCCGCGTGCGCGAACATCGCCGAGGACATCGTCTACGACCACATACAATCGCAGTCCGCGATGATCTTCAACTTCGAATAACACGGAGGTCCCATGAACGAAAGAGCGTTGGACGAACTCAGGCCCTTGGAAATTCGCGCCGGGTATACGGAAATGGCGCCGGGGAGCGCGCTGATCACAGCGGGCAGGACGCGCGTGGTGTGCACGGCCTCCGTCGAGGAGGGCGTGCCGCCGTTTTTGCGGGGCACGGGCCGCGGCTGGCTGACGGCGGAGTACGGCATGCTCCCCGGCTCGACCCCGACCCGCAAGCCCCGCGACGGCATCAAGCGGGATGGGCGCGGCGTGGAGATCGGACGGCTGATCGGCCGCTCGCTCCGCGCCGCGTGCGATCTGTCCAGGCTCGGCGAGCGCACGGTCACGATCGATTGCGACGTGCTGCAGGCCGACGGCGGCACGCGCACCGCCGCCGTCACCGGCGGCTTTGTCGCGCTGTGCCTCGCGGTCGACAGATTGATGAAGGACGGCGTGCTCGCCGATTCCCCGGTCGTCGGGCAGGTCGCGGCGGTGTCGGCCGGGATCGTCGGCGGCGAGTGCGCGCTCGACCTCGACTATTCGCAGGACAGCCGCGCCGAGGCCGACATGAACGTCGTCATGGAACTCAGGCGCGGGCGGCTCGGCTTCGTCGAGGTGCAGGGAACCGGCGAGAGGCGCGCGTACTCCCGCGAGGAGCTCGACAAATTGCTCGCGCTCGCCGAACACGGCATCGGAACGCTGATGCGCGCGCAAATTGACGCGCTCGGCGACGCCGCGCATGTGATCGGCAAGAAGCCGAAGCTCGTCATCGCGAGCAACAACTTCGGGAAGATCAAGGAGCTCCGGGCGCTGCTCCGCGACCGGTTCGACGTCGTCTCGATGCGCGAGATGGGCGTGACCTCCGACGCCGAGGAAACCGGCGAGACCTTCGAGGAAAACGCGCGGATCAAGGCCGAGGCGCTGATGCAATTGACGGGTTGCGCGGCGCTCGCGGACGACTCGGGGCTGATCGTCGACCACCTCAACGGCCGACCGGGCGTCCACTCGGCGCGCTACGCGGGCGTGCACGGCGACGACGAGGCGAACAACCGGCTGCTGTTGAAGGACCTCGAATCCGTCCCCGAGCCGCGGACGGCGCGCTTCGCCTCGGCCATCGCGCTCGTCCGTCCGGGCCGCGCGCCGATCGCCGCGTTCGGCACGTGCGAGGGCGAAATCCTGCATGCCCCGCGCGGCGACGGCGGCTTCGGCTACGACCCGCTGTTTTACTCCCCGGAGCTTCGCGCGACGTTCGCCGAGGCCGACGCGGACGCGAAGAACCGCGTGTCCCACCGCGCGCGCGCCATTGAGCGGTTGCTGAAACTGCTGGAGGCCGAGACCAAAGACATGGGCCTTTGAGAGCGCGGACGGCGGACTAACGCTCCCAGTTCGCCACCAGATCGGCGATCGCGTCGATCGCCGCCGCTTCCGGCATGGTCTTGACCCGCCGCCCGCGCACAAACAGGGTGAACTCGCCGTCGCCGCCCGACACCGCTATGTCCGCATGGCGGGCTTCGCCGGGGCCGCGGCCGATGCGTTCACCCTGTTCGAGTTGTTCGAGTCCAAGCTCGAGAAGCACGGCCAGCTGCAGCGCGCCGCGGTCGAGATGGCCAAGGACTGGCGCACCGAACGCCGCTTCGGCAAGCTCGAGGCGCTGCTGGCGGTGGCCGACCGGGAAACGTCGCTGGTCATCAGCGGCACCGGCGACGTGATCGAGCCCGAGGACGGCATCATCGCCATCGGCTCGGGCGGCAGCTATGCGCTGTCGGCCGCCCGCGCGCTGCTCGCGCACACGCAGCTCGACGCGCGCGCGATCGCCACCGAGGCGCTGGCCATCGCCGCCCTGCGCAGCACCACCGAGGAGATCCTCCTCCCGCGCGTCCGGCGGAACGGCTGCCGGGTGGGCGAGGACATCTTCCTGGGTTACTCGCCCGAGCGCGTCGACCCTGGACGTACAGACTGGACAACCAAGACGACGCCGAAAGTGATCGGCGGGGTGACGCCTGCGTGCCTGGCGATGGGCCAGGCGCTCTACGGCGCCGCGCTCGACCGGCTGGGTCTGGCGGGCTGGCTGCACCATGATGTACGAGGGGCAGCCGGCCGGCCGGGCGCCGGAAAAACGAAGTGGGAGGGGGAGGTGCGGGGAGTGAGTGCGGGAACGGCGACGATCGACGCAAGGAGGCAAAGGCGCGAAGGCGCGATCCCCTCGGCGTGGGATGCGCTCCCCCTGCCGCGCCACGAGCCGCTGGAGCCGCCATCGGATGCCTGGCAGGGTCGTGCGATCGACTTCTGCTCGGAGTGCATCGAACGGCTCTGGACCGAAGAGGGCGCACGGGCGCGTGCCTGGCTGGTCGAAAAACGCGGCCTCAACGAGCAGACGATCATGGACGGCAGCCTGGGGTACAACCCGGTGGACCGGCAAGAGGCGCCCGAGCTGTGGGGGTTCGAGGCAGATCACCGGCCGGTCTGGCTGCCGCGCGGCATCACCATCCCGTGGGCCGCGCGCGGCCACGCGTGGCGCGTCAACATCCGGCGGCCCGAAGGCAATCCGAAATACGTCTCCGCGGCGGGCTCGGCGACCGCGTTGTACCGCGCCAACATGCTGGCCTCCGGCCGGGCCGCAATGCTGGTGGAAGGCGAGTTCGACGCGCTCACGATCTGGCAGCATGCGGGCGGGATCATTGCGGCGGTGGCGACGGGCAGCACAACGGCTGCACGGCGGCCGCGCTGGCTGGCGCCCCTGGCGGCCTGCGGCGTGGTGCTGGTCGCGTTCGACAGCGATGAGGCGGGGGAAGAAGCCGCGGCCTACTGGCTCCACATCCTGCCGAAGGCCCGGCGGTGGCGGCCTTACTTCGGCAAGGACGCGAACGACCTGGCCATGGGCGGCGGGGACGTGGCCGCGTGGATCCTGGACGGGCTGGGCGACGCGGGATGGCATCTGCCCGGTGAATCCATAAGTCCAAAATAAGTATTGACACCCATGCGCGGTGATCCTATAATATCTGCGTCCTCGCCGCGCAGGCGCACAGATCCCGAGCGGACCGCGACCAGGCCGAACATCGACTTCAGGCAGCTCAACATGCGGGCCGTGGTGCCGCCGCGCGCGGAGCCGAACCGCTTCCTGGTCATCGATGCGAACGAGTCGATTGATCGGATTCGGCTGGTATTGGCGAACGATTGCGCCAGTCTGAGATGAAATACCCCTGGCACGAGCCCCAGCTGGCCCGCCTCCTCGCCGCCCGCGCGACGCTGCATCACGCCCTGCTGGTCGAGGGGCAGCCGGGCATCGGCAAGCAGGACTTCGCGCTCGCCGTGGCCGGCGCGCTGTTGTGCGAAGCGCCGTCGCCCGATGGCCGTGCGTGCGGGCGCTGCCTCGCCTGCGGCTGGTTTCGCGAGGGCAGCCATCCGGACTTCCGCTGGGTACGTCCGGAGGCGAACGATCCGAACTTCGTCCCCACCCGGGACCGCAAGCCCAGCCGCCAGATCCGCGTCGAGCAGGTCCGGGGGATTTCCAGCTTCGTGAGCATCGGCGCCCATCGCGCCGGGCGCAAGGTGATCCTGGTGGAGCCGGCCGAGGCGATGAACGCGGTGTCCGCCAACGCGCTGCTCAAGACGCTGGAGGAGCCCGCCGGGGACACCGTCTTCCTCCTGGTCTGCGGTCGCCCGGATGCGCTGCCGGCCACGGTGCGCTCGGTGACTTCTTCGCGGCGCAACTGCCGCACCTGAAGATGGGGGACACCCCCACGGTGACTTGGCTGCTGGAGGGTCCGCGCGATCCCGGCGAGCCGAGCTGGGGCGCCGACCTGAGCGGGATCGACTTCGACGACATTTACTACTTCGTCCGGGCGACCGAGGGCGAGAGCGCGGACTGGGACGATGTGCCGCCCGAGATCAAGGAAACCTTCGACAAGCTGGGCATCCCCGAGGCGGAGCGCAAGTACCTCGCGGGCGTGACCGCCCAGTACGAGTCCGAGGTCGTGTTCCACCGGAACCGTGCCGACCTCGAGGCGCAGGGCGTCATCTTCTGCGACATGGACACCGCCCTCCGGGAGCACCCGGAACTGGTCAAGCCGTACTTCGGCACCGTGATCCCGATGAACGACAACAAGTTCGCGTCGCTCAACTCGGCGGTCTGGTCCGGCGGGTCGTTCATCTACGTGCCGCCGGGCGTCGAGGTGTCGATGCCCCTTCAGGCCTACTTCCGCATCAACGCGGAGAACATGGGCCAGTTCGAGCGCACGCTGATCATCGCCGACAAGGGCTCGAAGGTCCACTACATCGAGGGCTGCTCCGCGCCCACCTACACGTCGGACTCCCTGCACAGCGCGGTCGTCGAGATCGTCGTCAAGGAGCAGGCCCGGGTCACCTACACGACCATCCAGAACTGGTCGAACAACGTGTTCAACCTGGTCACCAAGCGGGCGCGGGTCGAGGCCGAGGGCCACATGGAGTGGATCGACGGCAACATCGGCAGCCGCCTGACGATGAAGTACCCCGCGGTCTGGCTGGTCGGCCCGAAGGCCACCGGTGAGGTCCTGTCGGTCGCCTACGCCGGGGCGGGCCAGCACCAGGACACGGGAGCGAAGATGGTCCACGCCGCCCCCGAGACCAGCTCGAAGATCGTGTCCAAGTCGATCTCCAGCCACGGCGGGCGCACGTCCTACCGCGGCCTGGTCCGGGTCGAGGACGACGCCTACGGCTGCAAGAGCCACGTCCAGTGCGACGCCCTGATCCTCGACCCCGACTCGGTCAGCGACACGTACCCCTACATGGAGGTCGGGTCGCACGACGCCCGCATCGGCCACGAGGCCACCGTCAGCCGGGTCGCCGACGAGCAGCTCTTCTACCTGATGAGCCGGGGGCTCACCGAGGAGCAGGCGATGGGGATGGTCGTCAACGGCTTCATCGAACCGGTCACCCGCACGCTCCCGATGGAGTACGCGGTCGAGTGGTCGCGCCTGATCGAGCTCCAGATGGAGGGCAGCGTCGGCTGACCCGGATGGCCAGGCGGTGAACGGCGGTTGACCGCCGCGTGAACCGGCGCGACCATGGCTCCGATCCCACCCCACGGCTGGTGGGAGGGGGGAGCGGACCATGCGGTTCGGACGATTCGAGCGTGCCGAGTCCCTGCTGGGCTCTCTGCGCGATCGGCCGGCGGCCCAGGCGGTGCTGTACCTGGGTGCCTGCGGGTTGATCATCGCGGTGCACGTCGTGCGCTACGGAATGCCGACCGGCCCCGGCAGCCCGTGGGACGGCGAGTACCGGACCTACGCGTACTTCTCCGGCGCGTTCCTCGGCATCGCGGGGGTCCTGACGGTTCTCCACGGGTTCCTGTTCGACGAGCCGCGGCGCCGGCTCATGTTGGGGTTCGGCGCCTTCCTCGCTTTCCTCGGCACCGACGAGATGTTCGTGATCCACGAGCGCCTGGAGCGCACCGGGATCGATTGGCAGATCCTGTACCTGCCGGTCTTCGTCCTCGGCGCGATCGGCGGCCTCGTCGTCCTCCGTTCCCTGCCGGTGCGGTCACAGGTCGTGATGGCGCTCGGCGGCGCCTGCTGGGCCGTGTCGCAGGTGCTCGAGTTCCTCCAGTGGGACGGCGACACGCTCGTCCACCCGGCGCTCCAGATCTACGAGGAGGTCCTGGAGGCGCTCGGGTCGACCCTCTTCGGCGTCGCGCTGCTGGCGGCGGGTTCGGGCACGATCCGGGTGATCGCCCGACGGGGGGCCGACGGCATGGCGACGCCGGTGGCGGCCGCCACCGTGCCGTCGCCCGAGGGCGGCTCCGGCGCGGTCGCCGCTCGTACCACCGGCCCGGTCACGGCGACATCGTTCGCGGTCGGGCGGGCGGCAGACTGATCCGGTGCCGATGCGCCAGGACTGCAAGTTCTTCGAGTCCCGCACCTACCGCAACGGCGAGACGGTGCGGAAGTGCGACCTCGACCTCGCGCCCGAGGCACCGTGGCGCTGCCCCGACGGCTGCCCGGCGTTCCAGCCGCGCCTGGCCGACGTGAACTGGAGCCACGGCTCGCTGATCACGCCGGTCACCCCGGACGAGCCTCCTGGGCTCGACGAGCGGGGCGACGAGATCGCCGCCCTGCTCGACGCGGCCGAGGACATCGTCAACGCCGCGGCCCCCGACGCGCTCCGCGAGGTCGAGGCCGAACGGACGCGGTCGGCCCGCCGGGCCGACGGGGGCCGGTGGCGGCGCCTGTTCCGGCGCCGCCGCTGAGGTCCCCGCCCGAGCCCGCGGCCCGGAGTCCTCGGCACGGAGTCCTCGGCACGGGGCCCGCCGCCCCAGGCCGTGAGGTCGGCGCTCAGGCCGCGGCGTCCGCGAGGAGTCGCGTCGACGGGCGGGGTCGGGCCCACACGATGACGGCGGCCAGCGCGGCGGCGACCACCGGCAGGGCGACCATGACCGCGATCACCAGCGGGGGGACGACGATCGGCACGTCGAGGAGGGGCCATTCGTGGTTCCGGCCGTTGTAGACCGCCATGGCGATCACCGGGATGCCGATGCCGGCGACGAGGCCGAGCACGGACCCCGCCGCCGCGACGACCGCGGCCTGCACGGCGGCGGTCCGCACCCGGAACGCCGCCGGGGCGCCCTGCACCTCGAGCAGGGCGTCCTCACCCCTGGACCGGGCGAGGGTGAGGGCGGTGGCGGCCAGGGTGACCAGGACGGCCAGCCCCGCCAGCCCGATCAGCCGTTCCCGACCCTCGGCCGCGGTGTCGGAGAGGATCGGCACGTCGTTCTGGCGGGACCCGCGGTGCCGTTCGTACGCGTACGAACCGGCCGTCGGGGTCACCTCCAGCTCGACGCGACCCCGGTCCCAGTACCCGTCACCGTCGAAGTCGACGGCGAGGTCGGTCTCGGGGGCGAGGGTGGGCCGGGTGTCGCGGTGGACCTGCTGGAAGGCGGCCACCACCTCCGGATCGTCGGCGGACGAGCCGTGCCCCCCGACGACGATGCGGGCGGGCGTGAGGTCCTCGTCGAGGCCGGCGGCCACCTCGGGCCCCACGACGGCGCCGGGCAGGAGCAGAGCCGGCTCGTCGAGGTCGATCCGCACGGCGGGGAGGCGCACGTCCTCGCCCCGGCCGGCCTGGTCGTCGGTCAGGTCGTTGGCGATGTGCGTGCGTACCGTCACGTGGCCGGCGACGACCCCGACGGTGTCGTTGAGCACGGCGACCTTGCCGGCCGCGATCGCGTCGGCGGCGTCGTCGAGCCCGAGGGCGCGGAGGTCCTCCGCGCTGGCGACCCCGACCCAGTTCGGGGTGCGCTCGCCCGACACCTGGACCGTCGGCGCCGGGTCGACCAGCGGGCTGAAGTCCAAGAAGCCCTGGGAGGCTGCCCGGTTGGGGACCGTCTGGGTGCCACCGCGGCCGAGCCGGTCGATGGCGACCACCGGGACGGTCGGGTGGTCGGCGCGGGCGGTGGCGACGGCGGTCGCGGCCTGGTCCGGCTCGGCCCACGACGTCACCACGATCACCTGACCGGGGTCGGTCCCGGCCCGCCCCACGTACACCGGTGGGGCGTCGAGGCGGCGGCGTTCCCGCTCGCCGAAGCTGGCGCCGACGACCCCCTCGGCCCCGGCGGCGGCGGCGAGCACGCCGACGGCCGCGGCGAGGGCGCCGAGCTGGCGCCGCCGGGCGGCGATCGTCGCGCCCGCCAGGCGGGCGGTCGGCCCGGTGCGGGACGTCAGCGCGGCCAGGCCGGCCACGGTGGTGCTGCCGAGGTAGGCGAGGGCGGCGACGAGCGGCACGGTGCAGACGACGAGGCCGAGCCCGAGGTCGAAGAACGTGGTCGACCCGCCGAGCGAGGCGGCGATGCCGGCGAGGGTGAGGATCGACACGACGGTGAGGGCGGCGACGGCCGGGGTGCGCCACCGGCTGCGGGTGTTCGCCGCCCAGCGGCCGATGACCACCGCGGCGACCACCAGCGGTACGACGACGGTGAGCGCCGAGACCACCACGAGGAGGACGACGAGGGTCCACCCGAGGGCCCCCCACGGTCGGCGGGGGGTCAGGGCCCAGGTGGCCACGGCGGTGGCGACGATCGGGCCCAGCAGCGTCACCGCGGCCAGGTCGCCGAGGGTGGGTGCGGTCCGGTCGAGGGCGGCGGCGAGCGGCCCGGCGGCGACGCCGGTCAGCGCGAGGGCGACCACGGCGGGGGGCAGGATCGTGCCGACCGCGGTGAGCAGCGACGGGCCGAGCCCGGCACCGTTGCGGTCGAGCACCGACAGGCGGTGCTCGTGGGCGCCGACCGCGCCGGCGGCGGCCGCGGCGGCGATGGTGAGGCCGACGACGAACGCCAGCACGACGTCGACACCGGTCGCGGTCACCAGGCCGGCGACCGTGAGGAGGAGGGCGGTGATCGCCGCGCGCGCCGGCTCGGTGCGGAGGTCGTCGCGGACGAGGAGGGCGGCCAGACGGATCATCGGACCTCCTCCACCACGTCCTGGCCGGTGCCCCGGCGCTCGGCGATGCGGCCGTCGCGCAGGAACACCACGCGGTCGGCCCACCCGGCGAGGCGGGAGTCGTGGGTGGCCATGAGGACCGCGACGCCGTCGGCCGCCAGGCGGCCGAGCAGCTCGACGATCCCCTCGGCGGTGACCGTGTCGACCGCGGCGGTCGGCTCGTCGGCCAGGACGAGGCGCCGCTCGCCGACGACCGCCCGGGCGATGGCCACCCGCTGACGCTCTCCGCCGGACAGGTCCTCGGGGGGCCGGGAGGCGTGGTCGGCGAGGCCGACCCGGGCGAGCGCGGCGCGGGCCCGATCGTGGGCCCGGCCCACCCGCTCGTGCTCCAGGAGCAGGGGCAGGGCGACGTTGTCGAGGACCGACAGGCCCGGCATCAGGTTGAGGCGCTGGTGCACCAGGCCGATCGCCTGGCGCCGACGGCGTCGCCAGGCGGCGAGGTCGTCGGGCCGGACCGCCTCGCCGTCGAACCAGACGGCCCCGTCGGTCGGCCGCACCAGCCCGCCGGCGACGTCGATCACGCTCGACTTGCCCGAGCCGGAGGGGCCCATCATCACGACCAGCTCGCCGGCGGAGACGGCGAGGCTCAGGTCGTCGAGGGCGCGGACGGTGGTGCGGCCGCTGGGCCGGTCGAGGGTCACGTGGTCGAGGACGAGCACGGGGCCCGAGGGCGGGTCGGCCGTCGGGCCGTGCGCCGTCCCGGCGGGATCGGTCTCGGTGGGCGTGGTCATCGGGGTCCCTCCCCAAGGGGTTGGTGGTGGCGGATGCGCTCCTCGCACAGGTCGAGCCAGCGCAGATCGCTCTCGACCCGGACGGCGGCGGCGTCGGCCGCCATCCGGGAGATCAGGTCGTCGGCACCGTCCTCGGAGCGGGCGGACCGGCGGATCGACTGGAGCCGTCCGACGAGCGCGCTGCGCTGGTCGTCGATGACGGTCAGGGCGCT
>ERZ747221.3797-NODE-3797-length-11594-cov-5.184597_pt1 | contig 11594 bp, 7 predicted proteins | sample MGYA00374949_ERZ747221 | MGnify/ENA primary metagenome ERZ747221 (study PRJEB28779, sample SAMN05720172) | bioreactor metagenome | isolation source: Anaerobic biogas reactor | place: USA:Washington, USA | collected 2015-08-08 ... | reverse complement strand
AAATTTCCTGCCGAATCCCATTCAGTCCCGCAGGATGGGCGTTAGCCCATCACCGTCCCTAAGGGACGAAAGTGAATTTGCCGGAGGCGTGAGCCTCCGGTAAACAAATGCCCACCCTCCTTAGCCCCAATGGGGCGAAAGAACATAATGGCCATTGTGATAGCCTACTGATCTTCGGAGCAGCGTGTTATCGCAATTCCGACACGCCGCCACTTCCGGCCAAACGCATCGTAGGATACCCGCTCCAGTCCCTTCAGCGGATCGGCGATTGTCACTCCGTCGTCGTCAACCGCCAGCACTGTAACGTAATGATCGATCATAAACCGATGCTTAACGGTGGCAATAACCGGACAGATATCGCGCATCTGATCGATAGACGAAAACCAAATGAGTCGGCATCCAATCCCCTGGTCGGCGAACAGCGATTCGATGGCGACGGACAATAGCGAATCCGATGTGCCGCGGCTCGGCGTCGTAAACGACGCAATCGCCAGTACCGACTCCTCGGCCTCCACACCCAGCAGGGCCAGCGCGGTTACGGCCGCGGCCGCCCCGCAGGTGTAATCGGTCGTTTGCAGACAAATGCCCCCGTCTTCCCGCCATGTTTCAAGACCTGCTAATCGCGGACGCACCCATACCGTTTCAGCGAACGGAAGAATGCCGAAATAGACCGTCGCCGCCGTCAGAATCCACAACATACGACGCTGCCGAAGACCAACAAGGCGAGGGAACAACAGCCCGAATACGAAAGGAATCAGGAGGGAGTATGCAAAATACACAAACCGACCACTAAACAACCGGTAAAAAGACTCCGCATAAAACAAAGAAGGGATTCGATTGCTCAACACAAACGCCAATAACGCAAAAACGAAATGCCGAAGCAGATACCCCAATATTTCCGCCGTGCACACCACAACCCCGCCAGCCCACCTGACGCGGCCAACCCCCCCGCCCCCATCACAATTGCCATATCCAAAACCATCGCGACCCCCTTATACCGTTTGACCCATCGCTTGACAAGAACGGATGTTATCCTTCTATTTCCTGCCGTATCTCATTCAATAAATTGATCGCCTCAATCGGCGTCAGCCGGTTGACATCCAGATCTTTGAGTTTATCCAGTACGGATTTATGCCGCTCGACGAACAGGAATTCATCCTCCGACACGGTCTTATGCCGCGCCAGTTGATCGCCTGCGGCCTCTTTGGCGAACGTACTTTCCAAATCCTTGAGAATCTCGCCGCTTCGGGCAATGATCGATTTGGGCAGCCCCGCCAGCTTGGCCACATGAATGCCGTAGCTTTTGTCCGTGCCGCCGGCGATGATCTTGTGCAGAAACACCACCTGTCCCGCCCATTCGCGCACCGCGACATTCAGATTCTTGACATTGGCCAGCAATTGCCCCAACTCCGTCAGCTCATGATAATGAGTCGCAAACAGCGTCCGGCACGCAATCGCATTGGCCAGATGCTCGGTTATCGCCCACGCCAGCGACAGCCCGTCATACGTACTCGTCCCGCGCCCCACCTCATCGAGAATCACCAGGCTCCGCTCCGTCGCATTATTCAAAATATTGGCCGTCTCGGTCATCTCCACCATAAACGTACTCTGCCCCCGCGTCAGCTCATCCGACGCCCCCACCCGCGTAAAGATGCGATCCGTCACGCCGATCCGCGCCTCCCTGGCCGGGACAAACGACCCCGTCTGCGCCAGCAGCACCAGCAGCGCCGTCTGCCGGATGTACGTACTCTTGCCCGCCATGTTCGGTCCGGTGATAATTGCGATGTCCTTGCCGTCGGCGCCCAGGGTCACATCGTTTGGCACAAACTCAGCCCCCAACATCTGTGCCAGCACCGGATGCCTGCCTTCGACAATCACCAATTCCTTACTGTCCGTGATGACCGGCCGCACATACCGATTCTGCCGCGCCAGATGTGCCAGCCCTGCCAGACAATCGCACGACGCCACCGCCTTGGCCAGCGCCTGCAGCCGCCCGATATACCGCGCACACTCACCCCGCACCTGCTCAAACAACTCCTGCTCCAGCACAATCGCCTTTTCCGCCGCCCCCAGCGCCTGCTCCTCATACTGCTTCAGTTCATCGGTGATATACCGCTCGGCGTTCTTGACCGTCTGCTTGCGCACAAAATCGGCCGGCACTTTATCCGCGTGCTGATGGCTCAACTCGATATAATAGCCAAACACCTTATTGAACCCCACACGCAGCTTGTCGATGCCCGTCCGTTCGATCTGCCGCCGCTGATACGCCGCCAGCCAGCTTTGCCCGTCTTTGGAAATCGACCGCAGTTTGTCCAGCTCCTCATCAAACCCGTTGCGAATCACGCCGCCGTCCCGCAGGTGCGACGGCGGCTCCGGCTCGATCGCGCTATCCAGCACGTCCGCCAGTTCATCCATACTGTCGCACCGCCCGCACAAATCCCTCAGCATCGCCGATTGACAGTTCGCCAGCGTTTCGCGTATCGCCGGAATCGTCCGCAGCGTCGCCCCCAGCGCCACAAGGTCTTTCGGCGTAGCACGATACGTACTGACGCGCGCAACAATCCGCTCCAGGTCGGCAATATGCTTGAAGTGCCCCCGCAGTCGCCCCAGCAGCCCGTCATCGCCGACCAGTTCCGCCACCGCCGCCTGCCGATACGCAATCGCCGCCACCTCCCGCAGCGGCATACACACCCACCCACGCAAGAGCCGCGACCCCATCGCCGTCAGCGTCTGATCAACCGTCTCCAGCAGCGTCCCCTTGCCCGACTCGCCCCGCATCGACCGCACAACCTCCAGCGACCGCAGCGACGTCGGATCGATCTGCAAAAACCGGCTCGGCTGCACCAGCCGCAGGGATGTGATATGATTGAGCGCCGTCTTTTGCGTCTCATCCAGATATTCCAGAATCGCCCCCGCCGCCCGCACGCCCTCAAAATCGCCGTCAATCCCGAACCCCTCCAGCGACTGCGTCCCGAAGTGCTTGAGCAGCTTTTCCCGCGCGGTGTACGCATCAAAATACCACCCCGGCCGCTCGCTGATGACCGCCCCGGTCAACTGCCGAATCGCCGCCGCCAGCTTCTTCTGCTCGGCCTCAAACAACTCCCCCCGGCACTCCGCCAACAACACCTCCCGCGGCCCCAGCCGCAGCAGTTCATCGACCACCGCCGCCTCCGCCAGCGCCTGCACCGAAAAATGCCCCGTCGAGATATCTACCCACGCCAGTGCCGCCGTCTTGCGCCCCAGACTTACCGCCGCCAGATAATTCTCCTCCCGCGCGTTGAGCAGCATATCGTCCGTCAGCGTCCCCGGCGTGACCACCCGCACCACGTCGCGCTGGACCACCCCCTTGGCCTCTTTGGGATTCTCGATCTGCTCGCAGACCGCCACTTTGTACCCGGCCTGAAGCATCTTCTTTAGGTATCCATCGACCGCGTGATACGGCAGCCCCGCCAGCGGCACGGGATTGGCGCTGTTCTTGTTCCGGCTGGTCAGCGTCAACCCCAGCACCCGCGAACACGTCTGCGCATCCTCGTAGAACGTCTCGTAAAAATCGCCCATCCGAAAAAACAGCACCGCATCCGCATACTTCTGCTTGAAATGGTGAAACTGCCTCATCGCCGGCGTCAAATTGTCATCCAGCTTGGCCATAACCCCCAATTATACCCCCGCCGCCTCAGATTCTCAACAGACGACCCCGCCGAATTTTTGTATTCTATTTTCAAAACAATCGATCATACCCCCCCCCTCACGAGCCCGCCGGGTGCTATCGTCAGGGTGGCATCGGTTCTGCCCAGCAGACCGATGGGGGTTGCCCAAGCTCTTCCCCTGCCAAGAGGCAAGGGGGTATAAAACAGAAAAATCGAAACCGTCGCCTGTTCATTGACAACAGAACAAACAATTGACTGTCCCTCTAGTTCCTCTATTTCTCCGCGGCCGCATTTTCTTCGACACTGTCAATGCCTTTTAGCCTTTCCCCACAGTGCCCATTAGCGCCCATTTGGGTACGCTTAAGGTCGTACTGGTCAACAGCAACCCCGCCACGATCATGACCGACCCGGAGCTGGCCGTCCGAACGTATATCGAGCCGATCACGCGGAGGTTGTAGAACGGATCATCCGAAAGAATCGGCCGGACAGCCTGTTGCCGACGCTGGGCGGGAATACGGAGCTTAATACCGCCGTGGAGCTGGCCGAGAGCGGTGTGCTCAAAAAATACAACTTGCGGCTGCTGGGGGCGAATCTCCAGTCCATCATGCGGGCCGAGGAACGCGACCGGGAAATCCTCAAGCGGTCAAATAATGCCGCTACCGATGCTCTGCCAGCCACTCGGTCGCCCAGCGTTTGGCTTGGGCGGGCGTTTTGAGATGTTCTTCAAGCTGAGCAATGTAAAGCTCCTGCGCCAGCCTGCCGACCATCGGACCGGGTGCTGCGCCCATCGCGATCAGTGTGTGCCCGTCCAGCAGCGGCTCCGGATGCACTGCGGCCGGGTCGATGGCCTCGGCCCGTTTATTAATCGCATTCAGCGGACGTAGCGATTTGCCTTCAGCCTTGACTATCGCCCGTTCCAGCTTCATTAAATCAGTAAAATACGGCTCGTACATCAGCAGCTTCAGGCGGCTTAGCGACATTTCGGTCTCGCACAAGGCGCCGCGATACGTTAGCAGAAAACGGATGTGCTTGATGGCCGCATTGCTCAGCTTAAGCTGTCGGCACAGCGTCAGCGCCGCCGCCGTCGGCAGCCCGACGCAAAACGCCGCCATCGCCAGGCCGAAACTGACGGCCCGCGGCAGCCGCTCCAACACGGCCAACGCCTTTTGTGCCGTCGTGTCCGTAAACTCGGCAAAAATCGCCCGCACCAGCCCCGATGCAAACAGCAGTTCACCCCCCCGCCGCCGGTTCGGATGCGTCAGGATTTCTTCCAACTCGGCGGCGATCCGCTCGGCGCTGATGGCCGACAGCTTGTCGGCGTGCGCCGTGATCGACGTCCACGTCGCCGGCTCGATTTCAAAATCCAGCTTAACTGCAAACCGTACCGCCCGCAGCATCCGCAGGTAATCTTCGGAAAATCGCTGACCGGGGTCGCCAATGGTGCGGATAATTTTTGCCCGCAAATCCGCCTGCCCGCCGACAAAATCGTGCAGCGAATCGGTGACAGGGTCATAAAACATCCCGTTGACGGTAAAATCCCGACGGGCTGCATCCTCCCGCGCCGAGGCAAACGCGACATACCCCGGCCGCCGGCCGTCCGCATAACCGCCTTCGGTGCGAAAGGTGGCAACCTCAACCTGCCGACCGTCCAGCAGCACCATCACCACGCCGAACTTGGCGCCGATCTTCAGCGTGCGGCCAAACATCCGCATCACTTCCTTCGGCGTCGCATCCGTGGCCACATCATAATCGCTCGCCGGACGCTTCAACAGCCGGTCGCGCACGCACCCCCCTGCCAAAAGGGCTTCAAAGCCCTCTTGACGTAATTTCCGTATAATATGCAGCGCTTGTTTGCGATTGGACATAACCCAAATTGTACGCACCCGGAGTCTGTTTGTAAAGTAAAAGCCGATCCTGTTTTCGTACTTCAAAAGCGCAACAAAAAAGCGGGGCTTGAGTATCCCCGCTGTCTTAGACGCTAAAAAAGTTGTGTCATCACCCCGGCAGATCGCTTAGAAATCGTCCTCCGGCCCCGGCTTGGGGCGGTTAAGGCGATTGCGCAGTTCGACATTTTCACGCCGCGTCGCCTCAAGATCAAAGATCAGATACTTGATGCTCAGCCGCAGATAGTCCAGCGATTGCTGAAGCGTCGCGAGTCTCTGCTGAAGGCGGTCGTGCTGTTCTTTGCTCTTTCGAGCCAAGTTGACAATTTTTTCCTGCCGCGGAGGCTCAAACGCCTCGCTGCCCAGAAGCGACTCAAGTTTGTCGTTAAATTGTGCGTCGTCCATAGTCACCCCCAATACAAGTTCATCGTTCTCCGAAGCCAATCAAGGCGCACACGCAGCGCCCCTGTACTCGTACACTGCTTAATTCACCTAACTTTTTCCACCCGTCAAACATCATCACCTCAGCGGCTTGGTCATCCCCCAAAGCCATTAAACGCAGTATAGCAAATAAAGGCTTTCAAAGATGAAAAAAACGGAAAAAGCTCGAAAAATGTCAAATAAAATGGGATAATTACTTATCAATTCAGTTTTTTCTCGAACCAAGTCGCAATTTTTTTGTCCTCGCCCCAATGAAACTCCGGACAATACCGGCGAATTCGCTTGACAATGCTGCAGCTTGGGTGTTCTATATAGAACTGCCCAAGGGCGATTAGCTCAGCTGGTTAGAGCGCACGGATCACACCCGTGAGGTCACAGGTTCGAATCCTGTATCGCCCAGTGTTGTAAGTTACGCTGAAATCGGAAGTTACGATTACCTGCATACATGTAGAGCGGCCGTAACCTTGCTTTAAAAACCGGTAGTACTACCGCTTTTGAGAAAGGATTTCGACCGTGAAAACACAAAGAACCGCATTATCAGGCCCAAAACAGGCATCGGACACACTCGAACCTGTGACCTCACGGCGCGTTTCCGTGCGCCCTCCAAAGCTGCGACACCACAAACCCACCGGCCAAGGGTATGTCGTTCTGAACGGCAAATATATCTTTTTCGGCCCGTACGGCGACCCCGAGGTGACCGAGCAGTACCATCGCACCATCGCCGAATGGATCGCCAACGGACGGCAGCCGGCAAAGCCGGCCGAAGAGATAACCATCAATGAACTGCTGGCGCGATTCTGGGTGTACGCCGAAGGGTATTACCAAGACGCCGAAGGAAACCCGACGACCGAGATTGGGAATCTACGGGTGTCGCTTCGCCATATGTGCGACATTTACGGCAACACCAAGGCGATTGAGTTTGGTCCGCGGGCACTCAAGACCGTCCGTCAGCGGATGGTGGACAAGGGGCTGTGCCGCAACAATATCAACAAATGCATCAGTCGGATCAAGACGCTGTTCAAGTGGGCCACCGCCGAGGAACTTCTGCCCGGCGCGGTCTATCACGCTCTGATAACCGTTCCCGGCTTGAAAAAAGGCCGCAACGGTGTCCGAGAGTCCGAGCCGGTCAAACCCGCGCCACAAGAGCATGTGGACGCCATAGAGCCGTATGTAAGCCGACAGGTCTGGGCGATGGTGCAATTGCAACTCCTGACGGCCGCCCGTTCCGGCGAGATTGTCAAGATGCGGCCGTGTGATATTGACTGCAATGGCCAAATCTGGTTCTACCGCCCTACCGAACACAAAACCGCCCATCACGGCCACGAACGGAAAATCTTCATCGGCCCCAAGGCGCAGGCGGTGTTAAGGCCGTTTATTTTGCGACCTGCGGAGGCGTATTGTTTTTCGCCCGCCGAGGCGGAGGCCGAGCGGCGGGTTGCAATGCACCAGAATCGGAAAACGTATCTATCCTGCGGGAATGTCCCCGGCAGCAATTGCAAAGAAAATCCCCGCCGACCCAAAGGGAATGTCTATACAGTGATGGCATATCGCCGTGCCATCGAGCGAGGTATCGAGGCGGCTTTCCCGCCACCGGAACATCTGGCCCGGCAACCCGGCGAGAGCAAGGCAAAGTGGCAAATCCGCCTGACCAAAAAGCAAAAGGCAGAACTCAAGGCGTGGCATAAACGATTCCACTGGCACCCGCACCAGCTTCGCCACAACGCCGCCACGTTCCTGCGTAAAGAGTTTGGCCTCGAAACCGCCCGCATCATCCTCGGCCACCGCTCCGCCGCCATCACCGAGGTGTATGCCGAACTCGACCAGCAAAAGGCATTGGAGGCGATTGTGCGGGTGGGATAGGGTGATGGCCAGACTCGATAGCGTTTCAATCCACGCCCCCGTGAAGGGGGCGACCGCCGTTCGGCCTGGAATAATTTTTGGAAATTGAAGTTTCAATCCACGCCCCCGTGAAGGGGGCGACTTCAAACAGGGGATTCATACCCCCCAAAAAAACGTTTCAATCCACGCCCCCGTGAAGGGGGCGACGACTGTCACAAGACAGGGCAAGGCTATCCCTGTGTTTCAATCCACGCCCCCGTGAAGGGGGCGACGGTTAATAGATATGGTTTAGTATACGAACAGGAGTTTCAATCCACGCCCCCGTGAAGGGGGCGACATCGATGGCCGGCCGTCATCATCAGTAGCGCCGTCGTTTCAATCCACGCCCCCGTGAAGGGGGCGACCCCACCGTCACTCGCCAGGGCAAGCAGATACCCGTGTTTCAATCCACGCCCCCGTGAAGGGGGCGACCAATTGTTAAGGCAAAAACCCCTGTTTTTAGCCCAGTTTCAATCCACGCCCCCGTGAAGGGGGCGACAAAGGGCAGAGAAAAAAGAAGTACCACTCCGAGGTTTCAATCCACGCCCCCGTGAAGGGGGCGACCCTTTCGTTTTTTGGGGATATATATATCCCCCGTTGTTTCAATCCACGCCCCCGTGAAGGGGGCGACCCCTCGACCGAGGCGGTTATCCCAAGGTCTCAGCGTTTCAATCCACGCCCCCGTGAAGGGGGCGACCGATAAATCGGTTATGCTGGCGTGGACTAGCGGTGTTTCAATCCACGCCCCCGTGAAGGGGGCGACCCCTTTGTACCCCAGATGTCGTTATACGACTTGATGTTTCAATCCACGCCCCCGTGAAGGGGGCGACCCCAGCGATACCACGGCCAGCACCACCGCTCGGCCATGTTTCAATCCACGCCCCCGTGAAGGGGGCGACCTGGACGCGCTGTTGAGTGGCGATGTCACCGTCGAGTTTCAATCCACGCCCCCGTGAAGGGGGCGACCCTGCTTTTGCCGCCCATACTGTACAAAACGTGCCAGTTTCAATCCACGCCCCCGTGAAGGGGGCGACCGTCGAAAATGACGGTAGCGGCCTGGGCATTAGCGTTTCAATCCACGCCCCCGTGAAGGGGGCGACCCGTATTCGATATTATTTGACGCAGCACGATATTCGTTTCAATCCACGCCCCCGTGAAGGGGGCGACCTCGGCACACCCGCAAAGCCGTTTTGGAGAGAGGAGTTTCAATCCACGCCCCCGTGAAGGGGGCGACGTCGCTGGCCGGGCTTGTTCCCATCCCCGGCTCGGTTTCAATCCACGCCCCCGTGAAGGGGGCGACCAATCATCAAGCACCCCGTCGGCTCGCCAAAGTGGTTTCAATCCACGCCCCCGTGAAGGGGGCGACCTGCCTTGTTGATTGTGGATGTAACATTTTCCAGCGTTTCAATCCACGCCCCCGTGAAGGGGGCGACCCCCCCCTCTGGTGCGATCCGCCATCACCGCCTTGCGTTTCAATCCACGCCCCCGTGAAGGGGGCGACCAGGAGAGGGGGCGGCGTGTGGCCGTCCCCTATATGTTTCAATCCACGCCCCCGTGAAGGGGGCGACCACGGGTTGCGATGACGTTCACGGATGGATTGGTGTTGTTTCAATCCACGCCCCCGTGAAGGGGGCGACATTAAGGCTTTGTGATGCCAAACATCTACATAACGTTTCAATCCACGCCCCCGTGAAGGGGGCGACCACCGCGCGGGTCGGCTTTTCTTGACAAGAGGATAGTTTCAATCCACGCCCCCGTGAAGGGGGCGACCACCAACAGTCGGACACGGCCAAAAAAAACATTATGTTTCAATCCACGCCCCCGTGAAGGGGGCGACATTAAATCATAACCCTTAGCTTCTCGTGTCATCTGTTTCAATCCACGCCCCCGTGAAGGGGGCGACCAAACAATTGACGCTTTATTGGGATTTGGGAAATGTTTCAATCCACGCCCCCGTGAAGGGGGCGACTCAACGCCCGCCTGGCCATCGTCCGGGACAAAAAGTTTCAATCCACGCCCCCGTGAAGGGGGCGACGCGGCGGCGATGATGAGCCGGATCGCCGAGGCGCTGTTTCAATCCACGCCCCCGTGAAGGGGGCGACTCAACACCGGCGGCCTGTCCTGGGCCATCTGCCTGGTTTCAATCCACGCCCCCGTGAAGGGGGCGACATGCCACGTAATTGTAAATTGTAGAGTGTAAATTGTTTCAATCCACGCCCCCGTGAAGGGGGCGACCCGCTGCTGGGAGAGATTAAATTACAATGGAAGCGTTTCAATCCACGCCCCCGTGAAGGGGGCGACCCTCGCGGGAGGTGCGGCCGATCTCGGCCTCGACGTTTCAATCCACGCCCCCGTGAAGGGGGCGACAGCAGTCCGGCGTCAGCGACGCCAACCGCATCCAGTTTCAATCCACGCCCCCGTGAAGGGGGCGACAAGCAGTCCGGCGTCAGCGACGCCAACCGCATCCAGTTTCAATCCACGCCCCCGTGAAGGGGGCGACCTGGAAGAAAACGCCGCGATGGCCGCCAAGCAGCAGTTTCAATCCACGCCCCCGTGAAGGGGGCGACCGATGACCGCACAGGCACTCCGCCGTTCGAAGAGTTTCAATCCACGCCCCCGTGAAGGGGGCGACCCCCCGGCGACTGGGCCTCCAATTGGTCTTTACCGCGTTTCAATCCACGCCCCCGTGAAGGGGGCGACCAAAATTACCGCCATACATCAACTCCGTTTGCCGTTTCAATCCACGCCCCCGTGAAGGGGGCGACCCACATTGGCCAGCACCTCATCAGTTGTCGGATCGTTTCAATCCACGCCCCCGTGAAGGGGGCGACACCATGAAACAGCCCCTGTTGGTCCGAGTGGTCGAGTTTCAATCCACGCCCCCGTGAAGGGGGCGACTGATGGTGGCCGCCAAAGAAGCACAGGACATTGTGTTTCAATCCACGCCCCCGTGAAGGGGGCGACTCCGATGAGGACATTGCACCGCCGGCACACTTTGTTTCAATCCACGCCCCCGTGAAGGGGGCGACGTCCGCGCCGGGGCCAAGCTGCTCTTTGCCGCAGTTTCAATCCACGCCCCCGTGAAGGGGGCGACCCGTTGACGATACCGGCCAGCCGCTCGACGGCAAAGTTTCAATCCACGCCCCCGTGAAGGGGGCGACGAATTTCTGGACACCATGAGCGGCGTCGGCTGGCAGTTTCAATCCACGCCCCCGTGAAGGGGGCGACCTGTGAAAGGATTCTTATGGACCATCAAAAGAAAGTTTCAATCCACGCCCCCGTGAAGGGGGCGACCTGATGGACACGCTGGCGGCAATCGAGGCCGGAGTTTCAATCCACGCCCCCGTGAAGGGGGCGACGTGTAGAAAGGAGCGATTTGACCAACTGTAAAAGTTTCAATCCACGCCCCCGTGAAGGGGGCGACGGTCGGTGACGCCGATCAGTTCGGCGGCTGTCTGTTTCAATCCACGCCCCCGTGAAGGGGGCGACACTGATCACCTTCCCGCCCGGCCCCAAGCTGTCCGTTTCAATCCACGCCCCCGTGAAGGGGGCGACGTCTATGGACTATTGACTACTGACTATTGGGGCGGTTTCAATCCACGCCCCCGTGAAGGGGGCGACGGTTAAAGCCCAGCAGCGGGATGACGTCCTCAATGTTTCAATCCACGCCCCCGTGAAGGGGGCGACCATTACTATTGTATATTGTTTTCTTTTCAAGAGAAAGGGCTTGCTTTCCGCGAACGTC
>ERZ747221.3789-NODE-3789-length-11603-cov-3.555440_pt1 | contig 11603 bp, 9 predicted proteins | sample MGYA00374949_ERZ747221 | MGnify/ENA primary metagenome ERZ747221 (study PRJEB28779, sample SAMN05720172) | bioreactor metagenome | isolation source: Anaerobic biogas reactor | place: USA:Washington, USA | collected 2015-08-08 ... | reverse complement strand
GTCGCAGCTGGAGGGCATACCGGGCGTCGGGCCGGTCAGGCGGCGCGCGCTGATGCAGCATTTTCCTAGCCTGGAGGCCATCCGTTCGGCTACGATCGAGCAGCTCTGCGAGGTGCCCGGCGTGTCGACGCAGACGGCCGCCGTCATCCAAAAGCACCTAAACCCCGACAAACAATAGCTCGGAGGAAAAATGACATGTATTCGTATTCCAAGGAAATCGATCGGCTGATCAAGGGCTGGCGCGACGAGATCATCCAGGCGCTGCGCCGCTGGATCTCGGTAAACAGCGTCGCCGGCGCGGCCGAGGGCGAGGGGCAGCAGCGTGTCGCCAACCTGTGGCTCGACGCTTGGCACCGCCTGTTGCGCAACCGCGCGGCGGTGTTGGGGGGTGTACTCATCCTGGTTCTGGTCCTGGTGGGGGTGTTTGCCGACGTGGTGGCGCCCTATCACTATTCGGAGGGCGATTCGGTCCACAATCATATGGTGCCCCAGTGGGTGGCGGATATCATGCCAGGCGACATGGCGGCATATACCCAGATCGGCGATATCTACCCGCTGGGGGCCGACTATCTGGGGCGCGACCTGTTGAGCCGCATCATCTATGGCGTTCGCGTGTCGCTGCCGGTGGGGTTCATGGGCGCCATGACGGCGCTCGTCATCGGGCTCGTGTACGGGTGCATCTCGGGATACTATGGCGGGAAGGTCGACAACATCATGATGCGCATCGTCGACATCATGTACGCCTTCCCGACGATGCTGCTCATCATCCTCCTGATGGCATTCTTCAAGACGAGCTTTGGCGGCAACCAGGAGCCCGGCACGGCCGCTTACACCTTTAACCAGATCAATCGCGCCGTCGACGGGCTATTGGGCCTGCAAGGCGGCGGCATGCTGTTCATCTTTATGGGCATCGGCGTGACGGCCTGGATGGGGATCGCGCGCCTCGCCCGCGGGCAGATCCTCTCGCTGAAGGAAAAAGAGTTCGTCGAGGCGTCGCACATGATCGGCGCCCGCGACCTGCGCATCATCGTGCGCCACATCCTCCCCAATATCATGGGGCCCATCCTCGTGGCCATCACCCTGAACATCCCGACCTACATCACGACGGAGGTGTTCCTCAGCTTTATCGGCCTCGGCGTCGACCCGCCCACGCCGAGTTGGGGCTCGATGATCTCTGACGGGTCCCGCGCCATCCGGTCATACCCCAACCAGGTGCTGTTCCCATCTATCGCGCTGGCCATCACCATGTTCTCGTTCAACTTTCTCGGCGACGGCCTGCGCGACGCCCTGGATCCGCGTATGAAGGGCACATCGTGATCGCAACGGATCGCCTCATCGGAACGCGCCTGCTCACGCTGGCCGCGGCGAGCGCTGGCTGACGCCCATCATGACGCGCAAGACCTGGCTGATCATCCTGTTCGCGTTGCTGGTGCTGTGCGTGCTCGCCACCACGTGCGGCCTCGGGGCATACCTGGCATCCGAGTACCTGCGCGCCACCCCGGACGTGACGCCACAGGCGTCCGGAAGCGCCGCGCCGCGCCCAACCACCCGCCCGGCCGAGGAGGGGGCTAGCCCGAGCGGCACGCTGCGCCTCTCCGGCGGCACTCCGCCCACCCTGGACCCCGCCTTGGTGCAGGACAGCACCTCGGCCGAGTATGTGGTGCACCTGTTCAGTGGGTTGGTCACGCTGGACCAGGACCTCGAGGTCGTTCCCGATTTGGCCGCGCGCTGGGATCTGAGCGAGGACGGCCGCACCTACACGTTCCATCTGCGGCCCGACGCCACGTTTCAGGACGGGCGGGCCCTCACCGCCGAGGATGTCGCCTACTCCATCGAGCGGGCGTGCAGCCCCGAGACGGGCTCCCCGGTGGCGGGGAGCTACCTGGACGATATCGTCGGGGCGACGGCCCGGACTCGCGGCGAGGCCGAGTTCGTGACAGGGGTGGTGGTCGTGGACGACCACACGCTGCGCATCACGGTCGACGCGCCCAAGGCCTACTTCCTGGCCAAGCTGACCTATCCGGTGGCGTTCGTCGTCGACCGGCAGCAAATCGAGGCGGACGGCGCGGGTTGGGTGCGCCAGCCCAACGGGTCGGGGCCTTTTGTGCTCGCCAGCATGAGCCGCGAACTCATCGCCCTGGAGGCCAACGAGCGGTACTATGGCGTCGCGCCGTCGGTGCGTCGCGTCGAATACGTGCTGAGCGGCGGGCAGCCGCTGGCCATGTACGAGAACGACGAACTCGACATCGCCCAGGTATCGCCGGCCGAGATCGAGCGGGTGACCGACCCTGAGAACCCGCTGTCGCGGGAACTCGTGACGGGCTCGGAGCCCAGCGTGCAGTACCTGGGGTTCAACGTCGCCATGCCGCCCTTTGACGATCGGGCGGTACGTCAGGCGTTCGCCCACGCCATCGACAGGGCCAAGATCGCCGACCTCGTCCTGCGGGGCACCGCCACCGAGGCGAAGGGGATCCTGCCGCCTGCCATGCCCGATTTCGACCCGACGCTGGAGGGCCTGGCGTACGATCCGGAGAGGGCGCGCGCGCTGCTGGCGTCGTCGCGCTATGGCGCTGAGGGCGCCATGCCGCCCATCGTGTTGACGGTGAGCGGCACCAGCGGCTACCTGTCATCCATCGATCGCGCCATCCTCAGCATGCTGGAGGAGAATCTCGGAATCGAGGCGACCGTCGAGCAGGTGGAGTGGGGGTACTTTTTGCGGGATCTCAACGAGCGCCGCTACCCCTTTTTCTCGGCGGGGTGGATCGGCGACTATCCGGACTCGCAGAACTTTCTTGATCTGTTGTTCCATAGCGGCAGCTCGCAGAACCACACCGGGTACAGCAACCCTGAGGTGGATGGACTGTTGGAGCAGGCGCGGGTCGAGACCGACCCCGAGCGCCGCACGGCCCTCTATCGTGAGGCTGAGCGGCTCATCGTGGCCGATGCCCCCTGGGTCCCGCTGACCCACGGGGCGGTGAACGTGCTGGTCAAGCCCCACGTCAGGGGGTATAGGGCCACCGGGGCGATCTCCCCGTGGCTCCATCATGTGGCGCTCGAGAGGTAATGCTATGAGCGATCGTCCGACCACGGCAGGGAGGCTGTGTTGATGGCAACGATGCTTCAGGTGCGGGACCTGCGCACCCAGTTCTTCACCCAGGAGGGTATCGTCAACGCCGTGAACGGCGTCAGCTTTGACCTCGAGGAGGGGGAGACGCTGGGCATCGTGGGGGAGAGCGGCTGCGGCAAGAGCGTCAGCGTGCTCTCTATGATGCGGCTGATCCCTCAGCCCCCCGGGCGCATCGTGGGCGGCGAGGTGATCTTTCACGGGCGTGACCTGCTCACGCTATCTGAGGAAGAGATGCGTCACGTGCGCGGCAACCAGATCGCCATGGTCTTTCAGGATCCCATGACGTCCCTGAACCCCGTGCTGACCATCGGCCAGCAACTGGGCGAGGCGCTGGAGCTGCATCTGGGGATGACCAAGGAGCAGGCGCGCGAGCGCAGCATCGAACTCCTCGAGATGGTCAACATCCCCGAGGCGCGGTCACGCATCGATAGCTACCCCCACCAGTTCTCGGGCGGCATGCGCCAGCGCGTGATGATCGCCATGGCGCTGTCGTGCAACCCGCAACTGCTCATCGCCGACGAGCCGACCACCGCCCTGGACGTGACGATCCAGGCGCAGATCGTCGATATCGTCAAGGAGCTGCGCCGCGAGCTGGGCATGGCCATCATCTGGATTACCCACGACCTGGGGATCGTCGCGGGCATGGTGGACCGCGTGCAGGTGATGTACGCCGGCTATATCGTGGAGCGCGCCGAGGTGCACGAGTATTACACCAACCCGCGACACCCCTATTCCCTGGGGCTGCTGGGCTCGCTGCCCCGGCTCGACGCCTCGACGCGTGAAAAGCTGACGCCTATCGATGGGCTGCCGCCGGACCTGGTGATGATGCCCCCCGGCTGCCCTTTCTATGCGCGCTGCCGCTACCGCATCGGCCGCTGTCTGGAGGAGAACCCCGCTCTGCGACCCGTGGCGCCGTTCCACGAGATCGCCTGCTGGGTGGACGTCGACGGAAAGGGGAGGCCACGCTGATGGGCGTCACCAGCCAAACCGGCATCACAGAGATCGGAGCCGGCGACACCGACGGCCGCGACCTCGTCGAGGTCACCGACCTGCGCATGTACTTCCCCATCACCCAGGGGATCCTCGTCCAGCGCCACATCGGCGACATCAAGGCTGTGGACGGGCTATCGTTCAGCATTCGGCGCGGCGAGACGCTGGGCCTGGTGGGGGAGAGCGGCTGCGGCAAGTCGACCACGGGGCGCGCCATCCTCCAGCTGTATCGCCCAACGGGAGGCGACGTGCGCTTCCAGGGGCAAAGCCTGGTGGATCTGCGGGGAGAGGCACTGCGGCGCATGCGGCGCAACATGCAGATGATCTTCCAGGATCCGTACGCGTCGCTCAACCCGCGCATGACGGTGGGCAACATCGTCGGCGAGCCGCTGGAGGTGCACAACCTCCTCACGGCCAAGGAGCGGCGCGAGCGCATCCAGGAGCTGCTGCGCATTGTGGGGCTGAACCCCTACTTTGTGAATCGCTACCCCCACGAGTTCTCCGGCGGACAGCGCCAGCGCATCGGCATCGCCCGCGCGCTGGCGGTACAGCCCGAGTTCATCGTCTGCGACGAGCCGATCTCGGCGCTGGACGTGTCGATCCAGGCGCAGATCATCAACCTGCTGGAGGACCTGCAGGCGCAGTTCGGGCTGACGTACCTGTTCATCGCCCACGACCTCTCGGTGGTGCGCCACATCAGCGACCGCGTGGCGGTGATGTACCTGGGCAAGATCGTGGAGCTGACGGGGCGTCGCGAGCTGTACGAGAACCCCCTGCATCCCTACACCAAGGCGCTGCTGTCGGCGGTACCGATCCCCGATCCGCAGGTGGAGGACAAGCGCCAGCGCATCATCCTCGAGGGGGACGTGCCGAGCCCGGCGAACCCGCCCAGCGGATGTCGCTTCCGCACGCGCTGCCCGTGGCGCATCGACGTGTGCGCCGAGGTGGAGCCGGAATGGCGCGACGTGGGGGATGGGCACTGGGTTGCCTGCCACCGGGTGTAGCGCCAGAGGCGGCCGTCGGGGTGGCGACACTGAAAAACGCGCGAGGCGCCCGCAGCGGGGCGCCTCGTTTCGTGTGGTGCGCGGGACGATCCCCTCAGGGCCGAGTGCTCGTGACGCGCTGCCGCGGCCAGAAGGCGATGAGTAGAGTGGTGCCCAGGATGGCGAGAAACCCAAAGACGATGCCGAGGATGAGCCCCTGACGGAACGGGCGGGGGCGCTCGATGATGAGGCCCGCGCTGCGCTGGTGGGCGGCGAACGCCAGGTCGCTCCGCAGCGACTGGCGGAACGTTTCAGAGGGCTCTACGGGGCGCAACGTCTCCTGAACGACATCCTCCAGCGGTTCGAGGGGCGCGCGCGTGCGTGGCAACAGACCCGCCTCGCGCATGAGGCCCTCTCCCCACCACCAGGCGCCGTCGATCGCGCCTAGCGCCCGCTGCAACGCACGGATCAGCCCGCTACGGCTGGCCATCATCGATCGGCTCATTCGACCTTTACACCTCGCTTGGAAAGATCCTTGCGGAGGGCCAGGAGGGTGCGGTGGTACAGCGACTTGATGGCGCCCTCGCTGCGTCCCATAATGGCGCCGATCTCGGCATTGGAGAGCCCCTCCGCGAACTTGAGCACCAGCAACTCTCTCCGCACGCCCTCGAGGCGCTCGATCGCCTCGCTGAGGAGGCGCGTCTCGTCGTTCGATTCCACCACGCTCTCGGGGTGCATGTCCGCTCGGGCGCGGAGCACCACGTCATCCAGCGCCACCACCGGTCGGCGCCCGCGATCGCGGTGCCAGTTGGCCACCAGGTTGTGGGCGATGCGATAGAGCCAGGCCGAAAAGGGGACGCCCTTGTTCTCGTACCCCGACAGGTGTGACAGCGCCCGGTAAAAGGTGCGGGAGGTGAGATCCTCGGCGTCGTGTACGTTGCCGACGCGATGGTAGATATAGTTATAGATGCGATCGACGTAGCGCTCATACAGCTCGCCGAAGGCATCGGGGCTGGCCTTGGCTGCCTCGACGCGGGTCCCCTCGTCCGGCTCTGTCATGCCCACTCCCCGTGGCACCGCGCCCTACGGTGGTGAGAACACCGACCGCCGGGCGGGGTTGCGATCAGGATCTGATGGTGGCGGCTTTCGCCGCCGGGCAGAGGGCGTCGGCGGCCCTCTCTGTGGGTGCTGAGGTATGATGAGTCTATGCGGAACGGGGGGGCTGTCAAGACTCTTGCCACCGTTCGGCCGCAACCCCCAGCCATTTCGCGCGCCGACGGCCGCTTTGCCGTCGGTGGGGTTTGTGGTAAACTTCATACGATATGCCAGGGAAGTGGAGTAAACAACATCGGCCCCATGCGGGCTGAGCGGCGCCTCCCTGTCACCCCGCAAGGAGCCGTGATGGGTAGACCAATCTCGCTACGTTCCATTCTGGTGGCCGTGCTGCTGGGTACCGCGCTGCTGGGCGCGATAATGCCCGTCCTGGCCGAGCCGACGCAGCAGCAGACCCAGGTACAAATCACGTCGCCGGAGATCAACGCACAGGTGCGGGGCATGGTGCCGATCATGGGCTCGGCGCTGGTGCCGAGCTTTCAGTTCTACAAGGTCGAGTTCGGTGTGGGGCCAAGCCCGGCGCAGTGGGCCATCATCGGCGACATGCATGACCAGTCGGTGGTGAATGGGCAACTCGAGGTGTGGGACACGACACGCCTGCCCGATGGCGTCTACAGCCTGCGCCTGCACGCCGTCAAACAGGACGGGAATTTCGAAGAATTCATCGTGCGGCAGATCTCGATCGCCAACACAGGGCCGACGGAGACGCCGACGCCCGATGTAACGCCCACTCCCGAGGCAAGCTCGACGCCCGCGCCGCTCGAGGCGACGCCGCGCGCTACGGCCACGGTGCAGATCATCGCGCCCACCGCGGCGCTCTCGCAGCCGTCGCCGACGCCCACGCTGAGCCGGCCGATCCAGCGCGACGAGCTGCCGGTGGACCCCAAGGGATGGCCGCAGGCGTTCTGCTACGGATCCCTGGCTACGGGCGCCGTGTTCGTGTTGTTGGGAATTGTATTCGGGTTGCGCCGCCTGCTGTAGAGGCGCGCTCGCCAATTAGAGAACTTTTGAGGGGCCGGTCTCCTTGGCTGGCCCCGTGTTGTCGTGCCGCCCGGTGGTGGGAGCGGCGCAGACATAGGTATCAGGATGGAGATGATGAGCAGGCGAGGGGACGCGAGCAAGCCGCCCGGGGCGGCGCACTACCTGGTGGTGGGCCTGGGAAACCCGGGCGAGCGCTACCAACGTAATCGACATAACATCGGCTTCCACTGCGTCGAGCGACTGGCTCGCGACCATGGGATAGAGCTGAGCAAAAAGCGCTTCAAGGCGGTCTGGGGGCAGGGGCGCATCGACGGGCAGTCGGTGATCGTCGCCATGCCCCAGACGTTCATGAACGACAGTGGCCAGGCGGTGGCGCCGCTGAGCCGCTGGTTCAAGATAACGCCGGAGCACATCATGGTGGTCTATGACGATCTGGACCTGCCCACCGGACGGGTGCGCCTGCGCCCGGGTGGGAGCAGCGGCGGGCATCACGGCATCGAGTCGATCATCGAGGCGCTGGGCACGCGCGATTTCACCCGGCTGCGGATCGGCATCGGCCGGCCCGAGTTCGGCGACCCCATCGACTATGTGCTGAACGACATCAGTCGCGAGCAGGAGCCGGTTCTGGTGGAGGCGTGTGAGGTGGCGGTGCGCGCCATCGAGTGTTTCTTGACGCGAGGCATTCGCGAGGCGATGAACCAGTTCAACGGCCTGGCGACAGGCGTTGCCGAAGGACGAGAGGACGAACGGTGAACCTTACGGGGCTGCTTTCACTGCTGGAAGGTGATCCGCGGTACCACAACCTGATCGAGGCGCTGCGGGGCGTGGAGCCGGGGCCGGGGCGCGATGGGCGCCTGCCGGCGCTCTCCGTCGGACTGCTCGAGGCGGCGCGCCCGTACCTTCTGGCCACCCTGCAGCGCGATTGGCCCGGGCCTATCGTGCTGGTCTCGGCGCGGCCGGAGGGCGGCCGGCAGGCCGCCGACCAGATACGCGCCTGGTCGGACGAACCCGAGGGGGTGCACTATTTCCAGGCGCCCGACGCCATCTTTTACGAGCGCATGCCCTGGGATCGCTCCACCGCCCACGCGCGCGTGAGCGCCCTGGCCGCCCTGATCGCCGCCAAGGGCGGAGTGGGCGCCCCCGCAGCGGGGGAGGGCGGCCGTGGCCTGGTCATCACGGCGTCGGTGTGGGCCCTGATGACCAAGAGCGTCTCGCCCCTGGCGTTCCAGCGCGCCACACAGCGGGTGCGAGTCGGCGAAGCGGTGCCGCCCTACCAGCTCATGGAGCGACTGGTGCGCGCCGGCTACGAGCCGGTGGGCGTGGTGGAGGAGGCGGGCACGTTCTGCCATCGCGGCAGCATCATCGACGTCTTTCCACCCGACCTGCCGCAGCCGTTGCGCATCGACTACTTTGGGGACGAGATCGACAGCATCCGCACCTTTGACCCCGGGACGCAGCGCTCCGAGGAGCATCGCGATGAGGCGGTGATCGTGCCGGCCAACGAGGCACTCCCCGAGTGGGGGCCGGCGGCCGCCGAGTCGCTGCGGGCGCTCGATCTGGGCGCATGCGACTATGCCACACGCCAGCGCATGGGCGAAGAGATCGCGCGCCTGACGGCGGGGGAATCGTTTCCCGGCATCGAGTTCTACCTCCCCTACCTCTACCCGCGCGGTTCGACACTGCTCGACTTTTTGCCCGCCAACGCGCTCGTGCTGCTCGATGACATGGTGAGCCTCGAATCGGCGGCCATCGCGCTGGAGAACCAATCATTGGGGATGCGGTCGGACATGGTGAGCGACCGCCAGCTGCCGCCCAACGCGGCGGTGCCCTACCTCACCTGGGACGAACTGAGGGGGCGCCTCGCCGAAAAGCGGGCGGTGACGCTGGGGTTCGGCGCCCGCGAGGGGGAGCCCCTATTGGGCGAGAACGCCTTCCTGCCGGCGCCCCAGTTCGGCGGGCAGGTGCAGAACGCCCTGTCCGACATCGCCGAGTTACGGGCGGACGGGCAGCGCGTGGTGGTCATCACACGGCAGGCCGAGCGGGTGTGCGATCTGTTGCGCGAGGAGAGCATCTACTGCGAGCCGGCCACTGCGTTGCTCGACGCGCCACCCGCGGGGAGCGTGCAGGTGGTGGATGGGATCATGATGGAGGGGTGGGCCTATACCCCCGGCCAACTCGTGGTCCTGACGGATGCCGAGGTGTTCGGCTGGTCACGGCCGCGGCGCCGGCGACCGGCCCAGCGGCGCAGCGTCGCCCCAGAGACCTTGTTCGCCGACCTGAAAAAGGGCGACTATGTGGTGCACATCGAGTACGGCATCGGCCGCTACCACGGCATGGTGCGCAAGACCATCGGCAACCTGGAGCGGGAGTACCTGGAGATCGAGTACGCCGCCGGCGACCGGCTGTTCGTGCCCATCCACCAGGCGAACCGCGTGGGACGCTATCTGGGGCCCGATGACCGCGAGCCGTACATGCATCGCCTGGGCGGGGGTGAGTGGGCCGTGGCGCGGGAGCGCGCCGAGAAGGCGGTGCGCGACATCGCCGAGGATCTGCTGGAACTCTATGCCGCGCGCGAGGTGGCGCCTGGCCATGCTTTTGGGCCCGACACCACCTGGCAGCACGAGCTGGAGGCCTCGTTCCCCTACGAGGAGACGGACGACCAGCTCCGCGCCCTGTCCGAGGTCAAGGACGACATGGAGCGGGCCAAGCCGATGGACCGCCTCATCTGCGGCGACGTAGGCTATGGCAAGACGGAGGTGGCGCTGCGGGCCGCCTTCAAGGCGGTGATGGATGGTCGCCAGGTGGCGGTGCTCGTGCCCACCACCGTGCTCGCCCAACAGCACTACCACACCTTCCGCCGGCGCCTGCGGGCGTTCCCGGTGGTGGTGGAGATGCTGTCTCGCTTCCTGTCGCCCAGCGAGCAGGATGACGTCATCGAGGGGCTGGCGGCGGGGCGCGTGGATATCGTCATCGGCACGCACCGCCTCCTGTCCAAGGACGTAACGTTCAAGGACCTGGGGCTGCTGATCATCGACGAGGAGCAGCGCTTTGGGGTGAGCCACAAGGAGCAGCTGAAGCAGCTGCGGCGCGAGGTGGACGTGCTCACCCTCACGGCGACGCCCATCCCGCGAACGCTCTATATGGCGCTCAGCGGCGCGCGCGACATGAGCATCATCGATACGCCGCCCGAGGATCGTCTGCCGGTGCGCACCTTTGTGGCCGAATGGGACGAGTCGCTGACCCGCAAGGCGATCCTGCGCGAGATGGACCGGGGCGGGCAGGTGTACTATGTGCACAATCGCGTTCAGGACATCTATCTCGTGGCGGAGGAGCTGCGCCGAGTCGTGCCCGAGGCGTCCGTGGTGATCGGCCATGGACAGATGGACGAGGACGAGTTGGCGCAGGTGATGCTGGGCTTTGCCCAGGGCGAGCACGACGTGTTGCTGTGCACCACCATCATCGAGAGCGGGCTCGACAACCCGAACGTGAACACGATCATCATCGATCGCGCCGATACCTTTGGGCTGGCGCAGCTCTACCAGCTGCGCGGGCGCGTGGGACGCGGCACCAACCGCGCCTACGCCTATCTGTTCTACAAGCAGCCCCTGACGGAGGTGGCGGAGAAACGCCTCCAGACGATCCAAGAGGCGAGCGAGCTGGGGGCCGGGTTCCGGGTGGCGATGCGCGACATGGAGATCCGCGGCGCCGGCGAGGTCCTGGGCGCCGAGCAGCACGGCCACATCGCTGCCATCGGGTTCGATCTCTACGTGCGGCTGCTGCAACACGCCGTGGAGGAGCTGCGCCGCTCGGCCGGGGAACCCGTCACGGCCATCCGGCGGGCGCAGCACGCCGTAGCAACCTCCGGCGTGCTGGGCGTGGGACCGAGCATCGACCTGCCCGTGTCGGCCTACCTGCCGGAGGATTTCGCCCCCGATAGCCAGTTGCGCTTGCGTTTCTACCGACGCATGGCACGCGTCGAGGCGGTCGATGAGGTGGACGAACTCCAGCAGGAGATGGCCGATCGCTTTGGCGAGTTGGCGGAGCCGGTGAAGGGGCTCCTCTACCTGTTGCGGGTGCGCGCCCTGGCCGCGGATGCGGGGGTGCAGGCCGTGAGCAGCAGTGACGGCCAGATCGCCCTGGCGCTACCCCTGCCGCTGTCGGTGTCCGCCGCCGAGCAGGTGGAGGCGCTGACGCCGGGGGTTCAGGCTCGCGGCACGCGTATCTGGCTCAAGGCCGGCGATGGCTGGCAGGAGCGCCTGCTCACACTGCTCCGCAAGCTCGGGGATCTGAGCCCCACCGCGGTGGCGGCGTAACCCCACAGACCCCTCACCTGTATCCTCTCCCCGAGTAGAGAGTGTTGCACGGATCGGTTTTCGGCTGACGACACCACAACCTGTGGGACAGGCTGG
>ERZ747221.3788-NODE-3788-length-11604-cov-3.868830_pt1 | contig 11604 bp, 10 predicted proteins | sample MGYA00374949_ERZ747221 | MGnify/ENA primary metagenome ERZ747221 (study PRJEB28779, sample SAMN05720172) | bioreactor metagenome | isolation source: Anaerobic biogas reactor | place: USA:Washington, USA | collected 2015-08-08 ... | reverse complement strand
AGTCGCATGATCTCGTCGATTGCTGCCGGCGATGCGATTATCGCGCCCACATTGATGGTCGATCGGCCTCGCCGCGGTCGGCCGCCACGGATCCGTGCTCTTCGGAGGCGCCGCGGCATTACTTGCCGTTTCCACAAGGGGCATCGCTCACGGCGATTCCTCGAGCGGCGAGGGCTGCTCGGAGCTTCTTGCGCGCGTCGTGCACGGTCTTGTAGATCGCGCCGTTGCGCAGCAGGTGTACGGTGACCGAGGCGGGATCCTTGTCATCGGTGTTGTTGACCCACTTCTTGGAGACAGGCACGTCACCGGCATTTTCCTTGGAGTTGGTGATGACGCCGGTATCCTGGTCGATGGCCGTGGTATAGCCGGGCACAGGATCCTCATCCAGGACGTAGGTGTAGTCATTGCCGTCAGCATCCTTCAGGGGCAGGTTGGTGAAGGTGTGCTTCCACTCGTTGGCTTCGTTCAGCTCCATGGTCATGTAGACCGCGCCGTTGCGGAGGAGCTGAGCGGTGACAGAGGTGGGGTTAGGATCGTCCGTCTCGTTCACCCAGACCTTGGACACGGGCACGTCACCGGCCTTGTCCTTGGTGTTGGTGATAACGCCGGTGGCCTGATCAATGTCTACCACGAGATCCAGGGGTATGTGAGGGAACGCGCCCTGGCTGACACCAACAAAATCTATGACCGTCTGCTGGATATTTTCCGCATCGCTGACGAGCAGGACATCCCCGCCCAGGAGGCAGCCCGCGTGTATGCCATGCAGCGCATTGAAGCCGTCCAGCAGGTGCGCAGAAACTACATCCCGCGTTAACTGGTTACCGCACACCCAGCCGCCTCCGGGCGGCTGTTAGTATGTGCTGAAGTCCTCACAGCAACAGGATCACGCGTGTTGTCATCAGGATCCTAGCCGTGTGACGGGATGACAAAGCCGGCGGATTTGACATACAATGGACCTGATGTGCGGCATGGCCGGCCGGGAGGACGCGAAGACTAATGGCCGGCGCGCTTGGATGCTGACATCAGCGGACATTGTGCACAAGGAGAAGGCTATGGCCCTTGACGGACTGACCCTTGGCTTTCTGGCGCGCGAGATCAACGAGCAGCTGGCCGGCGGCCGCGTGGACAGGATTGTCCAGCCGGACGACGACCTGCTGATCATTCATCTGCGCAACCGCGGAAAGAGCCGCCGCTTGCTGCTGTGCGCGACGCCGGGGTACACGCGCATTCACCTGAGTGAAAAAAGCTACGAAAACCCTGAGCAAGCCCCCATGTTTTGCATGCTTGCGCGCAAATACCTGCAGGGCGGGCGGTTTTTGGGCGCGGAACAGCTTTTTTCAGACCGTTTGCTGCTGCTGCGCTTTTCCAATCTGGATGAGCTGGGTGAACCCCGGGACATCATGATGTACTTTGAGGCCATGGGCAAGCACAGCAACCTGAGCCTGGTGCTACACGACACCATCCTGGACTCCCTGCGCCATGTCACCCTGGAGATGAGCCGGGTGCGCCAGATGCTGCCCGGCTTGTCTTATGTGATGCCGCCGCGACAGGACAAGCTTGGCCTTGACGAGGCGACGGAGGACGCGCTTGGCCGGAGGCTGACAGGGGCTGAGGGGCCGCTGCACCGTTTCCTGTTTCACAACATCGCAGGCCTTGGCGCGCATTCCGCGCGTGAATTGGCCCACCGACTGGCCGGGGATGCCGAGGCGCCGCTTGGCAGCCTGGACCGCTCCGCCCTGGCGCGCGACCTTGCTGCCCTGCTGGCGCAGCTGCCGGACCTGGCCGCGCCCGGCCTGCTGGTTGAAATGGACGGCACGCCCCGGGAGGCGCTTCCTTTTAATTACCTTTCCCTGCCTCCGGAGCGGCAGCGCCCCCGGGCCTCGCTCTCTTTGGCGATTGAGACGCTTTATTTCGAACGGGACCTGCGCAACCGCTTCAACCAGCGCTCCGCTGGCCTGCGACGCGCCATTGTACAGGCGCGGGAGCGCGCGCTGCGCAAGCTGGCGCTGCTGGAGGAGGAGGTCCTGACCTGTGAGCAGGCGGAGGAGCTGCGCATCAAGGGTGAGCTGATCACCGCTTCCATGCACCTGGTGCCCAAGGGCGCGCGGGAAGTCAGCCTGCCGGATTACTATACAGGCGGTCAGACGCTCATCGCGCTGGAGGAGGCGCTCAGCCCCGCGCAAAATGCCCAGCGCTACTTCAAGCGCTATCGCAAGGCGCACACCGCGCGCAAGCTGGCCGGGGAGCAAAGGCAAAAGGCGCTGGATGATGTCCGCGCGCTGGAGGAAGCGCTCTATTATCTGGAGGACGCGGCCACTGCCGAGGAGATCTCCCAGATTCGCGCGGGTCTGGCCGATGGCGGGCTGCTGCGCCATCAGGGCGGCCGCAAGGCCCGGCGCAGGGAGGCGCCTGTGCGCCCGTTGCGCTTTACCTCCTCCGAAGGCTGTCTGATCCAGGTGGGGCGCAACAGCCGCCAAAACGAGCAGCTGCTGAAAACCGCCCAGGGGGATGACCTCTGGCTGCACGCCAAGGACATCCCGGGCTCCCATGTGCTCATCAGCGCCCGCGGCCGCGACATCCCGCAGGGCACGCTGGTCCTGGCGGCCCGGCTGGCGGCCTTTTATTCCCAGGCCCGCGGGCAGCAGGTGCAGGTGGACTATACCCGGCGCAGGCTGGTCAAAAAAACACCCGGCGGCGCGCCGGGACAGGTATATTATACAGGCGAGAAAAGCCTGCTGGTGTCCATGACGCCGGAGGAAGCGGGGACCGTGAGAAAAGCCTGACGGTCAAGGCTTGTCTTCCTGTGCCCGTGCGCGGAACTGGCTGCTGTTCCTTCTTCCGGGGCCGGGGAAGCGCTTTGGCGCCGGAAGTTGAAGGTGCGGTCTGCGGATTTTCATGGGTTGTGACCCCTGTGCCTTATCCCAGTGCCACGTCCAGCACCATCATCACGGTAAAGCCCAGGGCGACGCCGATGACGCCGATGTTGGAGTGCGTGCCCTCCTGCAGCTCGGGGATCAGCTCCTCCACCACCACATAGATCATGGCGCCCGCGGCGAAAGCCAGCAGGAAGGGCAGGATGGGCACCACCAGGGAGGTCAACAGCACCGTGATCAAGGCGGCAATGGGTTCCACCGCGCCGGAGTACATGCCCAGGCGGAAGGCCTTCCATTTGCTGGTTTTGTCGGTTTTCAGCGGCATGGACACGATGGCGCCCTCGGGGAAGTTTTGAATGGCGATGCCGATGGACAGCGCCATGGCGCTGGCGAAGCTGATGTCGCTCTCGCCCGAGAGCAGGGCGGCAAAAATCACGCCCACCGCCATGCCTTCGGGGATGTTGTGCAGGGTGACGGCCAGCAGCAGCATGGTGTTCTTGCGCGCTTTGCTGGGCAGGCCTTCAGGCTCGGACGCGTCAAAATGCTGGTGGGGGATCAGGGTGTCCAGCAGCAGTAAAAAGCCCATGCCGGCTAGGAAGCCGCCCGCGGCAGGCAGCCAGGGGATGCTGCCCATTTGCTCGGCCTTGTCAATGGCCGGCAGCAGCAGCGACCAGACCGAGGCTGCCATCATGACGCCGGAGGCGAAGCCCAGCAGCACCTTGCGCACGCGGTCGCTCATTTCATTTTTGAGAAATACCACCATGGAGGCGCCCAGCGTGGTGCCAACAAAGGGAATCATCAGGCCAATCAGTGTTTGCAGCTGCGGACTCATGTCATTTCAATCCTTTCATGCCCCTGCGCGTACAGCAGGGCTTGTCCCGGACAGATTATATACAGCGCTTTCCCGGCTTTCAAGTAAGCAAAGGGAATGCCATGCAGGAGGAGCAAACATGAGGAGGAAGCATTCATCGGGGCGCGTCAGGCTGTTGCTGCTGCTGGCGCTGCTGTGCTGTATCGGCTGGCCGCAGGCTGCCGCGCAGCAGGCGTCCATTGTGCCGGTCGAGGCGATGGGCCCTCCTCCTTTTGAAGCCTGGCCGGCGCTGGACAGCGCGGGGTTCCTGGCCCTGGAGTGGCCGGAAAAGGACTTTGTCCACCGCGATGAGCAGGCCGGACGCTGGGTGTATCTTTCCGCTGATCTGCGCGTGGTGATTGAGCGCTTTACAGGAAAAAACGGCCGGCATGACGTGGTCTGGTTCATCGCGGACATCCGTTTCCGCGGGGCGCAGGCCTTCCGCGCCTATTGCGCCGACCCGAAAAAACCCTCCCGCGCACAGGCGCGGCCGGCGCAGATCGCCCGGGCGAACCGGCTTGTCTATGCACAAAACGGCGATTTGTTTTCCTGGCGGGTCTACAACAGGCAGCGTACCGGCCTGATTATCCGAAACGGCAAGATCCTGCACCGGAACACATACGCCAGGGCGGTGGCTGCCATCCCGCCGCTGGATGAACTTGCCCTCTACCCGGACGGGCACATTGAGATGCGTGTGCCTGGTCAGCTCAGCGCGCAGGACTACCTGGACCGCGGCGCCAGCGATGTGCTGGCCTTTGGCCCCATCCTGTTTCAGGATAAGGTCAAGGATGGCCGCTTGGACAAGTCCTTTACCCACCGTGAGCCGCGCAGCGCCCTGGGGGTGGTGGAGCCAGGACACTTCATCGGCATCCTGGTGGAGGGGCGCAACGCGCGCAGCGCCGGAGCCAACTTGCAGTTTGTGGCCGACCGCCTTTTGGAATACGGCTGTCATGAGGCCTTCACTTTGGACGGGGGACAGACAGCGGCCATGGTCTTTCTGGGCGAGGAGGTCATGGACCCGGGCATTTACAACGGCTTTCAGCAGGCCCGCAAGCAGCAGGACGTCATTGGCGTCGGACAATCAGATCAGACGGCAGAATAGCTGTGTGTTCATGAAGCGATCGGGATTGGAGCCGGCATCAGAACAGACAAAACAGGAACCCCGGGCGACCGGGGTTCCTGCAAGTCCAATTTGCCAATTTGCTTTATTTGGCGCTGTTGGCGGCCTTCTCCAAAGCAGCCAGGTAGTCGCCCACGGTCACGGTGACGGAGGCCTTGAGATCCTCCACATCCGGAACCTTGGTGTGGCTGGCGTCGCGCTCGTACACGGGCATGGCCAGCATTTCCTCAACGGTCTTGCCAACAGCATACTCGGCGAAAGCGGCGATCTGCTCAAACCATTCCTTGCCAATGGCGCTGGCCTTGCGCATGCCATAGGCTTCGCCCTTCTCCAGCTTGGTCAGGAGCTGCTCAGGCAGGTCAACCGGCTTGCCTTCCGCGGAGAACTGGATCTTGGTCTGCTGCACGTCCCAGGTGACCGACTTGATCTTGCCCTCGGCATCCAGGACCAGGCTGCACACGGTGGTGTTGACCTGGGCGGCGCCGGCCTTCTCAGCGGTAGCGTCAGCCACAGAGCCGATGGAGGTCACCATGCCCAGGCCGTACTTGTCTTCCGCAGCGGGTGCTTCCAGCCCGGCTTTGGCGTTGCTGGCGGCCTTCTCCAAAGCAGCCAGGTAGTCGCCCACGGTCACGGTGACGGAGGCCTTGAGCTCCTCCACATCCGGAACCTTGGTGTGGCTGGCGTCGCGCTCGTACACGGGCATGGCCAGCATTTCCTCAACGGTCTTGCCAACAGCATACTCGGCGAAAGCGGCGATCTGCTCAAACCATTCCTTGCCAATGGCGCTGGCCTTGCGCATGCCATAGGCTTCGCCCTTCTCCAGCTTGGTCAGGAGCTGCTCAGGCAGGTCAACCGGCTTGCCTTCCGCGGAGAACTGGATCTTGGTCTGCTGCACGTCCCAGGTGACCGACTTTATCTTACCCTCGGCATCCAGGACCAGGCTGCAGACGGTGGTGTTGACCTGGGCGGCGCCGGCCTTCTCAGCGGTGGCGTCAGCCACAGAGCCGATGGAGGTCACCATGCCCAGGCCGTACTTGTCCTGCGCAACGGCAACGGCTTCTTCCGGCTCGGTCTCGGCGGGCGCAGCGGCTTCTTCCGGCTCAGCCTCGGCGGGCGTAGCCTCGTTCACCTTGGCTTCCAGTTCGGCCTTGGCGGCCTCCAGCTCGCCCACCTGGGCTTCCAGCGCTGCCTTGGCAGTCTCCAGCTCGCCCACCTGGGCTTCCAGCGCTGCCTTGGCGGTTTCCAGCTCGCCTACCTGGGCTTCGGCTGCTGCCTTGGCGGTTTCCAGCTCGCCCACCTGGGCTTCGGCTGCTGTCTTGGCGGCCTCAGCGGTTTTCTGCAGCTCCTGGGCGGCGGTCAGCTTCTTCTCGACATCAGCTTTTTGCACAAAGCCAACAACGGCGACCACAGCGGCGATGATCAGCAGGACAACAGTAAGGGTCAAACCTTTTTTCATTAAAAAAACCTCCTTAAGATACATTGGTCAGTTGAAATTGTAAGCTTTCACATATTGTCTGTCAAGGCTGTGCGGGCAATATCTCCAACTGATGGGACGGAAAACGTCCCGCTTCAGCTTCATGTGATTGGAACGCCTGCTTCCCTGGCGGCTTGCGCCACGTGGTCATACGCGGCGGCGTATTCCTCAAAGCTGTTCATGTGCTCCAGCAGCACCGGCATGTCCTTTGACAGGTGGCGGTCAATGCTTTTGAGAACCAGGCGGAAATCCAGGCTGCCCTTGCCCGGGGCAGCCTCATGGATCAGGCTGATGACATTCCCGTCCAGCTTTTGCAGGCATTCCTCAATGAACTCATGGGCGAACAGGAAGCGCCGCGGGCTGTTGATCATGTTGACAAAATCCATGTGCACCTTAAACTGCACCCGGTCGATGCCCTGAATCATCTGTAGGTACTCGTCAGGGCCGTCCGGCAGCATCCAGGGCATGGGTTCCAGGGAGTAGCAGGCTTTTTTGGGCTGAACGCTGTCAATGATGTCCTGGACAGATTCAACAATCAGGTCATAGGTCTCCTGTGAGTAATTGTCTTTGTAGGCGCCGTCCCAGCGCTGCCCGCGGCTGCCGGCGACGTTGACGCAGCAGGGGATGCCGTGTTCTTCGGCGAAAGCCAATTGATTGCGGGCGTAGTGGAGCGCAGCTTCGCGCTCCTTCCGATCGGGCGACAGCACGTTCCTCCATACGCCCGCCTCGGCGACTGTCACTCCATTTCACGCGTCGCGTGCAGGATTTCGACTGCCAGGGCGCGGTTCGTCCTGCTGTCCACCGGCGAGGTGACGGTCTTGAAACGGGAAGCCTTTAGCAAAGCCCGCCATTGCTCAGGTGTCTGCCAGGCGCCGATGACTGAACCGCCCAATCTCATGTATTCCTCCTTGATCATCAGGGATCGCGCATGCAGCTGGTGATGTGCCCATCTTACCACGCCCGGGATGTTTTTCAATGTTTTTTTGGGCATAGCCCCGCAGACAGCTTGAGATGCGCCGGCAAAATGCGTATACTTGCGCAAAATGACGGTGAGGAGGGATGCGCATGCGCCGGGAACTGTATCAGGGGATGCGGGCAGGGATGCCGGTGGCGCTGGGCTATTTGGCGGTCTCCTTCACCCTGGGCCTGGAGGCCACCCGTGCTGGGCTGACCGCAGTTCAGGCGGTGCTGGCCTCCCTGCTGACCAATACATCGGCTGGGCAGTTCGCGGGCTTCTCCGCCATGGCTGCCGGCGCCTCCCTGGCGGAGACCGCCTTTGCCCAGGTGGTCATCAACCTCCGCTATGTGCTGATGTCCGCAGGACTCACCCAGAAGGTGGCGCGGGAGGCCAGCCTGCCTGAGCGTCTGCTGATCGCCTTTGATGTGACTGACGAGCTCTTCGCCCTGGGCATCAGCCGCGAAGGCCGGCTGCAGCCCGCCTTTTATTACGGCATGATGCTGGTCAGCATCCCCTGCTGGGCGCTGGGCACCTTCCTGGGGGCGGCGCTGGGCGCGCTGCTGCCCGGGGTGCTGCTCAAGGCCGCGGGGGTCGCGCTGTACACGATGTTCATCGCCGTGATCGTGCCGCCTGCGCGCAAGAGCCGGAAGACCCTGCTGGTCTGTCTGGCAGCCATGGCGATGAGCTGGCTGCTCAGCGCGCTGACAGAGCTGTCCGCCGGTTTGCGCGTGGCCATTGTGGCCCTGGTGCTGTCCGGCGCGGCTGCCTGGCTGCCTGCCGGAAGGGAGGATGCGCATGCCTGAGTGGCTGGTGTATATCCTGGTGATCGCGCTGACCACCTTTCTGGTACGCGCGCTGCCTTTTTTGCTTATCCGCGGCCCCATCCGCAGCCCGCGGCTGCGCGCTTTTCTGGAAATGGTGCCCTACGCGACGCTGGCGGCCATGGCCTTTCCGGACATGGTGCTGTCCACTGGCAACACCCTCAGCGGCTTGGCCGGCTTTCTTTCCGCGGTCCTGGTCGGCTGGCTGGGCGGCGGGCTGATCCGGGTAGCCGGAGCTGCCTGCCTGGCGGTACTGATCTTTGAATTGATCCTGTAAACAACACGCTCCCCGTGTTACCGGGCATGGGTTATGGCTGTTTTCCGTCAGTGTGAAGCGTGGTCAGGACATCATCCCGCAGGTGCATCAGCCGTTTGAGCACCGGGTCGTGACCCCGGCCAAAGGCATCGTGCAGGCGCTCATACTCCGCGAACAGGCTGTCATACACAGCGGCGTGTTCCCGGTTGGGCGCGTACGCTTGACAGGCATTTGGCGCCATGCGGCTGATAGCCTGCTGTGTTGTTTCATAACCTCCAGCCTGCGCGCCGGTCGCCACGGCTGCCAGGATTGCGCTGCCCATCGCGGCGCCATGCTGAATAAGCGGCACCCGCACGGGCAGCTGCAGCACGTCCGCAAGGATCTGCATGGCCAGCGGATTTTTCCGGCTGATGCCGCCGGTTGCGCGCACCGAGCGCACATGAAGCCCCTGCCGGTCAAACAGCCGGACGATCAGCCGCGCGCCAAAGGCCAGACCCTCCAGCAGCGCGCGGTAGATATCCTCGGCTTTCGTGTGCAGCCCCAGGCCCAGCAGCACGCCGGACAGCTTGGAATCTATCAGGATGCTGCGGTTACCGTTCCACCAGTCCAGGGCCAGCAGGCCGCATTGGCCGGGCTTCATGCGCGCGGCCTTTTGGCTGAGCGCCTCATGCGCGCTGATGCCCAGCGCCTGCGCCTCCTGCACACAGTCCCGGGGCGCGATGGTGTCGACCAGCCAGGCCAGGTGATCCCCAAAACAGACCTGACCGGCTTCATATCCATAGTAACCCGGCAGGATGCAGTCCTTGGCCAACCCGCAAATGCCGGGCAGCTGGTGATAGGCTTCTCCAAGCAGGAGGTGACAGCCCGAGGTGCCCAGGATGCTGAGCATCTCCCCAGGCCCTGTCATGCCTGCGCCTGCTGCGCATATATGGGCGTCCAGGATGCCCGGCGCCACGGCGGTGCCCGGCTGCAGGCCCAGGCGTTTGGCCATGGGCCTGGTCAGCCCGCCGGCCCGGCCAAACAGGGGCTGGATCTCCCCGGCCAGCTTGTCATGATAAAAATCGCCCAGCTGCGGATGCAGGGCCTGCAGAAAGTCCGGTTCCGGGTAACCGCGCCTGCGTCCATACAGCGCTTTGTAAGCGGCGGTACACTCGTTGCGCGTGAACTGCCCGGTCAGCTGCCAGACCAGCCAGTCGCTGGCCTCGGCAAACAGGGCAGCTTCACGGTACAGCGCTGGGTCCTCCTCCAGGGTCTCCAGCGCCTTGGGCAGCATCCAGGTGGCGGAGATCCTGCCGCCATAATCCATCAGCCAGTGTTCCTCCCGCTCCTGCGCCAGGCGGGTGATGCGGTCGGCCTGATCCTGCGCGGTTTGCTGCTTCCAAAGCCGCGCCCAGGCGTGGGGGCGGCTCCTACAGGCTTCCAGGAAACACAGCGGCACGCCTTCTTTGGTCAGGGTGAGCACCGTGGAGCCGGTCGCGTCCGTGCCGATGCCGATCACCTGCTGCGCAGGTACCCCGCTTTGCCTGAGCAGCTCCGGAATGATGGCGTCCAGCGCGTCCAGATAATCCCCGGGGTGGTGCAAGGCCCAGCCTGCGGGCAGGAGGGTGCTGTCGGGCAGGCGCTGTTCCATCACGCCGTGCGGATAAATAAATTCATGCTGGGCCAGCACGCGCCCGTCGGACACGTCCGCCAGCAAACCGCGTGCGGACAGGGTGCCAAAGTCCAGACCGATGGTATACGCTGACATGTTCTTTCTGTCCTCCATGTGTTAACTAAAGATATTATAGCCAAGTTGTGGCCAGGCTGCCAGACGAGTGAGAGATTGACCAAATCCGGTTCAATGTGTAAAATGATCTGGACTATGCCGGACTTGGTCTGAAAAGAGGTTTTATGCAGTATTTAATCATTGGCGTCATCCTGATTCTGGCTTTGATGGCCATTCGCCTGTCCAACCGGCACGGCATCCCGGCCTTGCTGCTGTTTATTGTGCTGGGCATGGGCTTTGGCGCGCTGGGCCTGAAATTTGACGATTATGAGCTGGCGGACGGCGTGGCCACCGTGGCGCTGATGGTCATCATGTTTTACGGCGGCTTTGGCACCAACTGGAAGATGGCGCGCCCGGTCGCGCGGGAAGCCATCGTGCTCAGTTTTCTGGGCACAGTCACCACCGGCTTGATCACCGGGCTGTTTTGCCACTGGGTGCTGGGCTTTTCGCTGCTGGAGGGCATGCTGCTCGGTTCCATTGTGGGCTCCACGGACTATGCCAGTGTGTCCAACATCCTGCGCTCCAAAAACCTCAACCTCAAGTACAACACGGCCCCGCTGCTGGAGTTGGAGTCCGGCTCCAACGACCCGACCGCCTATACCATGACCATGGTTTTTCTTTCGGTGATCCAGGGCACCAAGCTCTCCATCCCTGTGATGGTGATCTCCCAGGTGGCGGTGGGCCTGGCGGTGGGCTTCGCCCTGTCCTTCCTGTTTGGCCTGTACCTGAAAAAGGTCCGCACCCGTGAGGACGGTCTGTCCTCCGTGCTGATGGCGGCCATGATGCTCATCACCTATTCGGTCACCAACCTTCTCAGCGGCAACGGCTACCTGGCGCTGTACATCCTGGGCATCTACCTGGGCAATATGGAGTTCCGGGGCAAGCGCGACGTGATCTTCTTCTTTGACGGCTTGACCGAGATCATGCAGATTGCCCTGTTCTTCGTGCTGGGGCTGCTGAGCAATCTGAACGGCTTCATCGCCACCCTTCCCGTTGCGCTGGCCATCATGGCCTTTATGACCGTGGTGTCACGGCCGCTGAGCGTGTGGGGGCTGATGCTGCCTTTCCGCCTCAAGCGCAACCAGCTGCACATGATTTCCCTGGCCGGCATCCGCGGCGCGGCGGCCATTGCCTTTGCCATTTTAGTGGTCAACAAGCGCGCGCCTATTTCAGTGGATGTCTACCATATCGTCTTTGGCATTTGTGTATTCAGCTCCCTGGTACAGGGCAGCCTGATGCCGCCGGCCGCTCGCCGGCTGGACATGCTGGATCCCAATGACACGGTGCTCAAGACCTTCAACGACTACCAGGACAAGGCAGAGATCGGCTTTTTACAAACGCGCATCCACAAGGACAGCTACCTGGTGGGCTGCCAGGTGAAGGACCTGCGGCTGACCTTTGATTTTATTGTCGCCCGCATCGACCGCGGCGGCCGGGCCGTGGTCCCGCGCGGGAATGTGGAGCTGCAGGAAGATGACCTGATCGTG
>ERZ747221.3786-NODE-3786-length-11610-cov-3.400416_pt1 | contig 11610 bp, 7 predicted proteins | sample MGYA00374949_ERZ747221 | MGnify/ENA primary metagenome ERZ747221 (study PRJEB28779, sample SAMN05720172) | bioreactor metagenome | isolation source: Anaerobic biogas reactor | place: USA:Washington, USA | collected 2015-08-08 ... | reverse complement strand
TTATAGACATAGCAGGGCTTTATCAGAAGCGGTCTGATATCGATTTTTTCAATGCCTGAAATAGCTTTAAAAAAGTGGTTGAGGTACAAAATGCCGATAATATTGTCGATGCTGTCCTCATAGACGGGCAGACGCGAATACGGAGATTTGTCGATTATCTCGAGTATTTCCTCCCAATCATCATCAATGTCTATGGAAAGCATATCCACACGGCTTGTCATTACCTCGCTGGCGGATATCTCCGAGAAATCCAGAGCTGCCTGCAACAGTTCGCTCCTGTCCCCGTCAATAACGCCCTCGTCCTCTACCGTTTCAATGATGGAAAACAGTTCTTCAACTGCCGCTTCTTGCTCATCTGCCGGTTTTTCGCCCTTGAGCGGTTTCGTTATAATGTGTATCAGCGATACGATGATAAAAACAACGGGCTTCAAAATAATCATAAGCCCATGAATAATGTAAGAGTAATTAATAGCAGTATTGTTCGCGTTTTTCTTGGCAACTATTTTCGGCATCGTTTCGCCGAAAATAATTATAAGTACGGTTATGGATACCGTTCCTATAGTTGTAGCCAAGGCTGAATTTTCATCCCCTGCAATAAGTATTGCCATGACGGAGACAATTGACGATGCCGCTATATTTACAAGATTGTTGCAGATAAGAACGGTAGACAGCATATCGTCATACCGGTCATATATACTGCAGGCAAGAGCAGCGGCTTTATTTCCGTTTTCCGCAGCATTTTCAAGCCTCAGCCTGTTTGCAGAGGAATATGCCATCTCTGATGCTGAAAAAAAGCCCGACAATGCAATAAGGGCTATAACGGCGGCATAATAGATAGGAGAAATCACTTTCTGCGCCCCCCCTCTTCATTTGCCTCAGGGAGCAATTTCGCATGAAGTTTTACTATTCTGTTATTGTTCATTTCATGCACGGTGATATGCAGTCCATTATATTCAAAGCTGTCGCCCTTACTCGGTATGCGGTCAAAATGCTCATAAACCCACTCACCCAAAAGCTTATGCTCAAAATCAAAATCTTCGGGGTCTTCATAGCCCATAAGCTCAAAGCTTTCTTCTATGCTCAGCTCGGTATCAAGCTCATAGCTGCCGTCTGAAAGGAGAACGCAGAATTCTTTTACATCGTCATCCTCGTCCCATATATCACCCACAAGCTCCTCCAGAATATCCTCAACAGTGACTATGCCGAGTGTCCCGCCGTAGTTGTCCGTAACAACTGCCATGTTCACCCTTTTACGGCTCATCTCGGAAAGCAGCTCATCGATTTTTGTGCTCTGGTGGGCAAAATGTGTATCATCCAGAACAGATTTTATGTCAAGGGCATCCCCCTGCTTGATATATGATTTTATAAACCTGCGGATTTGCAGAACGCCTATAATATTATCTATATTCCCCTCATAGACGGGAAAGCGGCTGTGCTTTGAAGCTTTTACAAACGCAAGAATATCCTGCAGCGGCATTTTGATGTCAATTGCCGCAACATCTACACGCGACGTCACAACACTTTCCGCAGTTACATCCGCAAACATGAGTGCAGAGTGGACAAGCTCTCCGCGTTCGGCATCCAGTTCGCCCTCATCCTTCATGTTTTCAATAATGTCGTACAGCTCATCTTCTGTGACCGTAACCTCGGAGTCACCCTTGGTGCGCTTTGCTACTGCCTGTCCTATTAGCGTCAAAAAGTAGGCAAGCGGAGCAAAAATGCGCATAAACAAGCACATGGATGGGGCTATGGATAAAGAAAATCGGCAGCTATACTTCTTGCCGATACTTTTGGGCAACATCTCTCCAAGGAAGAATATTACAAGCGTGGTTATAATCGTTGATATAGTGACGGCGGAAATTCCCCACCTTTTTGTTACAAGGATCGTAACCAAAGCGGCAGTGACAATATGCACGATATTTGTACCGATAAGGATTGTCGTGATTGCCCTGTCAAAATTGTCTAAAACATAAAGCGCTTTTTTTGCGCGGCGGTCCCCTCTGTCAGCCTCTGATTTGATCTTTATTCGGCTTGCGGTGGCAAAAGCCGTTTCCGCAGTTGCGAAATACGATGCTGTCAGAATCAGCAATACAATGATAAACCAGGACAACCAACTGCCCCCATCCATTACGGATAATCACTCCTTCAGTATTCGGGTTTATATTAATGTTACATTTTATTTTATCACGGTGAATATATCAAGTCAATTAAGAGTTTCTGCCGTATTGTGCGGAAAAAGCCGAAAACGGCTTGTTTTCGCGCAGGATTCGCGCTCTAAATATTCCCCAATCATTTTGTCCCGCGTATGCTCCCGCATAAGCTTAAAATCTATATCTTGGCACTTTATATAATTTTAGGAATATGCTATACTTCCCACAGACAGTTATAAAGGAGGACCGCCATGCTGAAGCTGATTCTGGGTGCCGCGGGAAGCGGAAAAACCTCATATATTACAAATGAGATTTGCGGGAAAGTATCCGCCGGCGAGGGCGGGATTATAATGATAATTCCCGAACAATACAGCTATGAGGCTGAGCGCGAGCTTTGCTCCGTCTGCGGCGACAGCCTTTCGCTTTATGCAGAGGTGCTCAGCTTTTCGCGGCTCGCTGTACGTGCCGCCCAAGAAACGGGAACCGGCGGACGAATATCTCTCGACAAAGGCGGCAGGCTTCTTTGTATGTCACTTGCAATAAGCCAGATAGGGTCTCGGCTGAAGCTGTATAAGTCCGCCAGAAACAAGGCGGAACTTCAGGCAAGCCTTATGCAAACCATTCAGGAACTGAAAACAGCGTGCATTAGCTCCGACGACCTCAGCAGTGCCGCTGAGACCGCCGATGCGGGGCTATCCGAAAAGCTCTGCGACCTTGCGCTGTGCATGGATGCGTATGAAGCGATTCTGGCACAGGGTCATGCAGACCCCGCAGACAAGCTGATGCGGCTTGCTGAAACTATATCCCAAAGCTCCATTGGCACAGGCGGGCATATCTACGTAGATGGCTTTATCGATTTCACAGGAGCAGAGTTTCTTGTGTTGAAAGCGCTGCTGCAAAAGGGCGCGGATATGACCGTCTGTCTGACCTGTGACGACATATACAGTGAAAGTGAGCATTTTGAGCCTTCCAGAAAGGCAGCAAATGCCCTTTTGCGCACTGCGAATGATCTTGGAACAGATACAGAAATTATTAACCTTGACGCAAAAGCCGAAAAAGCGGCCCCGCTTATTTTTTTTGAGGATAAGCTTTACAACTACACATCAGAGATGCGTGAAAATGAAAACAACTGTATTCGTGTAGTAAAAGCAGAGAGCATACGGGCAGAGTGTGAAATGGCGGCGGCAAAATGCATTGAGCTTGTTCGCGATACGGGCTGCCGCTTCCGCGATATAGCCGTCGCTGTGCGCGGTTTTGACAGTTATTCGGCGGCGCTTGAAGAAGCTTTCCGCTTCTACGGAGCACCTCTTTTCACAGCTCGGAGAGGAAGTATCCTGCAAAAGCCCGTCCCCGCCCTCATAGCCGCAGCATTTGAAATAATCCATGGGGGATGGGATGCGGATGCGGTTTTCGGCTATATAAAAACAGGGCTTGCAGGTATTTCTCAGGAAGACTGCGACCTTTTGGAGAACTATATCGTATTGTGGAACATACGCGGCTCCATGTGGACCCGAACAAAGCCATGGGTACAGCATCCTAAGGGCTTTGGGCTGGAATTTGACGATGAAAGCCGCAAACTGCTTGAAAAAATAGATGCCTTAAGGCGTAAGCTTGCCGCACCTCTGATTAGACTTGCGGAAAAAGGGAAAAAAGCTCAGACCGCCGCGGAGCAGGCAAAAGTGCTTTCTGACTTTTTAATAGAAATAGAGCTTCCTAAAACACTTGAGAAAAAGGCCGCCGAACTTGACAGGGCGGGGATGGAGCTTCTTTCATCCGAATATGTGCAGCTTTGGGAAATCATTTTAAAGTCGCTGGAACAGACCGCCGCAATCCTTGGCGAGATGAGTTTGACGCAGGAACAGTTTTCAAAACTCTTTTTACAGACCCTCTCCCAATATGATGTCTCAACCATACCCGTTTCAGCTGATAGCGTTTCGGCAGGAGATATGGACAGAATGCGCAGACGTCATATAAAGCACCTCATCATTTTGGGCGCTTCCGACGACAGGCTTCCCCAGATACGTGAGGGAGGCGGGCTTTTCTCTGCCGATGAGCGCGATGAGCTGCATGAGCTTGGCATCTCTCTTGGCGGCGGCACAGACGAATTATCCCGCGAATTGTCTTTGATTTACAACTGCGTCAGCTTGCCTTCGGAAACGCTCACACTGTCATACAGCGCTTTTGATGACGGCGGTGCGCAAACAAGACCAAGCTTTCTGATAAGCCGCGCAAAGCTGCTTTTCGGGCTTGAGGAGGAAATCTTCGATATATCAAACTCCAGACTTCAGGCTTATGCTCCGGCGTTTTTGCTTGCGGCAAATGCACTTAGCAGCGGCAGTAAAAACGCAAGACTTGCCTATACGTATTTCTCTGAAATGAGCAGGGAAAGCCGCAGGCTTCACGAGCTGAGACAAAGAGCGGCTCTTCGCCGCGGCAGCCTGTCTAACGAATCGGTCAAAGCGCTGTATGGCGACAGGCTCAGGCTCTCGCCTTCCCGAACCGACGCATTTTCAGCCTGTCAGTTTTCATATTTTCTACGCTACGGTCTGAAGTTAAATGAACGTGAGCGGGCGGGCTTTGATGCCCCCGAGCTTGGCAGCTTCATGCACTATGTTCTGGAAAATGCGGCAAGGGAGATATCGAAAAGCATCGGTTTCAAAAAGGTTTCGGAAGAAACCGTACATTCTCTCGCCGATAAACACATCGACCTCTATATCAAAGAAAAGCTAAACGGCTTTGAGGACAAATCCCCCCGCTTTGTGTATCTTTTCAACAGGCTTCGTCCCTCTGTACACCGTATAGCGGCAGACATGGTTCGCGAGCTTTCCAAGTCCGACTTTGTTCCGCTTGACTTTGAGCTGGACTTTATGAGCGGCGGCTCTCTTCCGCCGGTTCGCCTTAGCGACGGTAAAAACGAGCTGTATATAAACGGCATCGCCGACCGCGTGGACGGATATTTTCATGACGGAAAGCTTTACATCCGTATTATCGACTACAAAACAGGCAAAAAAGCCTTTTCGCTCACCGACGTCTGGTACGGCATGGGCATGCAGATGCTTCTATATCTTTTCGCCTTGGAGCGTGAGGGCAAAATGCGCTACGGAGCGGAGATCGTCCCCGCGGGTGTTCTTTACGTTCCCGCAAGAGATACGCTTATTTCCGCCGGCGGTGATTTAACAGATGAGGAGCTTTCCAAAGAGAGGGCAAAATCCCTTAAAAGAAGCGGGCTTATCCTAAATGACAGCAATATCATCAGCGCAATGGAAGATTCGGATAATCCCGAATTTATCCCAGTAAGCTACAAAAAGGACGGCACTGCGAGTACGGACAGTCTTGCAAGCGCAGAACAGCTGAAGGCGCTCCACTCCCATGTGGACAGGCGGCTTCTTGAGCTTTCCGAACACCTCTCAAACGGGAAAATCGATGCGGCGCCTTATTACAAAGGCGAACAGGAAAACGCCTGTATGTACTGCCCTTACGGAAGTGTCTGCCGTTTTGACGAGGCATCTGACACAAGGCGGTACCTTTCCAAAGTGAAGCCGAACGAATTCTGGGAAAGATTGGAGGACGAAAAGTGAGCAAAATCAATCTCACTCCGGATCAAAGCAACGCCGTTTACACACGCTCGTCGTCCATCCTTGTTTCTGCCGCTGCGGGAAGCGGTAAGACAAGAGTGCTCACAGAGCGTCTTATGGCATACATTACAGATAAAGAAGACCCAAAGGATATCGGAAGCTTTCTCGTCATCACCTATACCCGCGCGGCGGCGGCGGAACTCCGAGGAAGGATTCTGGAGGAATTGTCCAAACGTGCGGCAGCGGAGCCCGAAAACCGGCGTCTGCGCCGGCAGAGCACGCTCTGCTACCGCGCACAGATAGGAACCACACACAGCTTTTGTACCGCGGTCCTGCGGGAATACTGTCATAAGGCAGAACTGACCCCCGATTTTCGTGTGGGAGACGAGGACAAATGTGCGGAGCTTAGAGAAAAGGCTCTCGAAAAGGTTCTGGAAAACGCCTATGAGCATATCGGGGAAGATTTGGATTTTGCTTCCCTTGTGGAGAGCGTCGGAGCGGGGCGCGATGACTCCCGCCTTGCCGGTGCGGTGCTTGAATTACATGGAAAAATGCAAAGCCACCCATATCCCGAAAAGTGGGCGGAGCTTCATCTGTCAGCCTTAGATGTTTCAGCCTTCACAGATGCGGGCGAAACTGTATGGGGCAGAGAGCTTATGGAAAACGCAAAAAGCACCGCCTCCTATTGGTCCGAGCGTCTTGATGAAATATGGTATGGACTAAACGAAAACGAGGAAGAAAATGCGCCGATCGTTGCAGCCTACGGCGACAGTCTGTGCCAAACCTTGGAAGCCCTGCGCGCCTTTCTGCGTTCGCTTGAAAAGGGCTGGGACAGTGCGAGAAGAGAGCTTCCCATTCCTTTCCCCCGACTTAAACCTCTGAAAAATTACGAATTCGAGGACAGGAAGATCACCCTTACGTCAGCACGTGACGCTTGCAAAAAAGCAATGGATGGATTGCGCACCGTTTTTGACGCACCGTCTGAAAAGCTTCTCTCCGAACTTTCCAAAACCGCCCCCGCCATGCGGGCGCTCATAAAACTGACGCTTGATTTTGACAGGGCTTACGCCTTGGAAAAGCGACGCCAGAACCTTCTGGATTTTTCCGATCTGGAGCATTTCACAGTTGCCCTTTTATGCGATCCCCAGACGGGGGAACCAACGGAAACCGCACTTCAAATATCAAAGCGCTACACAGAAATCATGGTGGATGAGTATCAGGACGTAAACGCGGTTCAGGATCTGATTTTCCGTTCAATCTCCCGAAACGGCAGCAATATCTTTATGGTGGGTGATGTGAAACAATCCATATACCGCTTCCGGCTTGCAGATCCCTCTATATTCATCAAAAAATATCACAGCTTCAAGGACTTGGAATCAGCTGCGGAAAACGAACCCAAGAAAATCCTTCTTCAAAACAATTTCCGGTCTGATGTCAACATTCTTTCCGTCTGCAACCATGTTTTTTCAAATACAATGTCTGAAGCCTTGGGCGAGATATGCTACGATAAAAGCGCCGCACTCTTTCCTCCCGAAAATGCAAATCCCCCACGCGGCAAGGCGGAAATCTCCATTCTTGCCGTTTCGCAGGCTGAAGACGGCGAAGAGCGTCCCGACAAAACCTATCTTGAAGCCCGAATGGTCGCAAAAAACATCAAGCAGCTCATCGAAAACGCTGAAACAGTTTTTGAAAACGGTACGGAACGTCCGGTAAAATACAGCGACATCGCAATTTTGCTCCGCTCTCCCAATACGGCAGGTCCGGCTTTCCGCCGCGCTCTAACAGAATACGGCATACCGGTATCGGCTGAACAGGGCGGAGGCTTTTTTGCATCACCTGAAATACTCGTTGTAACTTCGCTTCTTTCCGTCATCGACAATCCTCACAGAGACATACCTCTCACAGCCGCCCTGGCCTCGCCGGTTTTCGGTTTTACTGCGGACGAACTGTCGCTTATACGTGCGTCCGATAAAGACAGCGACTTTTTCACAGCGCTTATAAAAGCTTCTGCCCGCAGTAAAAAGTGCGCTGAGTTTATCGAGACGCTCTCTGAACTGCGCACACTTTCCTGCGATATTGGCGTGTATGAGCTTCTCTGCCTTATATACGACCGCTTTGAACTTCCCGCCTTATATGCCGCCGCCAATGGTTCGGATTCCTGCTTCGTCAATCTTTCACTGCTTCTTGACTGTGCAGCGAAATTTGAGGAAAACGGCTACCGCGGTCTGTACAGCTTCATTAAGCATCTAAAGCGCATACAAGACCGCGGTGAAGAGCCATGCGCCTTTTCAAATGCCGTCAGCAACGCGGTTTCGATCATGAGCATACACAAGTCAAAAGGTCTGGAATTCCCCCTTGTTTTTCTTGCCAACACTTCACGCAAATTCAACACTATGGATATGCGTTCCCCCGTACTTATTCATCCCGAGCTTGGTCTGGGCTGCAAAGTAACTGACACGTCACGCGGCATAGAATATCCCACGCTCGCACGCCGCGCCATAGCCGCAAGGCTAAGTTCCGAAATGCTTTCGGAGGAGATGCGGGTTCTCTATGTTGCAATGACCCGGGCAAAGGAGCGCCTTTATATATCCTGTGCATCAAAAGATCCGCACGCCTTAATTTCAAAGCTTTCCGAAAACCTTTCTTCCCCGATCAGTCCGGAAATCCTCAAATCCGCATCGTCTATGGCGCAATGGCTCATTTCTGCGGCGCTTATCGAAAACGGCGGATTGCTTGAATTGAAAATCGAAGACAGCGCAGAAAACTACGAGTCACAGCATCAAGCGGAAAGGACAGAGCAGGAAGGCATGCAGCAGGAAATCGATGAAGCAGATATGTCTGAACTCAAAAGGAACCTGAGTTACCGCTACCCGTTTGAAAAAACGATAAAGCTGCCATCCAAGCTCACAGCGACCTCGCTTCCCGAAGATGAAGCGGACACCGAGGCGGAAACTCTCGTCAAAGAACGGACAAAGCTTTTCCGGCTCCCCGATTTTATGGGTGAGGACCGTCCATTATCGGGCGCAGAGCGCGGTACCGCAATGCACACCGTAATGCAGTTCATTGACTTTGCCCGAACCGAAACGCTTTCTGATATCGAGGATGAAATTACCCGAATTGAAAAACTCGGTCTGCTTTCCGAAAGGCAGGCAAAAGCAGCGGACAGAAAATCTATCCTCAGCTTTTTCTCCTCCGATATCGGAAAACGCATAAAGTCAGCAGATATGGTTCACCGTGAGCTTCGATTTTCCCTGCTTTGCCCTGCCGATGAGTTTTTCGAGGGTGCCGAGGGTGAAAACGTGCTGCTTCAGGGAATCGTGGACTGCTGCATCGAGGAGCGGGGCGAACTTACCATAATCGACTACAAGACAGACTACGTAACGCCCGAAACACTTCCGGAAGCTATTGAACACTACAAAAGGCAAGTGACGGCATATGCCTATGCCATGTCGCGGATTTTTAAAAAACCCGTTCGCGGATGTCTGCTGTACTTCCTGCGGGCAGGACTTTCGGCAGATGTTAAGCCCCGGCAAAAATCATAAAAATGATTTGAAGCGCCCTTTTTAATCGGGCGCTCCAATTTAAGCATGGTATTTACTGCCGTTATCCGCAAAATCCCGTCCAGTTAATCGCTGAAACGCAAATGACCCGTACCTAAAGGTACGGGTCATGTTACTGACGAATACATCTTACAGACCAAACTTCTTGTTGAACTTCTCAACGCGTCCGCTGGTATCGACCAGTTTCTGTTTTCCTGTAAAGAAGGGGTGACATTTAGAGCAAATCTCAACTGCTATGTCCCTCTTTGTAGAGCCTGTCTCTATAACTTCGCCGCAAGCACACCTAATAGTGGTCTGCTCATAGTTGGGATGGATACCTTCCTTCATTATGTTCACCTCTTTCTCGAGTTTAGCATTTAAAGCGCAAGTCGTATTGTAGCACAGCGAGACAATTTTTGCAAGCACTTTTTCGATTTTTGTTACATATAGTTACAAAATAATTGTCGAAAACAAAGCAGCTTTTAATCTGGGCTTTCTTCCGCGTCTGCAGTTTCCGTTTTCTGAGAAAACGGCAGGATTAATGTGGCATTGCCGTGTTCGTCATAAACCGCGTATCTCCGCAATCCGTAAAAAATCAAAATGGCAGCGGCGATTAGGGCAAGTATGATAGTTATAATCAGTCCTGTGTGAAAACGCGATTTTTTCCTGCCCTGATATATATCCTTGGCTCTTATTGCCATTTTCATTCCTCCGTAGTGATCAGATATGCCTTGCCTCTATATCAGATATCAGGTCAACACGCTTTGCGTGTCTTCCTCCCTCAAATTCCGTATTAAGAAATATATCCACAATCTTGAGCGCAAGCCCCGGACCTATGACCCGCGCACCGAGAGCCAGAACATTGGCATCGTTGTGGCGCCGGGTAAATTCCGCGGAGTAGCAGTCTCCGCAAAGGGCGGCGCGAACACCTCTAACCTTGTTTGCCGCAATCGAAATTCCGATTCCCGTACCGCATATTATTATCCCGCGCTCATACTCGCCGGAGACGACCGCCTTGCCGACCTCCTCGCCGTAGAGGGGATAGTCACAGCTGTCTTCCGTATAAGTGCCGAAATCCTTATAGGCTATGCCCTTTTCATCAAGATGCTTCATGATTTCCTTTTTTAAGGCATATCCGCCGTGGTCGCTTCCCAATGCTATCATAATTATCCCCGTTTCCGCCGTCGTGCACGGCTTTGTCTTTATCTAAATCAAAATATCCTTTTACGATATTTGCCAAAATGCAGGTTCTTTATACTATATTTTTATAAACTGCGGTTTTCTTTTCTCAAACACCGTAACATATTTATACTCCAAACGCCGCAGAATGTCAAAGCCTTCGGCAAGTCCCGATGCTGCCTGATCCACCCTGTGTGCATCGCTTCCGACGGTTATTATCTCACCGCCCAAATCCTTGTAAAGTTTGAGCACATCGATTGTCGGAATCGTTCCCCCGACAAGGGGATTGCGGAAGCCGGAGCAGTTTATCTCAATGCCTTTGCCGTTTTCTATGAGTGTTTTGAGTATCTGTTCGAGCTTTTCGCCGTATGTTTTGAGGTTGATTTCCATATCGAAGCCCGCTCTGCGCGTATAACGTATAGGGTAGCCAATATGCGCCATTACATCAAAACAATCTATCCGCGCAAGCTCCAGAAGCTCATCCATATAGCAGTCTATAAGTTCGCGGCAAAATTTTTCGTCACGATATTGTATGTCGTAAAAATCCGGTTTCCCCTTGAGATTGTGTATGGAACCGAGAATAAAGTCAAATTCCGGCGATGAAGCTATTTCTATTGCGTGCTGCGTGTCATGATTTCCCTCGCCAAGCTCTACCCCCAGACGGACGACCATGTCCTTAGGGGCGCAGGAGAGCGCCTCCTCATACATTTCCCTCATCTTTTCCCGATTTGAAAAGCAATTTGGGTCAGCTTCGCCTGTCAGGTAATAGTCGATATCCACATGGTCGGTAAAGCACAAAATATCCACACCTTTCTTATATGACGCAAGCATCATTTCAAGCATGGTATTGTGCCCGTCACCCGAGCAGGTGCTGTGCAGATGATAGTCTGTAAGATGCATTATTGATTCTCCTTACGGTTTCTTTCTTGCGGATGCATTGATGCACAGCGCGGAAATCCAAGCCTTTAAAACGGCCATGCGCCCGGTATCCATGCAAGCATATCCGTATAGGCTCTTGGGAACGGAATTCCCGTCAGCACCGGATAAAACGCCGCGAACAGAAACAGCATCAACCGCAGACTGCCGTCTTCTTTACGGACGATGGTCCACAGCGAAAAGGTGAGAAAGACCGAAAAAGAGAGCGCAAACCGCCAAAAATTTTGCCAC
>ERZ747221.3783-NODE-3783-length-11616-cov-2.587919_pt1 | contig 11616 bp, 9 predicted proteins | sample MGYA00374949_ERZ747221 | MGnify/ENA primary metagenome ERZ747221 (study PRJEB28779, sample SAMN05720172) | bioreactor metagenome | isolation source: Anaerobic biogas reactor | place: USA:Washington, USA | collected 2015-08-08 ... | reverse complement strand
CATAGCCACGTTGGTCAAAGCTATGGAAGACTACCGGGATAACCTGGTGGTTATCCTGGCTGGATATTCACTGGAAATGCAGCGTTTTTTAACCTCTAACCCTGGTCTGCGGTCGCGTTTTCCCATTCAGATTGATTTCGGTGATTATGATTGTGAAGAGTTGTTTCAAATAGCTATGGAAATTTACAACCAACGGGACTATGAACTGAGTAACCGTGCGCGCTGGAAACTAAGAGAAATTTTAAACCAGTTTACTAAAAACCACCATCCCCATAGTGGCAATGCCCGTTATGTCCGCAATCTGGTGGAAAAATCTATTCGTCTTCAGGCCCTGCGTATTGTCGATAAAGAGCCTATCACCCGTCGCGATCTGATTACCATTGAGGATTGGGACCTCCCTACTCCTGCCTCTTTAAGTTGAGGCGTAAGAATGGTTAATCAGGTTTTAGTGCAATTGCAGTGATAATATAATATAATTCTCTTATGCTTTTTGCTCATAATGAAAGTGGTGAAAATGTTGTTATCTTTGCAGATTATTCGTGATGCGGAAAGGAAATTGACCAGTCGTTTTGAGGAACTAGAGGAAAATGCTTACCAGAACCAGGCCAAAGTACTGACTGCCTTTAAGAAAAATCACCTTAGAGATAGCCATTTTAATCCTTCCTCCGGCTATGGTTATGGAGATATTGGCCGGGAACGTTTGGAGGATATATATGCCGAGGTATTTAAGGGTGAGGATGCCCTGGTACGTTCCCAGATTGTATCAGGGACCCATGCTATTTCATCCTGCCTGTTTGCTATTCTCAGACCAGGTGACTACCTGCTTTCCATAAGCGGTCGGCCTTATGATACTTTGGCCAATATAATTGGACAGGATAATAATATACCTGGTACCCTGGTGGATAGGGGCATTTATTACGAGGAAGTTAAATTGGATCAAAACGGACATCCTGATTATGAGGCTATATCCGCCGCCGTTGACAAAAACACTACCATGGCACTTATCCAGCGTTCCCGAGGTTACAGCTTGCGTCCGGCTTTAGGCCTAGAAGAGATAGCGAAAATGGTCAGGCTGGTGAAACAGAAGAATTCCTCCACCATTATTATGGTGGATAACTGCTATGGCGAATTCGTGGAATTACGGGAGCCCCTGGAGTGCGGGGCTGATATTATGGCCGGTTCGCTAATTAAGAATCCTGGTGGGGGATTAGCCCCCTCGGGCGGTTATATTACAGGTAAGCAGGAACTGGTAGAAAAAGTAGCATATCACCTGACTGCTCCTGGTCTGGGTAAGGAAATGGGGGCCTTCCTGATAAACAAACGTAATTTCTTTCAGGGCCTTTTTGTGGCTCCCCATGTTGTCTTACAAGCATTGAAGTCAGCTTTACTTTTAGCCTACATTTTTGAACAACATGGCTATCAGGTATCACCTCGCTGGGATGAAGACCGTGCCGATATTGTACAGGCTGTTCTGCTTAAAAATCCGGATGAGGTTTTGCAATTCTGCCAACTGGTGCAGAGCAACTCACCTGTAGATAATGATTTAACTCTGGAATTTGGGGAAATGCCGGGATATAGTGATAAAATAGTAATGGCAGCAGGTACTTTTATACAGGGCTCCTCTATAGAATTATCCTGTGACGCCCCTCGGCGCGAACCTTATGCGGTATATATGCAGGGTGGATTAACCTATGAACATAACCGTTTTGTAATTAAAAACCTGATTGATACCCTTATCCCAACAAGAAAATAGGTGTCGATTAAAGAAACATTCTTCGTAAAAAAATAATTAGTGATTGATTAATTGTTTAGAGTTAGGGGTTAGGGGATAGACCAGCGTTTAAGCGGCCCTAAAAAACAATGTTTTAAAAATAGATTGGGCTTAAGTATTGGACATATCCTCCAGGTATGGCTAAATAGGAAGGTGGTTTTTTCATGGGTGCTGATACCATTGCTTTAGTTGTAACTATTATTGTTATTTTACTGGGGATTGCCGGAACTGTAATACCATTTATTCCAGGTATTCCGCTTATTTTTATTAGCATTGCGGCTTACGGCTGGTATGAGGGTTTTCAAGTTATTAGCAGCAAATTTCTGGTGATTATGGCTGCCTTTACTATACTTTCTTTGCTGGTTGATTACCTGTCAACTGCTCTTGGTGCCAGTTACTTCGGTTCCACTAAATACGGGGTCTGGGGGGCAATTATTGGAACCTTCGTGGGATTGATTACTTTTCCGCCGGTAGGTATATTCCTGGGTCCCTGGCTGGGTGCCTGTATTGGTGAATTTATTGCTGGCCAGAATTTTAATAAAGCTATGAAAAGCGGCCTTGGTAGTGTAATGGGGCTATTTTCAGGTATAGTATTTAACCTGGCTTTATCCCTGGTAATGCTGGTTGCCTTCCTGATTAAGGTTTTTTAGTATAAAATAAGGCGTTAATAATATGGCTGTTGAGCAATGAATTCGAGGCTAAAAAGTAATTGGTGTCTAGAGTGAGGCGTGAGGGGAACCACATGGAGTGGAAGACTATATAACACGTAAAAAACTAGGGGTTGAGTAGATATATCGGCCCGAAAGAGAGGTTTATAGATGAACAAAGAATCAATTATACGGCAGGTTACAGAAGAGGATGTCAGATTTATCAGGCTGCAATTTACTGATATCCTGGGTGTGATGAAGAGCATCTCAATAACTACTGATCAGCTGGAGAAGGCCCTGGAGGGGGAATTGATGTTTGATGGGTCATCTATCGAAGGTTTTGTGCGTATTGAGGAATCGGATATGTATCTTAAGCCGGATTTTAATACATTTTTAATACTTCCCTGGGGTAGCTTTAATTCCAAAGGTAAAACTGCCCGGTTAATATGCGATGTTTATGATTCCAATAATAAACCTTTTATTGGTTCGCCCCGCTACGCCCTGCAGGAGGTATTAAAAGAAGCAGCCGCTATGGGTTTTTCCATGTTTGTGGGACCTGAACCCGAGTTTTTCCTTTTCCACTTGGATGAAAACGGCCAGCCTACCTTGCAGACTCATGACAAGGCTAGTTATTTCGATTTACCCCCGGTAGATAAAGGGGAAGAGGCCCGGCGTGATATGGTGGAAACCCTTCAGAATATGGGTTTTGAAATTGAAGCCGCTCATCACGAGGTAGCTCCTGGACAACATGAAATCGACTTTAAATATCAGGATGCCCTGACCACAGCTGATAATATTGTTACCTTCCGCATAGCTGTGCGGGCGGTAGCTCAAAAACACGGGTTACATGCCACCTTTATGCCTAAACCCCTGTATGGCATTGCCGGTTCCGGTATGCATCTACATATATCTTTATTTAAGGATTCTGAAAACATTTTTTATGATCCTTCAAGTCAGGATGGTCTCAGCCAGTTATGCAAATATTTTATAGCCGGGGTGTTAAAGCATGCCCGGGCTATTTCGGCAATTACTAACCCTACGGTAAATTCCTATAAACGTCTGGTACCAGGTTATGAAGCCCCCGTGTATATTGCCTGGTCTTATCGTAATCGTAGTCCCCTGATTCGCATTCCTGCCCGCCGCGGTGTAGGTAGCCGTATAGAAATACGTAACCCTGATCCCAGCTGTAATCCCTACCTGGGTTTGGCGGTTATCCTTAAAGCTGGCCTGGATGGTATTAAAAATGAACTGGAAGTACCGGCGGCAGTGGAGCAAAATATTTACGAAATGGATTTGGCCACCCGCAAGCTGAACAATATTTTATCATTGCCGGAAAACCTCTATGAAGCTATCCATGAGTTAGAGAAAGATAAAGTTATCCAGGAGGCGCTGGGAGAACATATCTATTCCCGTTTTGTATTGGCCAAAATTAGAGAATGGGAAAGCTATAGTTCCCGGGTATATGACTGGGAAATAGAACAGTACCTGGAGAAGTTTTAAACCAAAACGCCCCGCCATGCAGGGCGTTTTTTACATGCGGCGTAATAACCCGGTAACCTTGCCGGCTATTTGTACGCTATCAACTATAATAGGCTGCATGGCACTGTTTTCAGGTCTTAATTCTACATAGCCATCTCTGCGATAAAATCTTTTTACCGTAGCTTCATTATCTATTATTGCCACCACTATTTCACCATTGGTAGCATCAGACTGCTGCCTGGCAATCAGAAAATCACCATCCATTATACCGGCTTCAATCATACTATCTCCTCTAACCCGAAGAATATAATGGTTACCGGTACCAACAAAATCAACTGGTATGGGCAGGTAATTTTCAATATTCTGTTCAGCCAGTATAGGGGTTCCGGCAGCTATAGCACCAACTATGGGAAGTGCCAGGGTTTCACTTATGTTTTTTGGTCCATCGTCCATATTCAGGGGAATGATTGCCCGCGGTTTGGTGGGATCACGTCTTAGCAGGCCTTTTTGCTCCAGTTGTAGCAAATGAGCATGAACAGTAGAACTGGATTTTAGCCCTACTATTTCACCTATCTCCCTTACTGATGGAGGATAGCCATCAGTCCTTATCTTATCTTTTATACAATCCAGTATCGCCTGTTGCCTTGCGCTTATTTTAGTATCCATTAAATTAACCTCCATAATATTTTTCTTGGCCTAATTTCTCCTGTCGTATAGAGAAACTTTATCCATGACCAAATTATACCATAATCGATTATAAAAAAACATACGTTCGCTGAAAAAAATTATAAGTAACCCTATTTGCATTAAGATCATGCCAGTGGAAAAGGCAAAAATGTTATACTAAATACAAATATATTACGGGTGGGGAAAATATGAATACAAAGCTATCAAATCCGGTTGAATATAATCTGGTTAATTTGCTACTAAATTTATCCCGCAGTCTTGACTTTTCCAACGTAGGCATAATGGACCACCATAAAAAAGTAGCTTTTATTGCGCTTAACCTGGGACATAAAGCGGGACTATCGGATCAGCAGTTGATGGAATTGTTTAAGGCGGCTATTTTACATGATATAGGGGCTGTAAATCACCGGGATAAAATTATACTGCAGAAGTTTGATGTAAATAAGCCCTGGGCTCATTGCGAAAAAGGCAGTAGATTTGTCGCCGGGATACCCGATTTTGATTCCGCCCGGTTAACGATTTTCTGTCATCACGACAAGTGGGCGGGGGGAAATCCATCCGGCCTGACTGGAAGCAGCATTCCACTTAATAGCCGTATTATTCACCTGGCTGACCGGGTAGACGTATTAATTAACCATGAGCGCTACATTCTGGAGCAGAATAATGAAATTCTGCAAAGAATAGGTCGCCTTTCCGGGAAAGTTTTTGACCCGGAGCTGTTTGATATCCTGCTAGAACTGGGAAATCAGGAGAGCTTCTGGTTAGATTTGGTATCACCCTGGATTGAGGAATGTATGCTGGAACTTATTCCTAAGGCCCTGATAAGTGTCAGGCGAGATAATCTCATGACCATAGCCCGTCTTTTTGCCCGGGTAGTTGACGATAGGAGCAGTTTTACTTATCGTCATTCAGTTTACGTAGGCCAGGTCTGCCGGGTACTGGCCAATAAGGCGGGTTTATCAGAAGATGATTGCTATTTGCTGGAGATTGCTGGGTTACTACATGACCTGGGTAAAATGGCAGTACCTGAGAATATTCTTGACAAACCGGGCAAGCTTAATGACTATGAATACAGCATTATCAAACAGCATACCTATTATACTTACTGGCTACTTAATCCGGTTTTACCCGGGCAGGCGCTACCAGCCTGGGCGGCTTATCACCACGAAAGATTGGACGGTAATGGCTATCCTTTCAAAAAAACTGCCGATGAAATTGATTTGCCGGCTCGCATAGTGGCTGTAGCCGATATTTTCACGGCACTACGAGAAGATCGCCCTTATCGCCCCAGCCTGGATTTTGCCAAAATAGAATCTATCATCAAGGAGAAGATTGATTCCGGCGGGTTGGATGGGGAAGTGGTTGCTTTGCTTTTCGATAGTCGGCAAGAGTTGGATGAAATCTGGTCTACTCTAAGTCTCTTCGGGGTTCAATAAGTCAGCCTGGTTGTCTTTGCGGTCGGTCTGCCAGAAGCAGTCAGGTCCTACATTTTCCAGACTGGCTAAAATGCGCCGCCGTGCTCCTGGGTGCATGATTTCTACCTGTTCAAGGATTTCCGCCACTTCATGCCTTTTTGTTAATCCGTCGGCCGGACACCGGTTTTTGACCGTTTTTATCTGCATAGACTCCACGAATAAGCGAATGTCCCTCTCTTCCACATAAATAAGGGGCCTAATCATAGTAATATCGGCCCGGCTAAGGTAAGTGGAAGGCTTAAATACATTAAAGCGACTTTCATATAACATCGATATGAAAAGGGTGTTTACTACATCATCCAGGTGGTGGCCCAATGCTACTTTGTTGCAGTTATATCTTTTGGCCACCCGGTTCATAGCCCCCCGGCGCAGATTGGAACATAAGGAGCAGGGGTTTTGCTCCTTCCGGGTTTCAAATACTACCCGGCCAATATTGGTTTTTTCCACTATCAGTTCCATTCCCAGAGAGGTACAAAAATCCACCAGAGAATCAATTTCGTTTTCCCATCCCAGATCTATATATATAGGCACAATTTCAAATAGAAGCGGTGTATGCTTCTGCAATAAATCCAGAAAATACAGCATAGTAAAGCTATCCTTGCCCCCGGAAAGCCCTACCGCTACCCGATCCCCATTTTCAATCAAATGATACTTTAGATTAGCATCCCGAACTTTTCTAAATATTATCTTTATCCTGCGGTTACTCATAATACTCCCTTTATAAGAAATTCCTTAAACCAGTTTATACTTTGCCCTGATAAAAAGCAAAATCAGCACATACATCAAAGGCCGGAGATTAATATCTCCGGCCTTGCATAGATTCTTATTTTGCTGGTACGGTTTTGGGGTAACTTCGGCTGACCAGTTCCACCGGATGAACTACCTCACCTTTATAGTTATGACGGCTGATGCCATGGCGTAATTGCATGCTGCAACTGGGGCAGCAGGTAGCAATTTTCTCGGCACCGGTAACCATAACGTTATCCATCTTGCGGTCTAGTATCTTCATGGACAGGTCATAGTGGGTAAGGCTGTAAGTTCCCGACCCGCCACAACAGCGATTAGCATCTGCCATTTCCACAAAATCAACTCCAGGAATACGTTTTAGCAATTCCCGGGGCTGCTCCTTTATACCCTGGGCATTGGCCAGATGACAGGGGTCATGATAGGTAACCCGAATAGGTTCTTCGTCTTCGTTGGTAGCCGGCACGTTAATATCTATAACCTCAACCAGGAAGCGGGTCAAGTCCATGACCTTATCAGCAAATTCAAAGGCTTCATCCTCTATTTTTAATCCACCCAGTAAAAACTCCATGTTTTTACGAGAAAGAGCTGAAGTACAGGAGGCGCAATCACTGATAATGTAATCTAATTTATAGGAGTTAAATATCTTAATATTATGAATAGCCAGCAATCGGGCGGTGTCCATCTTACCATTGGCTACATGGGGTAAACCGCAGCATTTCATGTCCTGCGGTATCAGCACATCACAACCGTTGCGGGTAAGAACATCGACTGTGGCCAGGGCTACATTGGGATTAAGTATATCCGTTCCACAGCCCAGGAAATAACCTACGGTATACTTCTTCTCCCCCTTAGCCCGGTTAATTTTGCGTAAACGGCTACGGGCAGGTTGGGAGGGAATACTGCTCATTATTTTTTCCGCCCGGGGCAAATCGCCGGGTAACATCCGGGTTAAACCGGTATTACGGGCAAAGGATTGCAGGCCCAGTTTTTGCAGCCCGCTCATAATTTTGGTTGAAGCTCTTAATAAACCAGGTTTGGTCCACATAGTATCAAAAATAAGTTCCTTACCTATGCTGGGGTTTTGCTCATATATATATGACCTGGCAGCAGCATTAAGCTCGTGTACATTTATACCTGAAGGACAATTGACACTGCAGGTTTCACATAGCAGGCAATTGCCTAATTTATCGTATACTTCCTGCCGGGGGTCAACCTTTCCATCCCGTAACATCTGAACCATAAAGACATGGCCCCGGGGTGCAGCAGTTTCATTTCTAATTTCATCAAATACTGGACAAACACTGCGGCATTTACCACAGCGTACACATTTCATAATTTGTTCTTGGACTGGAGGTAATTTCCTGAACTCCATTGGCACCCCCTCCTTTCTAATTCCAAAAACGGAACGGCACAGGGGCGGTTCCCTACACATGAATTAATACTACCATGACTGGTGGGTAGCTAATAGGCTCCTTGACGATTACCTACGCCGGACTTGCACCGGCTAGCATGATCTGGATTTACTGGATGCACCCGACGCAGATTTAATCAGTGTTTTTCATAGTATTCCCCCTGCGGGGACACGGATGTACCTATCGGTACAATTTAGGTAGCAGTGTTGTCAGTGTCTATTTCTTAAATCAGCTTCCCGGGATTCATTAACCCCTTTGAATCAAATGCCTTTTTAATCTCCTTCATGTAATATAAGGCCTGACCATGTTCCATTTCAGCATACTGGCGCCGCACTGCTCCTACCCCGTGTTCGCCGGTAGTAGACCCTTCCATTTCTATCGCCAGCAGGTGAATATCGTGAACCAGCTGCAGCACTTTCTCTACTTCTTCCGGGTTTTCCGGATTTATGACCGGGGCGGTGTGGACATTGCCATCACCGATATGACCATAGTTAACTACCTTTATACCGTACTTGTCGCCCAGTGCCCGTATAGCCCGCAGGGTATCGGCTACTTTGGCCAGGGGAACACTGATATCCTCACCGGCAAATATACGGCTGCCATCCTTTCTTACCCGGGCTGCAGCAGTAGCCGTAATACTTCTGCCTTCCCAAAGCTCCGCCATGCGTTTAGCCTCAGTCGACCACTCAACATTACGAGCTCGTTTACCGGCTACTTCTTTTATTACCTGGCCTTCATATTCTACTGATGGAGGATTGCCGTCTACTTCAAACAGCAGTATAGCTTCAGCTTCAGGCAGGTTAATTTCCGGCTTAAATAGATTTACTGCTTGAATAGCAGAACTGTCAAGTATTTCTATTCCAGAGGGAAGAACCCCGGCCTGATAAACATCCAGGACTGTTGCCGGAGCATCATCTAAATTATCAAATACCGCCATGGCAATACCACGTGCTTTAGGCCGGGGCCAGCAGCGCAGGCGAATTTTAGTAATAATCCCTAATACACCTTCCGAGCCTATCATCAGTTTAGTCAGGTTTAGTCCAGAAACATTTTTAATACAACGGGCCTTCATGCCACCGGTAGTGATAACATCACCATTGACCAGCACTACTTCCAGTCCCAGAATATACTGTTCGGTACAACCATATTTTACTGCCCGCAAACCGCTGGCATTGTTGGCTACCATCCCTCCAACCGTACACATTTGACTGCTACCTGGATCAGGAGGGAAAAACAAATTGTATTTGGCCAGTTCTTTATTAAGATGGGCATGTATTACCCCGGGGCGAAGAATAACCTGCATATTTTTAGCATCAATCTCTACTATTTCATCCCAGGTGGAAAGGTCCAAAACAATGCCACCTTTTAAGGCTACACATCCACCAGTTTCGCCGGTACCGGCACCGCGGGGGATTATGTCAATGTTATTATCAAAGGCCAATTTCATTATTTGTTGAACCTCTTCCGTGGAGCGTGGCATAACCACGGCCCAGGGGTTTAGCGGTTCTAGTTTGGTTAAAAATGAACTGTCATAAGAATAGTACATCAAGTCGAGCTCGTCGTAGAGAACTTTATCTTTGCCCAGCATTTTCACCAGTTCTTTTTGTAAGGCTGATTTATCCATCTTCAGTCCCCCTTGACAAATGAAATTCTAATATTAAAATCCCTGCCTATTATATCACAAAGGCAGTAACCAGGATTATAAAAATGCAACGTATACGGTATAATCTAAGCAATGATTAATAAAAAAAACTTTACTTGCCATCCTGAACGAAGTGAAGGATCTTTCGCCGGAATATCATATCAGATCCTTTGCTACGCTCAGGATGACACCCACGAAAGCCACGGGAATTTTAATTGGCGGTTGCTGTACGCCTTTTAGGGTATGTTTTCAAGGCAGCGGCGGTTGATTATTAAGTTATAACCAAACATTTTGAACCATAGAATGTAGCAGGTCAATGAACTTATGTGCTATTAAGGAGAGGTTTATGTATTCTGAAATATTGAATTATCTGCCCTCAGATCGTCTACTGTTTAAAGAAGAGATGAAAAATCATACTACCTTTAAAATTGGCGGACCGGTAGACATAATGGTACTGCCCCAGGATGAAGAAGATGTTGCTACCGTTGTATCATTTTGTCGGCAAAGGGATATCCCCTTGTTTATATTTGGCGTGGGCAGTAATCTGCTAGTAAGGGATAGGGGTATCCGTGGAGTAGCAATGAAACTGGGAGAAAACCTGGACGAAGTTGAGGTTAACGGTGATCAGATACAGGCCCAGGCTGGAGTAAAAATCTCTGCTCTGGCTCGCATAGCAGCTTTCCACTCACTATCCGGGCTTGAATTTGCCGAGGGTATACCGGGAAGCCTGGGAGGCGCACTGGTTATGAATGCCGGGGCCTATGATGGGGAAATGCAAGGCATAGTTACGGCAACCAGGGCTATTGGCCCGGACGGCAGTATTAAAACCTTTAAGAATGAGGAAATGCAATTTGGCTATCGCCGGAGTATATTTCAAAGCAACGGTTATATAATAATTTATGCTACTTTAAAACTGGCAACCGGTAACCGCAACGAAATTGAACAGCGTATGCTGGAATTTGCCCGCCGGCGGGAGGAAAAACAGCCTCTGGATAAACCAAGTGCGGGTAGCACTTTCAGACGTCCTCCGGGATTTTATGTGGGGCCTATGCTAGAAGAACTGGGGTTAAAGGGTTATCAGATAGGTGATGCCCAGGTATCCAGTAAACATGCTGGTTTTATTATTAATAATGGAAATGCTACTGCCCGGGATGTTCTTGAGTTAATTGCCTATATTCAGCAAAAAGCTAAAGAGCGTTTTGGAGTAGACCTGCAACCGGAAATCCGGGTAGTAGGGCAAGATTAAACTGGTGATATAAGATGAAAGTAGTCCTCAGTACATTAAATGCTAAATATATTCACTCTTCACTGGCTCTGGCTTATCTAGATAAGGCTTGTCATAGTGATAATTGGGAAATAGAAACCCATGAGTTTACTATTAATGATAAACTTGATCATATAATGACCCGCCTTTACCGCAGCCAACCGGATGTACTCTGTTTTTCCACCTATATCTGGAACATTGAGGAGACCTTATCCCTGTGTCAGGACTTCAAAAAGATATCCCCGCAATGCTTGATAATTCTAGGTGGTCCCGAAGCATCCTATGACGCTGCCACCGTTTTACAAGAGCACCCCGGTATAGACTATATTGTACGGGGAGAGGGCGAAATTACCCTGCGCCAATTACTGGGACAAATCCTCGAAGAGAAAAGTATAGATGAGATCAAGGGAATAACCTACTGCTACCAGGGACAGGTAAAGGAAACTCCCGAGCGGCCGTTAATCACTGATCTGGGTTCCCTACCTTCTCCTT
>ERZ747221.3779-NODE-3779-length-11626-cov-22.993160_pt1 | contig 11626 bp, 8 predicted proteins | sample MGYA00374949_ERZ747221 | MGnify/ENA primary metagenome ERZ747221 (study PRJEB28779, sample SAMN05720172) | bioreactor metagenome | isolation source: Anaerobic biogas reactor | place: USA:Washington, USA | collected 2015-08-08 ... | reverse complement strand
GCGGCGGAGTCAGCGGAAGCTACGCCGCGCGGAAGTTCGGCGCCCACGAGACGACGACGGACACCGATGCCGTCCTTACTGACGAGCGCGCGAACGCCATCGTCATCGCCACGCGCCACAGCAGCCACGCCCGGTTGGTCGTCCGCGCCCTACAGGCGGGCAAGCATGTATTCGTCGAGAAGCCTCTCGCTTTGACCCTTGAGGAGCTGCGCGAGATCGAGACGGCTCTCGAATGCGCCTCCCGTGACGGTGTGGCTCCCCTCCTGACAGTGGGCTTCAACCGGCGGATGGCGCCCCACGTCGTGCGGATGAAGGAGCTCCTGGCTCCCCTCACCGGGCCCAAGTGCATGGTGATGACCGTCAACGCGGGCGCCATACCCCCAGGCCATTGGACTCAGGATCCCGAGGTAGGCGGAGGACGGATCATCGGCGAGGGCTGCCACTTCATCGACCTCCTGCGCCACCTCGCCGGCTCCCCCATCGCCTCGATCGACGGTCGGTGCGTCGGCCGGGCCCCCGGCACCCCCGTGCGCGATGACAAGGCGACCATCACCCTGACCTTCGAGGATGGGTCCCTGGGGACAGTCCACTACTTCGCGAATGGGCACAAGGCCTACCCCAAGGAGTGCATCGAGGTCTTCTGCGGCGGGCGCGTACTGGTGATGGACAACTACCGGCGGCTCGAGGGCCATGGCTGGAAGGGCCTGCCGCGGCTGCCAGCGTTCCGACAGGACAAGGGCCAGGAGGCCTGGGCCGCCGAGTTCGTCCGGTGCATCACTGAGGGGCTGGGCCCGCCGATTGAGATCGAGGAGTTGCTGGAAGTCAGCCGCGCCACCATCGAGGTCGGGCTTGCGCTGAGGGGGTCGCCGCCCGCGTGCGATCGGTGAGCCTAGCGTGGCAGATCCTCCGCCATATGGGACCTGGGTGGTGCGCCTACCGGGCGTACTACGCTGTCGCCCGACGTTCGGGGGCTCTGGCGCGCCGTATCCCCGCCACAGCGTGGGAGGCGGCGCCGCTCCCGCGGCTCCTGAAGGACGAGTCACTCGCGGAACCGGAGCAGTACCTTGACTACCGTCGCTCCCCGGCGGCTCCCGCGTTCCTGTTCAAGGCCGCCGACCGGCAGCGCTACCAGCCGCTGCTCGCTGGCTTCGATGATGGCGGCGCCAACCCGATCGACGAAGCGGAGGCGATCCTCGACGGCCGGTTGCGCTTCTTCTCGTGCCATCGCCTGGACGTTGGGTTCCCGCCCGACTGGCATCGGAACCATCTAACGGGCCAGCGTGCCCCCACCGCGAGCCACTGGAGCCGCATCAGCGCCACCGGCTATGGCGACATAAAGTGCATCTGGGAACTCAGTCGCTTCGCCTGGGCCTACACCCTCGTCCGCGCCTACTGGCGGACGGGCGATGAGCGGTACCCCGAGGCGTTCTGGCGCCTCTTCGAGGACTGGCGTGCACACAACCCACCCAACACCGGTCCAAACTGGATGTGTGGCCAGGAGGTCGCCCTGCGCCTCATGGCCTCCTGCTTCGCGCTCTATGGTCTCCTAGACAGCTGCACGACCACACCCGAGCGCGTGGCCCTGCTCGGCCAGTTCGCCGCGGTGTCGGCACATAGGGTCCGTGCGCACATCGGCTACGCCCTGAGCCAACGGAACAACCACGGCATCAGTGAGGCGATGGGGCTCTGGACGGCGGGGCTCTTGTTCCCGGAGTTCTCCCAGGCGGCCCCATGGCGCAGGCTCGGGGGGCGGCTACTCGAGCGCGAGGCCTTGCGCCTGATTTACGACGACGGCAGTTGCTCCCAGCATTCCGTCATCTACCAGCGGCTCATGCTGCATGACTATCTGTGGAGCATCGTCCTCGGCGCAGCGAATGGTCAGCCGCTGAGCCTCGCGCTCCAGGAGCGCGTTCGCCGCGCCGGGGAGTTGCTCTACCAGCTTCAGGACGACGAGTCGGGCGAGGTACCCCTCTACGGCTCCTCCGACGGAGCCCTGATCCTGCCCCTCAGCAACGGGGGTTACCGCGACTTCCGGCCGGTCGTCCAGTCTACCGCGTTCCTCACTCGAGGCGAGCGTCGGCTGCCGCCCGGCCCCTGGGATGAGGAGTCACTGTGGTTGTGGGGGCCTTCCGTGCTTGAGGCAGCGGGGCACTTACCTTCGGGTGTCACCGATCAGCCTTCGCTTACCCCCACCATGCCCAGTTCCGCCCCTCCCTCGCGTGCATGTCACGGCGAAGCGGAGCGAAGCCGGGCGGAGCCGCGGGGGAGGGTGGCCGAAGGCCGGGAGGGGGGCACTCAAGAAGCCATCGCTAGACCCAGCATCACACCATACCCGCCGACTTGCCCGCTCACTCCCTCTCCTGCGTGCGCAGCCGCGGGGGAGGGTGCCCGAAGGCCGGGAGGGGGGCACTACATCATCTCCCAGCCCCACCCACAGCAACCCGCCACCCCCGCGTTCTCCCCTCTCCCCTCTGGGAGAGGGGCTGGGGGTGAGGGCGCGGGAGGGGGGCACTTACCTCCCTCCGTCACCGATCAGCCTTTGCCCACCCCCCCCCTGCCGAGTTCTTTGCCCTCTCCTGCGTGCGCGGCCGCGGGGGAGGGTGGCCGAAGGCCGGGAGGGGGGCACTTACCTTCCGACGCCCCCTGCCCGCCTTCCGCTGACCCCGCCGTCCCCGCCGAGTCCTTACCCTCTCCTGCGTGCGCAGCCGCGGGGGAGGGTGGCCGAAGGCCGGGAGGGGGGCACTTGTGTTCCGCCATCACCGATCAGCCTTCGCCTACCCCCACCATGCCCAGTTCTTTGCCCTCTCCTGCGTGCGCAGCCGCGGGGGAGGGTGGCCGAAGGCCGGTAGGGGGGCACTTATCTTCCGCTGACCCCGATCAGCCTTCGCCTATCCCCCCAATGCCCAGTTCTTTACCCTCTCCTGCGTGCGAAGCCGCGGGGGAGGGTGGCCGAAGGCCGGGAGGGGGGCACTCACCTTCCGACGCCGCCGATCATCCTTCGCCTACCCCCCCCATGCCCAGTTCCTTACCCTCTCCTGCGTGCGCAGCCGCGGGGGAGGGTGGCCGAAGGCCGGGAGGGGGGCACCTATCATCCGCCGCCACCGACCTACCCTCCGGCATCCCCGCCATGCCCAGTTCCGCCCCTCCCTCGCGTGCGCGGCCGCGGGGGAGGGTGGCCGAAGGCCGGGAGGGGGGCACTGAACAAGCCGTCGCCAGACCCAGCATCACACCATACCCGCCGACTTGCCCGCTCACTCCCTCTCCTGCGTGCGGCTTGTCACGGCATAGCGGAGCGAAGCCGGGAGCCGCGGGGGAGGGTGGCCGAGGGCCGGGAGGGGGGCACTTGTGTTCCCACACCACCGATCAGCCCTTGCCTACCCCCCCCATGCCCAGTTCTTTGCCCTCTCCTGCGTGCGCAGCCGCGGGGGAGGGTGGCCGAAGGCCGGGAGGGGGGCACTTGTGCTCGGCCGCCACCGAGCACTCCACCGAACCCTCACCTCCCCCGCAGCCTACAGTCGCCAGCACCCCCAGAACCGACCTGCACGCAGCCACCCGCGGCTACTACACGCTGCGCACCGACGCCGGATTCGCCTTCATGCGCTGCGGAGACCATGCGCCTGGGCATAGGCCTGGGCAGCAGGATCAGTTACATGTCGATATCTGGTGGCGAGGGCAGAACATAGCCGTCGATGGGGGCACGTACAGCTACAACCCACCCGAGCCATGGGGGCACGACTTCGCTCTCGCCGCCATGCACAACACGGTCGACGTCGATGGGCGCGGCCAGAGCGACCGGGTATCCGGTTTCCTCTCACTCCCATGGGCGAAGGGCCGTCTCGTCGCCAACCTCCGATCCAGCCACGGGGGCCTCGCGTACCTCGAGGGCGAGCTGGATGCGTACCTACGATTGGCGGACCCGGTTCGGTACCGCCGCGCCGTAGTCAGGGTCGGGGAGGAGCACTGGCTCGTACTGGACCGCCTCATAGGAACCGATGAGCACACCTACCGTCTACACTGGCTGCTGGGGGACTGGCCCTATGAGTGGCTCCCGGACGAGGGCCGGGTGCTGCTGCACACGCCCTCGGGCCCGTACCAGGTTCGGCTAGGGTGCCTGTCTGCCACACCCGAACTCCAGCTCGTACGGGCCGAGGAGGAGTCCGCCCAAGGCTGGCACGCCCCCCACTACCTGGATAGGTGGGCGGCCCTTAGCCTATCGGCCACAGTAGAGGCCTCCGGCTGCACCTTCTGGTCGCTGCTCGGGCCGCCCGAGGCATGTGTGTCCGCTGCGGGCTCGGGACTGGAGTTCACTGTGGGGCAGCGGACGGTCACCGCAGTCCTGCATCAGGCGGCGGATGCGCCTATCGTCAGAACGCTCCGCGGGCGACCTCCTCGGCCTACGACCAGAGGGAACGGTGCCCCCTAGGCCATGCACGTTCTCTACCTCCACCAGTACTTCTGCCCCCCCGACGGGTCGTCGGGAACGCGCTCCTACGAGATGGCGCGCCGGATTGCTGCCGCTGGCCACCGAGTGACGATGGTCTGCTCCGGCGCCAACTTCGCTCACCACAACCTTCCCGACGGGCGCTCGGAGCGTGTGATCGATGGCATCCAGGTCGTCATCCTGAACGTGCCCTACTCGAACCGGATGGGGCACCTCGAGCGCATCAAGGCCTTCGTGCGCTTCGCCGAGGGCGCCCGCCGTGCGGCCCGCGGCGTGCCGGACGTGGATGTCGTGTTCGCGACGAGCACCCCCCTCACCGTCGCCTACCCAGGCATCAGCGCGAGCCGCAAGCATCGCTGTCCCATGGTGTTTGAGGTCCGCGACCTGTGGCCCGAACTGCCGATCGCCGTGGGGGCTCTGCGCGACCCGGTCTCGAAAGCCTGTGCCCACTGGCTCGAACGGTGGGCCTACCGGAACTCGGCGCACATCGTGGCGCTGTCACCTGGGATGAAGGAGGGAGTCGCCAAGGCGGGCTACCCCGAGGCTCGGATCACGGTCGTCCCGAACAGTTCGGACATCGCCACCTTCCGCGTCCCGGAGTCTGAGGGCCGCAGGTTCCTCGACGCGCATCCCCCCCTTGACACAGGCAAGCTGGTCACCTACGCGGGCGCCCTGGGTGTCGTCAACGGCGTCGACTTCCTGGCGGATCTGGCTGCCGCCACCCTCGACCTCGACCCCGATGTGCGGTTCTGCGTCGTCGGGGATGGGAAGCAGCGCGAGCGCATCGAGGCGCGCGCCCGCGAGTTGGGCGTTCTCGATCGGAACTTCTGGATGCTCCCCCCGGTGCCCAAGACGATGATGCCGGCGGTGCTGTCCGCGAGCACGGCCTGCGCCTCCCTCCTATGGGACTGGCCGGTCCTGAAGGCGAGCAGCCCCAACAAGGTCTTCGACGCCTTCGCCGCCGCCCGGCCCGTCCTCATCAGCTACGGTGGCTGGATCGAGGACCTGCTTGCTGAGACCGGCGCCGGCATCCGGGTGGGGCGAGACGATGCCGGTGCCGCGGCACGCCAACTTGTGGCATTCCTCTCAGACCCGGTGGCTCTGCAACGGGCGCGAGAGGCCTCCGCCCGCCTCGCGGACGAGCGCTTCTCGCGCGACCTTCTAGCGGCCCAGCTGATCGGTGTGCTAGAGAGAGTGGCCAGCGATACTCGCCGCTAAGCGTCTCATCGACCTCGTGCTCGCGTCCATAGGGCTGGTGCTCGTCCTGCCACTGCTGCTCCTAGCGGGCCTGGCCGTCTTGGTCACTGTGGGGCGGCCCGTGGTCTTCCGGCAGGAACGGGCGGGTCTGCACGGGAGGCCCTTCACGGTCTACAAGCTCCGCACCATGCGGGATGCCACGAGGCCCGACGGGCAGCCTCTACCCGACGCGGAAAGGCTCACCCGGCTGGGCCGCATCCTCCGCAAGCTCAGCATCGACGAGTTGCCTCAGCTGTGGAACGTTCTGAGGGGAGACATGTCCCTCGTCGGGCCTAGGCCACTCTACGTGAAGTACATCCCCCGCTATACCCCGGAGCAGGCGCGGCGGCTCGAGGTCCAGCCTGGCATTACCGGCTGGGCCCAGGTGAACGGTCGCAACGCGGTGTCGTGGGATGAGCGGTTCAGGCTGGATGTCTGGTATGTGGACCACTGGTCGCTCAGCCTGGACGTCCGAGTGCTGCTCCTCACGCTCCTCAAGGTGCTCAGGCGCGAGGGCGTGACGGAGGCGGGCCAGGCAACGATGACCGAGTTCCGAGGCTCGCCTCCTCGAGAGGGGGAGGGCTGTGACTGACCTCACACCCGTGGCGGTCTATGGCAGTGGGGGGCACGGGAAGGTAGTCGCCGACATCGTCACTTGCCAAGGTACCCACAGGGTCGCCTACTTCGTCGACGACGATGCCTCCAAGGCCGGCACGAGGGTCTGGGGGTACCCGGTCCTACACGGGATGGACGGCCTGCTACGGGCCCGCGACGAGATCCCCGCGCTTGCGGCAGTGGTCGCGATAGGATGCAATGAGTCGCGGGAGTCCATAGCCGCCCGCCTAGTGGCGGAGGGCGTGCCGCTGATCACCGCAATCCATCCTGATGCCTGCATCGCGGCAAGCGCGCGCATCGGCGCCGGCACGGTTCTCATGGCCGGCAGCATCGTGAACCCATCATCGACCATAGGCAGCAACACCATCCTCAACACCCGGTCCAGCGTTGATCACGACTGCCAGATCGGCGCTGGCGTCCACATCGCCCCCGGGGCGACCATATGCGGCCACGTCACGATCGGTGACCTCGCGACCGTATGGGCCGGCGCCACGGTCATCAACAACGTCGCCATCGGCGCCGGCGCCATCCTTGGTGCAGGCGCCGTGGTCACCCACGATGTGCCGCCCGGCCTCACCGTCGTGGGTGTGCCCGCCCGGCCGCTGCGACGCGGAACACCTTAGCCGCCCCGTTCAGCTCTCGCCCTGCGCGGATCACGAGGTCTGAAGTCTGCAGTCCGAGCCCAGCCTCTCGGCCACCGCCCCCTTGTCCCGCTCACTCCCTCCCTCGCGTCGCCTTCGCTCACCATGCCGGCCGCGTGCGACACCGTGCCGCCGTCTCCCGTCCCTCTCCCACGTGCGGCATGTCGCGGCGAAGCGAAGCGAACCCGTCGGCCGGTGGGTCCCTATCTGGCCCGCAGGTTACCGTTCCGTCGGCCTGTTCCACCGACACCGTCCTGCTAAGCTCTGCCCCTCTCCTGCGTGCGAAGCCGCGGGGGAGGGTGCCCAGCGGGCGGGAGGGGGGCACTGAAAACGGCAGAGCCACGCCCCGCCTCTCGGCCACCGCCCCCTTGTCTTGCTCACCCCCTCCCTCGCGAGCAGCTTGTCAGCGCGTCCCGCCAGGGCGAAGCGCAGCAAAGCCCGACGGCCGGTGGGAGCCTATCCGGCCCGCAGGTTCTCGTTCAGTCGGCCTGTTCCATCGACACCGTCCTGCTAAGCTCTGCCCCTCTCCTGCGTGCGGCTTGTCAGGGCGTAGCCGAAGGCGACTTGTCAGGGCATAGCGTAGCGACGACCGAAGCCTGGAGCCGCGGGGGAGGGTGCCCAGAGCCCAGGAGGGGGGCACTTACGCCTTGCCCACCCGAATCTCCCGTCCACCCCGCACCTTGTCTCGTCCCGTCCCTCTCCTGCGTGCAAAGCCGCGGGGGAGGGTGCGCAGAGCGCGGGAGGGGGGCACTCTGGCTCCGGCCGAACCGGACCTCTGAGTCACCGACTCCCGTGGATTGCCCGGCCCCGCATCCGAGGTCTGACGTCTGATGTCTGAAGTCTGAAGTCCGAGCCCAGGAGGGGGGCACTGAAACACAGCGGCGCGCCGTCGCCCTCGCCCATCCCCATCCTCGCTCCTGTCTGCTCACTCGTCAGTCCTCGCTCACCACCCGCCACTCTCCACCCGCCACCCGCCACTCACCTCACCTCAAGCGTCACGTCCACCGCCGGCGGCGCGCTGCGGCGGGCGCCCCGAGCCGCTTGCAGCCGCTGCAGTTCATGCAACGCCCGGTAGAGGCTCCGCTCCACTGCGCTCTCATACATGCGCAGCTGGTTCACCGCCACGCCGTTGCCGCACTCATTGCCGAAGGCCCTCGCCAGAATGCCCTGGATCTCCGGCCGGCGGGTGTCGATCTTCGGGCGGCCGTGCCCGAAGCTCAGCATCTGATTCTCGTAGAGGCCCGCCTCGATGACGTACATCCGGCGCAGCCGCCACAACGAGCCGGCGATGCGGTCCACGAGCCAGCGCTCCAGTTCGCCCTCGGGGGCCAGCTGCTCGTGCAGTCGCTCCACCAGCGCCGCCAGGTCATCCACATCCTCGCCCGGCAGCACCACCGCCCGCGTGAGCAGCCGGTTGCAGAACCCGGCCGCCTCCAGCTTCGCCTCCGTCTCCTCGGCCCAGCGCGCGAACCGTCGCTGTGCCGTCTCGCCGCTCACCGCTCTACCCTTGTCGCTTGCCATCCCGCTCCTCCTCACCCATTGGCCCGTCAGGGCCGTCCGGTCGGCTTGCCCGAGCCGCCTGAAGCCGCTCCAGCTCCTTGATCGCCCCATAGAACCGGCCCTCGATCGCCTTCTCGTGACAGGCGAGGCGACGGAAGGCCAACGCCCGCCAGTTGGTTGCCATCGAGAAGGCTTGGCCGGGGAGCCACTCCATGTGCAGCTCCTGCCGGTAGTGCTGGGCCAGAACGACGTAGTCGTTCATGTGGTTGTACATGAGGTCGAACTCCCACTCGTGGCACCGCAGCAGCCGCCAGATGCAGTCAGCGATCCGGTGGACGAGGGCCGACTCCACCTCCCCCTCCGGTCGCAGGTCCACTCGGAGCGCCTCGATGAGATCGACCAGCTCCTCGGCCGATTCGCCCTCCTCGATGAGCTCCCGACTGAGGATCCCGTGCTTGAGCGCGTTGCGGCTCGACCTCGCCTTGCCCGCAGGCGTCCTCGGTCCCGTCGACCGCTGCGCATTGCGGCGGTTCGCCGCGATCTGCCTCTCGGTGGCCATGTCAGACCTCCCCTCGTGACCCTTCTACCCATAGATTCGGTACCCACCTCGCGCAGTCGACGGTTTCTCTCCGAGGGCCGCCGCCACTCGAACCGGCGCAGTCTCCCGTGGGTTCCAGGTCCTGGGTGGGTCCGCGCGCTACAATGGGGTTACGAACTAACGACAAGGAGCGACTCCGCTGATGTCAGTCGATTCCGTGTGCGTCGTAGGTCTGGGTTACATCGGTCTGCCGACCGCGAGCGTCCTCGCCGCCAACGGACTGAAAGTGCTCGGTGTCGATACGAACGCCGACGCGGTCAGCACCATCAACGAGGGCCGGATCCACATCCACGAGCCCGATCTCGATGTCGCGGTCCGTGACGCCGTCGCCCACGGGAACCTCGTCGCCTTCACCGAGCCCCAGCCCGCCGACGCCTTCGTCCTCGCCGTCCCCACCCCCATGACCCCCGACCACCGGCCCGATCTCAGCTACGTAGAGTCCGCCACGCGCGCGGTCGCCCCCGTCCTCCGGCCGGGTAACCTGGTGGTCGTCGAGTCCACCATCCCCGTGGGTGCCACCGAGGAGGTCTGCCGCTGGATCGCCGAAGAGCGGCACGACCTCGCTGTGCCAACCCGTGGAGCGGACCTCGAGTCCGCCGGCGAGGACCGGATCTTCGTCGCCCACTGCCCCGAGCGCGTCCTGCCGGGGCAGATCATGAAGGAACTCGTGGAGAACGACCGGGTCGTCGGGGGCGTCGATGAGGCCTCCACCGAGGCCGCCGTCGCCCTCTACGAGCGGTTCTGCAAAGGCGCCATCCTCGCGACCGACTGCCGCACGGCGGAGCTCTGCAAGCTCTGCGAGAACGCCTATCGGGACGTGAACATCGCCTTCGCGAACGAGCTATCCCTGGTGTGCGAGCGGTTCGACATCGATGTGTGGCAGCTCATCGGCTTCGCGAACCGGCACCCCCGGGTGAACATCCTGAAGCCGGGTCCTGGGGTGGGCGGCCACTGCATCGCCATCGATCCGTGGTTCATCGTGTCCTCGGCGCCGGAGCAGGCGAAGCTCATGCGTCAGGCGCGTGAGGTGAACGACGGCAAGCCGGGTGTGGTGGTGGAGCGGGTGAAGAGGGAGGCGGCGCGGCTGGAGGAGCCCGTCATCGCCTGCCTGGGGCTGGCGTTCAAGGCGGATGTGGATGACCTGCGGGAGTCGCCGGCGGTGGCGATCACGGCGCGGCTTGCCGAGTCGGGTGTGGGCCGGATCATGGCGGTGGAACCGTATGTGTCGTCGCTGCCAGCGAAGCTGACGGTGTTGGGTGTGGCGCCCGCGACGCTGGAGGAGGCCCTCGCCGAGGCGGACATCCTCGTGCTGCTCGTGGACCACCGACACTTCCGCGAGGTCGATCCGCGCATGTACGCGGACAAGGTCGTTGTCGACACCCGGGGCATCTGGAGTTAGCGCGGCCCCGGCAGCGGCCGGCACATGCACATCGGCCGCGCGTCCGCGCCCCTTTCCTGCAGGGCGCCGAGCCATACTGGGCGAATTACCGGGGTGTGTTGGGGGTGCGTGATGACTGCGGCAAGACCTGAGATGGCGAGCGAAGTGCCGTCCCTCGAGCCCTTCGCCTCCTGGCCGATGCTCGATGAGGAGATGATCGACGCCGTCTCCACCGTTCTGCGGTCGGGCAGGATCAACTACTGGACCGGCAACGAGGGGCGGCAGTTCGAGGCCGAATACGCCGCCCATGTCGGCGTCGATTACGCCATCGCCGCCGCCAACGGGACCGTCACCCTCGATATGGCCCTCCATGCCCTACACATCGGGGCAGGGGACGAGGTCATCGTCACCCCGCGGAGCTTCATCGCCTCGGCGAGTTGCGTGCTCCTCCGCGGCGCCACGCCCGTCTTCGCCGACGTCGACCGCGACAGCCAGAACCTCACCGCCGAGACGATCGCGCCGGTGCTCACCGACCGGACCAAGGCCATCATCCTGGTCCACCTCGCGGGCTGGCCCTGCGAGATGGACGGCATCGTTGCCCTCGCCGAGGACCGCGGCCTTGCCGTCATCGAGGACTGTGCCCAAGCCCACGGCGCCCTCTACCGGGGTCGGCCCGTCGGCAGCATGGGGGTCATCGGCAGCTTCTCCTTCTGCCAGGATAAGATCCTCACCACCGGCGGTGAGGGCGGCATGATCACCACCTCCCGGCGCGACCTCTGGGAGTCCATGTGGGCCTACAAGGACCACGGCAAGCGCGCCACCGAGACGGGCGGCGACACGAACTGGTCCTCCGCCTTCCGCTGGGTGCGGGAGACTCCCGGCACCAACTACCGTCTTACCGAGATGCAGTCGGCCATCGGGCGCATCATGCTCCGTAGTCTGCCCGAGTGGGTCACCAAGCGGCGCGCCAATGCCGCCATGCTCCACGAGGGCCTGGGCGCACTCCCCGGGCTACGCATCTCCATTCCGCCGGAGCACATCCTCCACAGTTACTACAAGTACTACCTGGATATCGTGCCCGACGCTCTGCGGAGCGACTGGTCGCGCGACCGCGTCATCGCCGAGGTGAACCGGCGCGGCGTGCCCTGCTTCACCGGCTCCTGCCCCGAGATCTACCTGGAGAAGGCCTTCGACGGCTTCCGCCCGACGGAGCGGCT
>ERZ747221.3766-NODE-3766-length-11657-cov-4.799050_pt1 | contig 11657 bp, 9 predicted proteins | sample MGYA00374949_ERZ747221 | MGnify/ENA primary metagenome ERZ747221 (study PRJEB28779, sample SAMN05720172) | bioreactor metagenome | isolation source: Anaerobic biogas reactor | place: USA:Washington, USA | collected 2015-08-08 ... | reverse complement strand
CTCTGCGAACGGTTCACCCGTCTCTTTCCATTCTCCGAGGACGAGACGATACGGATCATCGCCTTCCTTCTCGCCGTTCACGACCTTGGGAAGTGCTCCGTCCGGTTTCAGAATCTGGCCCCGGAGCTGCTCTCGGATCTTCAGGACTTGGCCTCGGAGAAAGGCTATCCGGAACGGCACGACCGCATGGGCCAGTCCCTTCTCGAGCGGCGGATATGGCCCCTGATCTGGTCTGAAGACTGGTTCGGCCTCGATCGTGATCCGTCCGTCTGCGATGCGGCGGATTGGAAAGGGGTCTGGCTCCCCTGTCTCAGAGCAGTGGGCGGCCATCACGGTACGCCCCGGCCAGAGCTTCCGGCACTGGAGACGTACTTCGATCCCGCCGATCTCGCCGGCGCCGAACAGATGGCCCGTGCATTCGCCGAGCTCCTAGAGCTGCCTATGGAGCGGCCGCCCCTGCAGTACGATGACATCCGGGAAGACCGTTCGAGGGAGGCGTCGTGGATCCTTGCGGGCTTCGTCGTCCTCTGCGACTGGATCGGCTCAAATACCGAAGCGTTCGATTTCCACGTGGAACAGTTTTCGCTCGATGAATACTGGACGATTGCCCTGCAGTCGGCCCGCGATGCTCTGGATCGGTTCGGCCTGGTCCCCAGCGGAGTCAATGAGGATGTCGATCCCGTTGCCCTCACGAGCGGGAGCTCACTTCGACCGATGCAGTGGGCCGTCTCGACGTGTCCGATCGCTCCAGAGCCCCAGCTGTTCATCGTCGAGGACGTCACCGGGAGTGGGAAGACCGAGGCCGCACTGATCCTTGTTCATCGCCTGATGGCGGCAGGATGCGCCGACGGCCTCTTCTTCGGGCTTCCGACGATGGCGACGGCCAACGCCATGTTCGAGCGCATGGCCGGAGCGTACACTCGCCTCTTCGATCGGGCCCGACCCCCGTACGTGGCGCTGGCCCACAGTCGGGCAGGCCCCGTACGCGAGTTCGGGACCCGCCTGGGCGAAGTCGAACGACGACCGGAACGAGGTGGATACGCGCCGAGCGAGGAGACCGCGTCTGTGGATCGCGTGACCTGGCTGGCCGACAGCCGGAAGAAGGCACTCCTCGCCCAGGTCGGCGTCGGGACGATAGACCAGGCGCTGATGGCGATCCTCCCGTTCCGGCACCAATCGCTGCGGCTCCTCGGGCTGGCCAGGCACGTGCTGGTCGTAGACGAGGTCCACGCCTACGACCCCTACATGCGCCAGCTGCTCCAGGTGCTGCTGCGGTTCCAGGGGGCATTGGGCGGGTCGGCGGTCCTGCTCTCGGCAACCATTCCGCTCGGCTATCGACGCCAGCTCGTCAACTCATTCCTCGCGGGCGTCGGCGCCCCAGAAATCGGGGAGGGCGGATCGACGGAGTACCCGCTTCTGACGCAGTGCGGCGCCCACGTCGGGCTTCACTACCTCTCCACCGCGGAGGAGTTGGAAAGATCGGAGACCGATCGCCGACGCGTCGAGATCGAACTCGTTCACGAACAGAGCCAGGTGATCGAACGACTGCGCAGCGCCGTCGCCGCGGGAGGCTGCGCCTGCTACATCTGCAATACGGTCGGTGATGCCCAGGCCGCCCACGCAGCGGTATCGGCAGCGATACCGGATGCCGAAGTGCTGCTCTTTCACGCGCGGTTCGCGCTCGGGGATCGGCTGGACCTCGAGAAGGAAGTCCTCCACCGGTTCGGTCGAAGTTCGACGCCGGAGGAGCGGCGCGGGCGGATCCTGGTCGCCACGCAGGTCGTCGAGCAGTCGCTCGACCTCGATTTCGACCTCATGGCAACGGACCTCGCGCCGATCGATCTGGTGATCCAGCGAGCCGGCCGGCTCCACCGCCACGACCGAGGGGACCGTGGTCCAGCGCGACTGGTCGTGCTGGTACCTCAGCTCGAAGACGAACCGGCTGCGAACTGGTACGCCTCGCTCTTCCCTCGTGCAATCTACGTCTACCCATTTCAGGCCGAGCTCTGGCTGACGGCCCGGCTACTGTTCGAGCGCGGGGCGATCGTAATGCCTGATGATGCCCGCGATCTGATTGAGGGCGTCTTCGCGCCCGAAGCCCGCCTGGCGGTCCCGGCTATACTGATCGCAAGCGATCTCCGTGCCGAGGGAGAGGCCCGCGCCCAGGGGGCGATCGCGGCGATGAGCTCGCTCGACCTTCGGCGCGGGTACCGATACGAGGGGGGCGCGTGGGAAGACGAGACGATGGCTTTCACGCGGCTCACCGAGCCCTCGACCACGTTCCTGCTTGCACGCTGGGACGGCACCACCCTGACCCCCTGGTCTCTATCGGAGCGGGACGACTGGTCGCTGTGCCGCATCACGGTGCAGCTCTCGACTCTCGCCCGACCGGGAGCCATGCCGACCCAGCTTCGCGACGCGGTGGAGATCGCGACCGCGAGGTTGCCGGACCGGGGACGATGGCAGACGATCCTGCCACTGGTCGAGAGCGGCGGCGTCTGGTCGGCGCGGGGGCATGATCGCCGGGGGCGACCGGTGGAGATCCTGTATGATTCGGTCAGAGGTTTAGTGAAAAGAGACGTGGAAACATCTTAATAATTGGATATCCCATCTCCCATCTAGCGGACGGGACCCCCAAGGGCCCTGCCCCAGGGAACAACGGAGGTTACCGTGACAAACAACCTCATCAACGAACCGTGGATTCCGGTCGTGCGGCGGAGCGGGAGGCGCGAGACGATCGCGCCCTGGCAGCTGACGGCCGGGTACGAGGACGATCCGATCATCGCCCTCGATGCCCCGCGGGCGGACTTCAACGGAGCTCTGGTCCAGTTTCTGATTGGGCTGGTCCAGACTGCGCTCCCGCCCGAGAGAGGAAGGGACTGGCGTCGGCGACTCAAAAAACCACCGTCACCCGAAGAGCTGCGTTGCGCCTTCGAACCGTTCGCATACGCCTTCGAACTCGACGGCGAAGGTGCGCGGTTCATGCAGGACCTGACACTCTCCGAGGGCGAGCCGACGACGGTGGACCGGCTGCTGATGGAGATGCCGGGCGAACAGACGCTCAAGAAGAACATCGACCATTTCCTGAAACGAGGGACGGTGCAGCGCTGCTGCCCGTCCTGCGCGGCCATGGCGCTCCTGACCCTCCAGACGAACGCCCCTTCCGGCGGTCGCGGGCATCGCACATCCCTTCGTGGAGGCGGCCCCCTCACCACGCTGATCCTCGGACGGACCCTCTGGGAAACGGTCTGGCTCAACATCCTCGAGGCCCGCGACCTCGCCGGCCTCGGAAACGCCGGGTGCACCTGCGATGCCGACACCTTCCCCTGGCTCGCTCCCACCAGGACGAGCGCGAAGGGGGAGGTGACCACCGCGCTCGATACACACCCGCTCCAGATGTACTGGGGGATGCCGCGCAGAATCCGGCTGCAGGCCGCCGAGACAGGCACTATCGATACCTGTGATATCTGCGGCTGTGAGAGTGACCGGATGGTCATAACCTACCTGACCAAGGATGGCGGGGTGAATTACAAGGGGGGGTGGCGCCATCCGCTGACGCCGTACGCCAGGATGAAGAGCGACGAGGAACTGCTCCCGCGCCATGGCCAGCCGGGCGGCGTCACCTATCGGAACTGGCTCGGCCTCGTCCAGAGCCATCCCGAACGAGGCGTGCCGGCCCGCGTCGTGACCACGTTCCGCGAGGATCGGTACGCAGATTTGACCGACCTCGATGCCAGGATCTGGGCATTCGGGTACGACATGGACAACATGAAAGCCCGCTGCTGGTACGAGGGGACCATGCCGCTCCTACACGTCGAGGGAGGTCTCCGGGAACGGTTCGAGGCCGAGGGAGCGCGCCTCATCCGGGCCGCCGAGCTCGTGGTCTCCAGCACGCGGAGCTGCATCCGCCAAGCGTGGTACGACGATCCGAAGAACGCGCCCTCGGGCGACCTCTCATTCATCGACGCCCGTTTCTGGCAGGAGACCGAGGCAGCTTTCTATGAGCAGCAGCGCCGGCTCCTCGCGGGTCTGCGGACCGACACCGATCTCTCTGGAATCAAGACGGACTGGTTGACGACCCTTCAGGAAGAAGCCCTTGTCCTCTTCGACGAGTACTCGCAGGCCGCGCAGATCGGGATCGCCGATCCCCGGCGCATCGCGCTCGCGCACCGGGACCTCCGCAGGTTCACCAGCCCCGGAAACAAATTGATCGCGCAGGCGCTCGACCTCCCTGTCGAGGCAGCGGCTGGTGGAAAGCGAAAGAAACGCGGGGCATCCGAAGACCCGGCAGTGTGACAGCATGACGACAGAACAGTATCACAGACTCAGTCTCTGGGGCCAGGCGCCCATGCGGGCCCTGCTCCACTGGTGGCAGGAACTCGATCGGGCCCGCGGAGACCGGGCGAGCCTTCGGCGCTGCCACACGTTGGCCGAGGTTGTCCTGACCCCGGCTTTCAACCGGCTCCGTATCGACCTTGCCCGGTTCGGCGAACTCGACAGCAACGGGATTGCCCGTCTTGCCGTCGTTGCCGGCGTTCTCGCCCATGTGACGCCGCCGGCCGACGAGGGCATGCTCGAGGGCATGCTCGCGCCCCGCCTTCCTGGCGCGATCGCGCGACAGATGGCGATTCCGCCGCCCGACGGCACCCGCTCTCCGGTCTCGGAGCTCAGGTTCCGGCGGGTGCTCGCGATCCCCGAGTCCGAGCGAGAGGCGCTCTTCGCCGCGATGGTCCGGCTGGTCCGGCACCTCGGTGGCACCTCGGCGCAGGTCGACGCACCGAGCCTCGCCCGCGGCATCTTCCACTGGAATCAGAAGACGAAACAGACCTGGGCCTTCGCCTATTACGAAGCGGCCCCAAAGAACGAATCTCCCCGGTGATCACCATGACGACATTTGTGCAGCTTCACATGCTGGTATCGTATCCCCCGTCGAATCTGAACCGCGACGACCTCGGCCGCCCGAAGACTGCCGTGATGGGGGGTGCGCAGCGGATACGGGTCTCGTCGCAGAGCCTCAAGCGGGCCTGGCGCATGTCGCCGGTCTTCGACGCGGGTCTCGCGGGCCACCGCGGCGTGCGGACCAAGGAGATGGGGACAAACATCCACCGTTCGTTCACGACGGGGTTGCCGCTCTCGGCCATTCTGAACGGCGACGAGGGAGCTGCTCCCGCGTTCGCACCGCTCGACGAGAAAAGGGCCCGGGAGTGGGGCCGCGCCATCGCGGCGGTCTTCGGGAAGCTCAAGGAGGCGAAGAAGGGCGCGGATGGAGCGAAACAGCCGGACTCCCTCGAGATAGAGCAGCTCGCCCACTTCTCACCCGAGGAGATCGCCGCGATCGAGGCGCTCGTGGCGCGGTCGGCGACCGAGAAGACCGCTCCGACAGATGAGGATCTCAAGAGCCTCTTCCGCAGGCACACGGCCGCCGACATCGCTATGTTCGGCAGGATGCTCGCTGCGAACCCGAAGTTCAACACCGAAGCCGCGGTCCAGGTCGCGCATGCGATCACGGTCCACGAGGCAGCAGTCGAGGACGACTTCTTCACCGCGGTCGACGACCTGAACCGGGGCGATGAGGACGTCGGCGCGGGACATATGGGCGAGACCGAGTTCGCCGCCGGTCTCTTCTATCTCTACGTCTGCATCGACCGCGACCTGCTCGTCGAGAACCTCCAGGGCGACGAGGCGCTCGCGAAGGCATCGCTCGCGTCGCTCCTCGAGGCGGCGGCCACGATCTCCCCGACGGGCAAGCAGAACTCGTTCGGCTCCCGGGCTTACGCATCGTACATCCTCGCCGAGAAGGGAAGCCGGCAGCCGCGTTCGCTCTCGGTCGCGTTCCTCTCCCCGGTCCGGGACCGCGATGATTTGCTCGGAGCGTCGATCGCCCGGCTGGAGGAGACGCGAGCGATGATGGAGAAGGTCTACGGCCCGTGCTGCGACGAGACGAGCGCCCTCAACGCCCAGACGGGCGAGGGGACGCTCTCGGATATGATGACGTTCGTGGTCGAGTGACATGCCCCGGTACCTCGTCTTTCGCCTCTACGGGGCGATGGCTTCGTGGGGGGAGATCGCGGTCGGGGAGTTCCGGCCGACGAGCGACCACCCGGGGCGCTCGGCGGTGCTCGGCCTGATCGGGGCCGCGCTCGGGGTCCGCCGCGACGAGGAGGAGCGGCTCAGGGCACTGGCCGACGGCTACCGCATCGGTGTACGGCTGGACGCGCCGGGCCAGCTCCTCCGCGACTATCACACGTCGCAGGTGCCCGCGTCGGGCACCGGCAGATCACGCCGAACGTACCGAACACGCCGCGAGGAGCTCCTGGCTCCCGCCGACCTGGTCAGCACGGTCCTCTCGACCCGGGACTACCGCTGCGACACGCTCGCCACGGTCGCAGTCGAGGCACTGCCGGGTGCTCCCTACTCTCTCGACGATCTCGCGGCGGCACTGACGAATCCGGTCTACGTCCTCTACCTGGGCCGTCGCTCGTGTCCGCCCGGCCTTCCTCTCGAGCCGATGGTGGTCGAAGACGCCGGGTCGCTCCTCGAGGCGCTCGCGGCGGTCGACGCGGAGTCGGGGGCTGCCGGCTTCCTCCGAGCCCTCTTCAGAGGAAAGGGCCACGGCACCACACGGACCTGCCGGCTCTTCTGGGAGGACGGCATGATGCCGGGCCCCTGCGACGGCGTCCAGTCCGTGCCCCGACGCGACCACCCGCTCTCGCGTCGACGGTGGCAGTTCCGGGACCGGACCGAACACCAGGCCGTGCTCGCGCCGCGGACGGAGGAGAGATAGCCATGTTCTTCTCGCGCATCCGCCTCCACTCGCGGGCCGCGTCGGACCCGGGCTTCTTCGCCCGCGTGGCCGACGCGTACGAGGCGCACTCGCTCGTCTGGGACCTCTTCAGCGACGGCCCGGACCGCGAGCGCGACTTCCTCTACCGGCAGGAGTCGCACGAAGGGCTCCCGGCCTTTTACACGCTCTCGGAACGCCGGCCGGCGGATCGGAACGGCACCTGGATCGTGGAGTCGAAGGAGTTCGCGCCGCGCCTCAAGGCCGGCCAGCGCCTGGGCTTCATGCTTCGGGCGAACCCGATCCGATCGAGCTGGGATCTGACGACGAAGAAGCACCACCGCCACGACGTGGTGATGGCCGCGAAACGGCGGTTGAAGGAGGCCGAGCCCGACCGGACACGCTGGCCGACTGAACCGGAGCTGGTCCGGGAGGCAGGTCTCGCCTGGCTCGCGCAGCGGGCCGAACGCTGCGGGTTCACGTTCGGCCCGGGCGAGGTCGGAGCGGACGGGTACCGCCAGCTGGTCTTCAGAAAGACGCAGGTGGCCCGGCCGATCCAGATCAGCACGATCGACTATACCGGGATCCTGACCGTGACCGAGCCCGGGGTCTTCATCGGCGCGCTCCAGGCGGGGATCGGGCCGGCGAAGGGGTTCGGCTGCGGCCTCCTCCTGGTCCGGCCGGCGTGAGGGAGGGTGAATGCTCCCTCCTCTCCGCCCCATCACGATCAAGGAGCGGACCTCGCTCGTCTTTCTCGAGCGGGGCGAGCTCGACGTGATCGACGGCGCGTTCGTCCTGGTCGACAAGAACGGTGTGCGGACGCAGATCCCGATCGGCGCGGTCGCCTGCCTGATGCTCGAGCCGGGGATCCGGGTCTCGCACGCGGCCGTGACCCTCGCTTCGCGGGTCGGGTGTCTGCTGGTCTGGATCGGCGAGGCCGGGGTCCGACTCTACGCGGCGGGGCAGCCCGGCGGCGCCCGATCGGACCGCCTGCTGTACCAGGCGAAGCTCGCGCTCGACGAGTCGGCCCGGCTGAAGGTCGTGCGGAAGATGTACGAGCTCCGTTTCAGCGGCCCTGTCCCCGAGCACCACTCGGTCGAGCAGCTCCGCGGCGTTGAGGGGGCGCGGGTCAGGGAGATGTACCACCAGATCGCGAGGAGGTACGGCCTCGAGTGGACCGGGCGGCGGTACGATCCCGACGAGTGGGGGAGCGGCGACCTCCAGAACCGCTGTCTCTCGTCGGCCACGGCCTGCCTCTACGGGATCGCGGAGGCCGCGATCCTCGCGGCGGGGTACGCGCCGGCGATCGGGTTCATTCACACGGGCAAGCCGCGCTCGTTCGTCTACGACGTGGCGGACCTCTTCAAGTTCGAGACCGTGGTGCCGGTCGCGTTCCGGGTGGCGGCGCAGAACCCGATCTCCCCGGAACGCTCGGTCCGGCTCGGCTGCCGGGATATGTTCCGCGAGACGCGGCTCCTCCGGCGCATCATCCCCACGATCGAGCAGGTGCTCGAGGCCGGGGGTGTACCCGTGCCGGAGGCGCCCGAGGACTGCGTGCCGATCGCGATACCGGAGCCCGAGGGGTTCGGCGATGCTGGTCATCGTGGTTGAGGCCGCGCCGCCGCGCCTGCGCGGCCGGCTCGCGGTCTGGCTCGTCGAGGTCGCGGCCGGCGTCTACGTCGGTGGGCTCTCGGCCCGCGTCCGGGAGATGATCTGGGAGCAGGTGGAGATCGGGCTGGAGGACGGTTCGGCCGTTATGGCCTGGAGCACGAATACCGAGTCGGGCTTCGACTTCAGAGCCATCGGGCCGAACCGGCGGATCCCCGTCGATTTCGACGGGGCCAAGCTCGTTTCGTTCCTCGCGCCGGCCCCGCCGGGTGGTGACGAGAAGGGCTTAAGCACCGTCGGGTCGAGATGATGGACGGCGTCTCGATGAACAGCCTCGTGGATGGCGTGGATCCAGCAGGCACGGTCCAGGGCGGGCCGCTCGAGCGCAGGGCGTCTCCTGCCGGCCGGAACTGATGTTCCACCGGCAGATGATAAGCACAAGAGAGTTCCCCGTGTACGCGGGGATGAACCGATACGGGACCAGGCCCGCCCGGGCGAGGGCGAGAGTTCCCCGTGTACGCGGGGATGAACCGATCTACCTCAAGTCGCTGGATGCCGGCGCACCGAGTTCCCCGTGTACGCGGGGATGAACCGTCGACTGGAGCGCCGCCGAGAGCTTGCGTGCGGAGTTCCCCGTGTACGCGGGGATGAACCGGCAACATAATCGTAGTCCCGGCAGTCGCGGATGAGTTCCCCGTGTACGCGGGGATGAACCGACCTCGGGTCACAACCCCCGGCGCGGATCGACGAGTTCCCCGTGTACGCGGGGATGAACCGGAGTACGGCATCGGCTGGCCGGCTCTCGTTGAGAGTTCCCCGTGTACGCGGGGATGAACCGTTGATCAGCGTCCCGATGATATCAGCGATCGCGAGTTCCCCGTGTACGCGGGGATGAACCGCCCTGGTGAACTTGTCCGTCTCTGCCTTGAGTGAGTTCCCCGTGTACGCGGGGATGAACCGGCGCGGCACGGCGAGGCAGTCGGGGTTAGGCAGAGTTCCCCGTGTACGCGGGGATGAACCGGACGAGGACCGCGGCTACGTGACGATCGAGGAGAGTTCCCCGTGTACGCGGGGATGAACCGACCTACCTGAAGATCGGGCTCGGAGAGCCCAAGAGTTCCCCGTGTACGCGGGGATGAACCGCCTACATCGTAGTTACAACTATGCGTCGGGGAGAGTTCCCCGTGTACGCGGGGATGAACCTGCACGGGCCCGCGGCGCCGGCCGCGTCTCGAGAGAGTTCCCCGTGTACGCGGGGATGAACCCGGGTGACGGTTGCGGCCGACGTCCCGGCGGATGAGTTCCCCGTGTACGCGGGGATGAACCGGCCCCGGTGGTGGCGCCACTGTTCCACCAGCCGAGTTCCCCGTGTACGCGGGGATGAACCGGTCCCGCTCGAGGCGCGCTTCGTGCGGTGGACGAGTTCCCCGTGTACGCGGGGATGAACCGTCTACTGGTCCGAGTACGGGAAGGACGCGAAGGAGTTCCCCGTGTACGCGGGGATGAACCGGTTACCGGTGAGATGCTGAGTGTCATGATGATGAGTTCCCCGTGTACGCGGGGATGAACCGCGTCGGTCGACGGCTCGGCCGTGGTCGCCCTCGAGTTCCCCGTGTACGCGGGGATGAACCGGAGTACGACGCCGGGCTGCTGTCGGCCGTGCAGAGTTCCCCGTGTACGCGGGGATGAACCGGGCACGCTCTTTGCAGGGTTCATCCAGTGGTGGAGTTCCCCGTGTACGCGGGGATGAACCGCGAAAATATACGCACACCTCTACGACGAACCGGAGTTCCCCGTGTACGCGGGGATGAACCGACAAAGGCCGAGATCAGGGCGGACGAGGAGGCGAGTTCCCCGTGTACGCGGGGATGAACCGATCGTCGACTGGATCAAGGGCGATGGGCAGGGGAGTTCCCCGTGTACGCGGGGATGAACCGGCACACGGGATCAAGCCGACGGCAGTGTTCCGGAGTTCCCCGTGTACGCGGGGATGAACCGTCCATCGCCACCGGGACGCCGCCGGACATCGCGAGTTCCCCGTGTACGCGGGGATGAACCGATTTCGCCAAAAACGGGGCTGAGGGTGCACTTGAGTTCCCCGTGTACGCGGGGATGAACCGAAGGGAGGCGGCAACGAACCCGGTTGGCAGCTGAGTTCCCCGTGTACGCGGGGATGAACCGGTCTACACACAACTGACCGTGCGGGAGGTGACGAGTTCCCCGTGTACGCGGGGATGAACCGGTCGTCCTCGTGCCACCGGGTATTATGGCTCAGAGTTCCCCGTGTACGCGGGGATGAACCGCCGTCGAGGTGGACCGGAGGACGAGAGCGAAAGAGTTCCCCGTGTACGCGGGGATGAACCGCCCTGTACGAACGTGACGATCCGCAGGACGAGGAGTTCCCCGTGTACGCGGGGATGAACCGACTACCGGGCCGTCTGGTTCTGGAAGCGGACTGAGTTCCCCGTGTACGCGGGGATGAACCGGTGACGAGCGCGCTCACCGCAAACCAGCGGGCGAGTTCCCCGTGTACGCGGGGATGAACCGCAACCCGCGCCCGGTTCCTGGCCGATTACCAGGAGTTCCCCGTGTACGCGGGGATGAACCGACCTCGACCCTCCAGAACCCGACGCACACCTAGAGTTCCCCGTGTACGCGGGGATGAACCGGGAGAAGGCACACGGCCCGGGCTCGGCGATGAGAGTTCCCCGTGTACGCGGGGATGAACCGAGCAGGTCGGAGATGTAGCCCTGCGCCGCCGGGAGTTCCCCGTGTACGCGGGGATGAACCGTCCCGCTCGACCCCGCCGCGCTGGCGGAAGGCGAGTTCCCCGTGTACGCGGGGATGAACCGGTTCTGTTTTGATTTTCTTCAGGAGCGAACGAGAGTTCCCCGTGTACGCGGGGATGAACCGTTGCGGAGGACGGCCCCGGGCTTGCGGGTGACGAGTTCCCCGTGTACGCGGGGATGAACCGTATCGGATTCACCGGCAATAATTACAATTGCCGAGTTCCCCGTGTACGCGGGGATGAACCGATAGGATTTGCACTCCTACGTGAAAACAGATAGAGTTCCCCGTGTACGCGGGGATGAACCGGTTAAATTAAAATCGATACTATAACCGGTATCGAGTTCCCCGTGTACGCGGGGATGAACCGCGAGGACGGCGGCGGCGGTCTCGGAGATCATCGAGTTCCCCGTGTACGCGGGGATGAACCGTAAAACATTGACCGAAGCCGGGGAAGATTGTCGAGTTCCCCGTGTACGCG
>ERZ747221.3746-NODE-3746-length-11710-cov-3.074701_pt1 | contig 11710 bp, 7 predicted proteins | sample MGYA00374949_ERZ747221 | MGnify/ENA primary metagenome ERZ747221 (study PRJEB28779, sample SAMN05720172) | bioreactor metagenome | isolation source: Anaerobic biogas reactor | place: USA:Washington, USA | collected 2015-08-08 ... | reverse complement strand
TGCTACAATTGGTGAAAATAAGGGGGAGCCATGTTCGGATATCTGAGGCCGCTTATACCCGAGCTCAAGGTGAGCCAATACTACCGTTACCGCGCGCACTACTGCGGTCTGTGCAGAGCCACGGCGCTGACCTGCGGGCAGGTTCCCCGCCTCGCGCTCACATATGATACGGCACTGATGAGCCTGCTGCTGTCTGATCTGGCCGGAGAACCCGAGCGGATACGGGACAGACGGTGCGTCGTGCGGCCGCTGCGCGCGCACAGGGTAAGTGAACCCGGACAGGCAGCTTTTTACTGTGCGGATCTGGGCCTGCTGCTCGCGCACCGTCGCACGATCGACGGATGGCGGGACGAGCGTGATGTCCGGGCGGGAATGGGAAGGCTTGCGCTGGCGGGTTATGCGCGGGGCGCAGCCAGGCGGCTTGCAGATGTGGCGCGGCAGGTGGACGCGCGGCTAACAGAGCTTCTTGCGCTGGAGCGCGACAAGTGCGGGCAGATGGATTACCCGGCCGAGGTGTTTGGAGCGTTGCTGGAGGAGGCGGCCGTTTCGTGTCCGGGGCTTGGCACGGCGGTTCGTGAGCCGCTTGCGTGGATGGCGCGCCAGACAGGCAGGTGGCTGTACATGATCGACGCTCTGGACGATATCGCGCGCGACGAGGCTTCGGGCAGCTATAATCCGCTGCTTCTGGCACCGGGCAGCCGGGAGGACGCGGTGCGGCTGACGGCTGAGGCGCCATGTTGTCCGCGGATCGTGGAGGAGATCACGGTCTATAGCGGCGTGCCGCGCGTTGACGTGGGGTTCCGCGTGTTGCGCGACGCAACGCCGATGAAGGAGCTCTACGTGGCGTTCCCCTTTGACGTGCCCGAGCCGCAATTCCGCTATGAGGCAGGGAACGCCGTGATCCGGCCGATCGTGGACCAGGTGCCGGGGTCGAGCACCGATGCGTACACGGTGCAGCATTGGGTGGCGGTAGAGGCGCCGCATGCTGCGCCCGCACGAGAGGGCGCAGCGGCGGGGCGGACCGTGGTGTGGACTGCGCTGGACACGCCCATTGCGGCGCTGGGGGGCCTGTGGCCGGGGTATGTGTCGGAGGCGCACCACGGCGTGGCAGGGCCCGGATATGGGCACCCGTTCCTGCAGCAGGACGAGCTGACGAAGGGCTACATCTACGCGCTGGTGAGCTACAACAACTTCCGGACCAACTTCATCAACGCGCGGCCTGATGAGGTTGTCGTGCGGTATGCGTTCGCGGCGCAGCGGGGCGGGGCGGAGGCGGCCTCGGCGTTTGGGTGGGGGGCACACAACCCACCACTGGTGATGTGGGCGCGGGCCGCGGACGGCGCAGGCGGTTTGCCGCCGGCTGCGTCCTGGTTGACCCTGGAGATGGCGGGCGCGGAGGGCGGTCCGGAGGCCCACGGTCCGCTCGGTGGCGGCGAGGCAGCCGGGGCCGCACCGGCGGCGCGGGGTGTGGCAGAACAGAGCGGCGCACTGGGTGCCCCGGGCGGGCGGGTGACGGCGATGCAGCAGGGCGTGGTGCTGCTGGCGCTCAAGCAGGCGGAGGACGGGCGGGGCCTGATCGCCCGGCTCTGGGAGACGGCAGGGCGGGCGGTCGACGTGACCGTGAGGCTGCCGCATCTCGGCATCACGGAGGCATTCGAGACCGACCTGGTGGAGCGGGACTTGCGGGCGCTGCCGTGCCGCGAGGGCGCAGTTCAAGTACGAATCAAGGCGTATACTATAGTCACGATAAGGGTGTGTTTGGAGGGCAATCGGCGATAGCGTAGGACGAAAGAAGGGAGGGCTCCAATGGCGGACAAGTTTCTGTCTCGCCCGGACGGCAAGCAGCGCATCCTGAGGCTCGACGTTTCTCCGGTGATGCCTGCGAATGAGTCGACGTTGGTCGTCACGGCGGAGGCGACGCGGCTGACGTACTTCGCGTCTGATCCGTCGGGGGTGTGGCAGTTTGCGACTCGCGAGCACGACGCGTTGGGAAGTGTCGCAGCAGGTCCAGACGACACCTTGGCTTTCCCCTGGTCGCGGCGGAACGGCGTCGCCGCGTGGAAGGGGCTGGGCGTTGTTGCGTTCAAGCGCTCGATCCGCGGGCAGGTCGGGCTCTTCGTGGACGTTGTCGGCCTCGATGCGGGGATACCCGAGCTGAAGGCCGGCGAGCCGGTCGCGGTGCCGCTGGACCGGCTGGGCATTGTGGGCGTGGGGATCGATGTCTGGGCCCGCTTCGTGGAAGATGAGCTGCTGATCGTGACGCAGGGCTGGGTGCGCGGGCGCCTCGACCTGGTCGGACCGCAGCCGCCGGAGCCCAGGCTGCTTCTGTTGAGATGCCCGCTCGGCCAGGTGGCGCCGCAGGGCCTGGCGGACCCCGCCGTGTGGACGGTGCATGTTCTGGACCGCGGGGGATATGACCTCGACGTACGTGTCGAGCCGGGGCGCCTCTGGGCGGCGCACCGCCGCAGCGGCGCGGCGACCTCGCGCGAGGTGGAGCACTATGAGGATCAGGGCGATGTGATCGTCTGGATCGTCGACGATCCAGAAAACCCGTTCGACTTGAACCTGAACGCGCTTGTGGGCGAATACCCGCCGGTCGTGATCGTCTCCTTTGATTTCGCCTCAGGCCAGCCAGAGATCGAAGCCGACGATCTACCGGGGGTCGAGCGTCCCCAACTGCACTCGGTCGATCCGATCATCGTCACGGGAGACCGGCTGCACTACGTTGAGGTGCGTATCGAGCACGACGATCGCGGGCGCCGCTTCGTCCCGCGGGTCTACAATGCCTCGAAGTGGGTGATCTGGCGGTTCCGCGAGCGCTGGCTCACCGATACGATTGGTCACCCGCGGCACCAGCAGTGGCCGCTCAATCTGGAGGAGATCGCGGGATCGCAGTATATGGTCGAGGTGCAAGGAGAGCGCGTGTCGCTGGGCACGCTGGCCTCGCTACAGCCGGTAGTGCTCGCGGACATCCAGGAGACCGACAAAGGACGCATCCTGGCTTTCGTGATCGAGGATCCGCAATCCGGCGCTCTGGTGACGGACTTCTACCGGATGGGTGTGTTCACCGGCCCCGATGAGTCGCTCCGGTGGGAGGGGCGTAACGTGCTGGACATCGGACACGAGACGATCGTGCGCGCGCCCGATGATCAGGGCAACGAGACGCCTCATCCAGCAGAACACACGCAGTTCCTGCCGTTCTTCATGGAGGCAGAAGGCGCCATGGCGAGCGGCGACCTGGTGCGGGCGCGGTTTGGCGGCCCGCTGGGGCCCACCGCGACCCGCAACACGCTCGGCGGGCTGCTGGTAGGGGATCAGGACCTGCGCGTCGGCTTGCTGGCCTATGCAGGGATGGACGATGGCGGCGGCAGGGTGGTGTTCGCGCCGGGCGTGGATCCTCTGCCACCTCGGACGGGCGAGCCTTACAAGGTCTTTCCCCCGGAGATCGTGGTGGATCCGATCGCGCCAGGGCGCGCATGGGTGACGCTGCGCGCGGATGACTGGATCGATGCACATCTCCCGGGCTACTTCGTGCCGACAAACGATATGCTCCGCCGGGCACCGGTACCGAGCAACGTGCTCGAGATCCTGGGCCTGATGATGGCCGAGAGCATCCTGGTGCATTTCACACCGCGATCGATCGGCAGCGGCCTGCAGCTGCCGCTGGATGCCTTGCCGATCGCGAACCTGCTGACGCCAGGCACCAATGCGACGATCGAGGATGTCCAGCCGGAGGTCTTCGAGCTGGATCGGGATCGCGCGTCTGAGATTCAGGTGACGCTCGCGGGCCAGGCACCTCCGAGCCGGGTGTTTCGCAGCGACAGCGATGCTGCTTTCCCGGTCTCGTTCACCTTTGCGCCGGGCGTCGCACAGGCCGGTTTGGCGTTGACCTTCACCGCGGTGGCAACGCCGCCGGGTGGTGGGGCAGCCTTCGCGTGGACCTTCACGCCGCCGGAGGATATTCCCGGGTTCAATGTCTTGGCCTTGGAGGACCCTGCGCCCGAGGTGGTGTTCCCGATCGACGGCAACTGGACGGTGACACTGGTGGCTACGGCCGCCGACGGCACGACAAGCACGGTGAACCGGACGTTACGGGTGGCGCCCTCGCTGTGGACGCAGGTCTGGGAGCCGCAGCGCTCCATATCCAACGACACGGTGACCGTCGGCTCGACGACGCTGGCGATGTCGAAGTTCAGGATCGACTATGTGTTCAATGCGCAGGGCCGGCGCACGCTGGTGCGCGTTGGCTATCTCGATGAGCACCGCACCCAGTTGCGGTTCCTGCCGGGCGTGGACCAGCAGCAGGGCCGCATCGGGCTCAGGATGCCGTTCACCATCTCATCGGAGGATGCCGCCTTCACGGGTGCGTTGGGGGGGATTCTCAAGCTCAACCGAATGGACGTGGCCTTCAGCTATGAGCGCCGGTTCGCGCCGTCGATCTCGACGTCGGACAGGAGATCGTTCGACCTGACTGCGCGCAGGACCTACGCGCAACTGGACTCGGTGCCGGGCGCGCCGGTGACGCCGCGCCAGGCTGATGTGGAGACGATCCGCAAATCGGCTTTATCCCAGGAGCGGATCACGAGGACCACGCCAAGCGCCATCGCGGCGCGTCCGGTCGATCTGGGCGAACTGCGCCTCGATGACGTGCGGATGGACACGGACCTCTCGGATGGGGCGGGAACGGTCGTGAGCATCTTCAGCGTCATCGTCGCGCTGGGGTTAGCTGGGTTGTTCATAGGGCCGATCATCGCTGCGATCGCGGTGGCCTCGGGGCCGCTCGCGCCCGTCACGGTGCTCGTGACTCTGGCCCTGGTGGCCCTGGTCGCGATCGCGGTTGGGCTGGGTCTGGGTGCGTGGTTGCGAGGGCTGGCACGTGGTCTGCTCACGGATTTCGTCACGGGCGTGGCGCGCGGCGAGCTCTCCCGGCCTGAGAACCTGGCGTCGATTCGGGAGGGGCTGGATGCCGGCGGGATGATGACGTACGCAGGCGAGGGGCTCAGTGAGGCCATCGCGATCATGGCCTTGCGCCAGGCGCTTGACGACGGTCACGCCGTCGAGCCGCCGCACCACGACCAACCTGATCCCGAGGTACCGGGCGCGACGCTGAAGGCCAGCGGGCGCGAGCGCTTCCGCGAGCAGGCCTTTGAGACGATCGCGGTGGGCGAGGGGGTGTGCCGGGTTCTGCTGCGGATTCAGTGACAGGGGAGCGTTACCGGTGGCTGAGACCGGCGTCGCGACTTGTGTGTCCTAAGGGCGGAGAGCTGGGAGCGCCGGTGTGCCGCGGTTGCGTGGGTGAAAGATAGAAGCATAGTCGTACGGAAAGGGGACTGAATACTGCTCGAGAGACCTGACGTTGACGAAGCGCGCATTCCGGCGTGTCTTGGGGACGCGTATGGCCTGCGCGCCGTGGAGATCACGTTCCTGCCGGTGGGGGCGGACTCGAACACGGCTGCCTATCGCGCGGTTGACGACGCCGGGGTAGCCTACTTCGTGAAACTGCGGCTGAACGCCTTCGACGAGATGTCTGTGCTGGTGCCCGCGCTTCTCAGCGAGCGGGGTATCGCGCACATCCTGGCTCCCGTGCCGGCTGGGTCCGGGCAGCACTGGACCGGTCTGGACAGCCACACGGTCATCGTCTATCCTTTCGTGGATGGACGCGATGGCTACGAGGTCGCGATGACCGGGCGGCAATGGACCGAGTTGGGCACAACGCTCCGGAGGATGCACACGACCCCGTTGCCGCCCGAGCTGCGCCGGCGCGTCCGCCGCGAGACCTATGAGCCCCGCTGGCGCGAAGGCGTGCGCCGATCGCTGGCGTCGATCGACGACCCGGTCACCTATGACGGCGTCGCGACCAGGCTGGTGGCCTTCCTGCGCGCCAAGCGCGACGCGATCCTCGACCTCGTTGGGCGCGCCGAGCGGCTCGCTGCGGTGATGCAGGCGCATCCCCGGCCCTTCGTACTGTGTCATTCCGATCTCCACGCCGGGAACGTCTTGATCGACGCCGGCGGCGCCTTCTACATCATCGATTGGGACGACCCGATCCTGGCACCGAAGGAGCGCGACCTGATGTTCATCGGCGGCGCCCAAGGCCTCGGGAGGACCACGCCGGGCGAAGAGGAAGCCATGTTCTATCGTGGCTATGGGCCAACGGATGTGGACCAGGTGGCGCTGGCCTACTACCGTTACGAGCGGATCGTGGTCGACATCGCGATCTTCTGCGACGGGCTGTTGTCGTCGCCCTCAGGGGGCGACGACCGTGAGCAGTCGCTCAGGTACCTGATGGCGAACTTTGAGCCGGGCGGCACGATTGAGGTTGCCTACGCTCGAGACAGGACGGTGGGGCCTAGGTAGCTGCAAAGGGGTCGGGGGTCGATCCGGGTTCGAAGCCCGAAGTCGTACGTCGTGGGGGCGCAAGAGCAGGGAGGGCGCGGTGCGGAGCTGGCTGCCTGGGGCCTGGCTCCGACGGTGCCGGGCGGACCGCGGGCAGTGCATCCGGTGGCGGAGCGATCGTTAGCGTCGGCGTTCTGGCGTGCGGGAGGTGCAGCGATGGCAGGTCGGGCGGCTTTCGAACCGTGGTGGGCGGCGATGACCGTGTGGGTCGTGGTGAACCTGGTGAACGTTCTGCAGGCGGTGGGCTTTCTTTCGCGGCTGCGCTCGGGCAGCATGGCGGTCAACCACCTGCTGGGCTACGTGATGATCGCGCTGGCCATCCCGGCAGCGGTGGCATTGGTCGCCTTCGCGCGGGCGGGCGCGGGCTGGCTGCACTGGAGTGGCCCGGCGGTCTACCTCATCTTCATCGTGCTGATGGTGGTGGTGGACTATGCCTGGCCCGTGGAGTTCCGGTCGCCGGTGCGCGCCGGCATTCTTGTGCCTTACCTGGTGCTCTTCTTCGGCGCGATCCTGCTGATGGGCCTGCCGATGTTCCGGCTGGACCGGCGTCTGTGGCTTGTCACGGTGGTGAACACGGTCCTGTTGCTCGCATCGATGGGCGTGGCAATGCGACGGGGCGTTGGGTGAGGTGAGGGCCGTGGACCCGGGCGCGCCTCCCAACGATGTCCTGCGGGCCTTCGGCGGGACGGACGCGCCGGTGCGCATGGGCGGCGGACAGCGTCAAGCCTACCGGGCCGGGCAGGTGGTGCCCAAGCCGGCGCAGGATGACTGAGAGCGCTGCCGGTCAGGAGGGGCGATGAAGCTCACTCGGAAGACGCTGGCCAGGGTGCCAGGGTGGAGTGCCTCGGTCCTGATGGTCGTTGTGACCGTCTTCTGGACCTACTGGGGCATTGCGGAGATGTACCACGAGGGATGGTGGGGGGCGTGGACCAACCGTTTGCCCTACCTGGTGCCCATCGCGGTTACCCTGATTCCGGGGCTGGTGGCCTTCCGCTGGCCGCTCGTGGGCGGAGCGCTGATTGTGGTGATCGGCCTGTTCGCGGCCGTCTTCTTCGGCGGTGGCGTAACGGTGATCGGGCTCGCGATCGCGCTCACCGGCGGGGCCTTTGTCTTCGATGGGCTCATCAGGCGGCGCGCACCGTCACAGCCTGCGCCCGCTCCGATGCCCTGGTGGCGGCGCCATTGGCGGTACGTGCTGCTCCTGGGCGCGCCCCTGATTGTGGCCGTGGGGATCTCGGCGGCGACGCTGCCGATCGTGCTGGGGCGCGTGGACGATGGCGACCGCAGCGCCCGTCTGATTGAGGCGAACGGTGTGACCCTCATCTGGGCGCCCGAAGGGCCGGGCTGGAACTGGCTGCAGCCCTGGGGCGGCTATCCGTCGTGGCAGCGCATCGCGCTCTATGGCGTCCCGCCGCTGGGCCTGGATGACAAACCCGGCTACGGGCGACCGGTCGATGGAGCCGGCGAGGGGGTCTATAGCACCGCGGCGGACATGGCAGAGCGCAACCTCTGCCGGTACCTGAGCGCGGATGGAACCACGTTGCTGGACCAACCGCAGGACCTCTGGCGCATGCCCACCACCGACGAGGTGGTGCGCACGTTGGGACGGCATGGGATGAACGCCGGCTGCGTGTGGCGTGGCAATCTGGGACAGGCGGAGTGCGCGGTGCGGCCCGACAAGGAGTCGCCGCTCTGGGCTGCTGATCAGGCCCCCGTCTACTATTGGACGGCGGATGCCTACAGCGACGACCAAGGCTATTTCGTCGCGTACAACGGCATGGTCAACGCGACGTACAAGCTGGGCGGGAACCCGCGCCACGGCTACCGGTGTGTCCGCGAGCCTTGACGCCCGCACCAGAGCCGCGCACGCCAACCCAGCGCACGCACCAGGCGGAGGTCTGGGGTGTCTGGCGTGAACATCGGGCAGCGACGGTTACATAACCAGCGCATCACAGCGCCGATCGACGGTGGGCCTGCGGACGTGGTCGCGTGGCTGGGGGCGGTCCAGGCGCAGGACTATGAACCCGCGAAGTGGGGTGTGGGCATGCGCCTGAAGGGCGCCACCGACGCGGCCATCGAGCGGGCCTTCAACGCGGGGGAGATTCTGCGTACCCATGTGCTGCGGCCCACGTGGCATTTCGTCACGCCCAGCGACATCCGCTGGCTGTTGGCGCTCACGGCGCCGCGGGTGCACGGGGCGAATGGCCCGATCTACCGGCGGACGGGGCTGGACGAAGCCCTGCTGCAGCGGACGACGACGATTCTGGTCCAGGCCCTGCAGGGCGGACACTACCTGACGCGCAACGAACTGCGCGCCGCGGTGATCGACGCCGGTATTGCCGTCGATGACGGGCTGCGTATGGCTTACATGGTGATGTACGCCGAGCTGGAGGGCGTTGTCTGTAGCGGGCCACGGCGAGGCAAGCAGTTCACCTATGCGCTCCTGGACGAGCGTGCGCCGGCCGCCACAACGCTGGGTCGGCATGAGGCTCTTGCCGAGCTGGCGGGGCGGTTCTTCATCAGTCGCGGCCCCGCCACCGTCCACGACTTCTCCAGGTGGTCAGGGCTGACGGTCAAGGATGCACGGCGGGGCGTGGAGGCGGTTGGGGCCACGCTGCGGCGTGAGGACGTCGATGGGCGGACGCTGTGGTCGCCGTTGGGCGAGCGTCCGAGGGAGAGCGCTGCTCCGCGGGCGCACCTGCTGTCGGTCTACGACGAGACTATCTCGGGCTACAAGGACCGCAGCGACGTGATCAGCGAACCGGATGCCGGACGACTGCAAGCGCTGGGTAACGCGCTGCAGGCCGTCGTCGTGCTCGATGGCCGGATCGTGGGCACGTGGCGGCGCGAAGTCAGGAAGGATGGAGTCGCGATCGAGGTCAAGCTGTCTGCGCGCTGGTCAGAGGCCGATGCGCTCGCGATCGAGGCTGCGGCGCAGCGGTATGGCGAGTTCCTGGGGCTGCGATGCACGGTATCTATCATCTTGGAGGAACCATGACGTTGAAAGCTGGTGCTGCGGAGATTGTGATCACGCCTCCGGTTGGCGTGGAGTTGGCAGGCTATGGATTCGGGCCGAGCGTGGGGATGCTGGACGACCTCAAGGCGCAGGCGCTTGTGCTGCGTGATGGAGCCGAGGCCGCGGCGATCGTGACGGTGGATCTGCTGCTGGTGAGCGCCGGCTTTGTGGCGCGCGTCAGGGAGAGGGTGGAGGCCGCCACCGGCATACCCGGCGCGCACGTGATCGTCGCGGCGTCGCACAGCCACTCGGCGCCCACGGCCCAGTCGCTGCGCCAGTGGGGGCCGGTGGACCCGATCTACGTGCGGACGCTCGAGGATCACCTGGTGGGGCTGGTCGCGCTGGCAGCAAGGAGGTGCGAACCGGCGCGGTTGAGCTGGGGCAAGGGAGAGGTCAGGACGATCAGCGAGAACCGCCGGCAGAGCCCTGACGGCGTGGACTGGGCCGTGCCGGTCGTGCGCGTCGATACGGCGGCAGGTGTGCCGCTGGCGGTGCTGGCGAACTTCAGCTGCCATCCGGTGACGCTGCACAGCTACCGCAATCTCCTGTCGCCCGACTATCCGGGGACGATGCGGCGCGTCGTCCGGGGCGTGCTGGCGCAGACGGGGGGCACGCCCGTCGTGATGTTCACGCTGGGCGCGGCGGGCGACGTGAACCCCGCGGGCTATGTTGCAGGGGGGACAACGCCGGCGCGCTCGTGGCAGGTGGGCGCGATCCTGGGCTGCGAGGTGGCGAAGGCCGCCCTGGAGGCGAACGCCGCGGCACCCGATCCGGTGCTGGCGGTGGCGACCGACGTCGTCGACCTGCCGGTCGTGCCGTTGCCGTCGGAGGCAGCGCTGCGTGAAGTGCGGGACGCCTCGGTCGCTGAAGCGGCCCGGCTGGCGGCGGAGGGGCGCCCGTGGGCCGACGTGTCGGTGCCCGAGATCATGCGCGACTGGGCGATCGACGCGCTGGCGGCACGCGTGAGCGGCGATGTGCGCACCAGCGTGCCCTGCGAGGTGACGGCACTGCGAATCGGCCCGGTGGCGGTGGCAGCGCTGCCGCTGGAGGTGTTCACGGCTACGGGGCTGGCGACCAAAGCGGCCTCCCCGGCAGCGTTGACCATGGTCGTGACGAACGCGAACGGTGGCGTTGGCTACCTGCCCACCGAGGATGCCTACACGCAAGGCGACTATACGAATCCCGAGGGGTTGGCTCCGAAGATCTACGGCATCTACGCGCTGGCGCCGGAGGCGGAGCCGCTGGTGCGCGCACGGACGGCCGCGATCATCCAGACGCTGTACGAAGGGTAGCCTACTGCAACGGTATACTAACGTCCTGCAACCCAGTCCACCCCTGATTACCCCCGATCCGTCGCCAACGCCGGGCCTTTGCTGCTACGCTAGCGTAATGACGCGGCTCAGGCCAGTAGCCGGCCGGGCGGGCGGGCTGTTTGTGCAGGGCTGCCCTGACGCCTGATGGGAGCGTACATTCGGTCGGGGTGAGGTAGACGTGGAAAGCGAGACGCCTGATTCGTCCGGGAGGTCTGCGGGTGGCCGGCGCCGTTGGCGCTGGCTAGCGGTCGTGGTGGTGTTCATCGCCGCGCTTTTGGTCGCGGGCGCGGTCTACCAGGCGGTTGGGGCTGCCAGAGACGCCGGCCGCTATCCGGCGCCAGGGCAGCGGGTCGACGTCGGCGGCTATGCCATGCACATCTACTGTGTCGGTGCGGGCAGCCCGACCGTGATCCTGGATCACATTGGCGACGGCAACATGGGGGAGTGGGCCCTGATCCAGCCGGTGGTGGCCGAGGAGACGCGTGTCTGTGCCTACGACCGCGCGGGCTTCGGCTGGAGCGACCCGGGCCCGCTGCCGCGCGACGCCCAGCAGAGCGCACGCGAGCTCGATCTTCTGCTGACCAACGCCGCTGTCTCAGGCCCTTACGTCTTGGTGGGCCACTCCTATGGGGCCAACGTCGCACGTGTCTACGCCGCGCAGTATCCGGATGACCTCGCGGCGCTCGTGTTGGTCGACCCAGGCTATCTCCATGATCGGCCAGGCGTGCCGGAGGACGTCAACGAGCAGTGGAAGCGCGAGGGCCGGTTCATCATTGGGGCCGCTCCGTGGCTCACGCGTATTGGTTTCATGCGCCTGGGGGCAGCGGCCGGCGCGCTGGGCTATGGTGAACTGCCCGCAGCACAGGGGGAGGCCTTCGTGGCGGTGCAGCTGACGCCGAAGTATGGCCGCGCGGTTGCCGACCAGTATGCTGCCTTCGAGGACACGTCGGCGCAGGTTTTTGTATTAGTGATACGGCGCCCACCA
>ERZ747221.3745-NODE-3745-length-11713-cov-2.660107_pt1 | contig 11713 bp, 9 predicted proteins | sample MGYA00374949_ERZ747221 | MGnify/ENA primary metagenome ERZ747221 (study PRJEB28779, sample SAMN05720172) | bioreactor metagenome | isolation source: Anaerobic biogas reactor | place: USA:Washington, USA | collected 2015-08-08 ... | reverse complement strand
AGCGTTGGTGTGCTGGCCACCGGTCGTCGAGAAGTTCTCGGCGGGCAGGGCGTAGAAGGCGCGGAAGGCCATCGAATGCCCGTCGATGAGCAGGAGGCGGTTGTTCTCAGTCACGCTGTCCAAGTGTAGCCAGGGGGATTGCCCCGGCGGGGCGCGCGTGGATTAAACTGGTCCGGCACGCCCTCGTAGCCCAATTGGCAGAGGCAGCGGATTCAAAACCCGCACAGTGTGGGTTCGAGTCCCACCGGGGGCACTTTGTGAGATGCGGCGCGCCGCCGGACGCGCTCCTTCACGCAGAGTTGCCCCCTGGTGAACCGCCGGTTCACCAGGCGCCGCTGGGCCAGGTGCTGCTGGGCCAATGGGGGCTCTCGCTGGCGGGCGTCTATATCATCCAGACGTTCATCGGCTCCCTGGTCCTCATCATCGTGGCCAAGTGGGTCATGAAGCAACTGGCCAAATAGCAGCAAGCCGCCGGCCAGACAACCGCATCGGACAAAAGAAAGCCAGCCGCCGGTTACCCGGCGGCTGGCTCAGCGTTTCGGAACGGCTCACGCGTTGAAGGGCTTGGGCCCCTACTTGGGAGGCAGCACCAGCTTCATGCCGACCTGGATCAGGTTGGGGTTATCGCCGATGAGCGCCTTGTTCAGCTCATAGATCTCCGTCCAACGGCGGGCGCTGCCCAACTCGTTGAGGGCGATGACCGAGAGCGAATCCCCGCCCTTGACCACATAGACGGCGGCGGCGGCCTTGGCGGCAGCCTCGGCAGCGGCCTTGGCCGCGGCGGCTTCCGCAGCAGCCTTGGCGGCGGCGGCGTTGGCGGCGACCTTGGCGTCGATGGCGGCCCGGGCCTCGGCGGCCTGCTTGGCGGCCTCCTCGGCGGCCTTGCGGCGGGCCTCGGCCTCATCCTTCAGCTTTTGCTCCTCGGCGCGCTTGCGGGCCTCGGCGACGATGGCGTCGGTGCGGGCCTTGGCCTCGGCGGCGGCCTTGTCAGCGGCAGCCTTGGCGTCGGCAGCGGCCTTGGCGACCGCGGCATCGGCAGCGGCCTTGGCGGCGGCAGCCTTGTCGGCGGCGGCCCTGGCGGCATCCTCGGCGGCCTTTTTCGCGGCCGCTTCCTTGGCCGCCAGCGCGGCCTTTTCCTCTTCTTCCTTCTTCTTGCCCCGGTTGAGCAAGCTGGAAATCAGTCCTTCTCTCTTCATAACCCTTCTCCTTGGCGCGCGCCCCGTGTCGCGCATGCTGTGTCCCTGGGGCAATCCTGCACCTGTTCGGCTCCGGCCCGGTCGGCGATGACGGGCGGGCTCACCAGCCCGCAGACCCTAGATCAGGGGCTTATAGCCCTTCGAGCTTGGTGGCGGCCAGCATCAGGCCCAGGCCAACCAGGGCGATCCACGGAGCCAGATCGGTGATGATCCCGATGGTGAAAAGCGAGCCGATCAGGGCGATGATGCCCAGCACGAGGCAGACGAGCCACGTGGTTTTCTTCGGGGTGTTGAAATCGTTCATTCCAGGCCTCCTGTTGTGTGCGAAAGGTTTTGGATTTGGATCGTTAGTGGATTTGCCGACAACGACAGCAACGTAACGCCGGTGTTCGTTTCTGCGTTGGCCTCCTTTCCACAAACCGGACATCGGTCAGGTCGCCGAACCTTGGCCCGAACATGAATCCATTATGGCACAAGTTTGGCTAATGTCAAATGGGGATCGCGGTCCGTTCCCGTAGGGGCAGGCCCCCGTGCCTGCCCTCCGGCCTGCGCGCCCCGCCGGCAGACCGGGGCAACCACGGGGGGTTGCCCCTACGCGTTTGACTGTAGGGGCGGTCCTTGTGATCGCCCCGATCCCGCGTGACCGCCCCGATCCTGCGTGACCGCCCCGATCCTGCGTGATCGCCCCGATCCTGCGTGACCGCCCCGGTCCCGCGTGACCGCCCTGATCCGCGATACGCCGCTTGACCCCCTGCCCCAACCGTGTACAATAGGCGCAATATGCCGCTTGGGGAGGATGGATGAACGACACCGTGCGCCGCTGCCTCGACGACCTGGAATCCCGCATCGACCCGCAGGAGGAGGAAGGGCTCCTGGGGCAATGGCGGGGCTTTTTCGATAACCGGTTCGCCGGCGACATCTTTTCTCCGCGGCGCTCGCGCCCCAACCCGCCCCGCGTCGACTGGCCCCGGGTGCGCATCAACCAGGCGCTGGACGATTTCGACGCCATGGCGCTGCAACAATACGGCGGCTGCTCCCAGGCCCTGGCCTCCGGCTCGGGGATGATGCTCAACGTCCGCGCCAACTATGGCTCCAGCATCATGCCGCTGCTGTTCGGCGTCAAGCCGTTCGTCATGGACGACGAGTTCGACACCCTCCCCACCTCCGAGCCGCTCAACGACCTGGACGCCATCCAGCGCCTGGTGGACGCCGGCATCCCCGATGTCAATGGCGGCGTCGGCGAAAAGGTCTGGGAGATGGGCCGCCGCTACGCCCAGATCGCCCGCGAATACCCCAAGATCGGACGTTATGTCTACATTTATCACCCCGACGCCCAGGGGCCCATGGACATCTGCGAGGTGGTCTGGGGCAGCACCATCTTTTACGCCCTCTACGACCGCCCCGAGCTGGTCCACGCCCTGCTCGAGCTGGTCACGCAGACCTATACCCGCTTCATGGACGCCTGGACCGAGACGGTGCCCTTCCGCGCCGGCGGCAACGCCCACTGGGGCTTTTATCACAAGGGGCAGCTCATGCTGCGCGACGATTCGGCGATGAACCTCTCCGCCGACATGTTCGACGAGTTCATCCGCCCCTACGACCAGCGGCTGCTGAGCGCCTATGGCGGCGGGGCGATCCATTTCTGCGGCAAGGGCGATCACTATATGCCGCGCATGACGCAGATGAGCGGGCTCCACGCCATCCACATGTCCCAGCCCGAGTGCAACAACATGGAGATCATCCTGCGCCACACCGTGGACCAGGGAATCAAGGTGCTGGGGCTGCGCCGCGAGGTGGCCGAGCGGCTCGTCGCCGCCGGTCGCGACCTGCGCGGGCAGGTCCAGGCGGCATAGGGAGACAAACCACGAAATACACGAACCACACGAAAAGGAATAGGATCTTGCTTTTTTCGTGTATTTCGTGTGTTTCGTGGTTCATTTCCTAGTCCTGATCGTTCGCGGCACCCGCAGCATCCCAAAAGGAGCGACATGACCAACCTAGGCTATACCCAAGAGAACGCCCCGCAGATCGCCTTGAAGCCCCGCGAGGTCTCCGACGCCGACCTGGCCGCGGTGGACCTGGACCGCTTCTGGGCCGACCAGGCGGTGGCCATCGCCGACCCCTTCGGCGAGCATATCCCCCAATGCCCCCTGGGCATCTTTATGGGCGATTGGTGCGTCTTTGACGAGCTGGGCGTCGAGGAGGACCTCTGGCGCCAAGAGACCGACGACGCCTGGCGCGTGGCGCTGAACAAGGCCTATAACGACCGCGCCGAGTGGATCGTCGGGCGCCGCCTGCTCCCCGAGACCTACACCCCGCCCGAGCTGCGCTATCCCGAGCGCGGCGCGCTCTATACCATCTTTGAGGGCCGCAACGAATGGCACAGCGGCGCCTGGTGGCTGACCCAGGCGGCCAACAACGAGGCCGAGCTATCCGCGCTGCTGGACCGGGTGGAGCGCCGGCTGGAGGGCGACCTGCGCGAGGTGCTGCTGCCGGAGAACTGGGAGCGGGAAAAAGCCCGCCTGCTGGCCGAGGGGATCCAGCCGCCGCTCTATCGCCACCAGCGCGGCCCTTGCACCTTTGCCGCCTCCATCTATGGCGCGGAGAACCTGATCTTTCTCATCCTCGACAACCCCGACCTGGCCGGGCGCTTTAGCCGGCTGATCCTGCGCTCCATGCTCGAGATGGCGCGCATCTATGACGAGGAGGCGGGCTACACCCCCGAGACCGCGCCGCACGGCTGGTCCTTCGCCGACGACAACTGCGTCCTCTTGAACCCCGACATGTACAAGTTCTTTGGCTATCCGGTGTTGAAGGGGATGTTCGACCGCTACAGCCCCAACCCCGAGGACAAGCGTTACCAGCACTCCGACTCGGCCATGGGCCACCTGGTCCCCATCATCGGCCAGCTCGACATGACCGGCGTCAACTTTGGCCCCACGGTGATGGCCGACCACATCCGCAAATGGATGCCCCACGCTGCCATCTATGGCGTGCTGGCGCCCTTTACCTTTATGCGCAACGACAAGTTCGAGATCCTGCGCCAGTTCCGCCGCGATTTCGAGCTGACCCGCGAGACCAAGGGGCTGGTCTTTGCCACCGCCGGCTCGATCAACGGCGGCTCGGCGCTCACCAGCCTCCGCCTGATCATGTCCGCCATCCAGCACGAGGGGCGGTATTAGGCGACGGTCGGTAGAGACCCTAAAGGTCTAGGAAGACCTTTAGGGTCTTGTTCCCAGTAACCAGGTAGGGGCGAAAAAAGGAGGCCTCCGCCAGGTGGAGGCCTCCTTTTTTGTCTCTGCGCCGCGGCGCGCGGCCCCGGAACCGCGGCTATTTCGCGTACCAAATCTCGGTGTGGCCGCCGAACGCGGTCAGCTCGTCCCACTTTTTGGCGAACGCCTGCCACGCCGGCGTCTGGGCCCGCTCGGTCTGATGCTTTTCCATCGCCGCCAGGCTCTCGTACTCGATCTCCACGCAAATGGTGCTGCGGGGCGTCCCGATCCCGTTGGTGGCGATGCGCACCACGTACTTGGGCTTGAGCGACTCGGCGCGCTCTTGCACAAGCGCCACCGCTTCCTGCATCTTGCCCTTCTCGATCACGGAAAAGTTGCGCCACAGGATCATCTTGGATTCTCCTTTCGGTTCGCACACTGACCCAACCCTGCGAGGTCCTGGCACGTTCCTCGGAGATCCGCCGCACTCCCCGTGCGGTGACGTGGGCATCTGCTCGCTGGCGGGCCGTTCCGCGCCGCGCCCGGGCCGGCCACGCCTGTCACGATGAGGCACTGCTCCCGTTGATGGTGATTATACTCATCCACGAGCCGCGCGTCAAGGGGTAGACACGGTCTAGACCCTAAAGGTCTAGGAAGACCTTTAGGGTCTGGTTCTCTCTTGACAGCCGCGCGAGCGTGCGATATAGTGTAAGTGCGGCTATCAGACGATCACAAGCAAGGAGGCAGAACGCATGAAACGTCGCGAGTTCTTGAGAGTGACCGCCATGACGGCGGTGGGGGCGCTGGCGGCGAGCTGCGCGCAACCCACCCCCCAGATCATCGAGAAAGAGGTGCCGATCGAAAAGATCGTCAAAGAGACGGTCGTGGTGGAAAAACAGGTCCCCGTGGAAAAGATCGTCAAGGAGACGGTGGTGGTGCAGCGCGAGATCGCCGTGGAAAAGGTGGTCACGGCGACGCCGATCCCCGCCAAGTTCCACGAAGCGCCCATGCTGGCCGAGCTGGTCAAGGCAGGCAAGCTCCCGCCGGTGGAGGAGCGCGTGGGCGAGGACCCGCGGGTGATCACGCCCCACGAGGAGATCGGCCAATACGGCGGCACCTGGCACTGCCTCGCCGTCGGCCCGCAGGACTTGGAGCTGAGCTCCCGGTTCAACTATCCCTCGCTCTTGCGCTTCAACGCTACGGGCAGCGGCGTGGTCGCCGACGTCTGCTCGAGCTGGGAGGCCAACGCCGATTCCAGCGTCTATACCTTCAAGCTCCGCAAGGGGATGAAGTGGTCGGACGGCGCCAAGTACAGCACCGCCGACTGGGCCTTCTGGATGGACGACATGATCGGCAACGACGACCTTTACCCGGCCAAGCCGGTGCTGCTGATGCCCCACGGCAAGCTGGTCACCATGGAGGTCGTGGACGACTGGACCCTCCGCTTTGACTTTCACGGCTCCTACGCCCTCTTGCCGCTGGTCCTCGGCGACGCCCACACCGAGCTGCACGCCAACATCCCCTCGCACTATTTGAAGCAGTTCCACGTCAAGCACGCGATCAAGACGCAACTGGACGCCGCGACCAAGGCGGGCGGGTTCGAGTTCTGGTACCAGCTCTTTGCCAACAAGAACGACCAGCACGTCAACCCGGAGCGGCCGACCATCGGGGCCTGGAAGCTGGAGGAGGCGCCGCCGGCGCAGCCGGTCTCGGCCATGCGCAACCCCTATTACTGGAAAGTGGACCCGGACGGCAACCAGCTTCCCTACCTCGACCGGATCGAGTGGATCCTGGTGGAAAACGGCGACGTGGTGAACCTGCGCGCCGCCGCCGGCGACGTGGATATGCAGCTCCGGCATATCCTCTTTAGCAACTATCCGATCTTTAAAGAGAGCGCGGCTAAGGCCGATTTCCGCGTGCTGGACTGGCTCTGGGGCGAGAACGAGATCGTCATCCACGTCACCCAGGACAGCGTCGACCCCATGAAAAAACTGCTGCTGGAGGACAAGCGGTTCCGCTTCGCCCTGTCGCTGGCCATCAACCGCCAGGAGGTCTGCGACGGCATCTATTTCGGCACCGTGGAGCCCAGCCAGATCGTCCCCTACAAGGAATCGCCCTGGTGGACCCCCGAGCGGGCCATGCACATGGCCCAGTACGACCCGGACAAGGCCAACGCTTACCTGGACGAGATGGGCCTGACCAAGCGGGACAGCGAGGGGTACCGGCTGATGCCCGACGGCAACCGGCTGGTGATCTACTGGGACTATTGCACCCTCTTTGGCGCGTGGCGCCCCTGCGGCGAGCTGGTGCGCGAGCACTATCGCAAGGTCGGCATCGACCTGCAGCTCCGCGAGGTGGCGCGGCAGCTCTTTTACGAGCGGTTCCAGGCCCGCGAGACCGACCTGGGCCTCTGGTCGGGGCACGCCACCTTTTTCCCCGTCATGCGGCCGCGCGATTTCGTCGCCATCTTTCGCAACGGCTCCAAGTGGGCGGCGCAGTACGCCCAGTGGTACGAGACCCACGGCAAAGCGGGCGTCGAGCCCCCGGCGGACAGCGACATCCGCAAGGGCCAGCTCCTCTACGACCAGGTGGTTGGCTCCTCGTCGCTCAAGGAGGCGTACGAGAAATTCAACGCGGTGCTGGACATCTTTTATGACAACCTCTGGACCCTGGGCGTGACCACGCCGCCGGTCCAGCCGGTGATCGTCAAAAACAAGTTCCGCAACGTGCCCAACAACGTCCTCTCCACCAACAGCCTGATGTCGCCCGGCGCCGCCGAGCCCGAGCAGTTCTTCTGGAAGAAATAGGCGCACAAACAAGCAGGGGCGGTCCATGGACCGCCCCTGCCGCGTCCCTAATCCCTCAGCCAGCTCGCGCGCTTGGCCCGGGCCCAGACGTATTGATAGTCGTAGGTGTCATCGGGCATCTGGATGTTGCCGGTGGAGGGGTACTTGGCGATGGCCTCCTCCACCAGGTCCACCCCCAGCCCCGGCGCGTCGGGCACGACGATGGCGCCGTCGCGCACCACCGGCTGGCCGGTCATCACCTCGTAGCGCTGCGGGCAATCGACCTCCAGGTGCTCCAGGATGAGAAAGTTGGGCAGCGTGGACAGCAGATGCACCGCCGCCATCTCGGCCACCGGCCCCAGCGACCCGTCGTGCGGGGCAAAGCCGATATAGTGCGCCTCCGCCAGCGCCGCCATCTTTTTCATCTGCAACAGCCCGCCGGCGCGCCCCGTGTCCGGCTGGATCACATCCACGATCTCGCGCTCGATGAGCTGCCGCACGCCGTGGATGAGGGAGTGCCGCTCGCCGGCGGCGATGGGGATGCCCACCGCGTCGGCCACCCGCGCCAGCGCCTCGATGTCCTCCGGCGCCACGGGGTCCTCGTAAAAGAGCAGGTCGTACGGCTCCAGCTCTTTCCCCAGCGCGATGGCGTCCCGCGCGGTCATCCACGGCGGGCCGTGGACGTCCACCATCAGGTCGATCTCGGTCCCCAGCCGGTCGCGCATGGCGTCCACGCGGTTCACCAGCCCCGCGATGCCCCCCGCCTTCAAGGCCGTATACCCCCGCGCCGCCATCCGCTCGCCGGCGTCGGCGTCGCGGGCGTGGGTGTAGAGCCGGATCGTATCGCGCATCTTGCCGCCGAGGAGCTGGTACACCGGCACGCCCAGCGCCTTGCCCTTGATGTCCCACAGCGCCATCTCGATGCCGGTCATGGCGCCGCTGCCCACCACGCCGGTCATGCCGTGGCCCATCATGGCGACCAGCAGCTTTTGGCAGAGCCGCTCCACCTGGAAGGGGTCATCGCCGATGAGGATCGGCGTCAGGTCGGCGATGGCGGTCTGCACCACCCGCGGCCAGCCGCTGGCCTCGCCCACGCCATAGAACCCCTCGTCGGTGTGCACCTTGACAAAGAGCCAGTTGCGCGCCGACCAGCTCTTGGCGCTGGGGTGCCCGGCGTGCATGAGATACGTCGTGATGTTGGTGATCTTCATGGCGGTCCTCCGGAGCATAGTTGCAGGTTACAGGGTGCAGGTTTCAAGGCGGAAAACGACCTCCTCCTTCTTGCAACCTGCAACTTACCTGCAACTCTTCTAGTACCCCAACTTTTTGTCCACCACGTTCCGCATCGGCTCGCCGCGCAGGTAGCGGCCCAGGTTGTCCAGAAAGAGCGCCATGGCCCGCTCGGGACGGCGGGGGGTGCGCCCCGAGGTGTGCGGCGTGATGATGACGTTGGGCATGTCCCACAATGGCGAGTCGGCGGGGAGCGGCTCGGGGTCGGTGACGTCCAGCCCCGCGCCGCGAATCCAGCCCTCTTGCAGCGCGCGGACCAGCGCCGCCTGCTGGATGGTGGCGCCCCGCCCGATGTTGACGATGTAGGCGGTGGGCTTCATGGCGCGCAGCTCGCGCTCCCCGATCATCCCCTTGGTCTCGGGGGTGTAGGGCGCGGTGATCACCACCCAATCGGCCAGCGGCAGCGCCTCCAGCAGCCGGCCGGGCGCGTACATGGCCTCCACCGCCGGGTGCGCCACCTCCGGGTTGCGCCGGACGCCCAGCACCCGCATGCCGATCCCCTTGGCGATCTCGGCGGTGCGCCCGCCGATGGCCCCCACCCCGATCAGCAGCATGGTCTGGCCGGCCAGCTCAAAGACGTGGTTGAACTCGCCCCGGGCCCAGCGACGCTCCCGCTGCGCGTGGACCGCCGAGGGGAGCTCGCGCGCCAGGGCAAAGCAGTACGCCATGATCTGCTCGCTGATGGGCACGGCGTGGATGCCCGAGCCGTTGGTGAGGATGAAATCCTTGGCGGCCAGCTCGGGGTGGCGCAGCAGCCAGTCGACGCCGGCGCTGCCCTGCTGGTACCAGCGCAGCTTGGGCGCGCGCGCCAGCAGGTCGCGGGGAAAGCCGTCGAAAACGATCTCGATGTCGTCCAGCGCGGCCTCCATCTCGGCGTGGTCGCGGCTGACCAGCACGCGATGGCCGGGCGCCAGGGCGCGGATCTCGGCCAGTTGCGCCGCGGTCACCTCGTCGGGCGGGATGCCCAGCAGGATCGTTGGCATAGCTACCTCCAAAGGACAATTAACCACGAAACAGACGAAACACACGAAATCGGAGCTGGCCTATTCCTTTTTCGTGTCGTTCGTGTTTTTCGTGGTTTGGCTTCCGATTCCTTTTCCGTGGTTGCCGGCCCGCCGCCGAGCAGCGCGCGCGACTCCCAGGGGATGGTGGGGATGATAGTCAGGTGAGGGGAGATGTCAAGCGGGGGAGGAGGAGGCTGTAGGGGCGGCCCCCCGTGGCCGCCCTCTTGGCGCCGTGGCCGCCCTCTTCACGGGGCAACCACGGGGGGGTTGCCCCCACAACATCCGACGTAGGGGCGGCCCCCCGTGGCCGCCCTCTTGGCGCCGTGGCCGCCCTCTTGGTCCCGTGGCCGCCCTCTTGGCGCCGTGGCCGCCCTCTTGGCGCCGTGGCCGCCCTCTTGGCGCCGTGGCCGCCCTCTTGGCGCCGTGGCCGCCCTCTTCACGGGGCAACCACGGGGGGGTTGCCCCCACAACATCCGACGTAGGGGCGGCCCCCCGTGGCCGCCCTCTTGGCCCCGTGGCCGCCCTCTTGGCCCCGTGGCCGCCCTCTTCACGGGGCAACCACGGGGGGTTGCCCCTACCGCCAGGGCCGATTTGACGACGTTCGCAACCGATGGTATATTGACCCAGGATCATCCATAGGGCTCAGACAAAGGTGGGGACATGTCAAAAGAAGCCATGGCGAGAATCCGCATCAACGATCTACTCACTCGAGCTGGCTGGCGCTTCTTCAAGAACGAACACGGCGACGCCAACATCACCCTAGAAACCCACACCAAGTACAAGAAACAGGCGCTGGAAGACCTCGGCGACGATTTCGAGAACACCGCCTATGGCTTTGTAGACTATATCCTGCTGGGCGAGTGCGGCTTTCCGGTGGCGGTGCTGGAAGCCAAAGCGGAACGCCTCAAACCGCTGGTGGGCAAGGAACAGGCGCGCCGGTATGCGCAGAGCCAGCATTGCCGCTTTGTCCTCCTCTCCAACGGCAACCTCCACTACTTTTGGGACCTGGTGCAGGGCAACCCGATCCTCATCACCGAGTTCCCCCGGCCCGAGTCGCTCCAAGACCTGCACCAGTTCCGACCCAACCCGGCAGCGCTGTCGGCGGAGGTGGTGGAGGCCGACTATATCGCGCTCACGCAGAACCCCCACTATGCCTATGACCCCCGCTGGGCGGACCCCGCGCAGCGCCCAGCCTATGTCAAAGAGGCTGGGCTCAAGTTCTTGCGCCCCTACCAACTGCGAGCCATCACCGCGCTGCAAGATGCCGTCCGGAAAAACGGCACGCGCTTCCTTTTCGAGATGGCGACGGGCACCGGCAAGACGCTGGTCGCTGCCGCCGTGATCAAGCTCTTTGTGCGCACCGGCAACGCCAAGCGTGTGCTCTTTTTGGTGGACCGCATCGAGCTGGAAAACCAAGCGAAAAAGTCCTTCGATCGCACGCTCAAGCAAGACCTGCACACGGTCATCTATAAAGAGAACCGCGACGACTGGCGCAAGGCCGAGATCGTCGTCACCACGGTGCAGAGCCTCATGGTCAACGAGCGCTATCGGGAGCTCTTTTCCCCCACCGATTTCGAGCTGGTCATCTCGGACGAGGCGCACCGCTCCATCGGGGGGAACGCCCGCGCCGTGTTCGACTACTTCATCGGCTACAAGCTCGGCCTTACCGCCACGCCGCGCGACTACCTCAAGAAGTTTGACAAGGACAAGCCCGCCACCAAGGACCCGCGCGAGTTCGAGCGCCGCCTGCTGCTTGACACCTACCGCACCTTTGGATGCGCCGACGGCATCCCGACCTTCCGCTACTCGCTCCTCGACGGGGTCAAGGAGGGATATCTCATCAATCCCACGGTTGTCGATGCCCGCAGCGATGTGACCACCCAGCTGCTGTCCGACGGCGGCTTTGTCGTGGAATTCAAGGATGACGGCGGGGAAGACCAGAAGGAATCCTTCAAGCAGCGGGAGTTCGAAAAACGGTTCTTCTCGCCCGCCACCAACCAGCTCTTCTGCAAGATATTCCTCGAAAACGCGCTGCGCGATCCGGTCAGCGGCGAGATCGGCAAGTCCATCGTCTTTGCCGTCAGCCAAAACCATGCGGCAACGCTGGCGCAGGTTTTCAACGAAATGGCCGACCGCATGTTTCCCGGAAAATACCAGTCCGATTTTGCCGTGCAGGTGACCTCCCAGATCGACGGCGCGCAGCAGATGACCATCAACTTCACCAA
>ERZ747221.3744-NODE-3744-length-11717-cov-3.305412_pt1 | contig 11717 bp, 11 predicted proteins | sample MGYA00374949_ERZ747221 | MGnify/ENA primary metagenome ERZ747221 (study PRJEB28779, sample SAMN05720172) | bioreactor metagenome | isolation source: Anaerobic biogas reactor | place: USA:Washington, USA | collected 2015-08-08 ... | reverse complement strand
ACGCCCCTGGTCAACCCCTTCTGGCAGTATTCGCGCAACAAGATCGCCTGCGAGGATCGCTTGATGCAGGCGCACCGCGATCAGGCCTTTCCCATCACCATCGTGCGCCCCACCTACACCTATGGCCCTACCTGGGTGCCCTCTGCCATCGGAGGGCAGGACTATACGGTGGTGAACCGCATGCGCCAGGGTAAGCCGATCGTGTCCCACGGCGACGGCACCTCACTCTGGGTGATGACGCATCACACCGATTTCGCCGTCGGCTTTGTCGGGCTCTTTGGCAACGCTCGCGCCATCGGCGAGGCGTTCCATATCACCAGCGACGAGGTCCTCACATGGGACCAGATCTATACCACCATCGGGCGCGCCGCCGGCGTCGAGCCGACCATCGTGCACCTGGCCTCCGAGACGATCGCCGAACTCTACCCCGAGGTGGGCGCCGGCCTGCTGGGTGACAAGGGGCACAGCGTGGTCTTTGACACCAGCAAGATCAAGCGCGTGGTGCCCGAGTTTCGCACCACGGTGAGCTTTGCCGAGGGGATGCGCCGCTCCCTCGCCTGGCTGGACGCCGACCCCTCGCATCGCCGGATCAGCGCCGAGGCGGACCGGATGATCGGCCACCTGGTCTCGGTGGCGCAGTCACTGCCCGACGCCCACTGACGCGCCGTCATCGGAGGACGATGTGAAAAAGTTCCTGGGGATCCAGCTCTCTCCCACCATCGTGCAGTACGAGGGCCTGCAGGCCGTGATGGACCGCATCCAAGACGTGGGCGCCGACGCCGTCTGCCTGGGCTTTGGCATCGCGCGGCCCGCAGAGCCCGGCCAGGGGCGGCGCGAGCCGCCGCTGGACATCGATGGCTGGGAGCGCCTCCTGGACCGGCCCCTGTGGGGCAAGCGCGAGCTGTGGCTGCACGGCTATCGCACCCACGACTATGACGTCTCCCTCTTTGCCGACACCCCGTACCATCCCGGCGGCGAGCTGGCGCCCGAGGCGCGCGACCGCGAGGTGCCCATGGCCATCGTCGCCGAGGCGCATGCCCGCGGCATGCGGGCGCACGTGCAGGCCTCGCCCACCGTCGTGCCGGGGCTGCGCCCGGAGGACGACATCGTCTACCCCGACGGCTCGCACCCCGACCCCAACCGGCGCGTAGCGCGCCAGGGGTGCCTGAACAGCCCGGCGGTACGCGCCTATGGGCTGGCGCTGGTGCGCGACACGCTTCGCCACTCCACCGCCGCCGACGGCCTGTGCCTCGATTGGGTCGAGTACACGACGTACACCCTCGAGGATCACTTTGCCTGCCTGTGCCCGCACTGCGCCGCGGCCGCCGGCGCCGCTGGCTATGACTGGGAGCGCATCCGGCGCGACGTCACGGCGCTCTGGGGCCGTCTGCACGCCCTGACGAGCCGCGACCTGGAGCGCGCCGCGCGCATCGCCACGCGTCCCTGGGAGGCGGTCGAGTTGCTGCAGGCCTACCCCGGCTGGCTCGATTTTCTGCGCTTCAAGGCAGACACGGTGCGCGGCTGGTACGCCGACGTGCGTCGCGCCATGGACGAGGAGGGGGCGAGCACCATGGAGCTGGGCGCCAACGGCTGGGCGCCGCCGTTCAACCGCTCCTCGGGGATGGATTACCGTGGGCTGGCGGGCATCGTGCAGACCGTCCGCCCCAAGCTGTTCACCTTCCACTGGTCGGCGCTGCCGCGCTGGTACGGGGAAACGCTGCTCCGCTGGAACCCCGCCCTCTCGGAGCGCCAGCTCCTGGACGCCCTGGTCGCCTGTCTCGACCTGCCCGACGCCGTGAGCCCGCGCTCCTTCGCCAGCTACCACATCCCGGCGCCGGAGGACGACCACCCGGCCACGCCCGAATCGTGGCGCGCCAAGCTGGACGAGGTGGTCGATCAGGTGGGCGCCGGCAGCGGTGGCCGCTGCCGCTGCTACGCCTACGCCCACTCGTACCGCTCCGAGGCGCAGTGGAAGCGCATGGTCGCCGTGGTACGCGACAGCCGCGTCGACGGCATGTGGGTGCAGCGCTACGAGTACATGAACGATGATAAGCTGGCCGCGCTCAAGGGGATGTGGCGATGAGTCTGCTCTCGACTTGACCAATCGTGCCCCCCGTGCCATAATAGCGCCGCACCACTAGCCAACCACATACATTCTCCGAACCGCATGGCCTAAAGAGCCTCGCTCTATGGCGTGCGGTCACCGGGTGCGAAGCATCGTGCCCGACGGGTGTGGCGGGAAACCACCATGCCTCCCGTGCTTGGAAAGGAGAGGTTCGCCGCGCGGCGCGGTATTGCCGGCGTTCTCCTTTGGGAGCACGCCGGTTTTTTGTGTTTTTCTACGGAGGACACCATGCGCGCCGTCGTCGTCACCGTCAGCGACAAGGGATATGCCGGGGAGCGCGAGGATCGCAGCGGTCCCGTGCTCGCCGAGGCCTTGGCTGACCTGGGAGCTGAGGTCGTCGAGCGGCACATCGTCCCCGACGAACCGGAGCGGATCAGCGCCCTGCTGGCGGAACTCGCCGACCGCGGCGATATCGACGTGATCGCCACCACCGGCGGCACCGGCATCGCGCCGCGCGACCATACGCCCGAGGCGACGCGTGCCGCCATCGACTATGAGGTGCCCGGGATCGCCGAGGTATTGCGCTTCGAGGGGTACCGCAAGACCCCCCTGGCGGTCATCTCGCGCGGCGTCGTCGGCGTGCGCGGCCGCTGCCTCATCGTGAACCTCCCCGGCAGCGCCAAGGCCGTCGCCGAGGGGATGGAGACGCTGGGCGCCATTCTGCCTCACGCCGTCAAGATGGTGCGCGGCAAGGATCTGGAGCATGGGGGGCACGCCCATGGTTGAGCGCGACGCCTATCCCATGCTGTCGGTCGAGGAGGCGCGAGATCGCGTGCTTGCGCTGGTGAAAGCGCTGCCGCCCGAGCGCGTCCCCATCCTCGATGCCCTGGGCTGCGTGCTGGCCGAGGACGTGCGCGCCGACCGCGACGTGCCCCCGCTGGACAACTCGGCCATGGACGGTTATGCCGTGCGCGGCGCTGACCTCGTGGCACCCAACGCTACGGGCGACGGCTTGCGGCTGCGGGTGGTGGCCAACCTCCCCGCCGGACAGGTGCTCGCGCGGCCGGTGGGACGCGGCGAGGCGGTGCGCATCATGACCGGCGCCCCCGTGCCGCCCGGCGCCGACACCATTGTGCGCTTTGAGGATACCCAGGCCGGCGACGGCTGGGTGGAGGTGCTCAGAGCGCCCAGACCGGGCGCCAACGTGCGCCTGGCCGGGGAGGACGTGCGCGAGGGCGAGGTGGTCCTGTCCGCCGGCACGCCCCTCCGTCCGCAGGAGATCGGCATGCTAGCCTCCGTGGGGCGTCCCATGGCCCTCGTCCACCGCAGACCCCGCGTCGCCATCCTGGCCACCGGCGATGAGGTCGCCGAGATCGACGTCGCGCCGCGGCCGGGGCAGATTCGCAACATCAACAGCTACAGCGTTGCCGCGCAGGTGCGCGAGGCAGGGGGCGTGCCGATCCTGCTGGGGGTCGCCGCCGACCGCGCCGGCGAACTGAGCGCGCGTATCCGGGCCGGCATCGAGGCGGGCGCCGACCTACTGGTGACCTCGGGCGGCGTCTCGGTGGGCGATTTCGACCTGGTGAAACAGGTGCTTGCCGCGGAGGGGCGCATCGATTTCTGGTGGGTCAACATGAAACCGGGCAAACCGATGGCGTTCGGCACCATCAGCGACGTCCCGGTGCTGGCACTGCCTGGCAATCCCGTGGCGTCGATGATCAGCTTTGGCCTCTTTGGCCGGCCGGCGGTGCTCAAAATGATGGGCCACACCGACTGGCGCTGGCCGTCGGTCAGGGCGCGGCTGCGAGACGCGATTCGCCGCAAGGACGGCCGCCGCCACTACCTGCGCGTGCGCCTGGAGCAGACCCCCGACGACCTCGAGGCCGTCCTCACCGGCGACCAGGGCTCGGGCATCCTCACCTCCATGGTCCAGGCCGACGGCCTGGCGGTGATTCCGGAGGAGAGCGACCATCTTCCGGCGGGGAGTGAGGTGGAAGTGTTGCTGTTTCGATGGCCCGCCAACGAACGCCGTGCGACTGCGGGCCTTTAGCTCTTGGCTTTTGGCCGATCCTCCGCACCGCAGCGTCTTGGCGCCAATAGCCAATAGCTAAGAGCCAAGAGCCCATGAGTCAAAGCCACCACAAGGAACGAGCGATGTTCAAGCCGACCAGCCCCTACCCCATGCTCACCGTCGAGGAGGCGTGGCGGCGCGTTGCCGCGGCGCTGGCGCCGCTGCCCGCGCAGCGCCTGTCCATCGGCGAGGCGGTGGGCCTGGTGCTGGCGGAGGACGTGATCGCGGGGGTGAACATGCCCCCCTTCCCCGCCTCTGCCATGGACGGCTATGCCGTCATCGCTTCGGACGCGGCCGCCGCGCGGCGCGTGGTCGGCGAGCAGAGCGCCGGCCCCGAGCGCTTTCTCCGCGTGGAGCCGGGCACGGCGACGCGCATCATGACCGGCGCCCCCCTCCCACAGGGCGCCGACGCCGTGGTGCCGGTGGAGAACACCCGCGAGGAGGATGGGCTGGTCGTCATCGACGGGCCGGTGAGGCCCGGGGCCTACGTGCGGCCCGTCGGCCAGGACCTGAAAGAGGGGGAGCCCCTCCTCACGCGCGGCAGCGTGCTGGGCGCCGCCGAGATCGGGCTGCTCGCCACGGTGGGCCACGTGCGCGTGGCGGTGCATCCGCGCCCCGTCGCCGCCGTAATGGCCACCGGCGACGAACTCGTGCCCCCCGATCAGACCCCCGGCCCTGGGCGGATCCGCGACAGCAACAGCGACGCGCTGATGGCGGCCGTGGCGCTGGCGGGCGCCACCCCGCTCCACCTGGGGCGCGTGGGCGACGACCGGGGCGCCCTGCGGCGGGCGCTGCTCGAGGGCGCGACGCGCGCCCACCTGGTGCTCACCTCGGGCGGCGTCTCTATGGGCACCCGCGACCTCATCAAGCCGCTCCTGGAAGAGTTGGGGACCGTTCATTTCGGCCGGTTGGCGGCCAAGCCGGGCAAGCCGATGACCTTTGCCATGGCGCGGGGCGTCCCCTACTTTGGGCTGCCGGGGTTTCCCGTGTCGTCGCTGGTGATGTTCGAGCTGTTCGTGCGGCCCGCGTTGCGGCTGCTGGCGGGGCACGCGCAGCTCTTCAGGCCCGAGATCACGGTACACCTGGCTCACGATGTGCGTCACGAGCCCGACCGCACCGAGTTCCAGCGCGCCGTGGTCACCGAGCGAGAAGGCGCGCACTGGGCCGAGACCACCGGCGTGCAGGCCTCGGGCCGACTGAAATCACTGGTGGGAGCCAACGCCCTCCTGCGCCTGCCCGCTGGACGCGGCGATTTCGCTCGGGGCGAGGGCGTGAGGGCAATCCTCATCGACGAACACTCATCGTGTCTGATAGCGGCGCGCGGCTCCGCCCCGCGCCATGCGACGGAAGCGAGATAGACACGTGGCAACGCCCTGCATCGACCATAACAATCGCTCGATCAACTATCTGCGCGTGTCGGTCACCGACCGCTGCAACTTGCGCTGCGTGTACTGCATGCCCGCCGAGGGCGTGCCGCCCAAGACGCACGACGAGGTCCTGCGCTACGAAGAGATCGCGCGGCTGGTGCGCGTGGCCGCCGGCATCGGCATTAGCAAGGTTCGCCTCACCGGCGGCGAGCCCCTGGTGCGCCGCGGCCTCGTCGGTCTGGTGGCCCTGATCGCGGCAACCCCCGGCATCGACGACATCTCCATGACCACCAACGGCACCCTCCTGGCGCAACACGCCGCCGACCTGGCCCGGGCCGGTCTGCGACGCGTCAACGTCAGCCTCGACACTCTCGATCCCGACCGCTTTCGCGCCGTCACGCGCCTTGGTCGGCTCGAGGATGCCCTGGCGGGGATTCGCGCCGCCGCCGACGCGGGCCTGGCGCCCATCAAGATCAACGTGGTGGTCATGGGCGGCGGGAACGACGACGAGGTGGCGGCCTTTGCACGGCGCACGGTCAGCGACGGCTGGAACGTGCGGTTCATCGAGGTGATGCCCATCGGTGAGGGCGGGCAGTCCGCGGCGGGGCACTATGTGTCGTCGGCGACGATTCGCGCCGCCATCGAGGCGGAACTCGGCCCGCTGGAGCCGGCCACCCTCCCGGGCAATGGCCCCGCCCGTTACTGGCGCGTCTCCGGGGCGCCAGGCACCATCGGGTTCATCAGTCCCATCAGCCAGCACTTTTGCAGCGCCTGCAACCGCCTGCGCCTCAGCGCCGATGGCAAGCTGCTTCCCTGCCTTTTCACGCCATCCGAGTCCGAGATCGACCTGCGCACCGCCCTCCGCGGCGGCGCCGACGACGCCGCCCTGGCGGGGCTGTTCCGGCGGGCCATCGCCGCCAAGCCGGATGGCCATCACCTCGACGAGCGCGCGGTGCCGACCTGCCGGCGCATGTCCAGCGTGGGAGGGTGACGCCATGCCGCTGAGCCACGTGGACAATCAGGGACGCGCGCGGATGGTTGATGTATCGGAAAAGGCCGTCACCGTGCGCGATGCGACGGCCGGCGCCGAGGTGCACATGCGGCCGGAGACGCTGGCCGAGATCCAGAGTGGGGGGAACCCCAAGGGGGACGTGCTGGCCGTGGCCCGCGTCGCGGGGATCATGGCCGCCAAGCGCACGCCCGACCTGATCCCCCTCTGCCATCCCCTGGCCATCACGGGGGTGACCGTGGACCTGACGCCTGACGAGGCGCGCAGCCTCGTCGCCATCCGCGCCACGGTGCGCTGCGCGGGGGTGACCGGGGTAGAGATGGAGGCGCTCTCGGCGGCGTCGGTGGCGGCACTGACCATCTATGACATGTGCAAGGCCGTGGACCGTGGCATGCGCATCGACAACGTCCGGCTGCTGCGCAAGAGCGGCGGCCGCAGCGGCGAGATTGTGCTGGAGAATGAGACATGACAACGCAAGGCAAAGTCGTAGCAGTGTGCGTGAGCGACCGCACGGGCATCCCCAAGCACGATGTGGGCACGGGGATCCTCAAGGTAGACTGGGGAATCGAGGGGGACGCTCACGCCGGTAACTGGCACCGCCAAGTGAGCCTGCTGGCGATGGAGAGCATCGACAAGATGCGCGCCAAGGGGCTGAAGGTGCGCCCCGGCAGCTTTGCCGAGAACATCACCACCGAGGGGATCGAGCTGTACACCCTGCCGGTGGGCACGCGCATGCGCCTGGGCACGGCCCTGGCCGAGGTCACCCAGATCGGCAAGGTATGCCACGACAAGTGCGCCATTTTCCGCCTGGCCGGCGACTGCGTCATGCCGCGGGAGGGGATTTTCGTCAAGATTCTCGAGCCCGGCACCGTATCGGTGGATGACCCTGTCATCATCCTCCATAATGAGGCTAGGGAGGCTTCGGCCTCCCTAGAATCCTAGTCGGGCACCCCTTTCGCAGGCCGCCACGAGCGGTGCGGCTGCGGATCAGGGGACACCGGTACTGCGCCCTGCCAACCGTCTCCACGGTGACCTCTGAGGGGGCTGCCAAGAGCAGTCAGAAGGAGGTTCGCGATGAGGCTCAGTGCGCGCAACGTGCTGAAGGGTCGAGTCAAGCAGGTGACGCCGGGGGCCGTGAACAACGAGGTTGTCATCGAGTTGGAGGGCGGCGCCGAAGTCGTCTCGATCATCACCAAGACGTCGTCGGAGGGCCTGGGGTTAGCCCCGGGCAAGGAGGTCTACGCCGTCATCAAGGCGTCCAACGTGATGGTAGCGGTGGACTAGCACCGCGAACGCACAACTACATACTGCCTGTCAGGGCGGGCGTAGCGCGCCCACCCTGGTCCACAATCATTCTCCGAACCCCATTCGGAATGCAGTAGCATATTCCGGCGAAATGCGGTGTATTTCGCAGCCTAAGGTCCCGTCATCGGGGCGACGGCTTTGGGGTCGCGCCGGGGCATAGCGCTCCGGCAAACGGTGCGGCTGGAAACGGCCGCGCCCCCCGCATTCGGAAAGGAGAAGGTGACGACGGCTCCAACGCCGGCGCCCTTTCCGCGTGCGGAAAGGGCGCCGGCGTTTTTTGGCCGCTCGCATCTTCTGCAGGTCCCCTCCCAAGTGCCCGCACCCGTGCCGACGAGTGAGTGCCCGACGGGTGGCCTGCAGGAGGTGCGAGCGAGATATCTCTCAACCGCACGAGACGAGTTCTCCATCGCAAGGAGTGAACGGCCATCGACGAGGTCTTTCGTGGTTTGGCGCAAGCTGTTGAACTCATCCTATCCGGTGATCCCGGGCTGGGCGAAGTGGTGTCCTTGTCGCTGCGTGTATCGGGCATCGCACTTGTGTTCAGCACCCTGGTGGGGATCCCGTTGGGTGCACTGCTGGGGCTGACGCGCTTTATCGGGCGGCGCCTGGTGATCTCGCTGCTCTACACCGGCATGGGCTTTCCGCCCGTGGTCATCGGCCTCCTCGTCTATGTGACGCTATCGCGGAACGGGCCGTTGGGGCAGCTCGGATCGGCCATGGTGCCGGCACTGTTCACCCCCGCGGCGATGATCGCCGCGCAAGCGATCATCTCTTTTCCTCTGGTGGCTGGATTCACCATGGCCGCCGTCATGGGCGTGGACCCCCAGCTGCGCCAGCAGACCCTCGCGCTGGGTGCGACCCGGATGCAGACGGCGTGGACGATCCTCATGGAGGCACGCGTCGGGGTGGTCGTCTCCATCGTCGCCGGTTTTGGCAGCATCATCTCGGAGGTGGGCGCCGTCATGCTGGTGGGCGGCAACATCGAGCACCGCACGCGCGTGCTCACCACTGCCATCGTCTTGGAGACGCGCAAGGGCAACTTTGAACTCGCCATGGCCATCGGCATCATCTTGCTGGCGCTCTCGTTCATCACCAACATCCTGATGCTGTCCCTGCAGGGAAGGACGGCCGGCGAATGACGACAACCAATGGTCATGATCTGGCCTACCAACTGGACGGCGTCACCAAGCGCTACGATAGGCGCGAGATCTTGAACATCGCCGATCTAGGCATTCGTCGCAGCGAGATCCTGTCGATCGTGGGTCCCAGCGGTGCAGGCAAGAGCACACTGCTGCGCCTGCTGAACTTTCTCGAGACGCCGAGCGAGGGTTGCATCCACTATGGCGACGTGTGCCTGGAGCCCGATGGGTCCGTGCCGCTTCAGGTGCGCCGCAGGGTGACCACCGTCTTTCAGAGACCGATCCTGCTGAATCGCGACGTCTGGTCCAACGTCGCATTCGGACTGCGGCTCCGCGGACATCGCAACCTCGGTGACCGTGTTGAGCGCGCCCTCGAGCGCGTCGGCCTGCTCGATATGGCCAAGCAGAGGGCGCCCACCCTATCCGGCGGCGAGGCGCAGCGCGTGGCGCTGGCGCGCGCTATCGTCCTGGAGCCCGATGTGCTCCTGCTGGACGAGCCCACGGCCAACCTGGACCCCTACAATGTGGGGTTGATCGAGGACATTGTGCAGTCGCTGAACGCGGAGAACGGCACGACCATCGTGCTCGTGACGCACAATGTCTTTCAAGCGCGGCGGCTGGCGCATCGCGTTTGCCTGCTGCTTAGCGGCTCGCTCATCGAGGAGGCCGACGTCGACACGTTCTTTGCGTCGCCACGCGACCCCCGCACCCTGGCATTCGTGGAGGGCAAGATGGTGTACTGATCCACACGCTACACGCAGACCCTGCGGGCCTGTTGCAGCCCCGCGGGTACCATGACACCGAAGGAACTCAGGAGGAACTGCCATGAAGACCGCTGTATTGCGTATCGCCAGTCTCTTGCTCGTCGTCGCCCTTCTGCTAGGCTGCACGGCGCCTGCCGCTCCCACGGCCGCGCCCGTGGAGCCCACCGCTGCGCCCGTGGAGCCCACCGCCGCGCCAGCAGAGCCGACGGCGGCGCCCGCAGAACCGACGGAAGCCCCCGCCGAACCGACGGAGGCGCCACCCGCCGCTCCCGAGCCCACTGCAGAGCCCACGCCCGAGGCGTCGGGAGCCCAAGAGCTGCTCCTGGCTACCACCACCAGCACCGAAGACTCGGGGCTCCTCAGCGTCCTTTTGCCCGCGTTCACCGACGAGACGGGTATCACCGTGAACGTCATCGCCGTGGGCACCGGCCAGGCGCTGCAGCTCGGCCGTGACGGCAACGCCGACGTGCTCCTCGTGCACGCCCGCGCCCAAGAGGACGCCTTTATGGACGAGGGCCACGGCGTGCGTCGCGAGGACGTGATGTACAACGATTTCGTCATCGTCGGGCCCGCGTCGGACCCCGCCGGCATCGTCGGCATGACGGATGCCGCGGCGGCGTTCGCCCAGATCGCTGAGACCGAGGCGACCTTTGTCTCGCGCGGCGACGAGTCGGGCACCCACAGCAAGGAACGCTCTGTCTGGACGGCCGCCGGCGTCGAGCCGGCCGGCGACTGGTACGTCTCGGCCGGCCAGGGGATGGGCGACGTGCTCGTCATGTCCAGCGAGCAAGAGGCCTACACCCTGAGCGACCGCGCCACGTACCTGGCCCTGCTCCAGGGCGGACTCGAACTCGAGATCCTCGTGGAAGGCGACCCCGTCCTGTTCAACCCCTACGGCGTGATCGCCGTCAACCCCGACAAGGGCGCGCATATCAAGGCCGACCTCGCCGATCAGTTCATCGACTGGCTCATCTCCGTCCCCGCGCAAGAGATAGTCAGCACCTTTGGCGTGGACGAGTTCGGCGCACCGCTGTTCGTGCCCGACTCGGAGCCGTGGCGTGAGGCGCAGGGAGGCGAGGCCTCAACGACCGGTCCGGCGCCCGCCGCCGCTACCGGCGACGCCGCCGTGGTCGTGACGGGCTTGGTCGCCCAGGAGACGGGCTGGACCGAGGAAGAGTTGCTCGCCATGCCGACCGTCGAAGCCGAGGTAACCAACAAGGCCGGAGAGGCGCAGACCTATACGGGCGTGTCCATCAAGGCGCTGGTGGCCGAGGCACAGGCGCAGGACGGCGCCGCCGCCGTAGTGCTGGTGGCCGCCGACGGCTATAGCGCCGAGGTGCCCATGGCCGATCTCGAGGCGTGCGACACCTGCATCCTCGCCGCGCAGGACGGCGGCGGCTTCCGCTCGGTGATGCCCGGCATGCCCGGCAACACCGGCGTGAAGGACTTGGTCGAGATTCGCGTGCAGTAACGGCGCGATCTGCGGCAATGCGAGCGCTAGAAGGCGAGGGGGAGCCATGACCCCCTCGCCTTCTGGCATGTGGCACTCGCTCCCCTGCACCCCTTCCTCAAGCCCCTTACCGCGCCACCCCTGGACCTGAGCTACAATTGTCGACCAAGATGTGCGGTATAATGCGATATGACGGTCGTCCAGCGAACCCCTACGGCGGTGGGACCTCGTGGTAGCATACTCGCCCCCGGCGAGGGTACGATGAATATCTATGTCCTCTCGCGCGACGTGGCCGAGCTGTTGCGCCGCGGCTTGCTGTCGGAGTCGATCTCGGCCTCTCCCTCCTACGGGGGAACGGACGCGATCAGAGTTGTCGGCGCCCTTCACGCTGCCGCCGAGGAGCGTGGCTGGGATGCTGCGATCGTCGGCCCCGGGCCTGGCATCCTAGGCTCCGGGAGCCGCTACGGACACGGTGCGATGGCCGCCCTGGACGCCGCCCATGCGGCCCTGGCGATCGGATTGCCGACCCTGATCTCGCCGCGGATGT
>ERZ747221.3743-NODE-3743-length-11720-cov-2.902431_pt1 | contig 11720 bp, 10 predicted proteins | sample MGYA00374949_ERZ747221 | MGnify/ENA primary metagenome ERZ747221 (study PRJEB28779, sample SAMN05720172) | bioreactor metagenome | isolation source: Anaerobic biogas reactor | place: USA:Washington, USA | collected 2015-08-08 ... | reverse complement strand
TGGATTAAGCCGGACCATCGAGCCGGCCGCGCCGGTTTCCTCCCGGCGCTTTGCCGCCATCGAGGCGCTGGCGCGGAGCAAGGGGCTGGACGTGCTGATGCTGGAAACCGGCTCGGAGGCCTCCATGCCCGAAGCGCACCGGCTCTACCAGCGCGGCGGCTTCACCCGTCGCGGGCCGTTCCTCGACTATCCCGACAGCGAGTACTCGGCATTCTACGAAAAGCCGCTGACCGAGCAGGCCGTGGCATAGGGCCCACCTCTGCCCGGTTGCGGGAAAGCGGCTTGGGCTATAGGAACGGCTGAACGAATACCGCTGCTAGCGAGCCAACCGCGTTGACCGACCTCACCCGCCTGTCCCTGGAGGAACACACGGAACGACTCCTCGTCCGCGGGGAGTGCCCCGGTCGTGAAGACTTCGATGTCGGAGACCGGGACGGCATTCGGCGCGCCGCGCACGCTCCACAGCACGACCAGCTCCCGGTCGCTGAAGGCACGGTCGAGGTCCCCGGCTGAGAGGTGAACCCGCGCGCGCAGGGCGACCCGGGCTGATCCGGCCGGGGTGTCCTGGACACCGCAGGTGCCGGCTGCCGTCCACAGTCCACCGTCGGGCAGTCGAGCATCCAGGTGCTGGGAGTGCAACCGGTAGGCCAGCACCTGCTCGCGCTCGACCGTGAGCACCCTTCGAGTTTAGGCCCGGTTCGCCTGGCTCGGCGTTCAGTAGCCCTGCCACTCCGGCTTGTGCTCGTGCGCGAACCGGTAGTACCCCGCGTGCTCGAGCCGCATGGCCGCGGACTCGTCGACCACGACCGTCACGTGCGGGTGCAGCTGCAGCACCGACGCCGGGCAGGACGCGCTGACCGGTCCCTCGACCGCGGCCGCCAGCGCCCGAGCCTTCCCCGCGCCGGTGGCCACGAGCACCAGGTGCCTCGCCTCGGAGATCGTCCCGAGCCCCTGGGTCAGCACGTGGTGCGGCACGGTCTCGCTGTCGAAGAACCTGCTGTTGTCCGCGAGGGTCTGCTCGGTCAGCGTCTTCACGCGCGTCCGCGAGGAGAGCGACGAGCCGGGCTCGTTGAAGCCCACATGCCCGTCGGTGCCCAACCCGAGCAGCTGCACGTCGATCCCTCCGGCTTCCCGGATCTTCTCCTCGTATGCCGTGGCCTCCGCGCGCAGGTCCGCGGCGGTCCCGTCCGGGCCGGCCACAGCGAGCCCCACCCGGTCGGCCAGCATCCACCGGATCGTCCGGCGGTAGGACTGCGGGTGGTCGGCGGTGATCCCGACGTACTCGTCGAGCAGGAACGCCCGGCACGCCCCGAAGTCCAGCCTCTCCTCACCGTGGCGCCGCACGAGCTCCTCGTACGCCGGCTCGGGCGAGGAGCCGGTAGCCAGGCCCAGCGTGGCACCGGCCCGCACGTAGTCCTCCAGGACGTCCGCCACGAGGAGCCCGGCCTCGCGCGGCGTCGCGGTGATGACGACCTCCACGCCCTACTCCCCCGCGGGCAGCAGCGCCGCGCCGACGGACCCGGCCGGGTAGCCCTCCGGCAGCCACCGCACCCGCTCGTGCACCGCCAGGTGCTGCTCGAAGCCGGAGTCGGCGGCGTGGCTGCGCAGCTCGGCCAGCAGCGCCCCCTGCAGCGCGGGGGTCGAGGTGACGACCCCACCGGCGAGGACGACCTGCGCCACATCGGTCGCCTGCACGAGGATCCGCACCGCCTGCGCCAGGCCGGCCACCAGGTCGTCGCGCACCGCCCGCGCGTTCTCGTCGCCCGCCGCCGCGGCCGCCATCAGCTCCACCGCGGACCCCGCCCAACGCCGCGCGAGCCCGCCACCCGAGGCGTACAGCTCCAGGCACCCCCGCTTCCCGCACGGACACAGGGGGCCGTCGCGGTCCGTGACCAGGTGGCCGATCTCCCCGGCCAGCCCCCGCGAACCCCGCCGCAGCGACCCGTCCAGCACCAGCCCGGCGGCCAGACCGGTCCCGACGTTGAGCAGTGCCAGGTCCACGTCCGGACCGGCGCCCTCGGTCGCCCGCAGCCACTGCGCCGCACCCCAGGCCGCCGCCTTCACGTCGTTCTCGACCCGCACCGGGACCGCCGTCAGCACGGCGGCCTCCCCCGCCAGGTCGAGCGGGCGCCCGTCGAGCCCGAGGTTCACCGCGTGGGCGACCCGCCCGTCACTGACGATGCCGGGCACCCCGATGCCCAGGCCGGTGACCGGCGTCGCCTCCCCGAGGTGGTCCAGGAGCTGCCCGTATGCCGTGCGCAGGCCCGCCCTGATGCCCTCCGGTCCGCGGACGGTCGGCACCGCGTGCTGGGCGAGGACCCGGTGGCCGCCGTCGGCGGTCTCCTCGACGGCTGCCGCGTCGATGCGGGTGCCGCCGATGTCGATGCCGATCCGGACGCTCACGACCGCGTCCTGCTCGCGAGGGCCAGGGCCGCGGCGAGCGCCTCGGTCGAGGCCGCCGAGGAGCCGTAGGTGCAGACCACCCGGTCCAGCGCGTCGAGCCAGGGGTCGGGCCAGCCCAGCTCGACCAGCCAGGCCTGGCTGTTGCCGCTGACGACCTCGCGGACCCACTGCCAGACCCGCTCGTCACGGGTGGCGCCGCGCACCACGATGAGGGTCGCCCCGGTCGGCGCGGGGGTGGCGGCCAGGTCGTCCGGGCCCAGGCGGACGCTGGAGCGCAGGTCCGCGAGCAGGCCGCACGGCAGTCCCCAGGTGGTCTCCCCGATGGCCGGGTTGCTCGTGGTGTCCAGGTGCAGGACGGCCGGTCCGGGCAGGGCGGGCACGTTGGTCAGGGCCGCGGTCGCCGCGCGCAGCGAGGCCTCCCGGGCGGTCCGGGTGACCGGGTGCGCGTCACCCGCGCCGACGGGCGCGTGCCCCACTACGCCAGTCGCCGCACTCGCAGCGGCGCCGGGGTTCATGGCCCACTCCTCCCGGAGCCGGGCGACCCGCTCGACGGCATCGAGAAGCCGCTCCGCGGGGAGCGTCCCATCCTCGACTGCCGCGAGGATCGCGTCCACGACCTGCTGGATGATCACGGTCGCGGGGGCCATCTCTGGGTCGCTCTCCGGTCCGAGGCAGAGCAGGTCAGCGCCGGCTGCCAGGGCGCGGACGGCGGCGCCGGGGATGCCGATCGCGTCCGGCCCGCTCCCCTGCGCGCCCGCCATGTCGAGGGCGTCGGTGACGATCACGCCGTCGAAGCCCAGCTCGCCCCGCAGCAGGTCGCCCAGCACGGCCGGGCTGAACGTCGCCGGGCGCTCGGGGTCGAACGCCTCGATGACGACGTGGGAGGTCATCACGGTCGGGGTCCCGGAAGCAACCGCCACGGCGAAGGGCACCAGCTCCCGCTGGCGCACCACCTCCTCCGCGGCACCGACCGTCGGCAGCCCGTGGTGGGAGTCGGTGCGGGTGTCGCCGTGCCCCGGGAAGTGCTTCACGCACGAGGCCACCCCGACGGAGGCCAGTCCGCGGACGAAGGCCTCGGTGTGCCGGGCCACCAGCGCCGGGTCGGCGCCGAAGCTGCGGGTGCCGATGACCGGGTTGAGCGGGTCGGAGTTCACGTCGGCGCAGGGCGCCAGGTCGAGCCAGATCCCCGCCGCGGCCAGCTCGGCGCCGATGCCGGCGGCCACCTCCCGGGTGACCACGGGATCGTCGAGGCGGCCGAGGACGGCGGCCCCGGCGTACGGGCTGCCGGTGGTGCTGTGCAGCCGGGTGACGTCGCCGCCCTCCTCGTCGACCGCCAGCACCGCGGTCGGCGCGAGCTCGCGCACCGACCGGGCCAGCGCGGCGAGGTCGTGGCCGGGCACGACGTTGTTCCCGTAGAAGCAGACCCCACCCAGGCCCAGCCCGACCTCCAGGGAGAGCCAGGACGGGACCACCGGCCCGGCGAAACCCGCGAGGAGCACGCTCCTGGCGGCATACTGCAGCTCGGTCATCCCTTCACCGCCCCCGAGACCAGGCCCTGGGTCATCTTGGTCTGCACGATCATGAAGAAGACGATCACCGGCACGGCCACGAGCACCGAGCCCGCCATGACGGCCGGCCAGTCGATCGCCTCGTTAGAGACCGTGGTCATGCCGCGCAGCCACAGCGGGAGGGTCCGGTTGTCCGGCTCCATGACGACCACGGCCAGGGTGTACTCGTTCCACGCCTGGAGGAAGGCGAAGACGCCGCTGGCGATCAGGCCGGGCGCGAGCAGCGGGAAGGTGATGGTGAAGAACGCGCGGACCCGGCTGCACCCGTCGACCATCGCCGCCTCCTCGAGCTCGACCGGGACCCCGTCGACGAAGCCGCGCAGCAACCAGACGGTGAACGGCAGGACCGCGGCCACGTAGAGCAGCGACAGGCCGGCGATCGTGTTGTAGAGGTTCCAGTCGTTGAGCATCCGGTACTGGCTGATGAACAGCGCCTCCGGCGGGATCATCTGGATGGTCAGCACGACGATGATGAAGGAGACCCGGCCGCGGAAGCGGAAGCGGGAGATCGCGACGGCCGCGACGAACGCGCAGACCACGGCGAGCGCCACGCAGATCAGGGTCACCGACAGGCTGAGCCGGAGCGAGGCGAAGAAGTCCCCGTCCAGCACCCGGCCGAAGGCGTCGAGGGTGAAGTCGGTCGGCACGAAGGAGGGGGTGGGCGAGCGCAGCGCCTCGACCGGCTGGAGCGCGCCGTTGAGGATCCAGTAGGCCGGGAACGCCCAGACCAGGGCGATGGTGACGGCCACCGCGCCCCAGAGGCGGCCGCGGGTGCTGCGGCGCAGGCGTCTCGTGCGTGCCCGGTCCGTGCCCGCCCGGACCCGGGTGTCTGCGGCCAGGGTGTCTGTGCTCATACCGTCTCCGCCTTCAGCAGGGCGTGCACGTAGCGCCCGGTGAGGATCAGCGTCAGGACGAGCACGAAGAGGGCGAAGGCCGAGGCCATGCCGTACTCGCTCTGCCCGACGCCGAGGGTGTAGATGTAGGTGCCCAGGAGGTGGGTCTCGCTGGGGACGCCGCCGACCCCCTGCAGGTAGTGGATCTGCGCGAAGACCCGCAGGTCCCACACGATCTGCAGCATCAGCACGATGGTCAGCGCCGGGCGGATCGAGGGGTAGATGATGAACCGCCATCGCTGCCAGGCGTTGGCGCCGTCGATCTGCCCGGCCTCGAGGGCGTCCTCCGGCACCTGGGTCAGGGCGGCGTAGGCGGTGAACGCCACGAAGGGCACGCTCATCCAGACCACGATCACGGTGGCGACCAGGTAGAAGGAGAGCGGCTCGATCAGCCAGTTGTGCCGGGTGAAGTCCCCCAGGCCGAGGTTGGTCAGCGTCCAGTTGACCAGGCCGTAGCGGCTGTCGAAGAGCCACTGCCAGGCGGTCATCGCGGCGATCACCGGCATCGCCCAGCAGAGCAGCATGCTCACCTGGAGCAGGACCCGCGGGACGCGCGGCGCCCGCAGCATGATCAGCGCGAAGCCGGTGCCGATGAGCATGGTGAGCGCGACGTTGACCGCGCAGAACACCAGGGAGCGGACGACCACGCCCCACATCTGGGCGTCGGCGAACAGCTCGCGGTAGTTGTCCAGCCCGATCCACTCCGGCGGCGCCCCGAACTGCTGGGCCCGGCCGAACTCCTGGAAGGACATGATGACCTGCCGCACCAGCGGGTATCCCTCGCCGATCAGCAGCACCGCGATCGCCGGGACCAGCAGCCAGTAGGCGCCGAGCCCGCCGCGCCGCCGCCGGCGCGACCGCACGGGCGCGGCCACCGCCAGGGTCTCCTGGGTCGTCATCTCCACCCTTTTCGTAGTGGTTTTGCGGGTCCACCCCACATTTTCGTAGCGGTTTTGCGGGTCCACCCCGCATTTTCGTAGTGGTTTTGTACGTACCCCACCCAAGTTCGTAGCGGTCTCGTACGCCTCCCGCAGCTTTTCGTAGCGGTCTCGTCCATCACCCGGGCAGCGCGGGGGCCGGTGCCGGTGCCGGCACCGGCCCCACACGTCATACCGAGATCAGTTCAGCAGGCCCCACTCAGCCGTTGAGCATGTCCGCCAGCTGGCCGTCGACCTCGGCGGCGACCGTGGCGACGTCCTCGCCGCCGGCGATCCGGCCGAAGAACTCCTCCATGACCGAGGCGGTCTCGACCGCGGCCCACTCCGAGGAGGCCGGGGTCAGCTTGGCGTTCTCAGCGGCGGAGATCGCGGCCTGCGCGAACTCGTCGTCACCCATCAGCTCGGTGAACGCCGGGTTGGCCGGGCCGAGCCCGTTCTCGGCGAGCATCGTCTGGTAGTCGTCGCTGAAGATCAGCCGCATCAGGTCGGCCGCCAGCTCCTTGTTCTGGGACTGCGCGGAGATCGCGATGTTGGACCCGCCGGCGAAGACCGGGGCAACACCGCCGTCCACGCCCGGCAGCGCGAACGCGCCCAGATCCTCGGCCTTGGTCTCCTCCACGCTCCAGCGCGCCCAGCTCGGCGCCATGAACATCGCGGCCTCACCGTTGTTGAACGGCACCCAGGCCTCGGCGTCCTTGCCGTCCTGCGGGGCGGTGGAGGCGCCGGCATACAGCTCCTGCCACTGCGTCAGACCCGCCACGCTCTCGGGCGAGGACAGCGCGCCGACCCACTGGTCGCCCTCCTTCACGGCGATGTCACCGCCGTGCGCGAAGATCCAGCTGATGCCGTTGCGCCAGTCCTGACCGGGCAGCCACAGGCCGGAGAAGCCGTCGTCGCCGGCCTCGCGCAGCGCGATCGCCGCGGTGGACAGCTCGTCGAGCGTGGTCGGCACCTCGAGGCCCGCGTCGCTGAACGCGGCCTTGTCGAAGAAGATGTAGCGCGAGCCCCAGTAGTAGGGCACCGCGTAGACCGTGCCGTCATAGGTCCCGGCCTCGATGAAGCCCTCGGGGCCGATGTCGCCGAGCTCCTCGAGCAGGCCGGACAGGTCCTCGAAGGCACCGACGCTGGTGTATGTCGGGACCTGGGTGTTGCCCATCTCGATCACGTCGGGCGTGTTGTCAGGGTCGGGCAGCGCCTGGTTGGACCGCTCGAGCAGCTCACCCCAGGGGATCCGCTGGACCTCGAGGGTGGCGCCGGTCTCCTCGTTGAAGGCGGTGACCAGCCACTCCTCGAGCTCGACCGGGGTGTCGGTCTCGCCGGCCAGCCACAGGGTGATCGTCTCGCCGGAGGCCTCGCCGCCGGTCTCGGCCGGCTCGTCGGTCTCCTCGGCCTCGTCGGTCGCCTCGCCCTCGTCAGCGCCCTCGTCGGCGGCGTCCTCGGTGGCGTCGTCCGTCGGGTCGTCGGTCGTGCTGCCCTGACTGCAGGCGGCCAGCAGGGTCGCGGCGACAGTCGTCACTACCGCGGCCCGGGTCATGGTGCTGAGCTTCATCGTTGAACCTCTCTCGGTGGTGGTGGTCGGTAGTGAACCCACGGGGTCACACCACGCCTATCTCGCGGTAGCGCACGAGCGCTGCCGCTCCCTTCAGTACGAGCTCGTTCTCCAGCGGCACCACGCGGACGTGGACCTGCCTGGCGACGAAGGGAAGGGTCTGGTGGGCGAGCGCGTCCTGCGTCGCCCGGAGCAGGTGGCCGTCGAGCAGCTCGCCCGGCCCGTACAGCACGACGTCGGCGATGCCGAGCGTGGTCACGACCGGGCTGAGCACCGAGCCCAGCCGCTGCCCGGCCGCCACGAGCTCGGCCTCGGTCTGCGCCTGGCGCAGGGTGGGCACGGCCAGGATCGTCTCCAGGCAGCCACGGTTGCCGCAGGCGCAGGTCGGGCCGTCCGGGTCGACGACCACGTGCCCGATCTCCCCCGAGCTGAGCAGCGGTCCGGCCAGGACCCGCCCGTCGATGAGCACCCCTCCACCGACACCGTGGCCGATGGTCACCAGGAGCAGGCCCGCGTCGTCGCCGGCGCCGAAGCTGGTCTCCGCGGCGGTCGCCATGTTGGCGTCATTAGCGACGTATGCCGACAGTCCGGTCTCCCTCCCCACCCGTTCTGCGAGGGCCAGGTCCGACCACCCGAGGTTGGGTGCGTGCAGGACGGTGCCGGCGTGGTCGATGATGCCGGGCGCACCGATGCCGACGCCGAGGACCGGCCGGGTCACCTGCTCGCGCAGCCGCGCGATCAGCGCGAGCACCTCGGCCACGGCCTCCTCGCCCTCGGACAGCTCAACCGACTCGGCCGTGAGGATGCCGCCGTGCAGGTCCACGACCGCACCCCGCAGGACCCGGTCGCCCGACAGGTCCAGCGCGACGACGACGGGGGCAGTGTCGGCGAGGCCCACGAGGGTGGCGGGCTTGCCCTGGCGGACGCCGGGGCGGTGGCCGAGCTCGACGAGCATGCCGGTGTCGAGCAGCTCGGCGACCAGGTCGGACACGGTGACCCGGGTCAGCCCGGTCTCCCGCGACAGGTCGGCGCGGCTGCGGGGCCCGTCGTCGAAGAGCTGCTGCAGGACCAGGGCTCGGTGGTGGCGTCGCGCATCTCCCGGCAGCACCTTGCCGACGGGGCGTCGTCCGCCTCGCGGTCGGCCGGTGACCTGTGTCATGAGAGTTAGTATGTCTTATTAACTAACTTTGTCAAGACCCTGGCCGACCAGCTAATCGACGCCTGCCGTGCACTTGTATGGATCCTTCCCGGCCCCGCCGACCGGTCGCGTGAACGATGCGTGCAGTTGCATGGGTCCTTCCCGGCCCCGCCGACCGGTCGTGAGAAGGATGCGCGCACGTGCACCTCGCGCCAGATGGGAGCCACGCGACTCCCAACGGCGCGACGCCGACTGCATCGCCTTTTGACGCGGTGGCGAACTTTGCTGACAAAAGTCGCGACACTGGGCGGGCGATGGGCGGGAGCGTCCTGCCTAGACTCCGACCGTGAGCGCCCCTCCCCCGCCCGACGCCACCGACGACCTGCACCCGCGCCTCTGGGCCGAGACCGTCCGCCGCGACGACCGGGGGCGACTCATCGTCGGCGGCGTCGACGTCCTCGCACTGGCCGAGGAGTTCGGCACCCCGGCGTACGTCCTCGACGAACAGGACTTCCGCTCCCGGGCCGCAGCCTTCCGGACCGCCTTCGCGACGGCGTTCGCGCAGGTCAGCGGCGGAGCGGACGTCTACTACGCGGGCAAGGCCTTCCTCTGCTCGGCGGTCGCCCGGTGGGTCGAGGAGGAGGGCCTCGGCCTGGACGTCTGCACCGGCGGTGAGCTCGCGGTGGCGCAGCGGGCCGGCTTCCCCGGCGCCCGCCTCACCCTGCACGGCAACAACAAGTCGGTCACCGAGCTGCGCCAGGCGCTGCAGTATGACGTGGGCCGGGTCGTGGTGGACTCCCTCACCGAGATCGACCGGCTGGCTCAGGTCGCCAGCGAGCTCGGGGTGCGGGCGCGGGTGCTGGTGCGCGTCACCGTGGGCGTCGAGGCGCACACGCACGAGTTCATCGCCACCGCGCACGAGGACCAGAAGTTCGGCTTCAGCCTGGCCGGCGGGGCGGCGCAGGAGGCCGTCGAGCGCGTCCTGCACCATCGCGACAACCTGGAGCTGCTCGGCCTGCACAGCCACATCGGCTCACAGATCATGGACACCGCCGGGTTCGAGGTCGCCGCCAGCCGCCTGATCGGGTTCCACGACCGGATCAGCCGGCAGCACGGCATACTCCTGCCGGAGCTCGACCTGGGTGGTGGCTTCGGCATCGCCTACACGCCCGAGGACGACCCCCTCTCCCCCGCCGAGCTCGCGGAGTCGCTGGCCGCCGCGGTGGACCGCGAGCTCACAGCCCTCGGCGACGTGCTCCGGCCCCGCATCTCGGTCGAGCCGGGCCGCGCGATCGCCGGGCCGAGCACGTTCACGCTCTACGAGGTGGGGACCGTCAAGCGGGTCACGCTGGAGGACGGGAGCACCCGCACCTACGTCGCAGTCGACGGTGGGATGAGCGACAACATCCGGCCCGCGCTGTACGGCGCCGACTACACCTGCGTGCTCGCGAGCCGTTGCTCGGACGCCCCGACCACCCGGGCGCGCGTGGTCGGGCGGCACTGCGAGAGCGGCGACATCCTGGTGCGCGACACCGAGCTGCCTGCCGACCTCGTGCCCGGCGACCTGCTCGCGGTGGCCGCGACCGGCGCCTACTGCCGCAGCCTGTCCAACCAGTACAACCACACCCCGCGCCCGCCGGTGATCTCCGTGCTGGACGGCCGAGCCCGTGTCATCGTCCGGCGGGAGACCGTCGAGGACCTGCTCGCCCTGGACGTCGACGAGTCCTAGCGACGCAGTTCGGCCTCGATCAGGCCCGCGGCACCGCCGACGCCGTCCTCGCCCCGGACCAGGCGGCCCACCATCCTTGCTCGGTCCTGCACCGCAGAACTGAGGGCAGTATGCAGTGCGCTCCGGAGCCGCTCCGGGCTCGCCTCGGGCGTCGGCACCGGGGCCGCGCCGACCCCGATCTCGTGCACGCGTCGGCCGAAGAAGGGCTGGTCCATGGTGAACGGCAGCACCACCTGCGGGCGCCCGGCGCGCAGTGCCTGCGCGGTGGTGCCGGCCCCGCCGTGGTGCACGACCGCCGCCATCCGTGGGAAGAGCAGCTCGTGCGGGACGTCGCCGACGAACAGCACGCGCTCGTCAAACTCCCCCTGCTCCTCCAGGCCGGAGCCCCGCTGGACGACCGCCCGGTGCCCGAGCGCGAGGGCGGCGTCGACGGTGTGGCGCAGGGCGTCTCGGACGGCGGGCACCGTGTGGGACCCCAGCCCGGCGTACACCGGCTCCGGCCCGGCCTCGAGGAAGTCGGCCACCTCGACCGGGAGCCCGGTGCCCTCCGGAACGTCCAGGAAGGGATAACCGGTGCAGCGGATCCGCCGGCCCCCGACCCGGCGCGGCGTGACGATCTGTGGTGAGTTGGCGACAAACGCGGGGACCGTCGCGATCTGGGCCATCGCCCGGCGGCGCTGCGCGGCCGTGACGCCCGGGACGTCGGTGACCAGGGCGGTCGAGGCCCGCATGGCCCGCATCCCGGCGAGCAGGTTGGCCGGGGAGCGACCCCCGCGCACGGCATACAGGCTGGCATCGCCCCACAGCGACGGGATGGCCGGCAGGAACATCATGAGCACCTGCGGCTTGCGCGTCCGGTCGATCATCGCCGGCCACGCCGCACTCATCGCGGTGGTGACGACCGCGTCATAGCGCGACCACATCCCCGAGAGCGTCTCCCGCACGGCCGGCGCCATGGCACGGGCCACCTGCCCCAGGAAGGCGATCTGGTCGGTGAGGCCGACCGGCATCCCGTGCGCGAGCAGGTGGTCGCGGTAGTAGCCCATGACGTCCACGGGCACCTCCTCGACGGCCACCCCGGCGCCCTCGACCAGGTCGACGTAGTCGCTGGTCGCGGTCACCCCCACCTCGTGGCCGCGGGCCTGCAGCCCCCGGGCCACGGCGAGCACGGGCTGGTAGTCGCCGCGGCTGCCGGCCGCGAGCATCGCGATGCGCATGCGCCCAGTCTCTGCCAGGCGGCGGGACCCGAACAATCCGGGTGCATCGGGCCGCTCCCTTTGTTGGAATGGATCGATGGCTGTTTTGCGCAAGTTGCTCACCGCCGCGCTCGTGCTGCTGGGGCTCTTCCTCGTCGCCCGGGCGGTCGTCGAGCCGTTCATCAAGGACTACGGAGACCCCTCGGACTATGCCTCGGACTGGGGAGGTCCGTCCGCCATCGGCGTGCTCGCGGTGCACATGGTGCCCGGGATCGTCGCCGCGGTGCTCCTCGTGCTGTGGTGGCG
>ERZ747221.3739-NODE-3739-length-11751-cov-6.996317_pt1 | contig 11751 bp, 8 predicted proteins | sample MGYA00374949_ERZ747221 | MGnify/ENA primary metagenome ERZ747221 (study PRJEB28779, sample SAMN05720172) | bioreactor metagenome | isolation source: Anaerobic biogas reactor | place: USA:Washington, USA | collected 2015-08-08 ... | reverse complement strand
AGCCAAAGCGCTGACTCCAGCCGCGCTCCCACTCGAAGTTATCCACCAGGCTCCAGTGGAAGTAGCCCTTCACCGGCGCGTTGTGCTGCATGATGCGCCAGAGCTGGTGCAGGTGTTCCAGGGTATAGCGCCGACGGTAGTCATCCTGGGAGTCCTCGGTGCCATTCTCGGTGATGTAAATTGGCAGGCCAAACTGCCAGCCCCACTTGACGCATTCCACCATGCCCTGCGGATCGTTAGCAATGAAGCCTGTCTCCGAAAGTTCAGCATCCTTGGCATAAAAGCGGTGCGTGAACACGTCCCCGGGGCGCAATAAGCTGAAGCGCATCAGGTCGCGCGAATAGTAGTTCAGGCCAATGTAATCCTGCGTGCCCTTAGCCTGCGGTATGGCTTCCTTGAGGAACACCCCGTCAAACTGGCCGGTCTGCAGGGTTTGTGCAAAGGCATCGTTGAAAACCTTGTGGTGCAAATTAGCGCTCAGCTTATCCAGCGGTGACCAGCTGGCCGGCACAAAGCCGCGGTAGTTATGCGCAAAGCCCACCTGCGCCTCCGCCTGCAGCGCGTGGATCACCTGGTACGCGGCTGCATGCCCCCTCACCATATTGGCCAACACCCGCAGCGCCAGCTTGAGGTCCTTTTTATTGGGCGGGAAGCCCCCACCAAGGTAAGCGCCACTCATGTACACGTTCGGCTCGTTGATCGTCACCCACAGTTGGCAGTGATTTTTAAGCGCGTCCACGCAGCGACGTACGTATTCTGCAAACAGCCCTACCACGGCTTCGTTCTCCCAGCCGCCCATCTCCATCAGCCACAGCGGGTTGCTGAAGTGGTGCAGGGTGACCATGGCGGCCATATCACGCTGGCGCAGGCCGATCAGCATGTCGCGGTAGCGGTCCAGGGCGTGTTCGTCCCAGCGCTCGGGCTCGGGCTGGATGCGCGACCATTCCAGCGAAAGCCGGTGTGCGTTTTGGTGCGTCTCGCGTGCGCGGTCAAAGTCTTCACGCCAGCGCCCCGCCCACCAGTCGCAAGCCCGGCCAGATTTATCACCGGCATGAATGTTACCCTCGCCCTGCTCCCAGGCGTGCCAGTCGTTGTTGGTGTTGCCGCCCTCCACCTGGTGTGCGGCGGTGGCGGTGCCCCATAAGAAACCCTGCGGGAAATAAAATGTAGCTCTTGGCATATCGAATCCTCCTGCGTGCGTGTGATGGGGTAATTTTAACATAAAGCAGTTAGAGAGCGCTCTGGATTCCATAAAATTGCTGAGTATGCCTGCCCCACAACATACCACCTAATTCTTAACAAATAAAGAAGAGATAATGTATATTTTCCCAAATAATTAGAAATCTTAAATTAAGTTGTCCATTTGAAAATAATTTGCTATAATCATTAATGTAACGATTAGCGCAGGTAATTAAATAATTAATAAGCTAATTGACAACAGTAAACAAGCAATCATTATAGGAAAAGAGGGATTATCGGAAAATTTTGTAAATTTAATATCGACCAATTCAATTACTAATCATATAGGAGGATCCATGAAAACAAAAAGTAAAATGCCTCGGTTGTTATCGGCTTTGATTGTTATTTCCATTCTCTCAGTCATTACCATATCCCAGGTTCAGCCTGCCACAGGGCAAACAACGCGCACGGGCGGGTGGCTGGATGCCATCACAATCAACGTGGGATCAGGTGATCCCATTGGCGATGTCCAAAGTGATGTCTTTGACATTTATTCACAAAGTTTACCTGCCAACCTGTATGCACTAGTTGAAGATGACCCAACCATCAAAGTATCCACGAGCAGTGGCTTATATTACGAACTGACGCTTAACCCAGCTGAGTTTTACGACGGTACTAAGCTTAACCCATTTGCAGACCAGCAGATTCGTGAGGCAATGAACTGGTTGGTTGATCGAAGCTATCTTAATGATATTACCTATGAAGGGTTGGCACTTGAGAAATTCTTCCCGATTGTCACCCACTATCCAGATTATGAGCGCTATATTACCAAGGTCACACAGCTTGAAACGGATTATGCTTATAACTTCACTAAGGCACAAGACCTTATCAGCGCGCGTATGGTTGCCTTAGGCGCAAACAACACTGGCGATGGCTGGTACTTTGAAGACCAGCCGGTCACGATTATATTGCTTATCCGCAATGACAGCGACGGCCTGCGCGTCCCCATGGGGGATTATGTGGCCAACCAGTTGGAATTAGTAGGCTTTCATACAGACCGTAAGTACGTCAACTCATCTCAAGCAAGCCCTTTGTGGGTAGGCGGAGACCCGGCTGACGGCCAATGGCATATCTATACCGGTGCTTGGAGTTCTACGGTCATTGATCGAGATGAAGGGGATAGCTTTCAATTCTTCTTGAGCAAAAATTCAGCCTATGGCTTTTCAGCTCTCTGGCAAGCATATGAGCCCACGCCTGAATTCGAAGATATCATGGAAAAATTAGCTTACAACACATTCAGTACACTTGATGACCGTGATATTTTGTTTGAGCGCGCATTGGAATTATCCATGCAGTTTGCCGTGCGCATCTGGTTATTAGATGGTAGGTCAATATCCATTCGGCGTGCAGATACCACCATCGCCAATGATTATGCCGCAGGTATTGATGGTAACATGTGGCCATATACTGCCCGCTTTACGGACCTGGAAGGCGGTCACATGCGCATTGGCGCATCCGACCTACTGCTTGACTCATGGAATCCCATTTCCGGAAGCAATTGGGCATATGATCAATTCCCTGCCAGGGCAACGTTAGATTATGGCCTAGTCTTTAATCCGCACGATGGCCTGGCGCTGCCCCAAAGGGTGAGATCAGCAGTGGTAACAGCAGAGACAGGTCTGCCGATCACTAAGACTGAAGACTGGGTCACGCTTGAGTTCACGGACAAAATCGTTGTCCCTGATGACGCCTGGGCAGACTGGGACGCAGCAGCTAAAAAATTCATTACCGAGGGCGATTTACATGCTACGGACACTCATGCCAAGGTGCGCAGTGTGGTGGTGTATCCCATTGACCTGTTTTCCAAAGTCAAATGGCATGACGGCAGCCCGCTTTCCCCAGCGGATTTCGTCATGGGCATGATCCTGCCTTTTGACCGCACCAAGCCTGCCAGCCCGATTTATGACCCCGGAGCTTTTCGTGATGAAAGTATCCTCGGCATCAGGATTACCTCACTCAACCCCCTCACGATTGAAACCTATAGAACCGGTTTTCAACTTGACGCTGAATTAAATGTGGTTGATTGGTGGCCAAATGGCGGATGTGGGCCGAGTCCCTGGCATACCACTGCTTTGGCAGCCCGGGCAGAGGCAGCGCACCTGCTTGCGTTTTCAGCAGAAAAAGCAGACACCTTGGGCGTCCCCTGGACGAATTATATTGACGGGCCTTCCTTATCAATCTTGCGCACGCAGCTGGATGCCTGTATTTCAACCCATCATATCCCCTATGCAACCACCTTATCAAGCTACATCAGCACGGCAGATGCAGACTTGCGCTGGCAGAACCTGAGAAAATGGTACACCAATTATGGTCACTTCTGGGTAGGCAGCGGCCCTTATTTTCTCGAGGATGTAAACTGGCTTGGAAAATCCCTGGTGTTGCGCCGCTTTGCGGAGTTCCCAGATCTTTCCGATAGATGGGATATCTTCCAGGAGGGCGAAATTACCACCCTGTTGATTGACCATCCTGATGGCGCGCCAGGCAGTACTTTTATCATTTACGGTTACGGTTACCTGCCCAATCAAACGGCAGATATTTACATCAACTGGGTAAAAGTAGGTTCAGTCGGAACAGGACCAGATGGTGGTTTTACCTTTACCCTCGAAATGCCGGATAGTGCCGGCACAGGCGTCTACCTGGTCTCGGTGCGCATTCCCTTGCTCACGCGTGATACGGTCATGAGCAGGACGCTTTCACTCATCCTTGATGAAGAGGCACCGTTACGCGAAACAGAGCCATTAGATACCCATATCGAATCCACCGTTACCGACCCGGTCAAACAGATTTTCATGCCGGTAATTATGCGTTAACCCAAACCTGCACAATAATGATAAAGAGACCGCCGGTAAGGCGGTCTCTTTTATTATTAGTAAATCTTACAAAAGCCTATTCTTTTCTAATCCCTCACTGCATGATCAAGGGCAGGTACTGCAGTTTGCGGATGCAGGCATTGACTTTGGGCAATGAGAACTCGCTGGTATTGCCTTCCGCATCGGTAACAGTGGCGGTTACATTTGGGCCGTGCAGGAAACCCGACCAGCCAAAATTCCCCTCCCCAACTGTCGTAACGGTTCCCTCAAGAATGCTCCCCTCATCTTCATCATCAGAAAAGATCTGCACCTGGCAGGATGTGCCACAGGCAGCAGTGGTGGTGCCAAGGACATACGTGCAGGAGGCAGAGATAATGGTGGGATTCTGGATATCATGATTCGCATCCAACACCAGCTGAATGCCCAAGCCTGAATTATTGCCAATTCGGTTATCCATAATAGTATTGCAGTGTGAAGCACCTTCTAGGCCACTGCTATTTTCCACCCGCACGCCAGCATAAGTGCCAGAATCACCATTCCCAACAATGACATTGGCTAAGAGATCGTTATCCGGGCTGTTATTGATATGCACACCATAATACTGGTTATAAAGAATGTAATTATTGGCAATACTGTTTTTCCCAATTGGCGAATTAACCACCACCACCCCGCTCCAACCATTCCTAGTAACATAGTTATATTTGTCTGGTTCGGTCTCGCTGCCAACATCATTATCATGCGCGCCATTGTAGATACCAATCCCATGATGCAAATTTGGCGCTGGTCCAAACATATGCATGCCTATCCGATTTTTCTCGATATTAACACTGCTGGTATTCTCACCCTCAAGTCGTATCCCATCCAAACTATTAGCAGCAACCCAATTTCCACGGACACTTTCATCGAAGCCATTATATATATAGATACCATGGCCTTGATTACCTTTTACAAGACTCAGATCCTCATTTAGGCCAACAAAGTTTCCCCAGATGTAATTAAGCCCAGCTTCTATGGATGCAATGCCGTGCCCTGAATTTAAGCCTATCGTATTGTTTTCTATAACATTGTAAATACTATCATAAAGTGTAATCCCATTGCCAGCGTTGATGGGCAGCGCAGCTAGCGGGGGTTGCAACCCAATAATATTATTAGTAATGGAATTAAAATTCGAATAATCCAGGTAAATACCGCCAGAACCATATCCCCAGATGCGGTTATTCTCTATGGTATTGTATCTAACACTAAAAAACAGCCTGATTCCGTAATGTAATGATGAAAAAATCAGGTTATTGCTTATGTTGTTGTATTCACCATCAATAACAATCCCATCCCCGCGGCTATTGTAAAGCCCAAGATGCCAAATTTTATTGTAATCGCCTGTTATTGTGAAAAGATCTGCACCTTCTGGGATAGCAGCGGTTGCCTTGACGATCACACGCGGCAGGGGGGAAGTGCCAGCCTGTGTTTCACCATGAATTTCAACACCGGCTAGATCATTTAATTGGGGCAAAACACTTGATAGGCTAATTGTCCATACACCTGTATCGCTGTCATGGCCTTCATCCGAGGTCGGAATATCAAAATAGATATAGTCCAGGGTGTCACTGTTATTATTTGCATCGGTAATTGCCTGCCTTAACGAGCCTGGACCATCATTTGCGGTAGTTGTAACCTCGAAAATTTGACTTGCACGAATAGGTTCCGCTCGAATCTGTGATGTGGAAAAAGCCAGGCAGACCAAAAACAATACCATCATGCCCGTCAATACAATCTTATGGTTATTCATTTATCCTCCTAAAGGTTAACAATTAAGGGACAAATGGCGTAATGTTAGCTGCGATAATTAAATTATAGATAAATTAAATAGAAAATCAAGCCCCTATCTACAAAAGAATCTTTTTATTCCTCCCCCTTCACCGCCCGCACGGACACCCGCCCACTGCCTGCGTCCAGTTCAGCTTGCTCAATGAAGGCCGCCGCTGCCAAGCCACCGCGCTCGCGCAGCCACTCGCCCACAACGGTATCACCTGGCATCATGCGGTTGCCAAACTGGTCATAAAACTGGCCTGCCTCATCCACAAAATGATCGCGCTCACCCTGTGCTGCCTGCTCGGCTATGCGCAGTGTGCGCCCCTGGCTGACCCTTGCGATCAGCAGGCGCTGGTTTACCGTGCCCAAACGCAATAAATCCCGCATCACGGTCCATCCGCCCCGCCCACCCTGCTGGTATGGCGGCGTTTCAATGCCGGAAGCGGCCTGGCTTTCCGCCCCGCGCAAAAACTGGTTAGCTGCCATAAACACATCCAAGACCTGTTCGCTGGTCTGCCGAACGCTCAAAACCCTGAAGAGCAGGTCCGCGTTGGGGCTGCGCAAAACCCAAGCGGGCAGGGTTTGATTGTAGAGGCGCAGGCCCCCACCCTCAAAAGTCAGGCTCTCATCCACGCCCAGCAGGTAATAAGCGCTGCTGGAAGCCGAACCGCTGCGCTGCACGACCAGCCAGTATGTCATGCCTGCGCTCAAGCTCACCACTGGGTCAAAGTTAAACCTCACCCAGGGATAGCTCTCCTGCGCTAGGCTAGAGCCGGCCAGGCTGCTGCTCCCCAAGGCGCTGCCAGAGGGCAAACCGCCCGCATCCGCCTGCAGCTGCAGCTGGATACTATCAGCCGGGTTGCCCTCCCTGCGCAAACGCAGGTCCACGTCGCGCACACTAAGGTCCACGCCCGGGGTAAAAGAAGCTGCCATCCTCAGGCTGGTGGTGCTGGCGCCTATCGCTTGGCTGCCGTTTTGGGCTGGGGCATTGCCAATTAAGCCGGCGCTGGTCTGGTAGCTGCGCCAATCCAGGGTGTGTGCCCAGCCCAAACCCACCAAGCGCGCGCTCACCCCCTCTGGCCAATCCGCATGCCCAGGCTCAAAGCGTGCTTGCGGGTTCGCTTGCACCGCCAGGCCCAGGTCGCGCAGCTGCTCTGCGTAACTTTCACTAATGCAATCGCGCCTTAAAACGCGCTCCTTGATGCCGTAGTGTGCCTGGCTGGCAGGGTCATCCGCCCAATCGGTCTGGCGCACTTCGCCGAGCTGGTCCACAGGGGCCAGGTAGCGGTAGCGCACGGCCAGGCGGTTGGCCATCTCATCCAGGCTGCGGGTCAGGCGTCCAACCCCCATTCGCAGGCTCACTTCATTTAAATAGCCCCACCATACCGGGCTACCATAGCGGTTATAAATGCACAGCGGCGCGCGCAGGCGCTCAAACAGGTCCGCCAGGTCTGACCCGCTGCCGCGTGCGTCAATCACAGCCCTTTCCGCACCGCCGTAAATGGACCAGCTGAGCGAATGCACCTGCAAATCCACTTGTGGCTGGCTGGTGCGCGCAAAGTTCAATGACTCAAAGGTCACCCGGTAGCTCATAGGATCCTCTTGCGCTGGCGGTACCAGGCCTTGACCGAAAGGCTGCGCTCAATCGGGGCCAGCTGGCTGCTGTCGGCCTGGAAGATGTAAAAGTAAGCCCCATAGCCTTGTGCCAGGTGGTGGCTGGCCTGCAGGGGTACGTGCGTGGCCAGCTCCTGGTTGGACTGCACCGCGTAGGTCAGCCCGCTGAAGGCATCATCCACCAACTTGTCGTTCTGTGCCAGGGGCAGGATGGCCTGGTAATGCGAGCAGGAATCCAGCGGCAGCAAGAGCAGGTAGTCCAGGTCCAGGGTATAGCTGCTGCCGTTAGGCTTATAGGCTTGCAGGCTGAGGGTGTGCGGCCGGGCATACAAAACACGCGCTAAAACCGCGCTGGGAAGCCTCAGCGGCGGCAGGAGGCAGTAGCCTAGGCTCGGCTCTGCCTGGGTTGGAGCGCCTTCATATAAGCTCACCCCGCCCGCGCTCACCACTAGCCTGAGCTGCAAATCGCTGTAGGCATGCGCGTTTGCCAGGCGTAGAATTGGCCGATATGCCCTGCCCTGGCAGGCGCTGACCGTGCTGGCCGGCAGCGTCCAACTGAGCAGGCTTATCCAGCTGCTATTCGACCATACCAGGCGTTGAAAGCTCCCACCCGAGCAGCTACCGTCACTGACTGTGCTGCCGCCCGTGCCGCTCTCGGCTTCGTAAGTCAGCTGCGGGCTGCCGCTCGTGGCATCAAATTGCTGGGAACCAATCAAACAGTCCCCCAGCGCCCCTACAGCAGTGGTGTTAGTCAGCTCGATTCGCAGCGGGGCAGGCAGCTGGTTTTCCAGGTTCAGCGCGCTGACGTAAAAGAAGTTATCATGCCCGCTGCCGCTGTCATCGTGGTTCAACAGCGTCAGCCCGCTGGTCAGGTTAGCGCCGTTGCCGTTCGAAAGCGGCAGGGGGATCTCATCTGAATCAAAGTAATTTGGCCGGCAAAAGACCAACCGCACGCCCAGTGAACCCTGGTCGTGGTAAGCCAGGCTGTTGCCGGTCATCTCAAGGCGTGCATGCAGGATGCGTGCGTAAGAATACAAGCTCTCACCCGCGTACTTCAGGCGCAGGTAGCGCGGGTTACCCACCCCCTCCCCCGTGAAGCGATTCGCAAGGTAAACAAACTCTTCCAGCTTGCGCAAAACCGCTCCCATTTCGGCCTGGCTGCCATTCAAGCTCAGGGTCAGGGCTTCTTCCACAACCGCCTCGCTGCTAGCCTGCGGCTCGTAACTGCACCCCAATAGTCCGCTCATCAAGGGCTGACCCTGCAGGTGCAGCCAGGCATAGTCGGGGTTCGAACGCAGGTCGCCAATTGCCAGGTAAATCATGCGCTGCTCCCGGGGCTGGTCCAATCGTCCGCTTCCCAATCGCTCGGTTCATCCCATTCCCAGGGTGCGTAAGTTAGCTCTTCGGTCTGCTGCAGCTCGTCCAGGCGCAGGCTCTCCAGCTGGCGCTCAAACTGCCGGCGCAAATTACTGCTCCACTGCAGCAGGGCAGCGTCTGCACTCAGGTTGGTGGAAAAATGGCTCAGGCGGTGGCGTACCAAAAACTCGGATGCAAAGGCTGCCGCGCCGCTCAAAACGATCGCCATCTCAAACTCGTCCAACGTGGTCTCAATGGCCAGGTCCAGGCCGGCCAGGGTCAGGTGCTCCCCCAGCTGGTGGCAAAGTGCTTCCAGCGCCGAGCGGATGGCCTCGTCCAGCTGGTCCGCGTTCAAGACTAGGTTATTGGGGTCCAAAAACTGGTTTACCAGGCGCGTGCGCAAATCGGTCAGGTCGCTCATGCCCGCCTACCTTTCTTTGCTGCTTTGCCATTCATGCTTGCATCAGCCTGCGCAGCTGCATCAATGTGCTCGCCTGCTAAAGCAGTCGCGCCTCCGTTAGCCAGCCTCCCTTCCTTTAATATGGGCTCAAATTGCGCCGGTGTAAAGCAAACTTTCCTACCCTGTGCATCGATCACCACCAGCAGCCCGTCTTCTTTAATATCATAATCCAGCGCACCCTCCCCAACAAGCCGCGGGATGATGCGCGTGATGCTCTGTAATTTCATGGCTCACCTCTCTCTTTTAGGCTGGCGGTGCAATCAAGGGCCACACCGCCAGCCACTCGTATTCAATTGCTAACGTTGACCTGCACTCAGGCCGTCTTCCAGGGCAGTGCCCAAAATATAAGCCGCCAAGACGGCCAGCATACCGGCCAGGCTGTCAGCCTCCAAGGGGAAGTCTGGCTGCCAGGTTTTCACCAGCATCAAGACCAAGCCAATCAAGGCTGCCCAAAACTTGCGCGATGCCAAGAGTAGTTTTAGTTTTTCCATCATGCTCCTTTTTTACAAATTCAAATCGTAGTTGACCCGTGCCCCGTACAGGCTGAAAGACGTGCTGGCAGCCGCATCCACGCTCAACTGCAGCCAAAGGCATTCATCCTCCCCCAGCCAGCAGGGGCTGTCCAGGCTGACCGTCATGCTGTGCGTGCCAACCGCCTTGCGCTCATCGGCGCTGTCGTGCCCCCCGTCCATCGTGACGCTGAGCGCCGCCCCGCTGGCCGCTTCGCTAGCAACCGGCAGTGCCATCTTGTGCAAGACCGGCGCAGAAAAGTCGTCCGCAGCAGCCCCGGCAATCTTGTAATACACGGTCACGGATTCCAAGCGCGCGCCCTGCCGGTAAGCTGCTGAGGATGGCGCCAGGATGGGCAGGTACAGCGCAAAGCTGCTGTCTGCTGTGCTGCGCGTCTCCGCCACCACGTTGGAAGAAACCCCCAGGGTCCAAGTGCCACCGGCTTTGCCAAACAGCGCTGGCGGCAGGAACTGGTTGATCTTGCTTACTTTGACATATCCCATATCTTTATCTCCTTTACTCAAATAATTGATCAGCCTATGCCACGTTGGCTTTGTGCAACGGGCGGAAGTCGTTCACCCACACGGCCAGGTAGTGGCGCACCTTCAGGCGGTGTTCGTCGTTCATGAAGACCGCTGGTGCGAGTGCCTCACCTGCCACGAAGATTTCGGGCATCAGGCCGAAGCGCTCGCCCACGAAGATGGCAGGCGCAACACGCGGGTCGCATACGGCCGCCCAATCGCTTGCATCTGTCCACTCAGGCACCACCACCGGCACGGCCGAGCCTTTTAAAACGTTGTCATACACATAACCCGACTCGCGCACCAAGGCACCCGTGCAGATTTCCATGGCGGTCTTCTGCAGCGCGCGCGGCACCAGGACAAACTTGGGGTTGACTGCCAGCATCGGGCCTGACCCATAAAAGCCAGCTTCGTTCTTAATCAGCATCGGTTGGCTGTAAACCGCCTGGCTGACCGCATCCCACTGGTTGCCGGAAAGGGCTGTGGTGGTCAGGTTGGCATGCCCGCCCGCGCTGGTCACCGCTGTGGTGTTAAACAGGGCACCCCCGTCCGCCATGCTCGGGCCGATGCCTGCGTTTTGGGTGAAGACCGCCGCCACCAGGCGTGAAATTTTACGCATGCCGGCCGAAGCCAGCTCGCGCGCGTAAGCCTGCAGCTTGCGGGTCTCATCGCGGTCAATCAGCTCCAGCGTGAGCGGGATGTACCCGCCATACTTGGTGAAGCTGGCCGTCTCGCCCGAGTCGCCCACTGCCAGCTCGGTATACTCTGCGCCTTCGGCGATGGCCGGCAGGTCCCCCACCGTGCCCACCAAGGTACCGCTGATGTCCTGCAGGCTGTTGAAGTGTTCCTGCACGCTGATGTCCTTCCACCAGTCGTAGCCAGCCCTGCCCAGTTCCTGCCAGGTGTTCGCCACCAGCTTGTTGAGCGCATTCTTGACCAGGCTGCTGAAGTCGAGCGTGGTGGCCAGCTGTGCCCGCTGGGGGTAGTAACCACCGTGCAGGTCATGGTCGCCGGTCAGCATCAGGTACAGCTCGCGGATGCCCGTCAGGCGCGGGGCGCTGACAGCGCTCAGCTTGGTTTCGCGCGGCAGGTGAAACAGGTCATCCACCGCGGCCTGCAGGCGCTCACCAGGCTCAAGCATGCCTTCCACGCGTGCCGGCCCCACCACCTGCGTCCCGGCGCTCACCTCTGCCAGCAGCTGCCTGGCTTCCTGGATGGCGGTCTGCAGCTCAGCCGGGGCAAAGCTGCGCTCAGCAAATTGCAGGCGCAGGCGTTCGGTCATGGCTTTGGGCAGCCGTGCGTTCGCCAAGCTGTTCTCCAAAAGCCAGGTGCTCATTTGTTGGCGCATCGCCCGTAGCTCCTGCAGCTGGCTCTCCACGCCTGGGGTGCTTTCCTGCGCGTCTTGCGGGCTGGGTTGCACCTCGTTTTCAAT
>ERZ747221.3735-NODE-3735-length-11759-cov-2.873823_pt1 | contig 11759 bp, 11 predicted proteins | sample MGYA00374949_ERZ747221 | MGnify/ENA primary metagenome ERZ747221 (study PRJEB28779, sample SAMN05720172) | bioreactor metagenome | isolation source: Anaerobic biogas reactor | place: USA:Washington, USA | collected 2015-08-08 ... | reverse complement strand
CCAATCCGCGTTCATCCGCGTTCCATCCCCCCGGTCAGCACACGGGCCAAGGCCTGGTAGCCCTGGTACGCGGCCTGCAGGGCGTCAACGCTGATCGACTCGTCCACCACGTGGGCGTCGGCGATGTCTCCGGCGCCATAGATCACCGTGGGGATGCCCAGCTCGCCGGCGCTGGCGGCGCCGTTGGTGCTGTAGGGCGCCAGGAACTTCTCCGCCGGCAGGCCCGCCTCGCGCAGGCCCCAGAGCGCGGCTTGGACGACGGGGTGCCCCTCCTCCAGCGCCCAGGCGGCGTGAAAGTCGTCCACTGTGAACAAGCGGCCTGTGTAGCAGTCGAGCGACACCCGGTGCAGGCGCGCCGACATGCCGTCGGTGCCGGCCAGCGCGTCGCGCATCTCGCCGAGCACACTGTCGGGCGTCTCGCCACGCACCAGCCGCCGGTCAAAGCGCGCCGTGCAGCCTGCCGGCACCATGGAGGTACCGGGGTAGGGGTCCGAGACGATCTCGACGAGTTCGTTCACGCCCTCACCCAGCAAGGCATCCCGTCGCGGCGGCACGGCGCGGATACGGCCGATGGCGCCCATCATGCGATAGACGGCGTTGACGCCCAGCTCGGGGCGCGAGGTGTGCGCGGCGCGCCCCCGCGCCTCCACCACCACGCCGGTGCGCCCCTTGTGTCCCAACCCGAGGAGCAGGCCGGTGGGCTCGCACACCACCACGGCGTCGACGCGCTGGCACGCCAGGATGTGGCCCAGCGCCAATCCCTCGATCATCTCCTCGCCCACGCTGGCGGCCATGACGATGCGGCCGGCGAACGCGTCGCGCGGCAGCGCCCCCAACGCCACCAGGGCGGCCGCCAGGTCGCCCTTGACGTCGTTCGATCCGCGTCCCCAGAGGCGCCCTTCGGCGCGCTCCCCGGAAAAGGGACCGTGGCGCCACGCCTCTGACTCGGTGACGGGCACCACGTCCATATGGGCGTCGAACAGCACCGTCGGCCCAGGCGCCTCGCCGGTCCGCACGCCGACCACGCTGCCCAGATCGTCGGTGGACACCTCGTCGTAACCCAGCATGGTCATCTCGCGCACCACCAACTCGGCAACGTCGCGCTCCTGCCCCGAGAGGCTGGGCCGACGGACGAGTTCGCGGGCAAAGGAGAGGGCCTCGGTCGCGTAGGGGATCTGCATGGGTTCACTCCGGAGGCTTGGCTATAGCGGGGGTAGTCTAGATGGGCGAGGGGGGCTGGTCAAGCGAGGGACGGCGTTCAGGGCATAGACCGCGGATGCAGCAGTTCGCCGCGGGCCAGCGCACTGGCCCGCGGCGATCCGTGGCACTCACCTTTTGCGCGCCCTCCAGCGATCCGTGCGCCGTCGTTCCTACGACTCCTCCCTCGTTAGCTCAGTATCGACCTCGTCGCTGTGGAGGATGAGCGTATCGGCGGACGCTTGGGTGAAGCGACGCTCTTCGTCTTCCACCGGCACATCCTTGATGCTGCTCTCGGCAATCCTCCATAGCTCGTCCCAGGAGGATGCATGGCCTTCGCTCTTGAGCTGGTCGTAAAAGACGATGCGGTCTCCCTCGACCCGGTATCGCCCCTCAAAGGCGAAGACAGAATACGAGTACTGGACCACCGATCCCACTGCCCGGAAGAACGTCCCATCCTCCCTGAACTCGTAGGTGATGCCCAAGCCGATGCTGCCCGACGAAGCAAAGTACGACCACGAGCCGATCAACCATTCCTCGATCTCACTCGGAGGGGGCGTTACCTCTGGGGTGTCGCCCGGAGGGGGCGTGACCTCCGGAGTCGGAACCTGTGTCGGAGAACCCCCTTCGGACTCGCCAACGATCATCGGCAAGAAGACGCTCCCGTTCGCCAGGAGACCCGCCCTTACCAGACCGGGGACCAGCGCGGCCAGGAGCAGCGCCAAGAGCAGGGTGCAGAGAACGAAGCGACGCGGCGACGACGGGGCCTGGCGGTGACTGGGATGCTGCGGCATGTGGAGTCCCTCCCTGTGATGGTGGGTGTGACGTGACTGTCCGAACGCAAGGGCCTACTCGCATCTACGGTCGGCGGCTCGCCTGGGTGCCGCCCACGCGAGGGCACGGTGATTCACCGTCACTCTCAGGCGCGCTCAGCCGTCTCGGCGAACCTCCCCTCTGGGACTGCGAGCGAATATAGCGCGACGCGATCAGCGTGTCAAGGCCTTCGAGGGCTGTCCCTCGACGGCGTGCATCAGCCACGGAGGGCGTACGTTTCCTGGCAGGAACCTGCGCGCATCCGCATGCCTTTGCGCAGCACGCAACGCGTTGACGCCATGCGGGGCGGCGTCTATACTGCCCGCGCCCTGAGCGACAGACACTGGAGGGAGACACCATGCCGACTCTCAGGATCGACAACCTCTTTGCCCGGCGCAGCATCCGCAAGTACACGTCCGAGCCGGTGACCGACGTACAAGTGGAGACCCTGCTGCGAGCCGCCATGGCCGCGCCGTCGGCCAGCGACCGCAAGCCGTGGCATTTCGTCGTGGTGCGCGACGCCGCCACCCGCGCCGCCCTGGCCGAGGCGCATCCCCACGCCAAGATGCTGACCCAGTCGCCGGTGTGCATCGTGCCCTGTGGCGACACGTCTATCGCCCCCGATTTCTGGGTGCAGGACCTCTGCGCGGCCACGGAGAATATCCTCTTGGCGGCCACCGGCCTAGGACTGGGCACCGTCTGGTGCGGCGTGCACCCGCGCGCCGAGCGCGCCGCCGAGGTGCGCCAGGTCCTCGGCATCCCCGAGACGATCGTTCCCCTCTGCCTCATCGCCGTGGGGCACCCGGACGAGCAAAAGGAGGCGCGCACCCAGTACGACGCCCAGCGCGTCCACCAGGAGCGCTGGTGACAGACCCCGATCAGGCTCGCCGAAACGATGATCTGATGGTACGCAGATTCCGCAGATGATCCGCAGATCTCCGCTGATCACCTGATGCGGTGTTCGCTGCGGGAATCAGCGCCCTATCTGCGCGATCTGCGTACCATTCCTCCGCCCTCAGCGATCTCTGTGGTACCCGTCCCCCTCTCCGTCCGCCATGATCTCTTTGAGCGCCGCGACGCCCGCGTCCACCACGGCCTCCCACAGGCGCTTGCCCAGGGCGGCGCTGGCATGCGTGGGGTCGCCGACCACACCGGAGGGCGATACCCGCGAAAAGTCGAGCTGTGGGTCATCCCATGCCACGGGGCCGTGGTGCGGGTTGCGGATGAGTTCGGCGCGCACGCTGGCAGGGCGCAGATAGAGCGCGATGGACGTGGCAAAGCTGTCGGCGTGGCCGCCCGGCACCCGCGCATCGGCCACCTCGCACCAGATGTCGTGCAGCGGCAACTCTAGCCTCGCGGCGCGGTAGCGTCGGCCGTGCATCGCGTTCAGGCGCGCGATGGGGGCATCCACCCGGTGCTGGCCGCACCCCGTTACGACCACCAGACGGCGGAACCCCTGGCTAACCAGCGAATCGAGGATGGCATAGAGCACCTGCTCGTGCAGCTCCTGGGGCAGGTCGATGTAGCCGCTGCCATAGCCACGGTGCTCGGGCGTCGGGCCAAAGGGGAGCGCCGGCACCACCAGCGACCCGATCCCCTCACGCTCCGACGCAGCGTTCGAGATCGCCTCGGAGGCCTGCGTTACCCAGTAGGTGTCCAGGTCGGTGGGCAGGTGCGGCCCCTGTTGCTCGGTGCACCCCGTCGGCACGATGGCGGCCCATCCCGCCTGCGCGAGTTCGCCGATCTCCAGGTAGGTTAGGTCTCCGTAGCGCATGGTGCTCCCCTCGTCATCCGTCGTGCCCCTCAGAGCGTCACCATTCTATCGCGCCGCCGCGTCGCCGACAAGCGCGAGGCCACCCTCGGGAGATCCCTGCGTACGCGCCCTCGCACACACCCATTTCACTACACGGGGACCTCCCGAGGGCGGCCTCTTGTGATTTGACATCCCGCGCCGACTGAGGTATCACATCCATAGCTTCTGCTGCTCCACAATCGATAGACGCCGCCTAGTGCTTTGGCAACGGGGGAACCACTGCTACAGTCTGGGGCGAATCGACGGCCGTCGCCGCCGTAGGGCCACTTCTTCGGCCCGAGCCCGTCAGCTAACCCCGGAGGCGTGGGAGGAGGACACCGGGTCCGCCAGGTGGCCTTTTTTCTTTGCGTGCGCGCAGAGAGGACCGCCGCCCACCCGCGAGGTGGCTGCCATGCCCATGTCTGGCTCCGAGAGAGCGCTCGGCGACGATCACGACGCGACCGCCCCATCATCCCTGCCCCCGCAACCGGTCATGGACGTCCTGCGTGAGCAGGGTCGAGACCCCACCGGCCTTCGCCTGGCCCTGCGATCTGACCTCTCCCCCGACGGCAAGTTCGGCGAGCAGTGGCTGCTGATGGACGATAGCGACCTATGGGTGCTAGAGCGCCCCAACGGTCATGCCCGCCTGCGCTACCGCTATCCCCTGGACGCCATCCGCGACGCCAAGGTGGAGCGCTGCGTGGGGAATGGCCTGATCCAGGTGACCGTGGGGGACGAGCCACGGGTGCTGCTGCACTTTTCGAACGAGTTCATCGACCAGTTCGGTCGTGTGGCCTTTTACCTGCACGAGCGCGCCGAGCGGGGGCCGGAGGTCCCCGTCCCCGATCCCGACGCCGACGCCCACCGCTGCCGCGTGTGCCGGCAGCCCCTCCTCGACCGCTCCATCAAGGTGTGCCCGCGCTGCATCCAGCGGGGTCGCCTCCTGCGACGCTTGTTGAGCCTGGCGCGCCCCTACTGGGGACGGATGGGCGCCATCGTGGGGCTGCTGCTCGCCGGCGTGCTGGTGGATCTCCTTCCGCCCTACCTCACCCGCGTGCTGATCGACGACGTGTTGCGCGGCGACGCCCCGCAAGGCATGCTGCTGACGCTGGTGGGCGCTCTCCTGGCCATCCAGGTGGTGCGCGTGGGCATCACGCTGTCGACCAACTGGCAGACCATCAACCTGAGCACGCGCTTTACATCGTCGTTGCGCGACGCGCTGTTCGCGCACCTGAAGCGGCTCCCCGTCGACTACTTTGACAAGAACCAGATCGGCCGCCTGATGACGCGCGTCAATCAGGATACGGGCGAGTTGCAGGGCCTCATCTCTCAGATGACCACCTTTGCCCTCAACATCCTGCTGGTGATCGGGATCGGCGCCGTGCTCTTTACCATGGCCCCTTCGCTGGGGCTGTACGTCCTCATCCCCACACCCCTGGTGCTGGCGGCGGCCTTTTTCTACTATCGCTACATGAGGCCTCATTTCGAGCGCTTCTGGATCGCCCGCTGGCGCCTCAATGCCACCCTCAACACCTTTCTCTCGGGCGTCCGCGTCGTCAAAGCGTTCGCCCAGGAGGAGCAGGAGCAGGATCGCTACCACCGGCGCAACGAGCAGGTGCTGAACTCCCGGCTGCAGGTGGACCTGGCCTGGAGCCGGTTCTTTCCCTTGGTATCGTTCGCCTTTGGGGCCGGGGGCCTGATCATCTGGTATGCCGGCGGCAACGCCGTCCTCGAGGGGCACATCACCCTGGGCACGCTGATGGCGTTCCTCAGCTACCTGGGGATGTTCTACGGCCCCCTCTCGAACCTTACCCACATCAGCCAGACCCTGAACCAGTTCCTGACCATCTCGCAGCGCATGTTCGAGATGCTCGATGAGGAGCCCCAGGTCAACCAGCCCGACCCGATCCACAAGCCCCAGCTGGGCGGCCAGATCGCGTTCGATAACGTCACGTTCGGGTATGATCCCTACTTTCCGGTGATCCGCGACCTCACGCTGACCATCGAGCCGGGCGAGATGATCGGCGTCGTCGGGCCGAGCGGCGCCGGCAAGACGACCCTCGTCAACCTCATCTGCCGCTTCTACGACGTCACCCGCGGCACGATCCGCATCGATGGGGAGGACATCCGCGACCTGTCCATGGAAGAGATCCGCCGCCAGATCGGCATGGTGCTCCAGACCCCCTTCCTGTTCCAGGGCACGCTGGCCGAGAACATCGTCTACGGCAAGCCCGGCGCCACCCGCGACGAGATCATCCGCGCCGCCAAGGCCGCCAACGCGCACGATTTCATCACCCGCCTCCCCGAGGGGTACGACACCATCGTGGGCGAGGGTGGGACCGGGCTGTCAGGCGGCGAGCGTCAGCGCGTCTCTATCGCCCGCGCCATCCTTCACGATCCGCGCATCCTGATCCTCGACGAGGCGACCTCGTCGGTGGACACCGAGACGGAGCGCCAGATCCAGGAGGCGTTGGAGACCCTGGTCAAGGGGCGCACCACCATCGCCATCGCCCACCGGCTGTCGACGCTGTATAACGCCGACCGCATCGTGGTGCTCAACCATGGCCGCCTCGAGGAGCAGGGGCCGCCGCGGCAACTGATGGACAACAAGGGCGCGTTCTATAACCTGGTGCAGCTACAGACTCAACTGGCGCGCATTGACGGCGTCGTTACCTTGTAGAGGTGGATTGCGATGGCACGCTCGTTCGAAGTGGTGCTCCTGGATCCTAATGAGGTATCGTTCACCCGCGACGGCGACACCCTCGGCCTCACCATGGCCGACGGCACGCGCTATCCGCGCGTGGCGCTGCGCTGCGCCTTTCCGGTGTCCGATGACACCGTGCACCTCTCGGTGCGTGACGCCAGCACCGAGGAGCAGCTAGAGATAGGCATCCTCGAGAACTGGGGTCGCCTGCGCGAGCCGGACCGCCTGGCCGTGGCCGCCGAGCTGAGCCTGCACTACTTTGTGCCGCGCATCACGCGCGTGCGCGCCGTTAAGGAAGAGTTTGGCTTCCTGCGGTGGACGGTAGAGACCGACAAGGGGCCCAAGGAATTCGTCATGCGCAACAGCGTGGTGCACTATGCGCGCGAGATCGCGCCCGACCACTGGCTGCTGATCGATGTGGGCCAGGCGCGCTACGAGATCCCCGACCTGGAGCGCCTCGACGCGGCCAGTCAGCGGCTGGTGCGCCGCTACCTCTACCTCTAGCGCGTTGTAGCGGCGGATCGCGACGCCTGGCGCGTCCGGTCCGCCGCAAGGTCCATCTGCGAAGGAGCGGCTGCGGCGTGAGCGCGCACACGTCCGCGGCCGCATCGCCCTCTGCCTCCCATCGCCCGCCCGTCCTCGCCCCAGTTGTCTCCGCCGGCAGAGACTGGCCACGTGTCCAGGTGGCGTCCATGCATGTGGCCGATGCCGCCCGATCGTCCCCCTGGTATGATCGAGCCAGAGAGACATCACGGAGGGCCGCGACGCCTCCGTGGAACACGCGCCACTGGAGGATATCATGGCAGGCGAACCGTTCGAAACCCACCCCGAGCACCCCGCGCCTCGTGAGGGGCACTCCCCCGTCGTGGCCATCCTGCTGATCGGGATCGGCGTCATCTGGCTGTTGGCCAACCTCGGCACCATCGACGCGCCCGACCTCGGCCAGGTGATACGACTGTGGCCCCTCATTCTCGTGTATATCGGGCTGAAGCAAATCCTGGAAAAGCCCTCCGAGGCATAGCCGGAACCCGAGCGGCGGGCGGCAAATTGTGATATCATGGAGATAGTAACATAACGGGAGGCGCGAGGCCCCCGTCCATATAGGGTACGTCACGATTGGCGCGCCCTCGGGAGGTAAGTATGTCAGACCAACCGTTCGAGCCACGCCCACCAAGAGATGAGTACCGCCGCTACGAGGACGGTGACCGTCACGGCGATCGCTCCTTGTTCTGGCCCATCGTGCTGATCGGCATCGGCGTCATCTGGCTGTTGTCGAACATCGGGCTGATCGGAGATCTGAGCTTTGGACTGCTTCTGCGGCTGTGGCCCCTCATCCTGATCGTCATCGGCCTGGACGTGCTCTTTGGCAGGCGCTGGCCGGCGCTCAGCGCCCTGATCGGCATCGGCACCGTCGCCCTGGTGGTCGTGCTGCTCCTCTTCGCCCCCCAGCTGGGGCTCAGGGCGGACGAGCCCGCCAACCTCTTTGGCTTGCCCATCGTCACCGACATCGACGAGGCCGACATCCGCACCGAGCGATTCACCGAGCCCCTGGGTGATGCCGAGTCGGCAGAGGTCGTGCTGGACCTCGTCGAGGCCCCCACGACCATCCGTCCCCTCGATGACTCGGATGCCCTCATCGATGCCGAGCTGACCCACTATGGTGCGATCGATTTTCGCGTCAGCGGCGACCGGTCCAAGTCGGTCCGCCTGGGCCAGCGCAGCGCCATCCGCATCGGGCCCTTTCTCGGTAGCGGCTCGCGGCTGAACTGGGATATCGGCCTGACGCGCGATGTGCCGCTGGACCTGTCCATCGACGTGGGCTCCGGCCCCGCGGATGCCGACCTCCGGCAGCTGCGCTTGCAGTCGCTGGACGTGGATGGCGGCTCGGGGTCCCTGGACATTGTCCTGCCCGAGGGGGCGACCGACTATCGCGCCCGGCTTGACGTGGGCTCGGGCCCCGTCACCATGGTGGTGCATGAGGGCGCCGTGTTGAGCGACCTCGCCATCGATGGGGGCTCCGGGCCGCTGGACATCGCCATCGAGGCGGGCGCGCGACTGCAGGCCTCCGTCAACGGAGGCTCCGGGCCCGTCACGGTGGACGTGCCCGACCAGGCCGGGGTGCGGGTGCGCGTTTCCAGTGACGGCAGCGGCGCATTCCGCGTGCCCTCGGCCTATCGGGAGGTCGAGAGGGGCGACGGGGACACGGGGCTGTGGGAGTCGCCGAACTATGCCTCGGCCACCCAGCGCATCGATCTGCGCTTCGACATCGGGTCGGGTCGCGTCGAGGTGCGCTAGGCGCTCGGCCTACAACGCGCCACCCCGCGCCGCCTCAAACATCGCGACGACGTTCTCCGGCGGGGTGCCCGCCTGGATCGTATGGGACGGGCCGACGATGTAGCCGCCGCCGCGGCCTAGCACGCGGATACGCTCGCGCACTTCGTCGGCCACGTCCTGTGGCGTGCCAAAGGGAAGGGTGGTCTGCACACTGACGCCCCCCTCGAACGCCAGCTTCTCCCCGTACTGTTCCTTGAGGGCCACGGGGTCCATCCCCTCCGCCGAGAACTGCAGCGCCTGCAGGCAGTCGATCCCCATGTCGATGAGCCCCGGCACCGCCCGCATGATCGCCCCATCGCTGTGATAGATCACTCGAGCGCCGTGGTCGTGGATCAGGTCGTTCAGCTCTCGATGGTACGGCTTGATGGTGCGCTCCCACAGCGGCAGCGACATGAGCAGCCCCCGCTGGCCCCCCAGGTCGTCGGCGGTGAACACCAGGTCGATCTCGCCCGGCGCCGCCGACAGGACGCGATGAAAGAACGCCTTGTAATAGTCGGTCACGCGCCGCAGGATGGCGTGGGCCAATTCGGGGCGCTCCACCAGGTCCATGAGCATGCGTTCGAACCCGCGCATGTACCAGGAGGTCTCAAAGAGGTTGCCGTTGGTGGCCATCACGGCGCGATCGCGCACAGCGCGCAGGGCGCGGATGCGCCCGGGGATGACGCTAAAGTCGAACCAGTCGGGGGAGGGCCATCGATGGGCGTCCAGGTCGGCCGGCGTCTCGGCCTCGCCCAGGGGATAGTGGTGGATCTCGTCGTAGGCGCCGTCGCCATAGCTCACCGGCGCCCGCACCACGCCCCAGATGTCCTCGCCGGCGGCCAGCGGCGGCCCCACGTACTCGGGCGCCACCGTCACGATGTCGATGAGGGGATCGAGATACGCATCCACCGACAGGCCGCGCGTGGCGCGCAGGTGCGCCTCCAGCGCCGCTCGCGCCGGCGGGTTGATGCCCGAGCACACCATGGCGATGGGCACGCGATCTGCCTCTTGATGGCCCAGCGCCAACAGCACGCGCTCGCGGCCCGACAGCGTTTCATGCGACGTCGATGGGGGCATGGGGGCTCCTTGTTTGTGTTGCGGGTTATGCGCTAGCTCGGTGGTTACAGGTTCCAGGTTGCAGGGGACAGGCAACAGCGACTGTACCCGCTATGCCCTGTAACCTGCAACCTGGAACCTGAAACTACCTCGAACGCACGCCCGCCGGCTCGCGTTCGAGCTGTCGTGCCAGACTCGTCAGGCCCTCCGCCCAGGTGGGGTGGATAAACACGCACTCGGCCAGGGACTGCCAGGTAGCGCCCGACTCGATGAGCACCGTCAGAATGTGGATCAGTTCGGCGGCCGTGGGCGACACGAGGGTAGCCCCCAGGATGCGGTCATTCTCCTCGTCCACCACCAGGCGGTAGAACCCCAGGGTGCGTCCCGTCTCGGTGGCGCGCGCCACGCGCTCCGGGTCGCGGGCGTAGGCGATCATCGCCGCGGCCAGCGCCTCCACCGAGCGCGGCGGTACCAGCGTGCCGTGCCTGCCGGGGCGCACCACCTCGCGGCAGCCCGGCACGTCGGTGACGATGGTGGTGCGCCCGGCGGCGAGCGCCTCGAGCGCCGCGCGGGGCATGCCCTCGCGATATGAGGGCAGCACGAACACGCTGGCGCGCTCCAGGAACGGCCGCACGTCGCTCACCTGCCCGTGCAGCACGACGTCGCCGCGCGCCACGGCGGCGGCGAGCAGCGCCGCGTCGGCGCTGTCCGGGTTGGCGTCCTCGCCCCCCACCAGGTGCACCTCGGCGCCGGGCACCGCGGCTCGGAGCAGCGCGGCGGCCTCCACCAGCTCCTCCACCCCCTTCGAGCGCAGCAGGCGCCCCACGAACAGGAAGCGCGCCGGCCCGGCTGGGGGCGGGGTGGGCACGAACCGCTCCACCGGCACGCCCGACCCCGGCACCACCACCGTCTTGTCGCGGCGCACCGCGCCCCGCCGCACCAGCTCGTCGCGGTCGTCGGCGTTGTGGAAGATCACCGCGCGCGTGCCGGCGAAGTTCAGGCGGTAGAGGAGCAGCTGCACCGCGCGCGCCGCCGCCCGCTTGGGCGAGCGGCGCCCGTCCTCGACGAACGCGAAGCCCAGGCCCGCCAGCATGGCGTAGCGCCGCTTCACGCCCGCCTGCGCGGCGGCGAGCAGGCCCACTTCGCGGTTGAACATTTCTCGGCCTAGCGCGGCCACGGCAGCGATGGTGACGATGCCTCGCCGGCAACCTCGTCGTCGACCACCACGGCCGACCTTATGTGAAGGGGATCGCTCCGTTTGTAATGATCTAGCACCTTGACTATGGCCTGAGGATCGGCGACCCCGGTGGGCTCCACCACGATCATGTCCGGCATCAGCTTCTCATCTATATCCTTGACCGTCTGCAGAAGGTCCGCTCCCAGAGTACAGCACACGCAACCGCTTGCCAGTTCCATGACCTCGAGGCCATACTTGGTCATGAGGCTTCCGTCGATACCCACGGTCCCGAAGTCGTTCACGATGACCACGACCTTGCGATTGGTCCGCTCGATCAAAGACCCGATTACCGACAGGACCAAGGTGGTCTTACCCGAACCGAGAAAGCCCGCGACGATTAGAACATCCATGAAACGTACCTGCTCGGTACGATTTCCTGAAGCCTATTAAAACCCTTTGAAAAACCGTGAAGGCGGGATGGCATTCCCAGGGTCACGGCCCCATTGCGTCATCTATATGGTGGTCCATGCAGTACTTTCTTCTTCCAATCCCAGGAAATGCCTCTCCATCGATTCCTTCTCCACAGCGATCCGACGGTTACGGCAGTTGACGCACTCCACCCTCTTGCCGAGCAGTTTCTTCCTGATGACCGTATCCGTATCCAGATCTACAAGCTCACCGCAGCCGCACAGGGCCTTCTTCATCGA
>ERZ747221.3729-NODE-3729-length-11783-cov-3.600718_pt1 | contig 11783 bp, 14 predicted proteins | sample MGYA00374949_ERZ747221 | MGnify/ENA primary metagenome ERZ747221 (study PRJEB28779, sample SAMN05720172) | bioreactor metagenome | isolation source: Anaerobic biogas reactor | place: USA:Washington, USA | collected 2015-08-08 ... | reverse complement strand
TATATGCATCGACGGTATCGCAACTCTCGGCGGCGATTATATCGACGTTGGAGAACCGATCGGGGCAGGAAGCGTGCTTCCGGTGGTGGTAAAAACACTCATATTCAATTCCTAACAAAAAATGAGAGGTGAAGAGCAGTATGATCCTAAAAACCAAACTATTTGGTCATGTTTACGAGTTCAAATCGATCAGAGAAGTAATGGCCAAAGCGAACGAGGAGAAGTCCGGCGACAAGCTTGCCGGAATCGCAGCCGAAAGCGCTGAAGAGCGCGTGGCCGCGAAAGTAGTTCTTTCACACTTGACTCTGAATGACATCCGTAACTGCCCCGCCGTCCCCTATGAGGAGGACGAGGTTACCCGTATCATTCAGGACTCTGTGAACGAAACCATCTTCAATCAGTTCAAGAACATGACAGTGGCGGAGTTCCGTGAATGGCTGCTGGACGAAAAGACGGATTCGGCTATGATCCGCAGGGCTTCCCGCGGTATTACGAGTGAAATCGTAGCTGCGGTCTGCAAGCTGATGAGCAATCTCGACCTCATCTATGCCGCCAAAAAGATGCGTGTTTCGGCACACTGCAACACAACCATCGGACTTCCGGGAACCTTTTCCGCCAGACTTCAGCCGAACCATACCACGGACGATCCCAAAGGAATCGTTGCATCGGTCATGGAAGGGCTGTCACTCGGCTGCGGCGACGCCGTAATCGGAATAAACCCTGTTGATGATTCCGCCGAAAGCGTAGCCCGTCTGCTGAAAACTCTTGACGAGTTTAAAAACAAGTGGGAAGTACCCACCCAGATCTGCGTACTTGCACACGTAACTACACAGACGGAAGCCGCCAACAAGTTCGGCGCTCCGCTTGATCTGATGTTCCAGTCCATTGCCGGTTCACAGAAAGGCAACGAGGCCTTCGGTCTGACGGCAAAGATGCTTGACGAAGGCAAGGCAACTATGCTCAGCCGGGGAACCTGCACAGGTCCGAATGTCATGTACTTTGAAACCGGACAAGGCTCCGAGCTTTCCTCTGAAGCACACCATGGCTGGGATCAGGTAACCATGGAAGCCCGCTGCTACGGCTTTGCAAAGAGATATGAGCCTTTCCTCGTCAACACCGTTGTCGGATTTATCGGACCCGAGTACCTGTATGATTCAAAGCAGGTAATCCGCGCCGGTCTGGAGGATCACTTTATGGGCAAGCTCACAGGCATCCCTATGGGCTGTGATGCCTGCTACACAAACCACATGAAGGCGGACCAGAACGACATAGAGAACCTTGCTACACTTCTGGTTGCCGCCGGATGCAACTACATCATGGGCGTTCCTCAGGGTGACGACTGCATGCTGATGTATCAGTGCACCGGCTTCCACGAGGCGGCTGCCCTGCGTGAAGTTTTCGGTCTGCGTCCCATACACGAGTTTGATATGTGGCTGGAAAAGATGGGATTTTCGGAGAACGGGAAGCTGACCCCCAAGGCAGGCGATGCGTCCGTATTCCTGAGCAGATAAGAAAGGAGGTATAGGTTTATGGAAAAGGATCTTAAAACGATCATTGAACAAGTGCTGAGGGAAATGAACATAACCCCCGATTCCGTAGTGTCCGCGGCAGTAGCCGCAGCGATCCCCTCTTCTGGAAGTGAAAGCTGCTCTGTTATAGAGGACGGAATTATCCCCGATGTCACCGAAGTAGACATCAGAACACAGTATCTGGTAAAAACCCCCGAAAACAAGGAGGCATATGCAGAACTGAAAGCCTATGCACCCTGCCGTTTGGGCATTGGCAAGGCAGGTGCACGCTATAAAACAGACCCCGCGCTTCAGTTCCGTGCCGCACACTCCGCCGCACAGGACGCCGTGTTCAGCGATGTGGATCAGGATTTCGTCGACAGAATGGGGCTGTTTACCGTACAGTCTCAGTGTGACAGCAAGGACATCTATCTGACTCGTCCGGATCTTGGGCGTAAGCTGTCCGATGAAGCCGTTGCCGTCATAAAAGAAAAGTGCGCTAAAAATCCCACCGTTCAAATATACGTATCCGACGGACTTTCCTCCGCAGCAGTGGCAGGAAACATAGCTGACCTTTTGCCCGGCATTTTGCAGGGACTCCAAAGCTATAACATCAACGTCGGCACGCCGTTTTTCGTGAAATACGGGCGCGTAGGCGCAATGGATCAGATTTCCGAACTGACCGGTGCGGAGGTAACCTGCGTCCTCATCGGAGAGCGCCCCGGACTGATTACGGCAGAATCGATGTCGGCGTATATCGCATATAAAGCAACCGTAGGTATGCCTGAGGCCCGCAGAACGGTCGTGTCCAACATACACAAAGCCGGTACTGTGCCTGTCGAAGCGGGCGCACATATCGCGGAAATCATCAAAATCATGCTGGAACGCAAAGCCAGCGGTACTGACCTTAAACTATAAAGGGAGGAATAGTAATGAAAAGAGATCCATTGCCCGCATCCGTGCTTGCAACAAAAATCATCCCAAATGTCGATCCCGGGCTTGCTAAGGAGCTGGGACTTGCACCCGATCAAAAATCACTTGCTCTTATAACCTCTGACTGCGATGACGTTACCTACACAGCGCTGGACGAGGCTACCAAGAAAGCCGATGTAAAAGTCGTATATGCAAAGAGCTTCTACGGCGGAGCTGCAAATGCCAACACCAAGCTTGCCGGAGAAATCATCGGCATCCTTGCGGGGCCAAATCCTGCGGAAGTCAAGGCCGGTCTTGCCGCCTGCGTCGATACAATCGAAAATGTCGCTCACTTTATTTCCGCGAACGACGACAACAGCATCTGCTATTATGCGCATTGCATATCAAGGACAGGCTCATACCTTTCCGCGGGCGCAGGCATTGCCGAGGGCGAGGCTCTTGCTTATCTGATAGCTCCTCCTCTTGAAGCTATGTACGGCATTGATGCCGCACTGAAAGCAGCTGATGTGAAGATGTGCGTTTTGTATGCACCTCCCTCTGAAACAAACTTCGGCGGAGCTCTTCTCACCGGCAGCCAGTCAGCCTGCAAATCTGCCTGCGAAGCGTTTGCGGCAGCAGTAGAATTTGTCGCGGACAATCCCAAAGTATAAACAATAACTTCTCAATTCAAGGAGGTACAATATGGAAGCCTTGGGGCTTATTGAGCTATACGGCTATGTACCTGCTGTTGAGGCATTGGATGCGGCACTCAAAGCGGCAAATGTTCGTTTGGAGAGCGTAACGAAAGTCAAAGGCGGATTAGTCTCTGTATTTGTAACCGGTGACGTCGGGGCGGTCAAGGCCGCAGTAGATGCCGCGGCATCGGCAGCCGAAAGAGTTGGAAAAGTTGTTTCCGTCCATGTCATTCCCAGACCCGCAAAGGATATCCAAGGGATACTTTCCGAGCCAAAAAACGGGGGCGGTTCTCCGCCTGAACCGTTAAACCCGAAGCCCTCGCCGAAAAGCGGTCCCGAGCTTCAGGAAAGCAGTCCGGAGGTTATGACAAAACCGGCAGATAAAGCCGCGGAAGCAGTGACACTTTCAAATTCGGAGATAAATCCCGCTCCAAAAAAGTCTGACATAAAAACTCTTACAAAAGAGGATTTGGAAGGCATGACGGTTGTAAACCTTAGAACGGCTGCCCGCAATCTTGGCATCACAACTATGAACAAAAGAGAAATCCGCGATGCCAAAAGGGACGATCTTATCAAAGCCATCATCGAATTCCAGAAACAGGAGGTGTAGGCCTTGCAGCTAATTGATAAAGACTTACTGTCAATACAAGAAACAAGACAGCTTATTGCCGCCGCAAAAGCGGCACAGCAGGAGTTCGCCTCAAAGAGCCAAGAAGAGGTGGACAGGATAGTAAAAGCCATTGCGGACGCAGGTGTCTGCAATGCGGAACGCTTGGCGGTAATGGCAAATGAGGATACCGGCTTTGGTGTTCCAGCACATAAAAAAATCAAGAACGTTTTTGCCAGCCGCAATGTCTATGAAGCAATCAAGGACATCAAAACAGTCGGAGAAATCAGCAGAGACGAAGTTCGCGGCATAAGGGCAGTCGCCGTTCCGGTCGGGGTCATAGCAGGGCTTATCCCCTCGACTAACCCGACATCCACAGTGCTTTACAAGTCTATGATAGCTCTTAAAGCAGGGAACGCGATAGTCTTCTCCCCCCACCCTTCGGCACTGAGGTGTATCCAGGAAACAGTGAAGATAGTTCGTGAGGCTATTGCAAAAGCAGGCGGAAACGAAAATCTTGTAACTTGCATTTCCATACCCACGCCGCAGGCGACAGACTGCCTGATGAAGCATCGGGACATCGCATTGATACTTGCCACCGGCGGCTCCGCCATGGTGCGCGCAGCGTATTCCTCGGGAACCCCGGCAATAGGCGTAGGCCCGGGAAACGGTCCTGCCTATATTGAACGCTCTGCAGATATACCGCTGGCAGTCAAGCGCATTTTGGACTCCAAAACCTTTGACAACGGAACGATCTGCGCATCGGAGCAATCGGTAGTCTGTGATACAGACATGCGTCCGGCGGTTCAGGCAGAGATGGAAAAGCAGGGAGCATACTTCCTCAACGCCGATGAAAAAGCCAAGCTGAGCAAGTTTATCCTGCGTCCAAACGGGACGATGAACCCTCAGATTGTTGGGCGAAGCGTGCAGGATATAGCCGAGCTTTCGGGAATCACTGTTCCCAAAACGGCACGCGTACTCGTGGTAGATGAGGATAAAGTCGGCAAGTGCTACCCCTTTTCACAGGAAAAGCTTGCACCTATCCTTGCCTTCTATATGGCGGAAAACTACGAAAAAGTATGCGAATTGTGCTGCAGGATACTTCTTTTCGAGGGCGCCGGACACACGTTCTCGCTCCACACAAAGGACGACAAAATGGTGGATTATTTTGCTAAAAATATCCCTGTCTCCCGTGTCATGGTCAACACGCCCAGCGCTCTGGGCGGTATAGGGGCCACAACAAACCTGATGCCGTCGCTCACTTTGGGCTGCGGTGCGGTGGGCGGCTCCGCAACTTCAGAAAACGTCGGTCCCCTTCAGCTTATGAACATACGCTATGCAGCCTTCGGCACCGTTGAGTTAGATGACATTATGGCCGGCATGCCGAAATCCGAAAACACCTGCTCAAACGATGTCGACCCTGCACTGGTGGAATCCATCGTAAAAAACATCATTCAGCGTTTCCAGACAAAATAAAACCTTATGATCAAGGAGGCTAAACTTATGGCAAACACATTACAGGCATTAGGTATGATCGAGACTAAGGGTCTTGTCGCCTCGGTCGAAGCGGCAGACGCAATGGTCAAGGCCGCAAACGTCACGCTCATCGGCAAGGAACACGTCGGCGGCGGACTCGTAACCGTCATGGTGCGCGGCGACGTCGGCGCTGTAAAGGCGGCAACAGACGCAGGTGCTGCGGCAGCAGAGCGCGTCGGAGAACTCATTTCCGTCCACGTAATCCCCAGACCGCACGAAGAAGTCGAGTTCATTCTGCCCAAGCTGGACAAATAGCGAACTGTCCTCGTAATAAACAATCTGTTCCGATAACAAGAAAGGAAGTTAAATATGGGAAATGCATTACAGGCATTAGGTATGATCGAGACTAAGGGTCTTGTTGCCTCGGTCGAAGCGGCAGACGCAATGGTCAAGGCCGCAAACGTCACGCTTATCGGCAAGGAACATGTCGGCGGCGGACTCGTAACCGTCATGGTGCGCGGCGATGTCGGCGCTGTAAAAGCGGCAACAGACGCAGGAGCTGCGGCGGCAGAGCGCGTCGGGGAGCTTATCTCCGTACACGTAATCCCCAGACCGCATGAGGAAGTTGAATTCATACTCCCTAAATTAGGCAAATAACAATCACATAAATCAACACCAAAAGGGGGTGACGCACATTGAAAGTGATCACCGAAGCGATACTGCGTGACGAACTGCGCAATTCGGAACCGGAGTTCTACTGTATACCCGAGGGGAAAATCCTCTCCCCTGCCGCCCGCGAGTATCTTCAGCAAAGAAAAATAAAAATCACAAAAGAGGTGCTCAAGTGCGAAACTGCCCCGGCAAAAAGCGTACCGCAGCCGGAGGCGCCGGCGGAAGCCGCAGCGGCAGGCAGATTTGTGGACTATGAGACAGGAGCTTTTTACAACAGCAAACCGGAACATATGACGCATCTTTACGGCAACACGCTTGTTCCCAAGGATCATCCCCGGATTCTGTTCCGCGGAAAGCTGGACAGCTTGCAGGCGCTGATCGTGCTCGATCAGGCGATATTGAGCGAAAAAGGGAAAAGCAAAAAGCTTATTGAAGACTTGAACGGTATACTTAGGGTTCTTCGGGAAATGATGCGGTGTGACGTGCTTGATGAGGAGTTCAAAAACGATACGATTCTCGGACTAACTCACGCGCAGCTTCGCGAACGTTCACATGACCCCATGAAATTTTATAATATCAAACAAATGGTACTTCCCGATTACAGTATGGGAATGGAGTATGCCCTGCTTAACCATATAAGAACTGCCGTCCGCGAGACAGAAGTTGCTGCGGTTCAGGCTTTCCGTACAGGGTCAAAATATACCCGGCAGGATATTATCGAGGAGCTCAACAGGCTCTCCAGTGCGATGCACATAATGATGTGCATGTATCTTGCCGGTGAGTACAAGACGTGAGGTGAACGATATGAATAACAACATAGTTGACGCCGTTCTTGAAGCGCTTCTAAAATCCCGAATTATCGTCGTTGAAGTTTCGGCAAGACACGTTCACCTCTCGCAGGACGCTTTAGAGACTCTTTTCGGCAAGGGCGCTGTCCTGACGCCGAAGCGCGGGCTGTCGCAGCCGGGACAGTACCTCTGCGAAGAGCGGGTAACCGTTATCGGACCAAAGGGAAAAAAGGAGCGTACGGCAGTCCTCGGTCCGGTAAGACCGGATACTCAGGTGGAATTGTCCAGAACCGACTGTGCGGAGCTGGGTATCAAAGCTCCGCTCCGCGAGTCGGGCAAGGTAGAAGGCTCCGGGGAAATAACTTTAGAAGGTCCTGCCGGCTCTCTGCATATCCCTCGGGGGGCAATAGTCGCCCATAATCATGCGCATCTTTCACCGGAGGACGCCGCGGTAATGGGAATAGCAGACGGGCAGCACGTCAGCGTAGAAGTCCTTACCGACCGTCCGCTGGTATTCAAGGACGTTGTTGCCCGCGTAAGCAGTAAGTATCAGACCAGAATGCACATCGATTTTGACGAGGCAAACGCGGCGATGGTAGACGGATTTACTCTCGGGCGAATTATTACGTAAGTAAGTAAAAACAGGAGGAGTGTCGGGCTGTGATGGAACTGAAGCGTGTCGAATCTTATATGGAAAAGATTGAAGAATCCGAAAAAACCACTTTTACCCCTGTGGGAGAAAAACTGAAGGTCGGTTTGGATCTTGGAACCGCTTATATCGTAATCGTGGTTTTGGACGAGGAAAACAACCCTATAGTCTGTGAAAAGCAGGCAGCCAGTGTGCTCAGAGACGGCGTGGTAATCGATTACACAGGGGCTTCGCGTATTGTTAAGGAGCTTAAAGAAAAGCTCGAAAACAGACTTGGCAGAGAGCTTCTTGAATGTGCCATCGCCATGCCCGCCGGAACGGAAGGCTCTGCCCGTACGCACCAATATGTGGCGGAGGGCGCGGGCTTTGAAGTTACCAATATTCTTGACGAGCCGACTGCCGCAAACTCAATATATCAAATCGAAAACGGAGTTGTGGTGGACATTGGCGGCGGCACTACCGGTCTTGCCATCATTAAGAACGGCGAAGTGGTTAAAACCGAGGATCAGCCGACCGGCGGAACGCATCTTTCCCTTGTACTTGCCGGGAACTACAAAATTCCCTTCAGCGATGCCGAAGCCATCAAGCAGGACTATTCCCGTCACAGGGATATCCTTCCGGTTGTCAAAGCTGTAATAGAAAAAATGGCGTCCATCATCAACCGTTATATCGACAAGGACAGCACCGACACGATCTATCTCTGCGGGGGCACCTGCTGTCTGACAGGGATTGAAAAAATCATAGAAAGCGAAACCGGCATCAGGACGATCAAACCTCAAAATCCGTTTTTAGTGACGCCTGCCGGAATCGCCATGAACTGCATTATCTGAAAAGCCCTGAACGAAAGGGGGAATATTAATGGAATACAGCGAGCTGGTACGCCAAATCGCCGAGAAAGTTTCCGCATATTTGGAAAGCGACTGCTGTAACAAAAAAAGGCTGCTCATATTGACCCAAGAGCATGGGACCGAATGCCACAAGGCTCTTGAATGCCCAAAGCTTAATGAGCATTTCAGCACAGAGTGCGCACTCTTAAACGAGTACAGCTGCGATGTTGACGGATGCGAGGGTGTCGTGCTTTTCAACCTCACCAACGCTGCCCTGTCGCGAATAGTATCAGGTATTTGCGACACTCCATACACCTCAGCTGCGGCAAAGGCTCTTCTTCTCGGAAAGCCTGTCTGGGTACCCAAAGAAGAAATAGAACTTTTGAAGTATGACGCATCTTCTCAATACGGAAAAATGATGTACGAAAACCTTCGCCGGCTTGAGAGCTTCGGAGTTACCGTCTGCTCCTACAACGACCTGTCGGATACCATAATCGGCGGCACTTGTTCGGAAAGTGCCTGCCCGAAATCCGGTCCTGCAGTCTGCTGTGAAGATGCACCTGCAAAGAATATCTGCAAAGACTTCCTCTGCTCCAAAAAAGTTATCACTGAAAAGGATATGGTCAGCGCACGTTCAGAGGGAGCAGATAGAGTCCTTGTGGGACAAAAAACGATAGTGACCGACCTTGCAAGGGAATATGCCCGCGCATATGACATCGAAATAATTAAAAGCTGACCTGTCCGACCCGAATAGTCTGCCAATTCTCAGATATTGGAGGAATAACAATGCGCATTGGAAAAGTAATCGGTAATATATGGGCTACCCGCAAGGAGGAAAAGCTGTCAGGTCTGAAACTGCTGATAATCCAGCCGGTTAACGTGGTGACGGACGAGCTTGACAGAGCACCGCTGGTTGCCGCGGATATTATCGGCGCGGGAATCGGAGAGATGGTGATTTTCGTCAGCGGAAGCTCTGCTCGCGGAGCTGTCGGAGATATGCAAACACCGGTAGACGCTACCGTAGTGGGAATCGTTGACGATTTGGAAATCGACAAATCACTCATATAGTGCGGCGGTGATTTTATGGAACTTATAAAAATCGTTCAAAATGCCGGTATTGTCGGAGCAGGCGGCGCTGGATTTCCCACCCATGTCAAGCTCAACGCAAAGGCTGAATTTTTCATCGTAAACGCTGCCGAATGCGAACCTCTGATTGAAACGGACAAGTTTTTGTGCAGGACGTTTCCCGACAAAATAGTCGGCGGCACCGTTATTGCGGCAGCACACCTTGGGGCAAAGCGCACAGTAATAGCTCTTAAAGGAAAGTACCGCGCAGAGATAGAGGCGCTCAAACGCTCCGCAGAGCGTGCAAACGCAAACATCGAGTTTTTTGAAATGCCTTCTTTCTATCCTGCCGGAGATGAGCAGTCCATGGTGCAGATGGTGACTGGAAAGACCGTACCCGAACGGGGAATCCCGCTCGAAGTCGGTGCCGTCGTAAACAACGTCGGGACAATGCTCAATCTTTTCGATGCCGTAAACGAAGGGAAGCCTGTCTGTGACAAATACCTCTCCGTTGTCGGCGAAGTAAAAGAGCCTATCATGCTGCACGTGCCTATAGGAACGCATGTTTCCGAATGTATAGAAAAAGCCGCGCCGTCAATAAAGGACTATGCCATCATTCTCGGCGGACCGATGATGGGAAAGACCGTAATCGATCCAAAAGAAATCTCCGAAAGCGTTGTAACAAAGACGACCGGCAATATCATCGTCCTGCCGCAGGATCACTACCTGATCCAGCGCAGCATGGTTTCCATAGAGCGAATCAAAAAGCAAGCTCGAAGCGCCTGCATCCAATGCCGTTTTTGTACTGACCTCTGTCCGCGCTATCTGATTGGGCACAGGATACGTCCGCACATGATAATGCGTAATCTGTGGCGCGAAGACCGTCTTTCAGATGACGAGGAATTCAAGCAGTGCTTTGGAGAAGCCGTCAACTGCTGTGACTGCGGGTTATGCGAGATGTTCTCCTGCCCGATGATGCTGTCACCGCGAAAAATCAATATCTATATGAAGCAAAAGCTGCGTGAGCGGAACATCAAGGTGGAAAAAACACCTGACCCTGCGGTTTTAGATATTATAGATATGCACCGTGTTCCCACAGAAAGGCTTGTGCCGCGGCTTGGGCTCAGCGAGTATTATCCGCTGCACGCTCGCGAATGCTTCGAGCTGTACCCTGATGAAGTGTACATACCATTTTCGCAGCATATCGGAAAACCCGCCGAGCCACGCAGGGCGGCAGGTGAGAAAATCGAAAAAGGCGAGCTGCTCGCAGCGGCGGCAGAGGGCGCGCTTTCCGCAAATATCCATTCAAGTATAAGCGGCCGCATTCTTTCCATAGACAATAAAGGCGCACACATCAGCAGAAAGGAGGAAAAAGCATGAGCAACGCTATCGGAGTGATAGAGCTAAACAGCATTGCTCGCGGCATAGAGGTAAGCGATTTTATGCTTAAAGCTTCACAGGTGGATCTTGTTCGTTCCTCCACTATTTGCCCGGGAAAGTATGTGGTAATTATCGGCGGAGATACCGGCAATGTACGAGCCTCTCTTGCCGAAGGGGACAAGCATGGAGCAGAGTGTGTGCTTGACACTCTGATAATACCGAACGTACATCCCCAGCTTATCCCGGCTATTTCCCTTTCAAACCGAGTAGAGGTAAGAGGAGCAGTGGGAGTCATGGAGTTCTTTTCGGTGACCTCGGCGATAAAAGCGGCTGATTTCGCAGCAAAAGCCGCCAATGTGAACCTAATAGAGGTCCGTATCGGTTATGCCATCGGAGGAAAGGGCTTCGTTACCCTTACCGGAGATGTCGGCTCAGTCCGAGAGGCGGTAACCGCCGCCACGAAAGAAGCTCAGATGCTCGTAAATACAGCGGTCATCCCCATGCCGGACCCAAGGCTGTTCGATTCTCTGTTGTAAAAACGGACATTTGTTATATGCCGAAAAAATTGTAGGAGGATTATTTTATATGTTTCAAGAACTCATTGACAACATAACTAACGTTAGTGTATTTACAGAGAGTATACAGGCATGGATATCTAATCTCTCAATAAACTCCGTCATCATTTTTATCATGATGATATTCATGATCGTCGGCGCCATTGATAAGATACGCGGAAACAAGCTTGGATACGGTGAACAATTCGACGAAGGCTTTAACGCTATGGGACCGCTTGCCATTGCTATGGCGGGTGTCGTCGCGGCGGCTCCGGTGCTCGCGATAATCCTTGGACCCATTATAAAGCCCATTTATACCGCTGTCGGCGCGGACCCCTCAATGTTTGCAACCACCCTTCTCGCCTGCGACATGGGCGGCTATCCCTTAGCAATGGAGCTGGCTTCCGATGCTTCTATCGGAAACTTCTCCGGACTGATCCTCGGAACTATGATGGGACCCACCATAGTATTCACTATCCCTGTTGCATTGTCTATCATCAAGAAGGAAGACCGTTCATATCTGGGAGCAGGTATCCTTGCAGGTCTTATAACCATTCCTATCGGATGTATTGCCGGCGGTCTGGTAATGAACATGACCCCCTATAAAATCAGCATTGGAACCATTCTTGTAAACCTCATTCCCGTTATAA
>ERZ747221.3728-NODE-3728-length-11786-cov-3.237766_pt1 | contig 11786 bp, 11 predicted proteins | sample MGYA00374949_ERZ747221 | MGnify/ENA primary metagenome ERZ747221 (study PRJEB28779, sample SAMN05720172) | bioreactor metagenome | isolation source: Anaerobic biogas reactor | place: USA:Washington, USA | collected 2015-08-08 ... | reverse complement strand
GGATCGAGAACCGTCGCGAGGACCCGCTGGTCGACGCGGCGATCACGGCGCTGGCGGCGCTGCCCTGTCCCTCTGACGGCGCGCGCCGTCGAAACCTGAAGGAATCCGCAGAGATGACCATCCAGACCCGCGGCCTGCCCATGCCCGGTGCGCCTGGCGTCATCAGTAAACTCAGCGATGCCTACCCGCACTGACCTAGCCACACGTCACAAATACCGTTCCTCAACGACCACCTAATAGGCAGGCTCACCATGACAAACCGCTTCCAGAAAGTGCCCGTCGGCTCCGTTACGGTCGGCGGCGAAATTGGCCAGCGATCCTTGTAAGGCTAAGCCGATGGCCAGGCCCGCCGCACCAATGACCACTGCCAGCGAGGCGGTTTCGATGCCTAATGTGTTTAATGCGGCGATGATGACAAACGTCAACAAGCCGATAAAACAAAGGTTCTCCACAAATTTGGTCAGCGTCTCTTCAACATGTGACCGCCGCATCAGCCGGCCGACCATGTTGGTGACGAGCCGGGCAACCCATCGCCCGACCACAATAATAATGACGGCTGCAAGCACCTGAAGTCCATAGGTAGCCAGATATTCAACGATCTTATCTTCCAATGTGAGTCCTTTCGTATTGAAGGTTGTCTTAAAGCGGGGGCGCTCGGGGCCGTGAGCATGGGGGACCCAAACACTATCCAATTTATCCGGTACTATGGCACGATTTTTCCCAATGTAAACTCAGCGGCAAAATCTTTTCAAAAACACACATAAAGTGTATTCACAAGCCGGTCAATGTCAATAAAGATTTGAGAAAATTTCCAGTTGCATTTCGGATATCGCGAGTGGTCTTTCCGGCGGCATACGGCATAGAAGAACTCGTTGCGTTGCTGTCGCTTTTACGGTATAATTTTAGGTTTATCGACAACAATATCAATCAATGCGTATGATGGCGACAGAGACAGGAATCATGGAAGAAAAATATCTGCAAACGATAGCACAGGAACTGAATATCCAGCATAAGCAGGTGATGGCGACGGCTCTGCTGCTGAACGAAAATGCCACCGTGCCGTTTATCGCCCGTTACCGCAAAGAGGCGACCGGCAGTCTTGATGAAGTGGCGATTACCGCGATTCGCGACCGGCTCGAACAACTGGCCGAACTGGACAAACGACGGGAGGCGATTCTCGAATCGCTGGAAAAGTTGGAGAAGCTGACACCGGAACTTAAAGCAAAGATTATGGCGGCCGAGACCATGACCGTTCTTGAGGATATTTACCTGCCGTACCGCCCCAAGCGCCGCACACGGGCGACCATGGCCAAAGAGAAGGGGCTTGAGCCGCTTGCAAAGCTCCTGTTTGAGCAGGGCGAATGCGACCCGGCTCTTGAGGCGAAGAGTTTTGTGAATCCGGAAAAGGAGGTCCACACGGTCGAGGACGCCTTGGCTGGGGCGCGGGACATCATCGCCGAGTGGATTAGTGAGGATCAGGAGGCGCGGACGCAAATCCGGGCGTTGTATCAAAACACGGCACTGTTTGAGTGCAGCGTCATTGCCGGCAAGGAAGAGGAAGCGGCCAAATACAAAGATTACTTTGACTGGAGTGAGCCGGTGGCCAAGGCGCCCTCGCACCGGGTGCTGGCGATGCGGCGGGGCGCCAAGGAAAAGCTGCTGATCCTGCGTGTGGTCGTCGATGAGGAGCGTGCCGTTGAGTGTCTGAACGCGCTGTTCGTCAAGCGCGACAACGCCGCAGCCGAACAGGTCAAGGCGGCGATTAGGGACAGCTTCAAACGGCTGATCTCCCTTTCTATGGAAACGGAGATACGCATGGAAAGCAAGATCAGGGCAGACGAAGCGGCGATTAAGGTCTTTGCCGAAAATCTGCGGCAGCTTTTGCTCAGCTCGCCGCTGGGCCAAAAAAGCATCCTTGCGATAGACCCCGCCTTTCGGACGGGCTGCAAGGTGGTCTGCCTGGATCGGCAGGGACGCCTGCTGTATCATGATGCGATATTTCCGCTGATGTCTCCCGACGCCGCCCGGCGTGAGGGCTTAAAGGTACTGGCCTGGTGTGACAAATTCAACATCGAGGCCATCGCCATCGGCAACGGCACCGCCAGCCGGGAGACCGAGGCGTTTGTCCAGAGCATCGGCCTGCCCGCCGCGATTCCGGTGGTCATGGTCAATGAAAGCGGGGCCAGTGTCTATTCCGCCTCGGAGGCCGCGCGTGAGGAATTTCCCGACAAGGATATCACCGTTCGCGGCGCCGTATCCATCGGACGGCGGCTGATGGATCCCTTGGCGGAACTGGTCAAGATCGACCCCAAATCCATCGGCGTCGGACAGTATCAGCACGATGTGGACCAGCCCATGCTCAAACGCAGCCTCGACGATACGGTCATCAGTTGCGTCAATGCCGTCGGCGTGGAGGTCAACACGGCCAGCCGGCAGTTGTTAACCTACGTCTCCGGCGTCGGGCCGCGGCTTGCTGAAAGCATTGTCACCTTCCGCGACCAAAACGGCCCGTTCGCCTCCCGACAAAGCATCAAGGGTGTTCCGGGGCTGGGCGAGAAAACGTTTGAGCAATGCGCGGGGTTTCTGCGGGTTCGCAATGCCGAAAATCCGCTGGACGCCAGCGCCGTCCACCCCGAAAGCTATCCCGTCGTCCATCAAATGGCCGACGATCTGGGCTGTTCGGTGGCCGACTTGATACACAACGCACCGCTTCGGGAAAAAATTGACTTTCAAAAATACGTGACCGAGACCGTGGGGATGCCGACCCTGATGGATATCAAATCTGAGCTGAGCAAGCCCGGGCGCGATCCGCGCGAAAAGTTCGAGACGTTCAGCTTTGCCGAAGGTATCCACGAAATGACCGACCTGGAAATCGGGATGGAACTGCCGGGCATCGTAACCAATATTACCGCCTTCGGGGCCTTTGTGGATATCGGGGTGCATCAGGACGGCCTGGTGCATATCAGCGAGATGGCCGACCGGTTTGTCAAAGACCCTGCCGATGTGGTCAAGGTGCATCAGAACGTCACCGTCCGGGTGCTTGAGATTGACATCCCTCGAAAACGCATCGCTCTCAGCATGAAAAAAGAGCGGTTGCCGGAAACCAAAGAAAAACGGCCTGAAAAAAGAGCTGAGAAGAGCAAATCCCCCGTACCTTCGTCAAGAAACAACAAGCCCCCAAAACCACAGCAAGTCCAACGTGAGTTCGGAGATACCTTGGGCATAAAACTGCCATGACCGCAGACTATCAAAGTTACACGATTCAGGATTTACGAATGCGCAAGTTGGATGAGGGAGTGGGCGACTTTGTGGAGGGGGAGGATGACTTCGGCGGCCCCTTTTTTGATCGCCTCTTTGGGCATTCCGAAAACGACGCAGCTTTCCTCATCCTGTGCGAGGGTACGGGCGCCGGCGTTTCGCATGGCCAGCAGGCCTTCGGCGCCGTCATCGCCCATGCCGGTCAGGATGGCACCAACGGCATTGGCGCCGGCGAATTTGGCGACGGAGTTGAACATCACTTCGACGCTGGGCTTTTGGCGGCAGACGGCCGGGCCGTCTTTGACAGCGACGTAGTACGTCGCCCCGGATCGCTGGAGCAGCATGTGATAGCCGCCGGGGGCGATCAGGACGTGGCCGGGCAGGACGCGGTCGCCGTCTTCGGCTTCCTTGACGTGGACGGCGCATTCGTTGTTAAGCCGTTCGGCGAAGGATTTGGTGAAGAGGGCGGGCATGTGCTGAACGACCAGCGTGCCGGGGGTGTTGGCGGGCAGCGCGGACAGGACACAGGTCAGGGCCTGGACGCCGCCGGTCGAGGCGCCGATGGCAAGGATTTTGTGGGTGGTTTCGACCAGATTGCTGCGTTCCGTCGTCGCAACCGGCTCGGAGGTTCGGGGCGTCGGGGCGGTACGATAGGCCGCGGGGTTGCGCGAGATCGATCGGATGGTCCCGGTCAGGGCCTGGCAGGCGTCACCGACGCTGTAGGACGGGCCGGGTTTACCGATGACTTCGACGGCGCCGGAGGCCAGGGCTTCGATGGCGGTCTTGCTGCCTTTGGGGGTCAGCGAGCTGAAGATGATGACGGGCATCGGGCGATGGGTCATAATTTTCTTCAGAAAGGTGATGCCGTCCATTTTGGGCATTTCCACATCCAGCACCAGCACATCCGGTTCGAGGCGGAGGATTTTATCGCGTGCGATGAACGGGTCGGGCGCTGTACCGACGACCTCTATGCCGCCTTGGCGCCCCAGTTCCTGGGTCAAAATCTTGCGTACGATGGCCGAATCATCGACGATCAGCACCTTCACAACTGCGGCAGCGGTCAGTGTCATTGCAACTACTCCTTAGAGTTTCTTTTCGACGCCGTTGGACTTGACCAGCACCGTTCCGGTTTCGATGTCGAGATACATATTGCGTGGGTTGCCGCCGCCGACATCGTGGCTGTTCATCATAATGCCGTATTGCCAGAGCACCTTTCGCAGCGACAGAAAATTGCGTTTGCCGATGTCAAATCCTTTCGGCCCGGTGGCCATGGCGGCGCCGCCGGCGGCGTGGATGGTCATGTGTTTTTTGTTGGCGCCCATCTCCAGCATTTTGTTGATCAAGACATGCAGGCCGGAATCGGCAAACATAAACGGGTCACGGCGGGCGCGATCCTCGTCCATTTTGGAATCCGGAAGCTGATAATGTATCATACCGCCGACGGCCAGCGCCGGATCATACAGCGTGACCGCAATGCAGGAACCGAGCGAGTAAGTCACCAGCACGGTGTCTTTGTCCCGCGAGATACGGGCATCGGAGACCTGCACCACAATGTTTCGTTTCGTTTGCATCGCTATCGCTTCCTGTAGATCGTAGGCTGCACATATTGAAATTGATGGCGGATACCGGTCAGCGATTCGGAGTGTCCGGTAAACAACACCCCGCCCGGCGCCAGCACTTTCCAAAAACGGTCGATCAGACGCTGCTGGGTGGGTTTGTCAAAATAAATCATCACATTCCGGCAGAAGATAAAATCAAACGGCCCGCGGAAGGGCCATTCCTGCATCAGATTGAGATATTTAAAGGTGATGATGTTTCGCAGGGTCGAGGCCACCTCAAATTGTTTTTGACCGTTTTGGGTGCGCATCGTCAGATACCGGTTTTTCAATGCCGGTGGAACCGGCTCGATGCGTTCGCGTTCATAAATCCCCTCCCGGGCACGTTTGAGAATCCGTGTGGAAATATCCGTCGCCAGTAATTTGATATCCCAGCGGGCACGGTCGGGCAGCGATTCCAGCAGGGTGATGGCGATGGTATAGGGTTCCTCGCCGGACGAACAGCCCGCACTCCAGGCGCGGAGACGGAGTTGGCCGCTGCGTTGTTTGTGGGCAACCAGTTCCGGCAGATAACTGCGGGCCAGATAATCAAAGTGAATCGATTCTCGAAAGAAGCTGGTCAGATTGGTGCTGAGTGAGTCGATCAGGTCGGAAAACGCCTGCCCGGAGGCATCGGCGGCGACATGCTCCATATACTGAGAGAAGCTGTCAAAACGTCCCTGTCGGATAATCTTGGCCAGCCGTGCCCGCACCAGCTCCTTTTTACCGTCGTGCAGATTGATGCCGCAGTGGTCATAGACCCTATCGCTGATTTGCTCGAATTCGGCATCGGTCAGCGTCAGTTTATCGTCAATTGCAATGGCATTAAACATATCGGTTTCCTCAATTCAAACCGGCTCCGGAGGGGTCGATAAGGCCCGGAATGTCGAGAATCAGACTGATGCGTCCGTCGCCCATGATAGCGCCGCCGGAGACGCCTTTGATCTTGCCCATGCCGGAAAGATTCTTGATGACCACCTGCTGCTGGCCAATGAGATCATCGACAAGCAAGGCGCATTTTCTGCCGCCTTCTTCGACGATAACCAGCAGGCCGTCGGTTGGATTTTCGATGGCGCCGCTGACGCCGAACAAACGGCTCATCCGAATCAAGCGGAGCAGGTCGCCGCGGACATGGGCCATTTCGCCTTTTCCCTGAATGGTTGAAATTTGTTCCGGTGTCGGGCGTACGCTGCCGACAATGGCGTTGATCGGGATGATGTACCGCTGATTGCCGACAGTCACGATCTGGCCGTCGATAATCGCCAGTGTCAGAGGCAGGCGGATGATAAAGGTGGTGCCTTTATTGGGGACGCTTTGAATATCGATTTTGCCGCCGAGGCTTTCAATGTTTTTGCGGACGACATCCATCCCGACGCCGCGGCCGGAGACATCCGAGATTTTCTCGGCTGTCGAAAACCCGGCCTGAAAGATGAGCCGGAAGGCCTCGTCGTCGCTGAGTTCCTGATGGTCGGAGATCAGCCCTTTTTCGACGGCTTTTTGGATGAGCTTTTCGCGCCGCAGGCCTCGCCCGTCGTCTTGGATTTCAATAACGATATTTCCTGCCTGATGGTAGGCGCTCAAGCGAATTTTACCTTGCGGGGATTTGCCGTTTTGCGTGCGTTCGCCGGGGGGTTCGACGCCGTGATCGACGGAGTTGCGCATCATGTGCACCAGCGGGTCGGTGATCTTATCGACAATGTTACGATCCAGCTCGGTCTCTTCGCCGGTGGTGATCAACTGGATGTTTTTGCCGGCTTTTTTGGACAGGTCCCGCACCAGTCGGCTCATCTTTTGAAAGGCGCCTTGGATCGGCACCATACGCATCGACATCGACAATTCCTGAAGCTCGCGAACGATTTTGTTTTGTAGTGCGACTTTTCGGTACAGGTCGCTGTCGGTGTGGACGGCTTTTTTGACTTCTTCGGCGATCATCAACTGGGCAATCGCCAGTTCGCCGGTCATATTGATCAAATCGTCCAGCTTGAGCGTGTTGACTTTAATCTTTTCGACTGTCGCCGCGGATGCTGAGGTGTTTTCGCGCGGTGCGTCGGCCGTTTGCGCGGGAGTGTCCAGTATCGCGTCCAATGTGTGATCCGACGCTTCGTCCGGTTCGGGGGCCGGTTCCGATTCGCCGCCAATGTCGGCGGGGGCGGCTTGTTGTGCCTGACCGTTGGCGCAGGCGTGCAGATGCTCCAGCAGTGCGTCTATTCCGGACGGACGACACACGCCGACGCCGTTTTCAATCGCGTTTTCGAGATCGATCAGCATGCCTTTGAGCATATCGATGGATGCAAAAACGGCGTCGCTGTTGCCGCCGGTCAAGACCAGTTGGTTTTTACGGGCCAGGTCAAGCAGGTTTTCGGCGGCGTGAGCCAACCCATTGATGTCGGTCAAATTCAGGAAGCCCGCCATTCCCTTGATGGTATGAAACGAGCGGAATATCTGGTTCAGGATTTCGTTGTTGTCGGGGGTGTTTTCCAGTTCGATTAGCGCCGCCTCGGCCGACTCGATGTGTTCGCGTGATTCGGCGATAAAATCCTGGATCAGCGGGATATCATCCTCACTGAGGGCCGTCGGCGGGGCGGTTCCGGCTTGCGGCGACGGCGGGGGGGCTGCGGCCTCATCCAGCAGACGCTGCATATCCATCACGGCCGAGGTAATCGCGGCGACTTGGGTATCCGTTTTTTTATTGGATTTTTTCAGCAGGTCTTTTGCCCATTCTGCGGCATTTTGGCTCACCTTTGAAAATGCCTTAAGTGTTTCGTCCGCCTCGGCGGTCTGGGCAGCCAGCGACTGAAGTTGCGCCAGCACGCCCTGAACGGCTTTCATTTCGTCGGCGTCTTTGGCGTCGAGCATCGTTATTTTCGAGGCGGCCTGCTCAAGTAATGCCGAAAGTTCTTGTCTGCTATCCATAATCCGTATCCTGCCTGCTGTCTCTATTGTGTTTCAGTTTGGATGGGCGGTGTTATCCGCCGCACGGAGCCTGTTGCGGGCGACCGGACATACTCACGCCTGCATCGGCCAGAAGAGCGCCGAAGACATCGTACGCCGAGACCAATCCCAACGGGGTTCCACCCGCATCGACGACCGGCAGTCCGCGCACCGAACAGCGCAGCATCGTCTCCATGACCGTCTGCAGTGACACGTCGGGGCGAATCGTATGCACGGGGCGGCTCATAAACCACTTGATGCGAATCTGGAGCGCGGCATCGTCCATTGGCCGTCGCCAGTGGGAAAACACCGGCCGGGTGTAGGGACTGATGGCCGCGGCGATATCGCTGCGCGAGATCAGGCCTTCGATTTGTCCATCGCGTCCGGCCAGCACATAACCGACATTGTGCTGCTGCATCTGGCGTAACACATCTTCAACGGTGTCTTCCGGATCGACCCACAGTACGGCCGGGTTCATAATCTGACCGGCGGAAAGTTTCGGCAAGGCTTGTGCCGACGCAGCCGCTGTTGTACCGGTCGTGTCATTCTGTTCGATGTGCTGCGTCATTTGCCGAATGGATTCGGAAACGGGTCCGGGATTGTCTTCGGTATAGGTTATTTCCGGCAAAGGGGTGGCTTTCGGTTCAGTCTGCGGCTCCGGCTCCGGAGCGGCAGCCGGCTCGGCGTCTTGCGGCGCTTGGAGCGGGTCTTCGGCTGCAAATAATTGTTCTGAAAAGACCGCCGCACATTTAAATTCGGGAAAATCATCTACCTTCATCCGGCAGATGACATATCGGCAGGGCTGTTCTACGGCCAAGCCAATGCTTTCTTCGGGATTATCCCAGATCGAGCCGACGAATGTGCCGGTCTGTTTGAAGTGTTTGTGGCCTTTTTGTTCTTCCCGAAAGACGCGATCCCACGAGCCGATCAACAGATTGCCGACTTCTTTGATCGCGTCGTTGATATAGTCGGCGTCCTTGAGCGTTCCGCCGCGGATAGTTTCAAGAACCCGTTTTTCCGGCAGCATCACAAAGACCCCGGCCAGCACGAACAGACCCGCCTGATCCAGAAAGAGCTGGAACGGCCCATTGAGAACGCCCTCCGCCTGTACCTGGTTGACGGAGGCCAGTTTATTGAATACCTTTTTCAGATCGGACAAGCAACCCTGTCCGGCACTGTCGGCGGCGCACTCGGCGGTGTTGCCGAACATTGATGCGATGTCCTCACAGAACGCTTCAAATCCACGAAGCGTCAGTGCATCCAGCGAGGCGGCAAGTTGTTCGGTTGGGGTTGTCATCGGGCGGTCAGTGCTTGGCCTCTCGGTACAGGAATGAGAATTCGACCGCTTCCTGCTCATCGAGCCAAGCGCTGACGACGGCCTTGACGGCCTTGTCGCCAAGCGTGTTTCGCAGTTCGCGCCCGGTGATGACTGACGGGATCGAAACCTCAATCGTTGGATAGGTGCCCTGAAGCCGCGTCTTGATGCTGCCCATGACCATATTGGCCACCTCGCCGACGGCGTCGCAGGTTTCATCGATAGCCAGCGACTCCTCCGGCTCCATGCCGAGCATATTCTTGGCAATGCGTTCGGCGCAGGACTGGCTGACACAGACCGCCAGGCATCCCTCAAGACAGCCCTTGAAAGTAATCGAGCCAAGCAGAGACTGGCCTTCGATAACGGGGCTGGCCTCATTGTTGGTTTCCACGTCCATATAAATCATCGTTTCGAACACTTCGCGTGCGGCGTCGAGTACCGTGTCGTTGAGCGTCATTTGATCCAGCATGTAGAACTCCTGAATTTGAGTATCGGTGAGGTCGTAAGGTCAGTTCATAAACGGGGTCAGTTTTTCCTGAAATTTTTCCGGCGTGAATGGTTTGGTGATATATCCGTTGGCGCCGTCGGCCATCACGCCGCTGATCAGTTCCTCGGCACTTTCGGTCGAGACCATAATGATCTTGGTCTCCTTGCAACAGTCAAGTTTTCGCGCCTCTTTGACCATCTCGGTGCCGGACATTTCGGGCATATTGATATCGCACAACACAATATCCACCGGAGACTCTTGCAGTTTTTCCAGTGCCTCTTTGCCGTTGCCGGCTTCTTCGGTACGGTCAAACTCCAGTCCGGACATTCGTACGGTGCGGATGATGATCTTTCGCATTGTTGCCGAGTCATCAACAATCATCAGTGATTTTGCCATCGTCTTGCCTTTCTGATTGTTTCAATGATATGCAAATGTTCCCGTCGTTCAGGATCCATTGCTCAACGTCTCTTCAGTAATGTTCCTTTTCGACTGTTTTGAACGCCGACTTAACGCTGAAAGGTGCCCTGTATTGAAATCGGTTTATTCTCTGGACGCCGTTCTGCATATTTTATCGGCGATTTTCAGACAGACAAAAAAAACGGCGGAAAGTGACTTTCCGCCGCATTCGCTTCAAACATAACGCTATTTATCCGTTAAAGTCCGAGAAATCCTCTTCCAGCGGCAGTGCCTTTTTGGAGGCGGCTTTCACAGGGGTCGCTTTGCATTCGGCCCTGCCATCGGCGATGTGATGAAACGTGTGGTCGGCCAGTCCCAGTTTGGGTTTGGAGGTCCCTTTGCCGGCGGTGCGACACGGGGCACTCTGGCGGCTGCGGGTGGCTTGGGCCGAGGCGCCTTCGACCAGCGCGACCAGCTCTTCGACGATGCCCTGCATGGTTTCGGCCTGGGCGCTCAACTCTTCGCTGGCGCTGGCCGATTCTTCGGCGTTGGCAGCGTTCTGCTGGGTGACTTTGTCCATCTGAGCGACGGCGGTGTTGACCTGATCGATGCCCTGGGCCTGTTCCTGGCTGGCCGCGGCGATTTCGCTGACCAGATCGGTGGTCTTGCCGACGCTCTGGACGATCTCGTCGAGGACCTTGCCGACTTCCGTGGCGATGTCTACGCCGTTGTTGGCGTTCTTGACGGACTCCTCGATCATGTTGGCGGTGTTCTTGGCGGCCTCGGCGCTTCGCATCGCCAGGTTGCGCACCTCTTCGGCCACCACCGCAAACCCCTTGCCCGCTTCACCCGCGCGCGCCGCCTCCACCGCCGCATTCAACGCCAGCAGATTGGTCTGGAACGCGATTTCATCGATCGTCTTGATGATCTTGGCCGTCTCGGCGGACGACATTTTGATCTGCTCCATCGTTCCGGACATCCGCTGCATGACCCCGGCGCCGCGGTTCACCAGCTGCTCCGTCTCGCTCATCAGCGTGTTCGCGTGCCCCGCGTTGTCCGCATTCTGCCGCGTCATCGACGCCATCTGCTCCAGCGCCGCCGACGATTCCTCCAGGCTGGAGGCCTGCTGGCTGGCGCCCTGCGCCAGCGCCTTGTCGATCACTTCCGGCAGTGCGATCGCCGGGCCATCCTTCCCGCGCGGGCGCACGACGACGGTCGCCAGCCCCAGATCGGAGGTCAGCTCCACGTCCTGGAGGCTCACCCCCGCCAAGCGCGGATCGGCGATGTCCCGCCCGAGCTCGACGCTGAGGTGCTTGCGAATGGTCCCCGCCAACCGCCGACTACGAATGCTTCCTGCGCTTGCCATCGCTGGGCTCCGACCTCACTCCTTCGACGCTCACGCCTCGAGGCTCACTCGTCGGTCTCCTCCGACCAACCGTCCTCCGACCAACCGTCTTCCGACCACCCCTCCTCCGACAAACCTTCCTCCGATAGGCCGGAGTGCCACGGCAACACCCGCCGGCTGCGCTCCGCCACCACGGCGTCCGCGAGCTGGTCGAAGGACGGGGTGACCCGCCGCCAACCGGCGACCGTGTCGGCGTCGACGTAGTGCACGACAGCGACCGACCGCTCGGCCGTAGCGACCGCCCCCGGCTCGTTCACCACGCTGCCACTATACTTACGCCGCGCTTACCAGTACGCTGGGTGTTGTGGATCGGCGGCACGGCCACGGGGGGTCTTCGGGCGGCGGCACCCCCATTCGGCTCCTGCTGATTGCCCGCGTCCTGATGTACCTCTCGGCGGC
>ERZ747221.3726-NODE-3726-length-11789-cov-3.556694_pt1 | contig 11789 bp, 12 predicted proteins | sample MGYA00374949_ERZ747221 | MGnify/ENA primary metagenome ERZ747221 (study PRJEB28779, sample SAMN05720172) | bioreactor metagenome | isolation source: Anaerobic biogas reactor | place: USA:Washington, USA | collected 2015-08-08 ... | reverse complement strand
GGGGGGAAGGCCACGGGGTTGTCTTTGTTTGTCATCCTGAGGAGCGTAGCGAGGAAGGATCTGCTATTGATCCCAGGATTCAAGAATCGAGATCCCTCGCGATCGCTCGGGATGACAAACCGGGGCCGAGATCCCTCGGCCAAAAATCCGGCCTCGGGATGACAAACAGGAGCGAGATCCTTCGCTGCGCTCAGGATGACAGAGCCGCTGCGCTCAGGATGACAGGCTATTCGGGATGACAGGTTCTTTGAAGGTCAGAGATACCTCCGGATTTCCTCCAGGGATTTCCGTTTCTTCGGAGGGAGGCAGTCTTCGTCGGGCGGGTAGCCGAGGGACATCATAAGGTCGATCTTCGCTGCCTTCGGCAGCGATAGTTCCCGCTTCACGGCCTTCTCGTCCAGCCAGCCGAACATGCAGGTCCCCAGGCCCAGCTCGGCGGCCTGGAGGGACAGGTGCTCGCAGGCGATGGCCACGTCCATGAGGCTGAACTGGGTGCCCCGGAAAAAGCCCCCCATGGACGCGGCGTACCCTGACCGTTCGGTGATGACGGTGATGAGTACCGGGGCATTGGCCGCGAAGGAGTTCATGGAGTAAATCCTGCTGAAGGCCGCTTTCGCCAGGGAAGCCACCTTTTCCGGTGTGTTGGCCACCAGGAAGGTCCAGGGCTGGGAGTTGCAGGCCGACGGGGCGAGCCGGGCGGCTTCGAGGCATTTGTCGATGACCGCTTCCGCCACGGGGAAGGACGAGTATTTCCGGAGGCTGTACCGTTTTCTCACCAGGTCGACGAAATCCATGGCCCGTCCTCCCGCCTCAGATGGTGGGGGCGTTGTAGATCAGGTACCCTGCCGCAACGAGAAGAAGAAGGCCGCTGATCTTTCCGAGCCATGCGGCGGTTTTTCCGCCTGCGCCTGAGAAGAGGCGGGAAAAGGCGTCGGTGGCGCTTCCTGCGGCGATGATCACCGTACAGTGACCGGCTCCGTAGGCCGCCACGAGCAGCAGGGCCCGGACGATGTCGGTGGCGGCGGTCTGTACGGCGAGGAAGATCACCGGGGCCGAGTAGGCGAAGCTGCACGGTCCGAGGGCCAGGCCGGAGAGGGTTCCCAGGGCGAGGGCACCCCGGTAGCCCGTATGCTTCGTCGTCGGGCCGGATCCGCCCCTGAACCATGGCAGATTGATCAGTCCGAGGAGGTGGAGGCCGAAGAGGACGAAGACTCCCGCCACGATGTAGTTGGTGTAGCGGTCAATGCCGCCGAGGAAGACCCCGGCGGAGGTGAGAAGCCCCCCGAGGAAGGCGAGGTTGACGAAGACGCCGAGAGAGAAGACCACGGAAATGCGGAAGGCCGACCAGAACGTGGGGTTGTCCGAGTCGCTCACGTACCCCACCACCAGGGGTATGGTGGCGATGCTGCAGGGACTGAGGGTCATTCCCAGTATTCCCCAGGCGTACAGGGCGGCGTATGCCGCCGCCCCGTCGCCGTGGAACACTCCGTAGAGAAAATCATACAATCCGCCCATGATACTGTGTCAGTTTCCTTCCTTCATGTCGTAGCCCAATCCTTCCCAGTGCTTCTCCAGGGCGTCGAGGGGCATGTAGCCCACCCGCTTGTCGAGCATCTTTCCCGCCTCGTCGAGGAAGACGAGGGTGGGGACGTACCGCACCTGGTAGAGTCTGGCCACGTCGGGGTATTCCCGGACGTTCACAATCTGCACTTCGAACTTGTCCCCGTGCTTCTCCGAAAACTGGTCCAAAACTTTGGACATCTCAACGCAGGCCGGTCAGCCCGGAGACATGAGCTCCACGAGTTTCGGGCGGGCGGTATCGGCCGCGTATCCGGAGTAGGGAAGCAGGAGAACTACAGCGAGAGCGGCAAATATAAGGAACAATCGGTTGATGGTCATTTTTCATCCCCCCTGGGTGTATTTCGGTATATGAAATTGCGGGATTATTGTAGCTTCCGGAGGAGGGGACGGTCAACATGGAAAGGGCTGATTTTCCCTTTCCGGCGAATTTTCGGTAGAATGGCGGAGCGGAAGGGAAGTGAACGGAGTGGAAAAAGAGAACGATCGGATCAATGTATTGTATGAAGAGCTTGTCGCCGTCCGCCGCAGGCTTCACGCCTGTCCGGAACTGGATTTCGACCTGAAGGAGACGGCGGGGATCGTGGGCGGGCAGCTCGATTCCCTTGGCATTCCGTGGCGGTTCGTAGCCGGAACCGGCATCGCCGCTCTCCTCGAAGGGAAAGAGCCCGGGCGGACGGTGCTGCTCCGGGCGGACATGGATGCCCTGCCCGTGGAGGAGGAATGGGAAGTTCCCTGGCGGTCGAGGTATCCCGGGAGAATGCACGCCTGCGGCCATGACGTCCACACGGCCTGTCTCCTGGGGGCGGCCCGGCGGCTTGCGGAACAGCGGGGCGATTTTGCCGGACGGGTCCTTTTCGTCTTCCAGCCTGCGGAAGAAACGTCCGGAGGGGCCCTTCCCATGATCCTGGACGGCCTGCTGGAAAGAACATCGCCCGACGGGGCTTTTGCCCTCCACTGCGATCCCTCCCGCCCCGCCGGTACTGTGGGTGTTCACCTGGGAGCCGTCAGGGCCGCGTCGGACATGTTCGACTGCGTGGTCAGGGGAAGGGGAACCCACGGGGCGGAGCCCCACAACGGGGACGACGTGATCGCCGTGGCCTGCAGGGTGGTCGGCGCCCTCCACGAGCTTGTGGGGCGGACGGTGTCCCCTGCGGAGCCGGCCGTGCTTTCCGTCGGCTCTTTTCATGGAGGAAGCGCCAGGAATGTGCTTCCGGAGCGGGTGGTATTCTCCGGAATTCTCCGCACGATGAAACAGGAGACAAGGATTGCCCTCAAAGCCAGGATCCGGCGGACAGTGATGAACATTCCCGATGTCCTCGGCGCCGTGGGGGAAGTGACCTTCACGGAAGGATACCCCGTCCTCGTGAACGACCCGGAGCTGGCCGACCTGGTGCTGCGGGCCGCCGCGGAAGTGCTCGGTGAGGAGAACGTCTCCGTTCTGATGGATCCGAGCATGGGCGTGGATGATTTTTCCTACTTCCTGCAGCGGATGCCCGGGTGCTACTTTATGCTCGGAACCGGCTCGGGGAAGGGGGAGGACGCCCCTCTCCACAGCCCCCGCTTCAACCCCGACGAGAGGTGCCTGGCTGTCGGAACGGACGTGCTGGTACGCACAGCCCTGTCGTTCCTGGCGGGGGATTACCAGAAATAGTCGAAGAGCTGCCCCATGGGGAAGCCCGAGATCACCGACCGGCCGAACCGGGAGTACAGGTTCCGCTTTCCGTCGGCCAGCGCCTGCGGGGCGAGGCCGAGGCGTATGGAGTGGGATGCCTCGATATAGGCGGCGAGCTTGTCGCAGGCCTCGATGATTCGGCCGTCGAGAGGGTTCAGCCCGTTCCTGTTCTGCTCTTCCTGGATGTCGCCGTCGAAGAGCGCGGGAACGGCGACACCCTCCGGGCAGATCTTGTTCCGAAACTCGTTTTCCGTGAAATAGCGGATGTCCTGCCTCCATCCTTCCGGGAGCAGAGGGAGAATCCGTTCCTCCATGGCCTGCTTCTCGTAGTCCTTGATGAGGTCGTCGAGACCCTCCACCGAGTTCTTCACCGGGGAAACGATGTCCCGGGTCAGCACCTCGGGGAGGTCGTGGAGCAGTCCGCCGAAGAAGTTGTTGTATTTCCTCCTGGGGCAGGCGCCGATCTCCATGGAGATGAAATAGGCGAGGACCGCCACGAAGAGCAGGTGTCCAAGGACCGATGTCTGGGGGATCCGGGGAGTCTGGGCCCACCGCTTCTGGAAGCCCAGCTGCCCCACCAGGGAAACGAACCCCCACAAGCCCATGTCCCGGTCGGGCAGCTCCCGGGCGGCGAGCATTTCATCCACCGCCCGCAGGTCCCGGTGCTCGTTGATCTGCCTGGAAATCTCGCCCCTGGTCTGCTCGATGCCGAACATGGATTTGGTGCTGCTCCAGTGGTAGATGAAGTCGAACTCCCACTTGGTGGCCAGGTAGTGGGCCGCCCTGAGGCTTTTGCGTTCCAGGGTGAGGTCGCCGTCGTGGAGAAGGTACTTCCGGAAGCGGGAGGCGAAGTCCGGGGACAGTCCCTCGAGATCCGGGGCGAGCCTGTCGGCCACCCAGGAGTTGAGCTTTTCTCTCTGGCCGGGATCCTGCATGAGCTTGTGGAAGACGGGGGGCTTGATGTCCGTCAGGACAACCCTGTGGAGAAACTCGAAGATCCCTCCCTCGATGAGGGCCGTCCAGTCGATGTCCCGGCCCCGTTCCTCTCCTTCGTACCGGGCGATGACCCACGCCATGATCATCTTGTGGGCCTGCTTTCCCAGCTCGGTGAAGGTGGCTGGGTGGGGGTGGTCGTTCCAGCGCTCCATGCTGGCGGCGGAGAACACGAGTTCAATCAGGGAACGGGTTATCACGGGAATTGCCCTCCTTTTCCCGGCGGAAACGGCCGGAATATCCGTTTTTTTTATTATACAGCTCGCCGGGCGACCGGAGGAAAGAGGGGGCGGGGTTCGGTGATTGTGTATGCAGTATCCTTCTTGACAGCGAGGCTTCCCGTGGCCCATAATCCTTCCGTATGCAGAAGGGGATGCACCAGGGAAAGCCTGTCAAGATCAATGCAAAAGGCAACTTTTTCCCGGCCTCTCTGCGTAAATATATCGAAGGAGATGACAGAATGAAAGGAAACTCCCGCACCAAGGCAACGCTTCTGGCAGTATCCGCAGCAGTTCTTCTGTGCCTTTTTGCCGTTCCCGCACTGGCGAAGGATACTCTTGTCGTGGCCAACATTTACGACGCCCGCACCCTGGACCCCATCGTCCAGAATGAGGTGGCCACCTCCGGAATGTGCCTTCACATCTACGACACCCTTCTTGCCCTCGACCAGGAGAACAACCTCGTCCCCATGCTCGCCGAGAAATGGGAGCAGATTGACGACGTTACCTACAAGTTCACTCTCCGCAAGGGCGTGAAATTCCACAACGGCGAGCCGTTCTCGGCGAAAGACGTCAAGTACACCGTCGAACGCGCCCAGACTCCCGTCGGAAGCGCCATCCGCCAGTATTCCGAAGTTGTCGACAAGGTGGAGATCGTGGATGACTACACCGTCATCTTCAGGCTGAAGGCTCCTTTCACCCCCTTCCTCATGTCCCTGAGCCACACCTGGGGAAGCATCGTGAACCAGAAGGCCGTCGAGGCCGGCGGTGAGTCCTACGGCATGAATCCCGTGGGCACGGGCCCCTTCAAGTTCAAGAGCTGGAACAAGGGCGACCGGATCGTCCTCGAGAGAAATGATGACTACTGGGGCAAGAAGCCTGCCTACAAGGAGCTCGTGATGCGGGCCGTGGCCGAGAGCATCAACCGGACCATCGAGCTCGAGAGCGGTGCCGTGGATATCGCTTACCGTGTGCCCGTGACGGACATCAAGCGGGTCGAAGAGAACGAAAAGCTGACCCTGTACCGCCACCTGGAGAACTCCACGAGCTACATGGGCTTCAACTGCGCCAAGGCTCCCTGGGACAACCCGAAGGTCCGCCAGGCCGTCCGCCTCGCCCTCGACAACGTGGGAATGCAGAAGGCCGTCTTCCGCGGCACCGGCAGGGCTCCCAACGCCCCCGTGGCCCCGAGCGTGAAGTACTCCCACAAGGACATTCCCTACGTGAAGCGTGACGTCGAGGCCGCCAAGAAACTTCTTGCCGAGGCCGGCGTGCAGCTTCCCCTGAAGGCCGAGATCTGGACCAACGACTACAAGCCCCGCCGCGACCTCGCGACGATCATCCAGGCCCAGCTCAAGGAAGTGGGAATCGAGCTCGAGCACAAGGTCCTCGAGTGGGGTGCCTATCTTGACGGTCTCCAGAAGAAGACCCACGACATGTACATCCTCGGCTGGGTCGCTTCCGTTCCCGACGCGGAGTTCGCCATTTCCGGCGTGCTGAGATCCACCGGCGGCTCCAACTACTCCTTCTTCGCCGATGCGGAAGTGGACGCGCTCCTCGAGAAGGGCAAGAGCCTTCCTGACGGCGAAGAGCGCGCAGCGGTGTACAAGAAGGTCCAGGAGCGGATTCACGAACTTGCCCCGTGGGTGTACATGTACAACGAGGAGACCTTCCACGGTTCCCAGAAGAACGTGAAGGGATTCGTTCCCAGCCCCAGGGGATACCACCTGCTGACGAACGTAACCTTCGAATAGGAGGAGACCGTCGGAGAACCGCTTCTGCCGGGGCTCCCTGGCTGCACGTCCGGCTGAAGTACTGAAAGCGGTCATGTTGCAGGAGCATGGAGAATTCTATGCTCCTGCTTTATTTTCCAACGGAAGGATGAACAGCGTATGTTCAAATATATAGCCAGAAGGATCCTCTTTCTTCTCCCTGTGCTCGTGGGGGTCTCGTTCATCGTTTTCTCCCTCCTCTATATCACTCCCGGCGATCCCGCCCGGATGGTCCTCGGAGACCAGGCAACGGAGGAGGCCGTCCAGGAATTCCGCAACAAGGAAGGGCTGAACGATCCTTTCCTGGTCCAGTACGGTCGGTATGTCTACAAGGCGCTCCAGGGTGATATCGGCCGTTCGTACATGACACGGCGCCCGGTATCCGATGAAATTCTCTCCGCCTTTCCGTCCACCATCAAGCTCGCGGCCTTGTCCATGGTGATCGCGATTCTGCTCGGCATTCCCTTCGGCATTATTTCGGCGATCCGCCAATATTCCCTGTTTGATTCAGTGACCATGATTTTTGCGATGGTGGGGCTTTCCATGCCGGTGTTCTGGCTCGGAATCCTGCTGATCCTGTTTTTTTCGGTCCAGCTTCGCTGGCTTCCTTCATCGGGGTTCGACTCTCTCGCAGCCATGATTCTTCCGTCGATTACCCTCGCCGCCCAGTCGGTGGCGATCGTGACGCGGATGACCCGTTCGAGCATGCTTGAAGTCGTGCGGCAGGACTACATCCGGACGGCCCGGGCCAAGGGGCAGAAGGAATCGGTGGTCATCTGGAGGCATGCCCTTGGGAACGCCCTCATCCCAGTGGTTACGGTGGTGGGACTTCAGTTCGGCCATCTTCTCGGCGGCGCCGTGCTTACGGAGTCCATTTTCTCCATTCCCGGGGTGGGACGGCTTATGGTGGAGGCCATCAAGATGCGGGACTACCCCCTGGTCCAGGGCGGCGTTCTGTACATAGCCATAGCCTTCAGCCTGGTTAATCTGCTGGTGGACCTTGTCTATGCCTGGGTCGATCCCCGGATCAAGGCGCAGTACAAATGAGAGTGCCCCATACCGTCAGGAGGAACAGCCATGAATGAACAAACGGAAAAGAACATCGGGCAAAGCCAGCACGGCCTGAAAGAGATCTTCAAGCGCCTCAGCCGCGCCCCCCTGGCCATGATCGGCCTTGCCATAGTCGTCGTTCTTGTCTTTACAGCCGTCTTCGCCGACTATATCGCACCCTTCGGATACGCCGACCAGGATCTCATGGCGGCCTTCGAGGAACCTTCAAAAGCCCATCTCTTCGGCACCGACGAGTTCGGCCGGGATATCTTCAGCCGCATCATCTACGGATCCCGGATTTCCCTCCAGGTGGGCTTCATCGCGGTGGGAATCGCTGTTTTTGCCGGCGGCTTCCTCGGCGCCATCGCCGGGTATTACGGCGGGAAGGCCGACAACCTGATCATGAGGGCCATGGACGTCCTTCTTTCCATTCCCTCCATCCTCCTCGCCATCGCCATCGCCGCCTCCCTCGGTCCCGGTCTCTTCAACCTCATGATCGCCGTGGGCATCTCCTCCACGCCGAACTATGCCCGAATCGTCCGGGGATCGGTGCTGTCCATCCGGAACCAGGAGTTCGTCGAAGCCGCGAAGGCTGTGGGATCATCGGACCTTCGGATCATCCTGAAGCACATCATCCCCAACTGCCTGGCTCCCATCATTGTCCAGGCGACTCTCGGGGTGGCCATCGCGATCCTGACCGCCGCCGGCCTGTCCTTCATCGGCCTCGGCATCCAGCCTCCCATCCCGGAATGGGGCGCCATGCTGTCCGGCGGGCGGGAGTACATCCGGGATTATGCCTACATGACCGTGTTTCCCGGCCTGGCCATCATGATCACCATTCTCGCGCTCAATTTCCTTGGGGACGGCCTCCGCGACGCCCTCGACCCCAAGCTGAAGCGATAGGAGACCACACACAATGGAAGACAAAAAATTGCTGCTCGACATACAGGACCTCTCGATCCACTACGTGGTGGAAAGCGGCACCGTCCACGCGGTGGAGCACCTCAATCTTTCCCTCGCTCCCGGAGAGAACCTCGGCTTCGTCGGGGAGACCGGAGCGGGCAAAACCACCACGGCCCTTGGGATCATGGGGCTCGTGCCGAACCCTCCGGGGAAGGTCGTCAGCGGGAAGATCCTCTTTGAAGGAGAAGACCTGCTGAAGAAGCCGGAGGAACAGATGCGCTCCATCCGGGGAGGCAAGATCGCCATGATCTTCCAGGACCCCATGACCTCCCTGAATCCCGTCATCACCGTGGACAAGCAGATCGCGGAGATGGTGCTCCTCCACAACGACGTGACGGAGCAGCAGGCCCTGGAGCGGGCCGAGGAGATGCTCGAGCTCGTGGGCATCAAGAGGGAGCGGGCGAGGGACTACCCCCACCAGTTCAGCGGAGGCATGAAGCAGCGGGTGGTCATCGCCATCGCCCTTGCGTGCAACCCGACCCTGCTCATCGCCGACGAACCCACCACGGCCCTCGACGTCACCATCCAGGCCCAGGTGCTGGAGCTGATGCACGAACTCCGGAGAAAGATCAACACGTCCCTCATCATGATCACCCATGACCTGGGCATCGTCGCCGAAATGTGCGACAAGGTGGCCATCATGTACGCCGGCAAGGTGGTGGAATACGCCCCCACGGAGGCACTGTTCAATCACCCCGGCCATCCATACACCGAGGGGCTGTTCAATTCCATTCCCGACCTTGATTCCGACGAAGAGGAGCTGAAGGTCATCCAGGGCCTGATGCCGGATCCCACGAATCTTCCGTCGGGATGCACGTTCCACCCCCGCTGCCCCTACGCGGTGGAAGCCTGTTCGAAGGACGTCCCTCCCATGGTGGAGATCGAGCCCGGACATTTCGTGGCGTGCCCCGTGCGGGGAAAGCCCTACCTTCACCTCGGGAAATAGGGGGGAGCAGAATGGAACAGACACATCCGATGGTTGAAGTCACCAACCTGAAAAAATACTTCAAGACCAAGCGGGGAATGCTCCACGCCGTTGACGACGTTTCCTTCACCATCCGCAAGGGGGAGACCCTCGGCCTCGTGGGCGAGTCGGGATGCGGGAAGTCCACCCTCGGACGGGTGATGATCCGCCTGCTGGAAGCGACCGGCGGGGAGGCAAAGTTCTGGGGTGAGGATATCCTCAGGTATTCAGCGGGAAAGATGAAGGATATGCGGAGGAAGGTCCAGATCGTTTTCCAGGACCCCTATTCCAGCCTGAACCCGCGGCTGTCGGTGTCCGAGCTCATCGCGGAACCCCTGCTCGTGAACAGGGTGTACTCCTCGGCAGCCGAGCGGAACAGGAAGATCGCCGAGCTGATGGATACCGTGGGCCTCGCCAGGCGGCTCATGAACGCATACCCCCACGAACTTGACGGCGGAAGGCGCCAGAGGATCGGCATCGCCAGGTCCCTCGCCCTGTCGCCGGAATTCATCGTCCTGGACGAGCCGGTGTCCGCCCTGGACGTGTGCATCCAGGCCCAGATCCTGAACCTTCTGAACAGTCTCCAGAAGCAGTTCGGCTACACCTACGTCTTCATCTCCCACAACCTGAGCGTGGTGAAGCACGTGTCTGACCGCATCGCGGTCATGTACCTGGGAAAGATCGTGGAACTTTCGGACTACAAGAGCCTGTTCGTGGAGCCCCTGCATCCCTACACCCAGGCCCTCCTGTCGGCGATTCCCCTGCCGAAGTTCGGGAAAAAGCGGGACCGCATCATCCTGGAAGGGGACGTGCCCAGCCCCATCGAGCCCCCCGAGGGATGCCGGTTCCAGGGACGGTGCCCTTACAGGCAGGACGTCTGCAAAGAGAAGACCCCGGAGCTGAGGGAACTCGAGCCCGGCCGGTTCGTGGCCTGCCATTTCGCGAGAACCCTCGTGCCGGCCTCGGGAAAATAAGACAAGGGAACAGAACGGGAGAAAATGATGAAGATCGATATGGAGTACGTGCTCCGGCTGCTCAGGGAACTGATGGACATCCCCTCGGTGGCCGGGGACTGCCGGAAAATTCTGGACAGGACCGAAAAGGAGTTCCTCTCCTTCGGCCTGCCGGTGAAGAGGACCCGCAAGGGAGCCCTTCTCGCGACCATGAAGGGGCGGAACGACGAGGAAGTCCGTCTCGTCTCCGCCCACATTGATACCCTCGGGGCGGTGGTCCGGGAGATCAAGCCCAACGGACGGCTTCGCCTCCTCCAGATCGGGGGCTTCGCCTGGACCTCCTTCGAGACCGAGAATCTTGTCGTCCGGACCGCCTCGGGCCGGGATGTCCGGGGAAGCCTTCTTCCGGAGAAGGCCTCCATCCACGCCTTTTCCGATACGGTCCGGGAGACCCTGCGGACCGACGAGAACATGGAGGTCCGCCTGGACGAGCCCGTTTCCTCCCCGGAGGACGTCCGGGCCCTCGGGATCGAGGTGGGAGATTTTGTCTTCTTCGACCCCCGGTACGAAGTTTCGGAATCGGGTTTCGTGAAGTCCCGCTTCCTCGACGACAAGGCCTGCGTCGCCTTCCTGTTCGGGGCGATAAAGGCCTTGAAGGATTCCGGAACCACTCCGGCCCATACGACCGTGTTCTACGTGACCAACTACGAGGAGCACGGCCACGGAATCTCCTGTCTGCCGGAAAACACGGCGGAGCACCTCGCCCTGGACGTGGGGATCGTGGCCCCTCCGGCAAATTCCAGGGAGGACGCCGTGACCATCGTGGCCCGGGACAGCCGGACCCCCTACGACTTCGCTTTCCGGAAATTCCTGTCCGACCTCGCCGCTGAGAACAACGTCCCGTACAGGGTGGACACCCACTTCCGGTACGGATCGGACGCCAGCCTCGCGGCCGTGGCAGGTTTCGACGCAAATTTCGCCTGCTTCGGGCCCGGCGTCGACGCGTCCCATTCCTATGAACGCACCACCATCCGGGCGGTGGAGGCCAGCGGAGAGCTTCTCGCGGCCTACCTCGCCTCAGAACGCCGATAAAGGAGATTATTGCCAGATGTCGTCAGTTCTTGACCGCTTTTTGAAGTACGTACAGATACCCTCCCAGGCCGCCCACGGCAAAGATACCGTCCCCAGCACGCCGGGGCAGATGACCCTTGCCGTTGAGCTTGGAGAGGAACTGCGGGCCCTGGGCCTTTCCGACGTTGATGTGGACGAACACGCCTACGTCACGGCCACCCTTCCGGCCAACACGGACAGAAAAATCCCCGTCATCGCCTTCAACGCCCACCTGGACACGGCCCTGGAGGTCACCGACGACACGGTGCGCCCCCGGCTGGTGGAAAACTACGACGGCGGCGACATCGTCCTCAACGAAAAGGAGCGGGTGACGCTCTCTCCCTCCACCTTTCCCGACCTGCTGAAATACAGGGGAGAGACCCTGGTGGTCACCGACGGGACGACACTCCTCGGCGCCGATGACAAGGCGGGAATCGCCGAGATCATGGCGGCCCTGGAGTACATGACGAACCATCCGGAGTTCATCCACGGCTGCGTGAAGGTGGCCTTCTC
>ERZ747221.3719-NODE-3719-length-11813-cov-4.424421_pt1 | contig 11813 bp, 10 predicted proteins | sample MGYA00374949_ERZ747221 | MGnify/ENA primary metagenome ERZ747221 (study PRJEB28779, sample SAMN05720172) | bioreactor metagenome | isolation source: Anaerobic biogas reactor | place: USA:Washington, USA | collected 2015-08-08 ... | reverse complement strand
GTCGTCACGGCCGTCGCTATCCTCTGGCTGCGGTGCTCGCGATCGCGAGATCCGTCAACCCCGCGCAGGGCTCGCTGTCTTCCTCTGCCGCTCCCCGGGTATCGCCTCCGCTCTCCGCACCTTCAGCTATCGACCACGCTCAGCCATCCGACTACTCACAACACCCCCAAACGCGATAGGGAAATGACCATGGGCTCCCTGTTCGCCAGAGAGGTGTTCATTCCCGCACCCGTGAAGTGCTTGTGAGGTCCGGTGGCGCTCCGGCCGAGGACCCGCCTGGGTGGGCCGTCTCAGATGGAGAGTCACGTCAGAGCCTGCGCTCGGCTATGGTGGACGGCCCCGTTACGCCGATCCGGGAAGGGTGGCACAGATGTCGATGAGCACCTCCGATCCTACCTCTACACTATGGGCGAAGCGAGACCAGAGGAGCGGCGCGTCGCATCCCTTGCTCCACCACTTGCTCGACACCGCCAACGTAGCCGGCAGGCTGTGGGAGCACCGGATGCCGCCGACCGTGCGGCAGCGCCTGGCCGCCGCGATGGGGCTGGACCCCGACGGCGCCCGCAGCCTGGCATCCCTCATCGCCGGGCTCCACGACTTGGGGAAGGCGACGCCGCCCTTCCAGCGCAGGCTCGCTGGAATCCGTAGCGGCCTTGACCCGCGCCATGACGCAGCCGGCGAGCACCTGGTGCGCGAGTGGCTCCAGACGCCGCCCCTCTCCATGGCCCCTGCCTCCGCCGCGACCTACGCCGAGGTCGTGGGTTGCCACCACGGCAGCCCGGCTCCACCCGTGCGGTTCGGTACGGCGAGACTCGGGGGCGACGACTGGAAGGGTGCGCGCGCGTCCCTCGTCTCGCTCCTCGCGCGCCACTGCTACCCCGACGGCCTGCCCGCCCTCGCCGCGTGTCCGGCCCTCCCCGTCGTGGCGCAGGCCATGCTCGCGGCCCTGGTCTGCCTTGCCGACTGGATCGCGTCCAACGAGGGCTTCTTCCCGTATGCCGAGGACACCCCGGCGGCGGAGTATCTGCCCCTCTCCGCCGACCGTGCCGACGCGGCGATCAGGGCCCTGGGCTGGAGCGACTGGGCGCCCGCCACGCCCCCGCTGAGGTTCGCGGAGCTCTTCGGCCACCTCGGCCAGCCACGCCCGCTTCAGGTTGCCGTTGAGTCGGCCCTGTCCCCTGGCGCCGCGTCGTCCTTGATCCTGATCGAGGCCCCGATGGGGGAGGGCAAGACCGAAGCGGCGGAGTTCGTCGCCGACCACCTGGGGGCCACCGGCGCCTCCTGGGGCCTCTACATGGGCCTTCCCACCATGGCTACAGCCAACGCCATGTACGATCGCGTCGGCAGGTACCTGGAGGATCGGTACCCGGCGGCGCGGCCCGAGTTCCGGCTCCTCCACGGCCACGCCTTCCTCAGTCGCCAGGCCGACCTTTGGCGCGCGAGCACCGAAGGCGCCGAGGCCCACGGCGAGGACTGGTTCGGGCACCGCAAGCGCGGATTGCTCGCCCCGCTGGGGGTCGGCACCGTGGACCAGGCCCTAATGGCCGCCCTCCGCACCCGGCACTCCTTCGTCCGGCTGCTGGGGCTCGCGGGCAAGACGGTCATCATCGACGAGGTGCACGCCTACGACGCCTACACGTCCCAGTTGCTCGTGCGGATGCTGCGGTGGCTGCGGGAGATGGATGCCTCCGTGGTCCTCCTCTCGGCGACCCTGCCGGCGGCCACGAGACGGGCGCTCGTCGCGACCTACACCGACGACGAGGGCACAGGGCCGGCGGCCGCCTACCCCCGGGTCACCATCGTCCGCAACGGCGCCGTCGAGGCCATCCCATGCTCGCCCTGCCGGGAGTTCGAGACGCGCGTGCTACAGGTCCCCGCCGAGGGGTTGGCCGAGCGGCTGGACGCCGCGCTGCGGGACGGCGGCTGCGCGGCCGTCATCTTGAACACCGTCCCGCGGGCGCAGACGACCTACCAGGGGCTCCGCGACGCCCTCGAGCCGCGCGGGATCGACGTGGACCTCTTCCACGCACGCTACCCTCTGGAGGAGCGGCTCGCGCGCGAGGGCCGAGTGGTCGGCCGCTTCGGGCGCGACACAACGCGCCGGCCGGAGCGAGCCGTCCTGGTCGCCACCCAGGTCATCGAGCAGAGCCTGGACCTGGACTTCGACCTCATGGTCACCGAGCACGCTCCCGTCGACCTCCTCCTCCAGCGATCAGGCCGCATGCACCGGCATGCACTCGGTTCGCGGCGGCCGAGGGGCCTGTCCGAGCCCACGCTGTGGTTGCTCGAATCCAACCTCGACGCGGAGGGTGTGCCCGCCTTCGGCAACTCCGCCTTCGTCTACAGCGAGTACGTGCTGCTCCGCTCTTGGCTCGCTCTCGGCGGCCGACGGAGCATCCGCCTCCCCGGGGATGTGGAGTCCCTCATCGAGTCTGTGTACGGGCCGGAACCCGATGCGCCGGCGATCGAACCCGCCATTGCGCGGCGCCTCGCCGCCGCCCGCGCCCGGCATGACGAGCATATCGCGAAGCTCGCGCGATCGGCCCGAGACGTTCAGCTCCCTGATCCCAACAGGGGAGCGACCCTGTCGGACCTCCTGGACCGGGTGGTCGAGGACGACGCGCCCGACGTGCACGCCCTGCTTCAGGCCCGCACCCGGTGGTCCGACCAGCCGTCCATTACCCTCGTGTGCCTCCACGATTCGCCCGAGGGGCCGCGCGCCGGCCCTGGCGGCCCGGTCGTCGACCTGGCGGCCATTCCGTGCCGCGATTTCGTCCGAACCCTCATCAGCCGTAGCGTGTCTCTCACGCGTAGGGAGGTCTACGGCCATTTCGTGTGCCAAGGGCCGCCTGCTGGCTGGAAGGGCCACGCTGCGCTCCGGCATGCGCGCGCCGCCGTCTTCGATGAGGCGGGACGGTGCACTGACTTCAGCACTCTTCGATGGGATGAGCAGCTAGGCATCCTCATAGAGCCGCAGGCGCCTAACGCCTGACAAGCAGCCTAAGCCATAGGAGGTGGCAGATGCAGTCCTACAACCTGATCGACCAGCCCTGGATCACCTGCCTCATGAAGGACGGGTCCGTTCGCGAGGTGGGGATACACGAGTGCCTCGCCCGGGCCCCCGACATCGCCGAGATCACCGATCCGTCGCCCCTTATCGTCGTGTCCCTGCACCGTCTTCTCCTGGCCATCCTGCATCGGAACTTCGGCCCCGAGAACCACGCCACATGGGGCGAGTTGTGGGAGAAGGGCCACTGGGACACGAGGGTTGTGGACGCGTACCTCGAGGAGTGGCGCGACCGCTTCGACCTACTGCACCCTGACAGGCCCTTCTACCAAGTCCCCGCCACAGAGGTCGAGGTTCGCAAGCTCGTCCCAGTTTCGGCACTCAGCCACTACCACTTATCCGATAAGACCTCGTGGTTCAACCACCAACCCGGCGACGGTGTATGCCCCCATACCCTCGCCACGGCCGCGCGCCTCCTAATCATGCGGCAGGCGTACTCGTTCTGCGGGTGGGAGTTGGGCAAGCTGTCGGACAAGGTCACGCCCCTGCTCGGGCGGACGGCCCTCATGATGTCCGGCCGCACGCTGGCGGAGACCCTACTCCTGAACCTGCTTCGCTACGATCCGGAGGATGCCGAGCCGGTCATCGGTACGCCCGAGGACGCCCCGATATGGGAGCAAGACCTGCCTGGCCGCATGGAAGAGCGCCCTATTCGAGGGTACCTCGACTACCTGACCTGGCAGAACCGACGTATCTGGCTAGAACCTCCCAGCGATGCCAGTTACCCAATGGTCCTCCACGCGAAGATCGACTTCGGGGTGCGTCCCACCGATGAGCTAGCGGGAATGGACCCCATGCTGCTGTGGCAGACGGCCAAGAAGGCCGACGGTGCGCCCTACACCTCTCCCGAGCCCAGGGAGGACAAGGCGCTATGGCGTGACGCCCACACGCTTCTAGCGTCGACAGAGGAGGTCCGCCCCCCTCGCGTCAGAGCCTGGGTCGGCAGCCTCGTGGCACGCGGCGTTGTGCCTCCCGAGTACCACGCCAGCATGACCGGTTGCGTTCACCTGGCGTGCCGAAAGGAGAAGAAGGCGGAGTCCTGGCGTCACGAGCGCTTCCCGCTCCCGCTCAGGTATCTCACTGACGCTGACCTCGCCGAGTCCCTGGACCTCAGTCTCGGCGCCGCCGAGGACGCCGCCCAGGTGATCCTGGCCGCGTCATGGCGGCTCGCGACCGTCCGACTAGATCCCACGGGAACCAGAAGCCCGGACCGCGCCGAGGTTGACCGCCTCATCACGGGCTTTCCCGCCCAGCGGCTCTACTGGTCCCGGCTTGAGGCCCCCTTCCACCAGTTCGTTCTGGCCCTGCCCACCGATCGTGATGCCGCCTTAGCCCAGTGGCGGCAGACCCTGTGGCGCACCGCGACCCGGTCCTTCGATGAGGCCGCCGCGGGGTTGGAGGGATCCACGGACAACCTGCGTGCCACCGTGGCGGGACGCGCCGCCCTCCGCTCCGGCCTCAGGAAAGCACTCGCGGCGCTCGATGTGTCAGACCACAGAGAGGAGACAGTGACCCATGGCGCTATCTGATGACCGGCCCGGGCGGTTCGCTCAGGCCTTGGCCAAGCTACAGGACGACGAGGACCGCGCCGTCCTCGCACGTCTCAGGCGGGGCGCGGGCCGCCCCCCCGGTACCGTCCCCGACACCTTCCCCTTCGTCGTGCCTCGCACTGCCGGACTGAGTCGGCGGGAACAGGATCGCTACTACCTCGTCGCTTCGCTGTTCGCCCTTCACGCGATCGGCACCCGGGAACTGGAGGCGTTGGACGCTAAGGGGAACTACAACTTAGGCGCTACCATGCGCCGAGTGCGTGCCAGTGCTGACACCGACAGCATCGACCGGCGTTTCCGTGCCCTCCTGGGATGCCACGAGGACGACCTGCCGAATCACCTGCGCCACGCGGTCAGCCTCGCGGCCAGCAAGGGGGCGGCCGTCAACTGGGCCCAACTGCTCCGTGACCTCCTGCAACCTTGGAACCATCCCACCCGGTACGTCCAGCGCCGCTGGGCCGAACAGTACTGGGCCCCCGGCGCTGACGAGCAAGCACCCGACCACGGCAACTCCACAGCCAACACCGAAGGGGAGAGTGAATCATGATCGTCGAGCTACACATCATCCAGAACTTCGCGCCCTCGTGTCTCAACCGGGATGACGTCAACCAGCCTAAGACCTGCGAGTTCGGCGGTCACCGCCGCGCCCGCATTTCCAGCCAGTGCATCAAGCGGAGCGTCCGGTGGCACCCGGTGTTCCAGGAGGCCACGGCCGGCAATGGCGGCATCCGCACCCGCCGCCTGCTCCTCAAGCTCGTTGAGTGCCTGGGCGCTCGCGGCATCGAGACCAGCGAGGATGACCCCGTGCTCGTGGAGTTCGTGAAAGCCCTGGGGCTGAAGTTCAGCGACAAGCCCGGCGCCCGCACCCAGTACGCGCTCTACCTCGGCAATGACGAGATAGAGCGGATCGTCGACGCCCTCGCCGAGGGCTGGGGCGACATGGCGGGATCCAAGAAGCGCGACGGCGTGGCCAAGAAGCTCGGGAAGCAGTTTGAGCGCCTGGAGACCCGAGCCGCCGACATCGCCCTCTTCGGCAGGATGATCGCCAATCGCCCCCGTGACAACGTCGAGGCCGCCTGTCAGGTCGCCCATGCCTTGTCCACCAACAAGGTCTCCATGGAGATGGACTTCTTCACCGCCGTCGACGACCTGCCGCATGAGGACGAGGCGGGCGCGGGGATGATGGGCAACGCCGAGTTCAACAGCTCCTGCTTCTATCGCTACAGCCTCGTCAACTGGGGGATCCTCCTATCGCCGCACAACCTCGCGAACGAGGTGGACCTGGCTCGGAAGGCCGTGGAGGGTTACCTCCGCGCTTCCATCCTCGCCATCCCCACAGGGAAGCAGAACAGCCACGCGGCTCACAATCCGCCCGGCCTGGTGATGGCCGTGGTCCGAGAGTCCGGCGCGCCTTGGTCGCTCGCTGGCGCCTTCGAGAAGCCCGTCCTGCCCAGGCACGACATGAGTCTGACGGCTGGCTCCATTACGGCCCTCAACGACTACTGGCAGGGCCTAACGACGATGTACGGCGACTCCGGCATCGCCGCCCGGCCCGCGTGCTGGATCGACGGCGTGGATGCGCCCGCCCTCGCCGATCAGCGGGAGGCCTGCATCGACGACCTCATCGCCACGGTCATGGGCTACCTGCCCAAGGGGGGATCCTGATGCCCACCCTGCTGATGCGGCTGGAGGGGCCGATGCAGTCCTGGGGCACCCAGAGTCGCTTCACGGTCAGGGACACGGGCTTGGAGCCCTCCAAGAGCGGCGTCATCGGGCTCTGCTGCGCCGCCCTGGGCATCGACCGGGAGGATGACGAGGCCTTGGCCCTCATCGCCCAAGCTCGCATGGGCGTACGCATCGACCATCCAGGCTCTCTTGAGCGTGACTACCACACGGTAGGCGGGGGCACGCCGCCGGGCCTCGATCGGTACGGCGTCTACAAGGCGTCGACCAAGCCCGGGAGCAAGGCGACCGGTGACACGGTGCCCTCCACCCGTTACTACCTCGCCGGCGCGTCCTTCCTCGTGGGGCTGGAGCACGACGACCCCGCCCTCCTTCAGAGGATCGACGCCGCCCTCGGCGCGCCCCGCTGGCCCCTCTTCCTGGGGCGCAAGTCCCACGTGCCCAGCAAGCCCGTCAGGGTCCCCAGCGGCGTGTGCGCAAGCGGTCTCCTTGAGGCTTTGGCCGGCGAGCCGTGGACACCGCTGGGCGCCGTGACCGAGCCCCCGTCCGAAGGGCTGCGCCTCGTGGTCGAGTTTGCGCCCGCCGAGGCCGAGGTGGAGGAGGGCACCCTCCAGGTCCGACAGGACCAGCCCCTGAGCTTTCGGAACGGCGCCCGGCGCTTCGCCCTCCGGCGCGTCCGGTCGTCGTTCCTGCGTCGTGAGGCTATCGACACGGGAAGGGGGGAGCCATGTATCTCTCCCGCCTCATCCTGAATCCCCGGTGCAGCCAGGTCCGGGCCGAGCTCGCTAACCCGTACGAGATGCATCGCACCCTCCTCTCGGGCCTCGCCGATCAGCGCGCGGGCGCGGGCATGCTACACCGCTGCGACATCCACCGGGCGACGGGGACGCCCGTGGTGCTCGTCCAGTCCGAGGCCCCGCCCGATTGGGGCCACCTGGCGGGGGCGGGGCGGGGAGAGTACCTCCTGGCCGCGAGCGACGCCGGGGCCCTCGGCATCGCACCCGAGCCCCTCAGCAACCCACAGGTGAAGCCGCTGGACCTGGCCGGGCGTCTGGCTCCGGGTCAGAGCCTCGGCTTTCGCCTCCGCGCCAATCCCACATTCCGCGACAACGCGACCCGCCGCCGGTTGGGGGTGCTGGGCGAGGAGGCCCAGGCCGCGTGGCTCGTCAGGAAGGGAGCAGCGTGCGGCTTCCGCGTTGAGCAGCTTACCGTCGTCGACGAGGGCTTCCTCTCGGCCAGGAAGCCGAGCGGCGAATCGATGCGCTTCCTGTCGGTGCTGTTCGATGGACGCCTGGTAGTCATCGAACCAACCCTGCTATGTGAGGCGTTGCGAAAGGGGGTGGGAAGCGCCAAGGCCTTCGGCTTCGGCCTTCTCTCGCTGGCGCCGGCCCGGTAGGGGCCACACCACCCGGAGGGGATGAGCGGGGCCATGGACGACCTGCAGGCGCTGCCGAAGTTCCGCGACGGGCTCAGCCACGTGTATCTCGAGCACGGCCGAGTCGACCAGGACCAGAAGGCTATCGCCTTCCACAATGCCGAGGGGGTGACGCACATTCCCGTCGCCCCCCTCTGCCTCCTCATGCTCGGGCCCGGGACCCGAATCACCCATGCGGCGGTGCGGGTCCTGGCCGACAACAACTGCCTGGTCATCTGGTGCGGCGAGGAGAACGTGCGCTTTTACGCCATGGGGATGGGGGGCACCCGGAGCGCTCTGCCCCTCATCCGTCAGGCTGAACTCGCGTGCGACGAGGACTCGCGGATCGCCGTCGCGCGGCGCATGTACGAGATGCGGTTCGACGAAGGTGTCGACCCGAGCCTCACCATCGAGCAACTCCGAGGGCTGGAGGGCGTGCGAGTGCGCGACACCTATGCCCGATGGAGCCGCGAGACGGGCGTCCCCTGGCACGGCAGAAGCTACGACCGACGGGACTGGCGCTCCGCCGACCCAGTGAATAGGGCGCTGTCGGCTGCCAACTCGTGCCTGTACGGTCTGTGTCATGCCGCCATCCTGGCCGCTGGCTACAGCCCCGGGCTTGGGTTCATCCACACGGGGAAGCAACTCTCCTTCGTCTACGATATCGCCGACCTCTACAAGACCGAGGTGAGCATCCCTATCGCCTTTGGCACCGCCGCCGAGGACCCCGAGGAGCTGGAGCGGGCCGTTCGCCTCAGGTCCCGGGACAGCTTCCGCCAGACTCGGCTCCTCCGACGCGTCGTGCCGGACATCCAGAAGGTGTTGGGGCAGAGGGACGTCACGGATGAACTCGAGGCCCTCCTCTCCACTGATCCCGCACTCCCCACTCCCCTCTGGATCCCGAAGGAGGAGCGTGCATGATCGTGCTGATTGTGGAACGCGCGTCCGCGAGCCTCCGGGGGGAGCTCAGCCGCTGGATGATCGAGCCGAAGGCGGGGGTCTTCGTCGGACACCTCTCCGCCATGGTTCGCGACAAGCTCTGGGAGAAGACCATTGCCGCAGCCGGTCGACCCGCTGCCCTCATGATCTGGCCTAGTGACACGGAACAGGGTTTCGCGATCCGGGTGTGGGGGGACACTTCGAGGGAGATCGTGGACTTCGAGGGCCTGTCCCTGGTGCGGCTTCCGAGAGGGATCGAGCAGGAGAGTTGCATATAGTTCCACACTTGCCCTGCGTACATGGTAACATTCGTTTGGAGTGTTCCCCACGCCCGTGGGGATGGACCGTAGGGCCGGCCTGCTAGTGGCTCCACGTCGGGGTGTTCCCCACGCCCGTGGGGATGGACCGTCCGTGCCCTCGGTGAGTCCGCGCGTAGTCAAGTGTTCCCCACGCCCGTGGGGATGGACCGTATGCGATAGAGTGGGACCCGATACCGCTCGCGTGTTCCCCACGCCCGTGGGGATGGACCGACAATCCGGTGGGCTGAGAAGTATGGTCTGACGTGTTCCCCACGCCCGTGGGGATGGACCGGAGACGCGCGGAGACAAGCCCAAGTGGTGGTCGTGTTCCCCACGCCCGTGGGGATGGACCGACGGCCTCCCAAGCGCGGCGGATGGTCTTCTGGTGTTCCCCACGCCCGTGGGGATGGACCGCCGCCCTCGTGAGCTTCTTCCGGGTGTGTTGCGTGTTCCCCACGCCCGTGGGGATGGACCGATACCCAAACCTTCGAGCATATCGCCCATTAGGTGTTCCCCACGCCCGTGGGGATGGACCGAGGTCTGAAGCTCGGTGGCGCGGGCGAGTAGCGTGTTCCCCACGCCCGTGGGGATGGACCGCGTTCCCTGGCATCTCGGTAGAGGATGCTTGAGTGTTCCCCACGCCCGTGGGGATGGACCGATGGGCGAGGACGCGAAAATACCCGCGAAAACGTGTTCCCCACGCCCGTGGGGATGGACCGGACCGGAGGGCGGCGAGGCGGCGGTTGACCGTGTGTTCCCCACGCCCGTGGGGATGGACCGGCATCGGCTCCTGGTCTAGCTTCCCTTGGGAGGTGTTCCCCACGCCCGTGGGGATGGACCGGCTTCGAGGGCCTCGCGGAAGTCCCCCCGGTGGAGGTGGGGTGTTCCCCACGCCCGTGGGGATGGACCGATAGCGAGGCCGGCGGTGCTGTCGCCGGAGTCGTGTTCCCCACGCCCGTGGGGATGGACCGGGCGGGCGCCTGTTACTGCGCGAGGACGCCGTGGTGTTCCCCACGCCCGTGGGGATGGACCGGGTTCCGTAGTAGATCACTTCGCTCCGCGTGAGTGTTCCCCACGCCCGTGGGGATGGACCGGCCTTCGCGCCCTCCTCGGTGAGTCTGGCAGCGTGTTCCCCACGCCCGTGGGGATGGACCGAAACCATGGGGGCCGAGACCATCGACCTCGGCCGTGTTCCCCACGCCCGTGGGGATGGACCGCCTTCGGCTACCTGACTACAGAGCCACGAACGGTGTTCCCCACGCCCGTGGGGATGGACCGCCCTCAGCCGCGAGATACACGCCGCCCAAGACGTGTTCCCCACGCCCGTGGGGATGGACCGGCCTACGAGGTATGGGCGACCGCCGAAGGAGCGTGTTCCCCACGCCCGTGGGGATGGACCGTACTCGAGGAGCCACAGGCCGTCCTGCTTGAGGTGTTCCCCACGCCCGTGGGGATGGACCGCCGCTAAGGACGAAGTTACCCAACTCGTAACCGTGTTCCCCACGCCCGTGGGGATGGACCGACGGCTGAAGCGTTCCGCACACGCGTTGCGGAGTGTTCCCCACGCCCGTGGGGATGGACCGGGTCTCTAGCACGAGGGCACCTCCGCTGACGTGTGTTCCCCACGCCCGTGGGGATGGACCCCCCTCTCCCGTCCCCTCGTGCTCGCCGTTGACGTGTTCCCCACGCCCGTGGGGATGGACCGCGACTCCGCCACGAAGCGGGCCCGCTCCTCGAGTGTTCCCCACGCCCGTGGGGATGGACCGCCGCTTGATGTAGTTCAGGTAGTCGATGGCCGGTGTTCCCCACGCCCGTGGGGATGGACCGGCGGAGGGACTAGAAAGACAGTGGCAGGGGATGTGTTCCCCACGCCCGTGGGGATGGACCCTCCGCCATCGTCCCGTGGAACCAGATCGTCACGTGTTCCCCACGCCCGTGGGGATGGACCGACGAGGCTGTCCGTCAGGGGGACCAGCGGCGCGTGTTCCCCACGCCCGTGGGGATGGACCGCACCGGGAGGTGCGCATGGCTCGGCCCATTTGGTGTTCCCCACGCCCGTGGGGATGGACCGAGTGAACTGGCGCGGGGGGGCGAGCGAGTGGTGTGTTCCCCACGCCCGTGGGGATGGACCGGGAGAAAGCCGCTCCTAGGGCTGTTTAGACCAGTGTTCCCCACGCCCGTGGGGATGGACCGACCAGTGGACCCAAACGAGGCCCGCAGGTTCGGTGTTCCCCACGCCCGTGGGGATGGACCGCCAGTCGACGACGCCCGAGCCAACGCCTGTCTGTGTTCCCCACGCCCGTGGGGATGGACCGCTGTGACGCGGCAGATAGCACCAGACGTGGGGGTGTTCCCCACGCCCGTGGGGATGGACCGCGGTCGCGCAGGGACTTCTCCATTGCGGTCGGGTGTTCCCCACGCCCGTGGGGATGGACCGATCCATGTGGTATCAGTGGCTACACATCATCCGTGTTCCCCACGCCCGTGGGGATGGACCGCGTGGCGCTACTCCGCAATCCTCGATATGCGCGTGTTCCCCACGCCCGTGGGGATGGACCGCAGCCGGAGGGGGACGCCGTAGCGACTTCGGCCGTGTTCCCCACGCCCGTGGGGATGGACCGGCCTCAGAAAGGGCGTCATTCCCCCGCGCTAGGTGTTCCCCACGCCCGTGGGGATGGACCGAAGAAGCTAAATCGATGACCTCTGCATCTAATGTGTTCCCCACGCCCGTGGGGATGGACCGTGCGATGCCGATCTCTAGGAACTGAGGGAGCAGTGTTCCCCACGCCCGTGGGGATGGACCGCAGCCTCCAAATTAGCCTGAGCTTGAGCCAACGTGTTCCCCACGCCCGTGGGGATGG
>ERZ747221.3718-NODE-3718-length-11820-cov-3.473729_pt1 | contig 11820 bp, 8 predicted proteins | sample MGYA00374949_ERZ747221 | MGnify/ENA primary metagenome ERZ747221 (study PRJEB28779, sample SAMN05720172) | bioreactor metagenome | isolation source: Anaerobic biogas reactor | place: USA:Washington, USA | collected 2015-08-08 ... | reverse complement strand
ACGTGCCGGAACGGCTTGTTGTGCGACGACATCTGCGCCAGCTCTGGATCGTACTGCAGCTCCACGTACGACCCCCCGCCGTCCTGATTGTAGATCACGTACTGGCCCACCGGCAGGTGCTTGTTGCCCTGGGTGTCCACCAGATACCGCTGAGTCACACCCTGCACCGCCCCGAATACCTGCCGCAGCAGCGTCGTCTGGGCCCCGTCAAGCCGGCAGGCCAGACGGAACAGCGACTTGTCAGCCGGAACGAAGAAGCTCTTGACCACCGCCATCCGCCCCTCCGTCGTCGCATCCAGGGCCGAAGGGCTGTTCGTGCCCAACTCCCCGTGCACGATCCCCTTGCTAAACCGCATCCGGTTCACTTCCGCGTTCTCCGTACCCACCGTCCGCGCGCCCGCCCGCGCCGTCAGGCGAAACGGCAGCGCGTCGGTCGGCCCCGTCTGGTCGTAGTCGATCTGATACTGGCTCCGCCACCCCGAACGCGCCACCCGGTTGGCGTCCGTCGGCGGGGCCTGGCCCTCCTCCGTCGGCGCCGCCTCGGACGCCGGAGCCTCCTCGCCCTCGCTGAGCTTCGGCATCGGCGAGCGAGCCCACCGCTTGTACTCCAGGAACCACGGCTGGAAGCCTTCCGGCACCTCAAACACCACCCGGAACGTCTGCGGCGCGTTCGCCTGCAGCCGGCCGATCACCCCGTAGTTGCGGTACGTGATGTACTCCTGGTCATACTCGTCCTTCTTGACCTCCCACGGAACCTCCATCCGCATGAAGTTCCAGTCGCCCGGAAGGTCCAGGTCCTCAAACCCGATCAGGTAGTAATTCTGCGGATTCTCCCGGCGGTCATCGAACTCCGGAAAACCCACCAACCGGACCTGACCCCATCCGAACCGGTGACGCTTGTCCGAGTCCGCCGCCTTCGGATCCAGCTCCATCGCCACCGCCAGATAGTAGTGGCCGGACTGGGCCGGACGCCGCTCCTTGACGTTGATCTGCAGCCGCCGCGAATAGCCCTGGCCCTGGTACGCGTGCTCCTTGACCATCAGCGGCTGATCCAGCCGCCACGCCCGCACCGCCCGCGCCGTATCCGGCGCCACCACGTGGCGCGACTCGTGCTGAACCCCGATCCGCTGCGCCGACAGCTCGCCCGGCCAGTCCGGATGCAGCATCGAGAATTCCTTCCCGCCCGACAGCGCGTTGGCGCTCAACGCGCCCGCCATCCACGCCGCGAACCCGTCCGCGTTCGGAAAAATCGAACTGCGGTTCCCCTCGTTGTCGAACCGCTCGAACAACAGCAGTTGGTCGTGGAAGGGCAGCATCTGGAACGACAGACTCCCGATCCCCACCACCAGCAACGCCATCGGAAGGCTGATCGCCCCCGCCACCCCGCGATCCACCCACACGTTCAGGATGATATTCCCGCGGACCACGTTGTCCGCCACCGTCCGCAACACCACCAGCGTCCCAAAAAACAGCACCGCCAGCGACAGCGCGTCGGTATACCCCATCCACCCTTCCGGCAGATGCGCCCAGACCGCGTGGCTCAGCGGGGCGTAAAAGTTCACCGCCACCGCCGCCGACAAAATCGTCAGCACGATCATCATCAACGCGCTGTAAACCCCCTGAAGGGAGTGGAAGAACGCGATCCCCAGCACCAGCAACAGAGTCACGAGTATGAAAACCACTGCGAATCCTCCAAACGTCCCGCGGCGCTACGTCAGCGGGTCTTCTCCGCCGTCTCCGCTTCCTTGCTGACCCGGACGATCTCCTGCACGCTCGTCACCCCCGCCACCACCTGCTCCATCGCCACTTCCTGCCAGTAGCTCAGGCCCGCCTTCCGGACCGCCGACTTGATCTTGTTCGCGTCGCCGCTGCGAATCGCCTCGCGAAGCTGGTCGTCCACCACCAGCAGCTCCAGCACCGCCGTGCGGCCCAGGTACCCGGTCCCCTGGCACGTCCCGCAGACGACCGGGTTCCCCTTCTTGTCCACCACCTCCTGCGTCGGCGGACGGAAGAACACCACGTCGCTCTTGCTCGCCAGGTTCAACTTCCGCAGCGTCTCGGGATTCGGCTTGTACGCCTCCCGGCACGTCGGGCACAACTTGCGGATCAGCCGCTGGAACGTCACCGCCGACAGCGTCGCGGCCGCCGTCGCCGGATTCTCCATCCACCGAATCGCGCGGCCCAGCGCCGACAACGCGTTCGAACCGCGAATCGCCGCCACGATCTTGCGCTCCTTGGCCTCCACGATCGTTCCGATCATCTTCATCGTCTCCGCGTCCGCGCACGGATCGACCAGAATGATGTCCGGCTCGCGACGCGACACCGACTGCAGCAGCCGGGCAAAACTCTGCTCCTGACCGCTCTGGTAAATGTTCTGCGTGATGTTGTCCAGGTCCATCAGCGGCTTGGCTTCCACCGTGTGGATGTTCTGCTGGAACGAGTCGTGGCTCCGACCGAACGCGTACAGCGTCGTGCTCACCCCCGATCCGCCAAGACCCGAAATCAGCACCACCCCCTTCTTGTGCCCGACCAGCTCCTTGACCTTCGCAAGCTGGCTCTCGGTGAACCCCAGGTCGTCCACCGTGAACTTGGCCTCCTCAGCCCGCACCCGAATCCGAAGCCGCTCGCCCGCCGTGCTGCCCGAAGTCTCGATGTCCAGGTTCACCTTCCGGTCCACGTCCGCCTGCTGGGCGATCAGCTTCGCCCGCTGCGGACGCCGACGCTCGTTGATCTCCAACCCGCAGGTCCCTTTGACGTAGTCCACGATCATCTGGCCCATCTTGCGGTCCAGCATCCCGTACTCCGCCCCGACCCCGTCGATCTTGAACAGCACCCGGTAGTGCTCACCCGTCGGCTGAACCAGGATATCGCTCGACCGCCGCCACAGGGCGTCAAACAGCATGTCCTGGAACGCCTGATAGATCCTCTGAAGCTCCTCCCCCTCCGGAATCTTCGCCTCGCGGCCCTCGTACGTGCTCAGACGCACCTTCGTCTTGATCTCGAACGTCTGCTCCTGCTCGCCCCGAATCGCGCTGAGCAGGTTCGCCGGCTTGAGAATCTTGTCCTCCTCGCCCACCAGCGAATCCCGGTACAATGCGTACGCCAGCAGCCCGCCCAACCCCAGCAGCACGAAGAACAGCAGGCCCAGCCAGTAGCTCGGAAAAACCACCCAGCAGAACCACCCGACCACACCCGCCGCCGCCACCACCATGCCCCACATGAACTCGTTGATCGAAAGCCGCCGCGCGTCCCGGCACACCCAACCCGCCGGCCACGCCCACACGAACATCAGCAGCGCCATCACCACGATCTTCCAGACCGCGAAAAAACCGCCGTCCGGCGTCACCGGCGGCATCGGGGCTTCCACCTGGGCCAACATCAGAAACATCAGGTCCGCCATTCGCTCACTCCGTCACTGCCGTCCGGGGCCCGATTGCCCTCAAAACCCTTAAAGGATACCCGACTTCGACGCGTTTATCCCCTTCAATCTCATTTTCAACTCCTCCGGATTCGGCGAGGCATCGTACGCCGTCTGGCTCTCGATCCATTCCTTGGCCACCATCTGCCGAAGCGACTCGTTGAAGTCCTGCATCCCGATGTCGTAGTTCGACTTGATCACGTCCAGAATGTCCGACTCCCGACTCTCCCCGATCAGCTTCCGGATCGCCGGGTTGTTGATCAAAATCTCCACCGCCGGGATCATGTCCGTCCCCTCCTTGATGCTCGGCAAAAGCCGCTGGCTGATGATCGCCTTCAGGTTGAACACCAGCGACTGGCGGATCAGCGACCGCTCCTCCTGCGGAAACAGGTCCAGCAGCCGCGTGACCGTCTGCGCCGTGCTCGAACTGTGAATCGTCCCTAACACCAGGTGCCCCGTCTCCGCCGCCTGCAAAGCCGCCTGGAACGTCTGCCGGTCCCGCATCTCCCCGATCAGCACCACGTCAGGGTCCTCGCGCATCAGGTACTTCAAGCCGTCCGAGAAGTCCGCCACGTCGATCCCCACCTCCCGCTGGTTGATAAACGCCTTCTTGTCCGTGAAAATGTACTCGATCGGGTCCTCGATCGTCACGATGTGGCACGCCCGGTTCTCGTTGATGTACTCCAGCATCGCCGCGATCGTCGTGCTCTTGCCCGATCCGGTAATGCCCGACAGCAGCACCAGCCCCTGGTGATAGCTCGCCAGCTTGCCGATCTGCGCCGGCAGGTTCAGCCCCTCGAACGTCGGAATGTCCCGCTCCACCCGCCGCGCCGCGATCGACGTCATCCCACGCTGGCGAAACACGTTAAGACGAAACCGGTCCTCCCCCTCCAGGTCGTACGCAAAGTCCACCGCCCCGTTCTTCTGGTACATCTCCCGAAGCTTCGGACTCATCACCGAAAAGATCATCTCCTCGATATCCGCGTTCGACAGCTCCTCCCCCGCCACCGTCCGAATGCTCCCGCCGATCCGCATCCGCGGCTTCGAATTCGCCTTCAGGTGAAGGTCCGACCCGTCGTGCTTGATCACCGCCCGAAAAAAGGCCATCAGCTTCTCGCTGGCCCCCTTGCCGTTCCCGTTCACGCTGTTCGTCGACAAATTCATCTCGCCCACACCCGGTCTCCTTTACTCCAGGTCCGCCGACCGACCACCGCTACCGGCACGGCCAGCCTATCAGTGTAACTCATATTACGCCAGCCTTCAAGCCGCCCCAACCGCAACCGGTTCCGGTGGACTCCCATTTTCGCTAACGCCTGGAATTCCTAACCGTTCTGAATGCCGCGGGGGCCGACATCCCAATCCGGCTGATCGCTCGGCGAGCACCAAGGTGCTCCTTAAAGGCTGGTTCGCTCCGGCCAGTATCTTCGCAGAACCTATACTATACTCCAACCCGACGGACATTGTAAAGCCAATAGATGGCGGCTTTTAACGTTCCCTCCGCCGCCGCCGCCGCGACCCGCTTGCCCGCCCGCCCCTCAGACCGTATCATGACCGATACGCAACGACGGGGGATCGTTCCGATGGGCACACGCGACTACGAATCCCAACGCCTCGACTTCCCGATCGACCGGGCCCTGATCGACGAACTGCTGGCCCTCTGGAAGGTCGCCTTCGATCTCGACCTGGCCGACGAAATCCCCCAGTTCCTCGGCCGCGAGCTTCACGCCAACCGCGATGTGCTCTTTCTGGCCCGCCGGAACGACCGCGTCGTCGCCACCTGCCGACTGACCCAAAGCCGCCTGGACCCGCGCCTGGGCTACCTCTCCGAAGTGGCCACCGCCCCGGACCATCGCGGACACGGCCTGGCCGGCGACCTCTGCCGACGCGCCGCCGACGCCTTCGACGACGCCGGCGGACACGCCTGCTTCCTGGGCGCCGATAACCAAGCCGCCGCCCGCATCTACGCCCGCCTCGGCTGGCGGCGACTGCCCAACACCAACGTCATGCTCCGCGTCGCGCCGCCCGCCACGCCCGAGGAATTCCTCGTCGATCACGTCCGACGCGGCCTCGACCGCGAACTGGCCATCCGTCCCGGCGGACCCGAACTCCGCGTCCCGATCATCCCCGCCATCGTCACCCCGCACGACTGGATCGCCCTCGACGCCAATGCCGCCATCCTCTCCACCCGGTCCGTCTGCCAGAAGTCCTGCGTCGGCCTCTATCCCCGCTACGACCGCCTGCGACAGCCCGACGGCTGGTTCGCCCTCGTCCGCGACGACCAAGCCGTCCTCGGCCTGGCCTCCGCCGCCCGCCGCGATCAGGACCTCTGGATCGTCGACGCCTTCACCCACGTCCACTACTCCGCCTGGCTCCAACCCCTCTACCGACGCGCCGCCGATCTGGCCAAACGCCGCCACCCCGCCGCCGTCTGCGCCACCTGCGAGCAAGACGATCCCCTCAAAGCCGCTGCCCTCGACCGCCTCGGCTTCCGCCGCACCGACCGAACCATCCCGCTCGAACACGACCCCCAAATCCTGACCCTGCGCCTCTACGAGATCCCAACCTGACCGCCCGCCGCACCCGATGTGCCCTTGACCCTTGTTCCGCAGCCCGATCCGACGTATCCTCGCCGCCATGCCGGAAACACCGCTCGACAAGACCTCGCTCCTGGCCGCGCTGCCGATCGCGGACCGCGAACTCGCCATCCGGCCGTGGCGGCGGATGGACATCGACCGCCGCGCCGAATGGCCGCCGTATCCCGAACCCTACCGCGGCTTCAACTTCCCCGCCCGCAGCCTGGGCCCGGCCCAGCGAGACCTTTGGTTCGCCGAACGCGATAGCCTGCCCGACCGGCTGAACCTCACCGTCGATCACTCCGACCAGCTCTGCATCGCCTACTTCGCCCTGACCGAAATCGACTTCGCCGCCCGCGCCGTCGGCAATATGGGCATCCGCGTGGCCCCGCACTTCTGCAGCCGCGGCCTCGGAACCCGCGCCCTCCGGCGAATCGTCGACTGGGCCTTCGCCGCCGGCCTCCAAACCATCCGCCTCGACGTCGCCGCCTCCAACCGACGCGCCGTCCGATCCTACGAAAAAGCCGGCTTCGCCATCACCGGCGAATTCTGGCGCGACGACCACGCCCTCCGCGCCGTCAACCTCGCCGACCCCAGACACGACGACCTCCGCCCGCACGTCCGCTTCGACCCCGACCCCCAACTGCGATTTTGGTGGATGCAAGTCCGTCGCTGACGCCAAGGGCGACACAGGCCGGTCCGATTACAGAAAAGCCCAGGAAGGCCCCGACCTTCCTGGGCTGGTCTTGTTGGCTGAGCCTGCGCCCCTACTCCGGCGCCGTCTCGATCTCCAGCTTCGCGTAGTCCACGCCCACGTCGTCGCCGAACATCACGTCCAGCTCGCCGTCGTTCAGTTCCGACAAAATGCTGATCACCGGTCCAGCCGTCACATCCGGATAGCCGGGATTGCCCACCGACGTCTTGAGGTTGCCAAGGTCGAGCACGATCTCGGTCACCCGATCGCCCGGAACCGGATCCAGGTAGTTCCGCAACGCCACCAGCTCATAGAGCGGCGTCCCGTTGTTGAGGAACTGCGACCCGTCGAACCAGAACACGTCCGTCTCCGGCTGAGTCCACGTCGCGATGATCCCCAACCGCAAACGAGCCCGCACCACCCGCTGGCCGGCGGGAATCGTAAACTGGTGCGTCCACCCGATCACGTTGTCACGCAACGTGCTGTCGAACGTCGCCACCTGCGGCCACGGATGATTCGGCTCCGACGGCAGGTTCACGATCGCCTGCCCAAGCCGCGTCGACTGGTACGGAATCACGTCCTCCTCGTTGCCCGCCTGGAACCCGTCGTTGTCCCCGTACGACACGCTGCCCACCTCGCCCTCCACAAAGAACGCCGTCACCGTCTTGGCGCCGTCCATCGTCAGGCTCGCCGTCATCGACGTACCGGTCACGCTCCCCTCCCAGTGATCGAACAACCAACCAGCCGCCGGCGTCGCCTGAAGCGTCAACTGAGTCCCCGCCGCGTACAGCCCGCTCTGCACGCTCACCGTCCCCTGGCCCTGCGTGTTCACCGTCAACTGGAATTGCTCGACCGACTCTTCCACAAAAATCGCCCGAGCCGTCTTGTTGCCGTCCAGCGTCAACGCCGCCGGATTCGCGCTGCTCGTCAACGCCCCTTCCCAGTGGTCAAACCGCCAGCCCGCGCTCGCCGTCGCGCTCAGGTTCATCTGAGTATTGGCCGCGTACACGTGCTGACCCGCCGCCGGATCCGTCGTCCCCTGGCCCTGAACCTCCATCGTCAACGTGTAGTTCGCCGCGTCCTGGGCGAACACCGCCGTCACCGTCTTGCCCCGGTCCATGCTCACCTGAATGCTCTGGTCCGTGCTCGACACGTCCCCCTGCCACCGCACAAAGTGCCACCCCGACGCCGCCGTCGCACTCAGGTCCACCTGCGCGCCCGACGCGTACGCGTGCTGGCCGACCGCCGGATCGGTCGTCCCCTGACCCTGCACGTTCACCGTCAGCGTGTACTGCTCAGCGTTCGGCTCGAACACCGCCGTTACCGTCATGCTGCTGTTCATCGTGATCGGAATCAACGCCGTCGTGCCCGAAATGTCGCCCGACCACCGAACGAAGTGCCACCCTTCAGCCGGGGTCGCGGTCAGGCCCACCTGCCGACCCGCGCTGTACTCGTGCTGCCCGCGCGCCGGATCCGTCGTCCCCTGCCCGCTCACGTTCATCGTCAACACATAGCGCTCAGCGTCCGGCTCGAACACCGCCGTCACCGACCGCCCGTTGTTCATCAACACCGACACCGCCTCGTCCGTGCTCGACACGTCGCCCTGCCACCGCACGAAATGCCACCCCTCCGACGGCGTCGCCGTCAGATCCACCTGCATCCCCGCGTCGTACAGGTGCTCGCCCGCCGCCGGTACCGTCGTCCCCTGGCCCATTACGTTGACGATCAGCGGATACTGCTGCGCGTCCTGCTCGAACACCGCCGTCACCTGCTTGTTGCTCGTCATGCTCAGATCCACCACGGGATTCGTCCCCGTGATGTCGCCTTCCCAACGTACGAAATGCCGGCCCTCGAACGCCAACGCCTTGAGGCCCACCTGCGCGTTCGCGTCGTACGTGTGAACGCCCGCCGCCGGCTCCGTCCGGCCGCCGCCTTTCACCGCGATGCTCAGCGTGTACTGCTCAGCGTCCTGCTCGAACACCGCCGTTACCACCGCGCGGCTGTCCATCAACACCTGCACCGTCGACTGTGTCGACTGCACGTCGCCTTCCCATCGCACAAAGTGCCATCCTTCCGCCGGCGTCGCCTTCAAAACCACCTGAGTTCCAGCCGCGTACGAGTGCTCGCCCGCCGCCGGATCCGTCGTGCCCTGGCCCTGCGTCCGGACCAGCAGGCCGTACGCAGATGCGTCCTGCTCGAACACCGCCACGATCTCCAGACTCCGGTCGATCAGCACCCGCATGATCGGCTCGCTCCCGCTCACGTCGCCGCTCCACCGCACAAAGTGCCAGCCCTGCGCCGGCGTCGCCTCGAACGTTACCTCCGCCCCCGCCGCAAACGGCTGGTCGCCCAGACCGGGACTCACGCTGCCCTGGCCCTGAGTCGTTACGTTGATCGTGTATTGGGCTGCGTTCTGCTCGAACGTCGCCTTCACCGTGTGGTTCTGGTCCATGCTCAGCCCGATCGTCGACGCCCCGCCCGTCGCGTCACCGCTCCACCGCAGAAAATGCCAGTCCGCCGACGGCACTGCCGTCACCGTCACATAGCTGTTCTCCGCGTACAAATGATCCCCCGCCGCCGGATTCGTGCTCCCTTGACCCTCCGTCAGCACCGTCAGCGTGTACTGCGTCCCCACCGGAGGCGGCACAGGACCGCCGCAGCCGCTGATCGCCACGAGCCCCAAAACCACGCTCATCGCCAGTATCGCTTTGCCCCATGCTCTCATCTCGTTCCCCTTAATCCTTATAAAACACAACGATTCGCTCGCCCCGGCGACGCCAGACCGTCCAACACGGGTACGCCCATTATAACGCAAAACCGACCTCGGCTGATCCTCGCTGATAGACTCTCTCCCAAGACTCTACCGCCGGGCTCGACATTCGCCCAGCCTCGACACTCGCGCGGTCGCAAAGCTCACCCCTGGTACATCAGGATACCGCCAACCCGCCCCCCCGTCAAGCGATTTTCACCCGCCGCCCCTTACCCTCCGCGCCGCAAGTCCTATAACCACAACATTATACCGACCCCCATGGCCCCCATGCCCATCCGCCCGATCCCGTACGGGCAACCCTTGTGGCTCCCCCATCGTCCCTGCCCCATCCGCGCCGATTCCATCCGCCGTGCAAGAACCTGGCGCACCTCCACCCACCGCCAGAACTCCCAACAATCCCCAACCCCCGCTCCCCCTCCACGTCTCAGCGTCCCTGCGGGAACTCCATGCTCCCCGCTTCACCCTCACCGCAAAGCCTGCGTCGTGGCCGGCGAGCGCTTGCGGCAGTCAAACAACTCCGTCTTTACGCTGTCGGAAATCGCCCTGCCATATCGCACAAGGCTGACATACAACTCCCCGCGCTCCTGACGCTCCACGAGCTCTTCCGCCCGGCTGTCCTCGACCGCAAACTGCACCGAAGCGCAGCAGATCAGGTTGCCGCCCCGGGCTTCCTGCTCGAGATAATCCAACTCAGGTTCGAAAAAGGGAAACATCTCGCGGTACCCGGTCGCCCTGCACTCGACGAGCAGGCCATCCGGGCTCGGCGTCCGCTCGATCCAGTCAACACTCAACCACGTGTACTTGGCCGTCAGCCGGATCTCGGCGAATGCCAACACCGGATGCCCCAGCGATTCCGGCGTGGCCTCCCTCAGCCTCTCATCCAGCGCCTCGTACCTCGCCAGATAAAACCGCTTCACGGGGTCGTCCGTCTGCTCCGACCTGTACCGCCCCAACTGATCCGCCACAAATTCTCTGTTCCTGGCCAGCCGCTCCGCATCCGACTCCCCGCACCCGGAACACCAGAACAGTCCACCAGACAATATCAAACCCAATAGACTCCTCGACAGAAACGCACTCATGATGATCCTTGAGCCTTTTCAACTGCCGGCCTCGTCTCGGTTGGCCTTGGCGCGGTGTCCGTGGACACATACAGGTAGACTCGCGTCAGGTTCTCGCCAAGCTCCTGCGTCACGACATGAAACGTCCATTCCCAGTAGTTGCCCTTCGGATACCTGCGCACCTGGGATTTCCTGCCGAACCGCGGCGATGGAACCTCATCCACCCGCCACCACCAGAGGTTACGACCGGCAGTGATCAGGAACTCCCGCTGTTCCGCATCGAACGCCAACTCCTCGAACGACGGCAACGCCTCGTGCTCATCCATCCACCGCCTCAGATCATCCGGCGCCAGTTCGAACCGAACGTACACGAAGGCTGTCATGACCGATAGCTCATGGAAATGCAGATCGCGTGCACTGTCCGGCAGCGTCAGACCCGTGTGCCCTTTCACCAACCCGCGCAGCTCGCCCGCCTTGAGCGGCTCTTCAGGATGGAACAGTAGAATCAGGACGAACAGAACCGCCCCCGTCAAAAGCACAATCGGAACAAACAACACCGCCGCCACTATCAAAGCCCGTACCAGACCGGAACCCCGTGAAGCGTCCTTCATCATCGACAACCCGCCTCCCCACCAACGATGTAACACATGCTGATCTGTCGCGATGGATACTGCACGCCAATCATGCAACCTACAATAACAGAGCCCCAGAGAAAGTCAACGCCGACCCCATCCGCCCATGCGTGCTCCGCAGCCAACCGGCTCTCTCGCCCAACCAATGCCGGCACTGTGTCATTCCCGCGCAGGCGGGAATCCAGTCCCTCAAACGCTCCCTTCCCGCAAACTCGCAGCTTTCCATCCGCGCGAAAACAACCACCCGCTGCCCGATCCACCCCCTTCCCGTACGGGCAACCCTTGTGGTTGCCCCATCCGTCCCTGCCCCCTCGGCGCCCGCCCCATCAACGCTCAGCCCGGATTGGTCAACAACCGATAGGGCAGGCACAAGGCCGGCCCCTACCGTCCCGCCTCCATTCCCACCTCCCCATCCCGCCTCCCCGCTGCGCCTCAGCGTCGCCACGCGAAATTCTTCCACCGCCCCTCACCACCCGATTCGCCGACCTCCCCGAATCCCCAACCCCCAGCCCCACCCCCCACCCCTCCTCCGCTCCCTTCACTGCCTCCTGTTCAACTCCTCCCCTCTGCGTCTCTGCGCCTCCGCGGGAGTCTCCCCCTCCGCGCCGGACCACCGGATTCGCTGACCACCTGACGCCCTGACCACCTATAATTCCCGTCCGGACTTTCGCGTTG
>ERZ747221.3705-NODE-3705-length-11860-cov-4.126284_pt1 | contig 11860 bp, 8 predicted proteins | sample MGYA00374949_ERZ747221 | MGnify/ENA primary metagenome ERZ747221 (study PRJEB28779, sample SAMN05720172) | bioreactor metagenome | isolation source: Anaerobic biogas reactor | place: USA:Washington, USA | collected 2015-08-08 ... | reverse complement strand
GGCCTGGGCGAGCAGGCGTCGCACGGCCTGCCACACTGCGCGCGCGTCGAGCTGGCAGTCTCCTGTGGTGCCGCCGCCATAGCGCTGCTGCACACGCGCCCAGACGCCACCAGTAGCGCTGACCAGCAGGCCGCGGCACATGTTCGGCCCGATGTCTAGCCCCAGCACACTCATGACTACCCCCTGTCTGTCTGCAGCCTTATGTTAACGGTTACACCGGCTGCCGTCAACGCCGTCGAGGCCTGGGTATGGTTGCACATTTGGGCCTGTGCTATAATCCTGCCGTAAAACACCCTTGGGAGTAGGGCATTGACCGTCAAACTTTACTGGCGAGACCCATACCAACGCGCTTTTGATGCCAAGGTGATGGCACGTGGAGAGTTGCAGGGCAGGCCTACCGTCGTGCTCGACCAGACCGCCTTTTACGCCACTTCAGGCGGGCAGCCTAACGATACGGGCGTTCTCGATGGCGTGCCTGTGATCGACGTCCTCGAGGTGGATGGCGATGTGGTGCATGTGCTGGCTGGCCCACTGACCGGCGATGTGGTGCATGGCGAGATCGACTGGGAGCGACGCTTTGACCACATGCAACAGCACACCGGCCAGCACATCCTCTCCCAGGCGTTAGTGCAGGTGGCGGGGGCCGAGACCGTCTCGTTTCACCTCAGTGCTGACTCGGTGACGGTGGATGTGAACCTGCCTTTGCTGTCGCCAGAGCAGATCGCGGCCGCCGAGCGTTTGGCCAACGAGGCTGTCTGGGCGGCACAACCGGTGGTCGTGTCTGAGCATCCTGCTGAGCAGATGGGCATGTTAGGGCTGCGCAAACAGCCCGATGTGGAGGGTACGCTGCGGGTTGTCGCTGTGGCCGCGTTCGACCGCTGCGCCTGTGGGGGCACGCACGTGCGCAACAGCGGCGAGGTGGGCCTGATTCATATCGCTCGCTGCGAGCCGCAACGGGGCAACACGCGTATCGAGTTCATGTGCGGGCGGCGAGCGCTGCGCGACTATGGAGCGCGAGACGCCCTGTTGCGTAGCCTGGCGCGCGACCTGGGCGTGGGGTGGTCAGAGCTGCCCGAGCGGATCGCCCGCCTAGCCGAGCAGGGAGAGACGGCGCGCAAGATGGTTGAAGCGCTGCGCATGCGTCTGCTCGACAGCGAGTTGCCACGACTGGCTGCCAGCGCCGAACAGCGCTCCGGTTACCGGCTATTGGCCTGCGTGCTCGAGGGCCTGGACGCAGGTAACATGCGCTACATCGCCCAGCAGTTGTTGCAGCATCCGGGCATGGTGGTGTTGCTGGGGGTCACCGAGCCCAGCGTGCAGTTCTGCTTTGGGCGCAGCGCCGATCTGGATATCGACATGAACCGCTTGCTGCGCCAGGCAGGAGAGCCGTTCAAGGCTCGCGGTGGCGGCAAGCCACATCTGGCTCAGGGCGGGGGCATCGGCCCAGCAGAGCTCGAGCCTCTGCTGCGGCGCGCGGCAGACATTCTGGCAGCATCCTGAGCGAATAGGAGAGACGCAATGCGCACAGAGATCGCCGCTGGTGTGTTCTACGAAGGCGGCTACGAGGGTGGCAATATCGGCTATGTCAGCACGGCGCTGGGGGGCCTCTTGGTCGATACGCCGCCGCTGCCTCACCGCACTCGAGACTGGCAGGCCCAGGTACTCGAGATGCAGCCACAGCCGCTGTATGGTCTCGTGAACACCGACTGCCACCTGGAGCGGATGTTGGGAAACGGCGTGTTCTCTGGACTACGCACCTTTGGCCACGAGTCGTCAGCCAAGCCAATCAGCAAGTATACCCCCACGGTGCTAGAGCAGTTCGCAGCGCGCTTTCGCGATCTGCCTGCCGGCGTCGCCGAGGAGATCGCTCAGGCTACGCTGCGCTTACCCGAGGTATCGGTGCAAGATCGGCTGGTTATCCATGCTCCAGACCGCGAGGTGCACATCATCCACCTCGAGGGGCACACGCCGGGCTCGTTGGGGGTCTATCTGCCCGCTGAAAGAGTGCTCTTTGCCGGCGATACCGTCACCCATAAAGAGCCGCCGGCGCTGGCGCAGGCCAGCACGCTGGCCTGGCTCGATACAATCCGCTACATCGAGGCGCTAGAAATCGACGTCATCGTGCCGGCCGCCGGAGAGGCATGCGGCAAAGAGGCGCTGGTGCCGCTGGCAGCCTACATCGAAGAGATGTGGCGCCTGACGGCCGAGCTGTTCGAGGCCGGCGCCAGTCGACGCGAGTGTGTCGAGAAGGTCGAGCTGTCGGAGCACTATACCATCGCCAAGGGCCAAGAGACTCGCATGAAGCGCCGCCGGAGAGAGAGCATCGAGCGCGTGTACACCGAGATCCGGCTGGCGCAGCGGCGACGCCGTTCGTAGGCGCAGACCGCACCATGTTGCAGCTCAAGCTCGCGCCACGGGTGTTGTTCGATTATTATGTCGCCTCTTCGGCCGAAGAGGCGGTCAGCTACCTCAGCGCTCATCAGGGCGAGGCGCGGGTGGTGGCTGGGGGCACCCAGCTACTACCACAGATTCAGCAGGGCGAGCTCACAGCGGGTTATCTGGTGGACGTGGCGCAGATTGCGGCGTTGCGCAAGCTGTCTATGGCCCCTGAAGGGCTGGTGATCGGTAGCGCGATCTCGCTCAGCCGCCTGGTAACGCACGAGAAACTGGCCTCCCGTTGCCCCTTGTTGCCCGAAGCAGCACGGTCTATAGGCACGCCCGCTCTGCAGCGCCTGGCCACGGTGGGCGGCAATGTGGCCAGTGGCTGGGGTAACAGTGACGTTGCCTTGGCGCTCTTGGCGCTCGATGCTGAGGCAGAGATCACCGACTATATGGGGTCGCAGTGGGTGCCTATTCGCTCGCTGTATGTGGGCGGGGGGCATTCTCGCGTTGACGCGACCCGCGAGGTGCTATCGGCAGTGCGTTTTCGCCCGCTCGCGCGCGGGCAAGGCAGCGCCATTGTGCGCCTCGAACCTGCTGGCAGGCACGGGCGCGCCGATCTGGTAGGGGTCACCATTGTAGAGTTGACGCCAGGGCCCAATGGCACGGCGTGGCCCGAGGTGAGCTGGGCGGCCGTGGCGCTGGGCCTGGCCAGCGAGCCGCCGCAGCGCCACGGCGATATCGAACAGGCGTTGCTGGGCGCGCCCTGGCCGGTGGCGCGTGGTCTGCTGAGCGACGGTGTGCGCGACGTGCTGGCTGCGGTCGATGCGTCGCACCCCGCCAACCAGCGGCTAGACGAGGCGGTGGTCCTGCTCGCTGCCTGTTGGGAGCGCGCCTGTCAGCGCGCCAGCGCGGCGATGTCGTCTGCCTCTCGTGGCGATGCCTGATGCCATTGGGTGAGGCGGGCGTCTATGTGCATATTCCCTTTTGCGCGCTCAAGTGCGCCTACTGTGATTTTGCGTCTTTCTGTGGGCTAGAGCCCCATTTCGACCGTTACGTAGACGGGGTGTGCGCCCAGGCTCGCTCCGAGGCGCCGGCCTGGCAGTCGCTGCGCTTTGGCTCGCTCTTTATCGGTGGGGGCACGCCCACGCTGCTCTCGCCAGCTGCTCTTGGGCGGGTCATCAGCACGTTACACAACCTGCTACCATGGCAGCAAGCGCCCGAGATCAGCATTGAGGCCAACCCTGGCACGGTGACGGCGGCTGACCTGCAGGCGCTGCGTCGTCTGGGTGTCAACCGCCTCAGCCTGGGCGTGCAGAGCATGCAGGCCCACGAGCTGGCCATGCTTGGCCGCATCCACACCGTTGCCGATGTGGTGCACGCGGTGACCGCGGCGCGGCAGGCGGGCCTGACCAACATCAACCTCGACCTGATCTACGGTCTGCCAGGGCAAAGCCTGGCAGACTGGCAGGCGTCGCTCGAGCAGGCCCTGGCGCTGGGCCCCGAGCATCTCTCGCTCTATGGCCTCAGCCTCGAAGAGGGCACTCCGCTGGCCGCCAGCGTCGCTGACGGCCTGTTGCCAGAGCCAGATGACGACCTGGCCGCCGACATGTATACCTGGGCCGCCGAACGGCTGCAGGTCGCCGGCTATGCGCAGTATGAGCTATCCAACTGGGCGCGCAGCTCGCCGGGCGATGCGCAGCGCGTCTACCCGCAGTTGGCCTGCCACCATAACTTGCTGTACTGGCACAACGAGCGTTACCTGGGGTTGGGCGCGGCGGCGGCGTCTTTCGATGGCGAACGGCGTACGGTAGCTCTCGAACACCCGTTACGCTATCTCGATGCGCTGGCGGCCGGTGAGGGTGTTATCGCGTCTGAGGAGACGCTGAACCCCGCCGAGCGCCTGGATGAGACGGTGGTTTTGGGGCTGCGTCTGGTGCGCGGCGTCAGCTGGGCGTGGCTCACCGCGCGCTTTGGTGTAGATGCCCGCCAGGTGTATGCCGACGTCATCGCTGCTCAGCAAGCGCAGGGGTTGCTGCTGGCCGATGCGCAGGGTATGCGGCTGACACCACGCGGTCGCCTGTTGGGCAACCGCGTGTTCGCCGCGTTCTTACGAGACGAAGTGCGCTAGCCGCGCTGGATGGTCATCTTGGCGTGGGCCTGCTCGCGGATCTCATGCAGGCGCGCCAGTTCGTCGGCACCCAGCTGCTCTTTGGCCGAGTCGAGATAGGCGTCGAACTGCTGCAGAAAGGCATCGTTAAGCAGCGAACGGTTTTCTTCGAGGATGGCGCCGCTCTCTTCGAGCGATTGAGCGCGAGATAGCCGTGTGATCAGCCGCAGTTCGGGCGGCAACTGGCCCTCAATGGCGTTGCGCACCGCCTCCATCAGGCGCTGCAGGCGCTCGACGCGGCGCGTGTCGCCCTTTTGCTGGGCTGTGCGCAGGTAGCGCTGCAACACCACAAAAAAGGCCTCATCGTACTCGCGGAGGTGCTCGGTCGCGGCTGCCGCCAGATCGTCGGCCTCTAGCAGCTGCATGATGAGCAGCGCGGCGTCATCTTGCGCCTGCTGTGAGGCGTTGCGTAGGGCATCCAGCTCTTGTAGCAGCTTTTCGCGCAACTCTAGCAGGTGGTCTCTCTGCTCGCCCTCGGCGGCCTCGATGCGCGCCGTGAGGCGCTGGAAAAAACCATAATCGAGCCGCTCATAGTTGAGCGCCACGTTGGCGCGCCAGGCCTCGCCGTCTAGCGACTCGAGCAGCAGATCAGCCACCTGATCGTAACTTGCATCGGGCGCGGCTGCCTGTGGCATGGCGGGGTTGACCCTCTCGAGAAGCTTGTCGCGCAGCTGCTCAAAGGCATCGTCGGGCTGGCCCTGCTCGCGCTCTGCCTCGATCACCTCGGCCAGCAGTAAGAAGAACTCATAGTTCAGCTCGGCCTTGTGGTCGGCCACCAACTGGTCGAGGGTGGCATCGTCATCGACGGCGGCGATAAGCTGGTTCAGCAGGCTCATGCGCTGGCGTTGGGCCTGCAGCGCCTCTTTGGAGATGCCATCGGCCTCGAGGATGGTGTCGAGCAAGCTCTCAAAGGTGAGCAGGGTGCGCGGCCTCAAAAAGTAGCCCTTGCGTTGCTCGGGCGGCAGGCTGTCCATCACAGTGTTGACCAGGCGCCCCAGAAAGCGCTCCTGGTCGTCATTGGAGAGGCCCAGCTCGGCGGGCATATAAGTGAGCAAGAGCTCTTTGGCCGGGTCATGATAAAGCAACGGCGAGCTCAGCAGGCCACCGGCGCCGCAGTCGGGGCAGACTGCGCGGTTGATCTGTCCGCGCAACAGCCGTTCTTTGCTCTCGGGGTCGGCGCCCACATCGATGATGGTGGTGATCTCGGCCATAAAGCTACGGCCGCACTGGGGGCACTTGACCTGTGTGGGGATGGCGGGATATGGCATGGCTCTTCCTCGCAAGCGATCAGGCAGAATGGGTGTGACGGCGCAGCAGAATCCGCTGTACAACGGCCTGCGGGGTGGTCACGACGGCTGCCTCGGCCTCGGCCGCGGTCAGCCCTGCACCGAGGGCCACCTGCCGCGCCTCATCCAGGGTGATGAGATTGTTGTAAGCGTGGGTGTCTGTGTCAACCACCATCAAGGCGCCTGCCTCGCGGCAGGTCTGCGCCACATGGCCGTTAGTGAGGCAGTGGCCCTTGCGCCCGGTGATCTCGACGATCATGCCGCGCTCGGCGGCCAGGCGGGCTTCTTCAAGGGTGATAAAGCCAGGGTGGGCCAACAGGTCCACCTCGGGGCACTCGATGGCGGCGCGGTTGGTGCCGGCGGCCACCGGTTCGACGATGGTCTCGCCGTGCACCACCACCCACTCGGCGCCCAGACGCTTGGCCTGGCGCGCCAGTTTGGCGATGGACCCTGGCGCCACGTGAGTCAACTCGACGCCCACCAGCACGTGCAACGGCCAGTCAGCGGGTTGTTGCGCCACAAAGCGGCGCAGCCGCTCGATCAGGTCGCCGAGGTTGCTGGCATCGGCGTGGTCGGTCATGGCGATGGCGGCATGGTCGCATATAGCGGCCCGTTGGGCCAGCTCTGACGGCAGCAGCTCGCCATCTGAATAGAGCGTGTGACTGTGGAGTTCGATCCGTCCTTGTTTGACCATACCGGTAAGTATACCCCCCATACGCATCATGTCAATGGTCTGGCTAGAGCCCATCCCAGATCATCGCCACGCCCTCGGGCCTGAACCCCAGTGCCCGCAAGAGCTCCTCACCCGGGCTGCCCAGCGGCGGCTGCTCATCCCATGATTCGACCAACACGCGCTTGGGGCGGTGGCACAGCCCGCCTGGGGCCGTCAGGTGCTCACGCAGCAGCTGTACGGCCTGCGACACCGTCTCTGGCAGACACTGCGCCAGGGCCCGCCAGCGGCGCCCGCCGTGCTCATAGATGAGGATGGGTACGCCGTCTTGCAGGACGATATGGTTCGATGCCAGTCGGGCGCAGCGCAGCACCTCGACCTGCTCGGCCTCAAGCGCTCCATAGAGGTAGGCGGGGTCAGTGGCGTTGACCAGCGTCAGCGCGCCACGGCCGGGCGCGTTGGCGCCGGCCCACTCGCGCAGTTGTTGGGCGGCCTCGGGCAGGGCGTACTGAATGCCCCGCAGCCCACGCACAAAGTAGCCACGCCGCACCTGGCCGCGCAGCTCGAGCATTTGCAGCTGGCGCTGCAGCTCGCTCCAGGGCAACAAGCCCTCTTCGCGAGAGTACAACTCGTAACAGACGATGCCGTAGCGCCACAGCAGCTGGCGTACCTGATGGTCGGCGACGTCATTGGCGGTGCGCTGGGGCCCCTGCACTGCAAAGCGGTCGGTGCGCCCCCAGCGCCCCACCAGAACGCCGACGGGTTCGCCCTCAGCCTCGCGCCCTGCGCCACGCCGCGAGGCGGCTTCGCGCTGATAGGCAGCCAGCCAGCCGTTGCGCGCCGGGGCGGGCGGTTCAGACTGAGGGCGGCTGGCGCGCCAGGCGGCCAGGTCCTGGTCAAGAGTGCTCGTGAGGCCGCCCGAGGCGGTAAATCGACCGGCATGCGCCACCATGGCGCGCGCATCCTCAAACCGATCGCTGCTGGCCAGGCCCGCCAGGGCCAACTCGACCAGCGCTGCCTCGACCTGCTGACGGCCCAGGCTCAGGGCAGTGACGAGGTCTTGGGGATAGCTCTCGCCCTCGGCTCGCATGAATGCTAGCACCTGTTGAGCCTCGGTGCTGAGGGCGCTTTCGTCGGTCTCGGGGCGGGCATACATGCCTGCTGTTCCCCGCTCAACCAGGCGCACCGTCAGGTGGCGCGCTGCGCCGCCCTGGCCCAACCAGACGAGCTGCCCGGTTGTGGTGAGTCCATCGAGAACGCCGGCGGCATCTTGGCCCAGACGCAGCGTCAGTACGTCGCGTTCCCACACTTCGGCTGGCAACAGGCTGCCCCGCAGACGGTCGACCACGTGTGCCAGCGCCTCTGGGCCGTGTGGGCGATGAGATGGGTGCAGACCATGCCAGCGCAGCTCGAAATCAGCCAACGCAGGGATCGAAACGGGCTGCACCTCTTTGCGCAGCACTGCCAGCGTGCGTCGATGGATGCGCTCGAGCACCTGGCGGTCACACCACTGACGCTCGGCGGCGCCAGGCGTCAGATAGCCGGTGACGGCGCGCCCTTCGGTTGTCATGCGCTCGAGGCAAGCATCGAGCCAAGCCTCCGCCACGTCATAGCGCGCCAGCATGTCGCCTCGCGTCAGAGGGCCATGGGTGCGCAGCATGCGCCGCAAGATGATCTCTTGTGCCTGGCGACGGTCGCGCCGTGCAGAGATGAACTCGGCGGGCAACCATGCTGGAGGCGGCCCGCCCAGGGCCCAGGCATCGCGGTAGAGGCTGTACATCTCGGCGGCGATCCAGCGATCGGTATGCGCCACCTCACCGGGCACGGGCACCTGCAGGGCGCGCCCTTGGGCGGCGAGTTGCAGCAGCCAGGCGCGCCCATCGCCCAGGCTGCGCTCTGCGACCTCATCCGAGGTCAGGTCGCCGAGATCGCGCAGAATGACGTCGAGCTCGTCGACGCTGCGGGCGCGATAGCCGTCGGCCAGGTGTTGCAGCTCTTGCTCGACGGCGGCGATCGCCTCGGGCCGCAGCAGGTCTGGCAGCAGACCCTCATCGAGGAGCTGGCCCAGCAGCTCGCGATTGACCGCCAGCGCCTGCATCTGGCGGATCTCTTTGGGGGTATCGTCTTCGTAGAGGTTGATGGCAGCAAACTCAAAGAGCAGGCCGGCAGCCAGGGGCGAGGGCACCACAGTCTCGGCCACCACCACGCGGATCTCGCCCTGCTGGATGCGAGCGAGTACGTCTAGCAGGCTCTGCAGATCGAGCACGTCGCGCAGGCAATCGCGGTAGGTCTCGGCGATGATGGGAAAGTCGTCATAGCCGCGGGTGGCTCTCAGCAGATCGCGCGCACGCAGGCGCTGCAGCCAGAAGGGCGTGCGATTGCTGGCGCCGCGTGTCGAGGGCAGTAGCAGCGCCCGCGAGGCGTTCATGCGGAAATGGGCGCCAAAGACGGCCGAGCTGGGCAACTCGAGCAGCAGGCGCTCGCGGGCCTCTTCGGGGCCCAGGTGCGAGAGCAAGGCGGTGGGGGGCTCGCGTTCGGCCTCGAGCAGTCGAAAGAGGATGCCATCGTCGTTGACCTGTGTCTCGACCTGCAAGTCATACTCGTCGCGCATGGCGTGGGCCAGGGCCAGCGCCCAGGCGCTATTGACCCGCCCGCCAAAGCACGAGTGCACGGCCATGCGCTGGTCTCCCAGGGCGTCGGTGAACAGCTCGACGATCACGGTGTCATCTGACGAGATGGCCCCCAGCACTGCGATCTGTTGGCCCACATAAAGGATGGCGTTGCGCGCCGAGCTTTTGTCGAGGGCGTACTCGTCGCACAGCCAGGCCACCAGGGGCTCGGTTTCGACGGGCCATTCGCCCTCGGGGCTGTCTGGCAGCAGGTCGAGCGCTGCCACGCGCATCGCCAACTCGCGCCGAAAGGCGCCCAGCCGCTGGCCCAGGTAATAGTCGCGCCGCGGGGCATCGCCACGCCAAAATGGCATGCGGGGCATGTTGCCGGCGGCGTCGGCCACCACCACACGATCCTCGGTTATCTCGGTGACCCTCCAGGTGCCCGTGCCCAGGGTAAAGACGTCGCCCACCTGCGTCTCAAAGACAAACTCCTCATCGAGGGTGCCCAGCAGCGTCTTGCCGTCGGGCAGGTAGACACGAAACTGCCCGCGGTCGGTGATGGTGCCGCCATTGCGGATGGCCAGCAGCCTGGCGCCTGGCAGGGCATAGAGCATCTGGTTGACGCGATCCCAAACGATGCGTGGGCGCAGCTCGGCAAAGCGTTCAGGGGGGTAGCCGCCGCTGAGCATCTTGAGCACGCCCTCGAATGCCTCACGGGTCAACTCTTGATAGCCATAGGCCTGGCACACGAGCTGATAGAGGGCATCGACCGGCCAGTTCTCGACGGCCACCATGGCCACGATCTGTTGCGAGAGCACGTCCAGGCAGTTGGCGGGCGTATAGGTGGGCTCGATATCGCCAGTGAGCATGCCATGGGCCACGGCAGCGGCATCTAGCAGATCTTCACGGTAGGTGGCATAGATGCGGCCCACGCTGGTCTGCCCTACCAGGTGGCCCGAGCGCCCCACGCGCTGTAGCCCGCGAGACACGCTGCGCGGCGACTGGATCTGGAGCACCTGGTCGACGGCGCCAATGTCGATGCCCAGTTCGAGCGATGAGGTAGCGATCAATGCCGGCAACTGCCCCTGTTTGAGCGCCTTTTCTAGCTCGTGGCGTACCTCTCGCGAGACGCTGCCGTGATGCGCCCTAAAGGGCCCCCCAGCGCGGCCTGTGCCAAACATCCCTTCGCCACGCGGCGTGCCCTGCTCGAGCAGAGCGTTGGGCGAGCCCGGCGCCACCACCTCTTGGTCTTCGAGGGCGAACTGCTCGTTGAGCCGGTCTGCAGCCCGCTCAGCGCCACGGCGGCTGTTGGCGAACACCAGCGTGGTGCGGCTCTTGCGGATGCGCGTCAACACGTCGGGGATGAGCGAAGGCCAGATGGAGCCGGCGAGGGGTTTTTGCAGGTCTGGCACGGGGGTAACCACCTGCAGGTCGAGGGGCTTGAGGGTGCCAGCGTCGATGATGGTGACGGGGCGTGAGGCGAGCTGCTCTACGCCCTCGTCGTTCTCGTCCCAATCTTGGCCCACCAGAAAGCGCGCCACCTCGTCGAGCGGACGCTGCGTGGCCGAGAGGCCAATGCGTTGATAGGGTCTCTCGGTCAGATGCTGCAGGCGCTCGAGGCTCAGGGCCAGGTGCACGCCGCGCTTGTTGCCGCACAGGGTGTGGATCTCGTCGACGATCACCGAGTGCACGGTACGCAGGATGTCGCGGGCGCGCGGGCTGGTGAGGATGAGATAGAGCGATTCGGGCGTGGTGATCAGAATCTGCGGCGGATCGGTGACGAGCTTGCGACGGTCGCTGGCCGAGGTGTCGCCGGTGCGAACGGCACTGCGAATGGCCGGCAACGGCAGGTCGAACTCACGAGCCACCTCGCGGATACCGCGCAGCGGCTCGCCTCGTCGCTCGATGTTCCGCTGGTCTTCACTCACCATACGATGTGGGAACGCTACACCCACTACGTCCCAGGCGATTCCCCTGTACTTCAGCGGTTTACCAAGGAACTGGCGACCCACTACGCCAATCTGTGCGACTTGGTGTTCGCCCCCAGCGAAAGCATCGCCCGGGTGCTGCGCAGCCGCTGAACGGTCGCGTCGATCAGCGAGCGCGAGATGCTCACCCCGGGGGGCGGCATCTCCGGCAGCGCGTCCAGCTCGAACCAGCGCGCGTCGGCGATCTCGGCCGGGTCTGCCGCGATCTCGCCGGACTTCCAGCGCGCGGTGAAGGCGATCATCAGCGAGTTGGGAAACGGCCAGCTCTGGCTGCCGAAGTAGCGCAGCCGGTCGATCTCGATGCCGACCTCCTCGCGCACCTCGCGGCGCACGGCTTCCTCGATGGTTTCGCCGGCCTCGAGGAAGCCTGCGAGCGCGCTGTACATGTGCGGACCGAAGTTGACGCCACGCCCCAGCAGCAGCTGGCGGCCGCGCGTCACCAGCACCATCATGGCCGGCGAGATCCGCGGATAGACGATGAGGCCACAGCCGGGGCAGCGGCGCGAGCGCTCGTTCGACTGCAGCTCCGTCGGCGTGCCGCAGGCGCCGCAGAAGCGATGCATCCGGTCCCAGTCGACGATCTGCACGGCGCGCATCGCGAGCGACAGCGTCGGCTCGTCGAGCATCCCGAACCATTGCCGCAGGCCCGCGGCCTTCCAGCCCGGCGGCAGGAGGTCGACCGGGAAATCGTCGGGCAGCGCGACCGCGACGTGGCTCTGGCCGCCGTAGCGCCCGAGCGAATGCACATGCTCCGC